>ERZ779632.288-NODE-288-length-32411-cov-17.155427_pt1 | contig 32411 bp, 38 predicted proteins | sample MGYA00514194_ERZ779632 | MGnify/ENA primary metagenome ERZ779632 (study PRJEB29562, sample SAMEA4376704) | mouse gut metagenome | isolation source: Cecum | study: EMG produced TPA metagenomics assembly of the A DSS colitis mouse model was used to assess the... | reverse complement strand
CATCTGGTCGGGCAACGACGACCAGGTGGTGCCCATGATGGCCCTGGGCGCCAAGGGGGTCATCTCGGTGGCCTCCAACATCGTCCCCGAAGTGATGGTGAAAATGAGCCACCTGTGCCTGGACAACGACTTTGCCGCCGCCTCCCAGCTGCAAATCCAGTACATGGACCTCATCGACGCGCTGTTCACCGAGGTGAACCCCATTCCTATCAAGGCCGCCATGAACCTGCTGGGCATGGAGGCGGGTCCCCTGCGCCTGCCCCTGTGCGACATCTCGGAGAAAAACCTGGAGGTTTTGCGCCGTGCCATGGGGCGGGCTGACCTGCTGCGTGAGCCGGCACTCCAGGCATAAGGCAAAAGGAGCCGTTCATATGCAAAAGATTATCATCTCCGGCTGCTGCGGCCACATGGGCCGGGTGGTGGCGGACATCTGTGCCAATGACCCTGACACAGAAATTGCGGCAGGCATTGATCTGCTGGCCCAGCCTATGGAGGGCTTTCCCGTGTTCTCCACCCCCGCCGCCTGCCATGTGGAGGCGGACGCTGTGATTGACTTTTCCCACCCCGCCGCCCTGGGCCCTTTGCTGGAATTCTGCGTAGGGCGAAAGCTGCCCGCCGTATTGGCCACCACCGGCTATTCGGACGAGCAGCTTGACCAGATCGGCCAGGCCGCCCATTCCATCCCCATCTTCCGCTCCGCCAACATGTCCCTGGGCGTCAACGTGCTGATGGATTTGGTGCGGCGCGCCGCTTCTCTGCTGGGCGGGGACTTCGACGTGGAGATTGAGGAGCGCCACCACCGCCGCAAACTGGACGCCCCCAGCGGCACCGCGCTGATGCTGGCGGACGCCGCCGCCTCCACCCTGCCCTATCAGCCCGACTATATCTATGACCGCCACAGCGTCCGCAAGCCCAGGGACAAACAGGAGATCGGCATTTCCTCCCTTCGCGGGGGCACCATTGTGGGCGACCACACCGTGGTATTTGCCGGGCGGGACGAGGTGATTGAAATCAGCCACCGGGCCGCCAGCCGGGAGGTATTCGCCGCCGGGGCGGTGAAGGCGGCCAAGTTCCTGGCCGGGGTAAACGCGCCGGGGCTGTACGCCATGTCTCACCTTATCGCCGGAGAGAAAGGAAACTGACCATGGATATCTGGGAGAGGCTTTACCAGACAGCCAAAGGGCAATACCTCCCCCGGGAGGTCTCCCCCTTTATATACGCCCACCATGTGGTATGTGCCCTGGAAAGCGAAAACGGCCAGATTTTCACCGGCTTTTGCGTGGAAAGCTGCTGCGGTGTGCTGGATTTGTGCGCCGAGCGGGTGGCCGCCCTCAATATGTATGTGAACAGCGGCCAGACCGTGGTAAAACGGCTCATCGTCTTCCGGGACCGTCCGCCCTACGGCGGGGGCAGCGGGATGCCCTGCGGGGCCTGCCGGGAATTTTTCATGCAGCTGGATCTGCGCAACCAAAATATGGAGATCATGGTGGACTATGACAGCCGCGAAACCGTCACTCTGGGGAATCTGATTCCCAACTGGTGGGGGATGGAGCGTTATGAAGCCCAAACATAAAGAAACCGGGGCCGCCGAAACGGCCCCGGTTTTCCTTCTATATCGCTCCCGGCCTCACTGTGCCTGGGAGATATCCATGCCGAAATATTTGACGGACAGCTCCGTCAGCGTCCCGTCCTGGCCCAGCTCCTCCAGCGCCTTGTCAATCGCCTCCCGCAAGGAGGCCGTATCCTCCCCCTTGCGCATGGGGATAGCCACCTGGGTGGCCTGGGGATCTGTGCAGGCAATCTTCACCTGGGCGTCCGGGTGGGTGTTCAGGTAGTCATAATAGCTCACCTCGGCATTCAGGGTGGCGTCGATGCGTCCGGAGGTCAACAGCTCGATGGTCTGGATAAAATCGTCCACGCCGGTGACCTGCGCTCCATACGCCTCCCCCACGGCGGCGTAAGTACTGTTTAAGGTGTTGGCCGTCTTTTTCCCGGCCAGATCCTCCATGGCTTGGATGGAATCATCGTCGGCGCGGACGATGACCACAGTGCGGTTGTAGGCATAGGGCGTGGAGAAATCATACTTTTCCTGCCGCGCCTCGTCGATGTCTACGCCGTTTACCATGATGTCGTACCGCCCGGACTCCAGCCCGGCCAGCAGCCCGGACCACTCGCCCTCCACAAAGCTCACCTTCACGCCCAGCTTTTCCCCGATGGCCTTGGCGACCTCCACGTCATAGCCTACCAGCTCGTCGCTCTCGTCGTGGTAGGTCCAGGGGGCCCAGGTGCCCTCCATGGCCACCGTGATCTCCCCCTTGGCCTGGATGGCGGCCAGAAGATCGCTCCCCATGCCGCTCGCCTGGGGCTTCTCTGCGGCGCATCCCGCCAGCGCGGCCAGACACAGCGCCAGCGCGGCAAAAACCGCCCCACACCGTTTCCAATTCATGTTTCAATCGCTCCTTTATTGCAGTGAAATTCTCTCAGCCTATGTATTTAACCAGAAACGTCTCCACCGTGGACCAATACAGCTCCGGGTCCTCCCAGGACGCCTCGCCGTGGCCCGCCCCGGGGATGGACAGCATTTCCTTGTCCTCGCAGTAGCAATAATGGTACACCTTGTCCAGCATCCAATAGGGCACAAAGGTGTCGTCCTCCCCGTGGATAAAGAGCATGGGACGGCTGTCGTTATATGACAGCTGCTCCAGCGCCGACGCCTCCTTGAAGCCGTACCCCGCCCGGAGCTTGGTCACCAGGGAGGCGGCGTCCAGCACCGGGAAGGTGGGCAGACCGAACATCTCCTGGAGCTGTCCCGCGAACTCGTCCCATACGGAGGTATAGCCGCAGTCCTCGATGACGCATTTCACGCTGGGGGACAAATCGGCTTCCCCGGCGGTCATCATCACCGTGGCCCCGCCCATGGAAACGCCAAACAGCACGATCTCCGCGTCCGAATCCTGATCCACCAGGGTGTCCACCCAGGCCACGATATCCCGCCGTTCCGGCCAGCCCATGCCAACATACCGGCCCTCGCTCAGCTCGTGGGCCCGGGCGGCGGGGGCCAGGATATTGTAGCCCATCTCATAAAAACGGGCGGCAAACCGGCCGCCCATCTGGGGGATGCTGCCGTAGCCGTGGCAGATCACGGCGTATTTGTGGCTCTGCTGGGGTTGGGCCAGGTACAGCCCGTGGAGCTTCAGCCCGTCGTGGCTGGTGAGCCAGCGGTCCTCGCTGTTCTCGCTGAACCACGCGCTGTCCCCCTCCAGCACCCAGTCCCCCTCCTCATAGCTGCCCACCATGCCGCCAAATTCCGGGTCCAGGGCAAAGTGGAACAGATAATTCCCAGCAAAGGCCAGCGCCCCCGCCAGCAGCACCAGCACACACGCCAGCACGATGAGGGCGGTCTTCCACCTCCGGCTGGTTTTCTTGGTTTTTTCCATCCGACTTCACTCCTTGCGTTCAAGTCCGCCGGTCTGAAGGAAGGCGCGGGTGCGCCCCTCCTCCGGGCATTCAAATACCTTTTGGGACGGCCCGGACTCCACCACCACGCCGCCCTCCATAAACACTGTCTGGCTGGACACGGTGCGGGCAAAGCCCAGTTCATGGGTGACCACCAGCATGGTCATCCCCTCATCCGCCAGCCGACGCATCACCGCCAGCACCTCCCCCGTCAGCTCCGGGTCCAGTGCGGAGGTGGGCTCGTCGAAGTAGATGATCTCCGGCTCCACCGCCATGGCCCGGGCGATGGCCACCCGCTGCTGCTGGCCGCCGGACAGCTGACTGGGATACTGATCCATATGCTCCGCCATGCCCACTTTTGAAAGGGCCCTGCGGCCCAGTTCCTCCGCCTCGGCTTTCGGAATCCCCCGGGCTACAATCAACCCCTCGGTGACATTTTCCAGGGCGGTCTTGTTCAAAAACAGGTTGTAGCCCTGAAAGACAAAAGCTGTCTTTTTCCGCACGCGGGCGGCATCCTTTTTGGACATACGCCCCAGCCGGAATTCCTCCCCGTCAAAGCGCAGCGTCCCCTCGTCCGCCCGCTCCAGAAAATTCAGGCAGCGCAGCAGGGTGGTCTTTCCCGAACCGCTTGGGCCCAGTATGGCCACCACGTCCCCCTTTTCCACCCGCAGGTCCACCCCTTTGAGCACCTGGGCCTGCCCAAAGGATTTGCGGACATTGTTCACTTCCAGTACCACGGCTCACCCCTCCCGGCTCTCATAGGCGCTCAACTTCCGCTCCCCCACACGCTGCAGCCAGGTGAGCACGGTGGAAAACAGCAGATAAATGAGGCCCACCTCTATGTACAGCGCCAGCGGCTCATATACCCGGGCATTGATCTGCTCCGTGGCCCGGAACATCTCCACCACCGTGATATTTGCGGCCAGGGAGGTGTCCTTGACCATAGCGATCAGCGAGTTGGACAGCGGCGGGAACGCCGTGCGCATGGCCTGGGGGAGCACAATGCGGCGCATGGTCTGGAGGTAGCTCAGCCCGGCGCAAAGCCCCGCCTCCAGCTGCCCGGCGGGCACAGCCTCCAGCGCGGCCCGCACGGTCTCCGCGCAATAAGCGCCCTCGTTGAGGGAAAACACAATCACCGCTGCGGGGAAAGGCTCAATGCGCACCCCCACCTTGGGCAGCCCGTAAAACACCACAAACAGCTGCACCAACAGGGGCGTGCCCCGAAAAATCCAAATGTAAAAACGGCATAACTGGGTGGCCACCGGCACCCGGGCAAACTGGACTATGGCCGCCGCCACAGCGATGAGCATGGCGCAGGAGAAAGCGATGGCCGTCAACGGTATGGTAACCGTCAGTCCTGGGATCAGAATTTTAGGGAAGGAGTCCGCCAGAATCCCCAGCAGGGGAAAGCTGTTAAACAGGTTTTCAAGCATGGGCGCTCACTCCTCTCCATTTGAAGCCTGCGCTATGCGCTCAGGCAACAGCGTAATTATACGTCATGCCGCCGGAAATGGCAAATACCCTTAACGCATACCCGCCCATGCCCGGCGGGCATTTTGCAGGCTAACGTATTATATCACACCTGTCAAGCGTCAAAGCCCGTTCTCGCTTTGTGTGACAACATCACAGAAGGATGAGGAAAAATCCGCTAAGATAAGTCCATCAACAAAAACCGGGAGGACTGAACGATGAACGCAGTCAATATCAACAAGAACAATTTCTCCGAGGAAGTTATCCATTCCGACCGCCCCGTCCTGTTGGACTTCTGGGCGCCCTGGTGCGGCCCCTGCCGCATGGTGGGCCCCATTGTGGATGAAATCGCACAGGAGCGCGCCGACATCAAAGTGGGCAAAGTCAATGTGGACGAACAGCCGGAACTGGCCCGGCAGTTCAGCGTGTCCAGCATTCCCACCCTGGTGGTGGTGAAAGACGGCAGGGTCATGAACCAGGCCATTGGCGCGCGGCCCAAAAGCCAGATCATGGCCCTGCTGTAAGGGGTGCGGTCATGGGATTTTTTGACTTTCTGAAAAGCCCCGATATCAACCAGGGCGCGGAAGAGTTCGGCATGACCCCCGGCGCGGTGCTGCTGGATGTCCGCACGCCTCAGGAGTACCGGGAGGGACGCATTCCCGGCAGCGTCAACGCGCCGCTGCACTCTCTCACGGCAGACGGGGCCGTTCCTGCCGGAAAAGACGCCGCGCTGTTCGTCTACTGCCACAGCGGTGCAAGGAGCCGTCAGGCTGTGGGACTGCTGGCCCGCATGGGCTACAAAAACGTAAAAAATATCGGCGGCATCGCCGCCTACAGGGGAAAGGTGGAACGCTGACATGAAGGTGGTCATCATCGGCGGCGTGGCGGGGGGCGCCACGGCTGCGGCCCGTATCCGCCGGCTGGATGAGCGGGCGGACATCGTGGTATTCGAGCGGTCTGGGTATGTCTCTTACGCCAACTGCGGGCTGCCCTACTACATCGGCGGGGTGATCGGGGATCCCGAGGCGCTGACCCTCCAAACCCCGGAGAGCTTTTTCTCCCGCTTTCGGGTGGATATGCGGGTACGCCATGAGGTTACCTCCATCCACCCGGACAGAAAAACTGTCCGCGTCAGAAATCTAGACACCGGCGAGAGCTTTGAGGAGGGCTATGACAAGCTGATCCTCTCCCCCGGGGCCAGGCCCACCCAGCCCCGTCTGCCCGGCGTGGGGCTGGGAAAGGTGTTCACCCTGCGGACGGTGGAGGACACCTTCCGCATCAAAGAGCATATCGGCGCCCACCACCCAAAATCCGCCGTACTGGCGGGAGGCGGCTTTATCGGCCTGGAGCTGGCGGAAAACCTGCGGCAACTGGGGATGGCTGTCACCATCGTCCAGCGGCCCCGCCAGCTTATGAACCCCTTCGACCCAGATATGGCGGCGTTCATCCACAACGAGGTGCGCAGGCATGGGATAAAGCTGACCTTGGGCCGCACTGTGGAGGGTTTTGAGGAACGGGGCGGCGGCGTGGACATATTACTCAAGGATGAGCGCCCTCTCCACGCCGACATGGTGGTTCTGGCTATCGGCGTCACCCCCGACACCGCCCTTGCCAGGGACGCGGGCCTGAAGCTGGGCCTCAAGGGCAGCATTGTGGTCAATGACCGGATGGAAACCTCTGTCCCCGATATCTACGCCGTGGGCGACGCGGTGCAGGTAAAGCACTACGTCACGGGAGGGGACGCGGTAATCTCACTGGCCGGGCCTGCCAACAAGCAGGGCCGGATTGCGGCGGACAACATCTGCGGCGGGGACAGCCGCTATCTGGGAAGCCAGGGCAGCAGCGTTATCAAGGTGTTCGGCATGACTGCGGCGTCCACCGGCATCAACGAGGCCAACGCAAAAAAGGCCGGACTGGCGGTGAATAAGGTCGTTTTGTCCCCCATGAGCCATGCGGGCTATTACCCCGGCGGACGGGTGATGACCATGAAGGTACTCTTTGAGCAAGGCAGCTTCCGCCTTTTAGGCGCGCAGATTGTGGGCTGTGAGGGGGTGGATAAGCGAATCGACGTGCTGGCCGCCGCCATCCACGCGGGGGTGAAGGCCACCCAGCTGAAAGACCTGGACCTGGCCTACGCGCCGCCCTATTCCTCCGCCAAGGACCCGGTAAATATGGCTGGATTCATGGCGGACAATATCGCCGGCGGAATTCTGAAGCAGTGGCACCTGGAGGACGTCCCCACCCTGCCCCAAGACGGCAGTGTCACACTGCTGGATGTCAGAACCGCGGCCGAGTACGGCCGGGGCCATCTGGAAGGCTTCCAAAACATCCCGGTGGATGAGCTGCGGGATCGGCTGGGGGAGCTGCGGCCGGGCAGGCCGGTCTATGTCATCTGCCAAAGCGGCCTGCGCAGCTATATCGCCTGCCGTATTCTGGCCGGGCACGGCTTTGACGCCTATAATTTTTCCGGCGGCTTCCGATTCTACGACGCGGTGGTCAATGACCGCTGCCTCATTGAGCGTGCCGCGCCCTGCGGGATGGATCAATAGGCATTTCCCTCCCAGCGGCGCAGCCCCAGGATCCCCGCCGTCTGGGCGCATCATTGAATTGTCACAATTGGAGGTGTTCATACATGGAGGTCAAGCGAAAAATCCGCCGCAAGGCACAGGTAGACCAAGCGCTCTGCGTAGCCTGCGGCTGCTGCATGAAGGTGTGTCCATTGTCTGCCATCAGCGTTTTCCGCGGGCTGTGGGCGCGGGTGGACAGGAGCAAATGCGTCGGCTGCGGCAAATGCGCAAAGGAGTGCCCAGCTTCCGTCATTGAAATCCAGGAGGTGCTGGAATGAAGAAACGTTGGTATGACTACCTTTGGATTGTGGAACTGATTTATATGTCGCTGGGGTTTTTTAACATCCTGTTCGCATGGCTGGGCATGCTGTTCTTCTGCATCCCGCTGGTTATCTCTATTGCCTGCGGTACAAAGGGATACTGCAACCGCTATTGCGGCCGGGGTCAGTTGTTTGGCCTGCTGGGCGGGCGCTTTGGCCTGTCCCGGAAAAAGGATGTTCCCCGGTGGATGAAAAGCAAATGGTTCCGCTATGGTTTCCTGATTTTCTTCTTTATCATGTTCTTCCAAATGCTATGGAATACGTATCTGGTCTTTTCCGGTGTTCAGGAACTGCGGCAGGTCGTCACCCTCCTGTGGACCTTTAAGCTGCCTTGGCACTGGGCTTATCATGGTACGGTCATCCACCCTGGCGTAGCGCAGTTCGCTTTCGGATTCTACAGCGTGATGATGACATCCACAGTGCTGGGGTTTATCACCATGCTTCTGTTCAAGCCCCGCTCCTGGTGTGTTTACTGTCCGATGGGAACTATGACGCAGCTCATCTGTAAAGCGCGAAGTGCCTCCAAAGTTGAAAAATAGGGAACCGGCCTCCGAAACCTTTCGGAGGCCGGTTCCCTATGGCTTGCAGCCAGACATACGGTCCAATCCGCCGTGTCGGCCGCTCCAATGGCAAACACGCGCTGTACATGTCCTTTTGTCTGACAGGATGAGGCTTGATAACTCCTCTCCTTTATGTTATGCTGGGCAGAGAAAGAATTTGGAAAGGTTGGATGGTCATGGCCAAAAAGATACTGAAATGGGTGGGCGCCGTCCTGGGCGCGGCGGTGCTGGCCGCCGTTGCCCTGGTGGTGTGGCTCACCGTACGGGAATACAGGCCTGCCGCTGTGGAGGCCGTGGAGGTCAATCGGACCGGCGCGCCCAAGCAGGTGTTTCTCTCCCCGGGTGGCAGCCTGACGGTGGTGTCCCAAAACACCGGGTATGCGGGCCTGGGCGCGGGTTCCGACTTTTTCATGGACGGCGGAACAGACGTGGCCCCCACGCGGGAACAGCTGGAGGCCAACCAGAACGGGCTGTCTGCCCAGCTGGAGGGGCAGGACGCGGACGTGTACTTCCTTCAGGAAGTGGATGTCAATTCCGGCCGCACCCGGAGCGTGGACCAGAGCGGCATCTACTGGAGCGCCCTGAACTCAGACGGGGCCGGGGCCTATTCCAGCTCCCACGCCCTGAACTACTCCTGCGACTTCGTGCCCATCCCCTGGCCCCCCATGGGCAAGGTTCACAGCGGCTTGCAAACCCTTACCCGCCTCTATGTCAGTGAGGCCCGGCGAATTGCCCTGCCCTGTCCCTTCTCCTGGCCGGTGTCCGCCGCCAATCTGAAGCGGTGCCTGCTGGTCGATTACGTTCCTCTGGAGGACTCGGATAAGCAATTGGTGCTGGTAAATCTCCACCTGGAGGCCTACGACGACGGCGAGGGCAAGGCCGCCCAGACCAAAATGCTCATGGATTTCCTCACCGGCGAGTATGAAAAGGGGAATTACGTCATCGCCGGAGGCGATTTCAACCAGACCTTCCCCGGCGCGCTGGACGCCTTCCCCATCCAGGGCCCGGATCTGTGGACCCCCGGCGTGCTGGAAGAGGGCATTCTGCCCCAGGGCTGGCAGTTCGCCTGCGACCTGTCCGTCCCCACCTGCCGCCTGCTCAACCACCCCTATGATCCCGAACCGGCGGGCAACCAGTTCTACGTCATCGACGGCTTCATCCTCTCCCCCAACGTGAGGCTGGACCGGGTGGAGACGCTGGACTATCAATTCCAATACGCCGACCACAATCCGGTGGCTATCGAAGTTACCCTGGAGCCATAAACGCGGACAGTGCTCCGCCCCCCCGGGCTGGAAGCGCAGGGCGGAGCAGGCCCCCTGCCTGCCGGGCGCTCCCCCCCCGTTGGCCAGCCGCCCCGTCCAGCTCCTGGGGCTTGTACTCCTCCACAAGGAGGACTGTATTTCCTTCCCTGCCAAAAAAGGGGGCCGCACAGCGGCCCCCTTTTTTGTGTGTCCGCCGCGCCGGCCTTACGCCAGCACCGCCCGGTGGAACACCTTTTTGCCCTTCTTGATGATGACGCCCTCCCCTGCAAACCTCTCCTTTGGGAACTGGGCGGCGGGGTCGGATACCTTTTCGTCCGCCACCATCACACCCCCTTGCTGGATCAGCCGCCGGGCTTCGCCGTTGGAGGCCGCCAGGCCGCACTTTACCAACAGGGTCAGCGCGCCGATGGAACCGCCGGTAAAATCACCCTCCAGCAGCGCGGTGGTCGGCATATCGGCCGCATCCCCCCCGGTGGAGAACAGGGCCCGGGCGGCGGCCTGGGCCTTGTCTGCCTCCTCCTGGCCGTGGACCATAGAGGTCAGTTCCCAGGCCAAAATCTCCTTGGCCCGGTTGAGCTGGGCGTCCTTCCAGTGGTCCATCTCGTCGATCTGCTCCAGGGGCAGGAAGGTGAGCCAGCGGATGCATTTCATCACGTCCGCGTCCCCCACGTTGCGCCAGTACTGATAGAAGTCATAGGGGCTGGTCTTGTTGGGGTCCAGCCACACGGCGTTGCCCGCGGTCTTGCCCATCTTATTGCCCTGGGAATCGGTGAGCAGGTTGATGGTCATGCAGTGGGAGTCCTTTCCCAGCTTGCGGCGGATCAGCTCGGTGCCGCCCAGCATGTTGCTCCACTGGTCGTTGCCCCCGCACTGGAGGTTGCAGCCCACGGTCTGGAACATGTGGTAGAAGTCGTAGGACTGCATAATCATATAGTTGAACTCCAGGAAGGAGAGCCCCTTCTCCATGCGCTGCTTGTAGCAGTCCGCCCGGAGCATGTTGTTCACCGAAAAGCAGGCCCCCACCTCCCGCAGCAGCTCCACGTAGTTGAGGCCCAGCAGCCAGTCGGCGTTGTTGAGCATCATGGCCTGGCCCGGGCCATCGCCGAAGTCGATAAACCGCTCCATCTGTTTTTTGAAACAGGCGGCGTTGTGGTCGATGTCCTCCCGGGAGAGCATCTTGCGCATGTCGGTGCGGCCCGAGGGATCGCCGATGGTGGTGGTGCCTCCGCCGATGAGGGCAATGGGCTTGTTCCCCGCCTGCTGGAGCCGCTTCATCAGGGTGAGGGTGACAAAGTGCCCTGCTGTCAGGCTGTCCGCCGTGCAGTCGTAGCCAATATAAAAGGTGGCCTTGCCGTTGTTGATGAGGTTTTTGACCTCGTCCTCGCTGGTGACCTGGGCCACCAGGCCCCGGGCCACGAGCTCGTCGTAAAGCGTCATAATTTTTTCTCCTTTTGTAATTTTTTGTAAAGCTCCCAGGCCGCTCCCATGGCCCAGGCCTGATAACGTAGGAACGTGGTTTTTTGGAACTCCTCCACGGAAAGCCAGACGAGGCGGTGGTCCTTCTCCGATGGCTCCGCCGTTTTCTCCCCCAGCTCCGCCAGGTACACATGGCCGGTGGGATGATAGGGCCTGCCGCTCAAATCCGTAGTATACTCCTCCCCCACGCAGGCCTTCTCCCTCACCGTGACGGCGCGGCCCGTCTCCTCCAGGGCCTCCCGGCGGACGCAGTCCGCCTCGCTCTCCCCCGGCTCCATGCCGCCGCCCAGGAGGAAAAAGCCCTTGCGTTCACAGTAGACCACCGCCGCCCGGCCTTGGACGTCAAAAGCGATGCCATAAGCCCCGGGGCGGTCCCGGTATGCCAGCCCCGGCTGGGGCTCGCCGAATACCATACGCTCCATATTATGTTCCTTTCCTCATCAAAACGCCCCCTGTCCCTTTGGGACAGAGGGCGAAAGCTCGCGGTACCACCTCTGTTTTGCCGCCCCCTCGCGGAAAGCGGCCTCAGGGGGTCCCCAGCAGAACCCCGGCGCTGTACCGGGCGCACCCGTCCGGCCCTACTGGGGAAACTCCCGTTCAGGCGGCCGCTCCGAGGGGTATTCGCCAACGCTTCCTCTCCCCCTTCCACCAAACGGGGGCTCTCTGGGCAGGAGACCGATGGGTACTATTCCTCATCTACGCATTGTCAGGATGATATCACAAGGAAAACGCTTTGTCAAACCATTTTTAACCCGGCAGCAGCCCGAAATGCCGCAGCGCCTTGGACACGCCGCCGTTGTCCGCCGTGTCGGTGACATAGCTGGCCATGGCTTTTACCCGCTCCTCGCCGTTGCCCATGGCCACGCTGGTTCCGGCCAGCGCCAGCATGGTCATGTCGTTTTCCCCGTCGCCAAAGGCCATGACCTTCTCCGGCGACAGGCCATAGCGCTCCATGGCCGCCCGGACGCCCACGTCCTTGCCGCCGTCTCTGGGGATCACGTCGATACCCATGGGGTGCCAGCGGGTGTAGGTGCAGCCCGGCATAGCGTCCAGGAAGGCCCCCTCCTCGTTTGGCGGGACGAAGGGGACAAACTGGTATACCTTCCCCTCCAGCATCCACTCCAGCGGGCATACCGGGTACAGCGTGGTGTGGAGGAACCGGTAGATATCCCGCACCCGGTCGTTGATCTGGGTGAGGTAGCTCTCCCCGTTCCCCTCCAGCAGCGCGGGAATCTCCGGGTTGTCCCGCAGCACCTGATAGGCGCCCCGCATATCTTCCGTATCAATAGGCCGGTCCCGGAAGGGGATGCCGTCCCCGTCGCAGCAAAACTGTCCGTTGATGGTCACATAGCCGTCGAACCGCGCCCCCCGGAGCATCCCCGTGGTCTCCAGGTCCTGGAGGGCCCGGCCTGTACTGAGGAAAATTTTGATCCCCCGCTCCCGCAGGGCGGCCAGGTCGGCCAGCAGCCGGTCGGACAGAAACTTCTGGGAAAAGGACACCAGCGTCCCGTCTATATCAAAAAATACCGCCTTAATCATCGTTTCCTTTTTGCTCCCGTCTTGTAATCTTGGGCCGTGGCAAGCAGCTCCTCGGCCCCCTCCAGCATCACCGCCGTAGCCTGTCCGCCGCTGAGCCGGGCCAGCTCCTCCCGGCGCCGGGGGCGGTCCAGCCGCTCTACCCGGGTGAAGGTGCGCCCGTCCGCCTCCCCCTTCTCCACGGAGAAGTGCACATCCCCCATAGCGGCGATCTGGGGCAGATGGGTGACGCACAGCACCTGCCGGCCCTTGGACACCTCGAACAGCTTCCGGGCCACCTTCACCGCAGCCCGGCCGGATACGCCGGTGTCTACCTCGTCGAAAATGAGGGTGCTCACCTGCTCCGTCTCCGCCAGCACATTTTTCAGCGCCAACATGATCCGGGACAGCTCGCCGCCCGACGCGATTTTATTGATGGGCTTGAGCGCCTCCCCCACGTTGGCGGACATGAGGAAGCGCACCGTATCCATGCCGGTGGCGTCCATGCCGTCGGGCGCGTCCTTTGGGGCAAACTCCACCTGGAAGCGCACCTTGGGCATGTCCAGCTGCGTCAGCTCCGACTGGATGCGCTTTGCCAGCTCCTCCGCCGCCGTATGCCGGCGGGCGGACAGCTCCTTCCCCGCCTTTACCGCCTGGGCCAGGGCCTTTTCCAGCTCCTTATCCAGCCTGTTCAGCCGGTCCTCGGAGAACTGGATGGCGTCCAGCTCCTCCCGGCACCTTTCCAGATAGGCCAGCATCTCCGCCACCGTGCCGCCGTACTTCTTTTTCAGCCGGTACAGCCGGTCCAGCCGCTCCTCGATCTCGTCCAGCTCGCCGGGGTAGAAGTCCAGCGTCCCCCGCAGATCCCGCACCAGCTCCGCCAGGTCGTCCGCGTCGCAGCGCAGCTGTTCCGCTTTTTCCGAAAGCTCCCGCAGCCCTTCGCTGTACCGTCCCCCTTGGGCCAAGCGGTTCCCCGCCTCCATCAGCAGGGACACCGCCCCCTCGCCGTCCTCCCCGCCGGTGAGGGCCTGCCACGCCCCGTCCACCGCGTCGGTGAGCCGCTCGGCGTTGCGCAGCACCTCCCGGCGCTGGGACAGCTCCTCGTCCTCCCCCTCCCGCAGCTCAGCCTTTTCCAGCTCCTCAATCTGATAGGTGAGGGTATCCATCCGCCGGGCCTTTTCCCCGTCGTCCATCTGGAGCTTATCCCGCTCCCCGCGCAGCTTCCGCACCTGGGCATAGGCCGCGCCGAATGCAGACAGGCTGTCCTGCGTGCCGCCGAAGCTGTCCAGGTAGCCCAGATGGCACTCCTCGTCCAGCAGCTGCTGGCCGTCGTGCTGGCCGTGGACGTTCACCAGCTGCCGGCCCAGCTCCCGCAGCTGGGTCACCAGCAGGGGCCGCCCGTTCACCCGGCAGGAATTTTTCCCGTCCGCCTGGATGGAGCGCTCAATGAGCAGCTCCCCGTTTTCGTCGGGGCCCATCCCCTGCTCCTCAAACCAGGGCAGTGCGGGCAGGTTTTGAAACAGGGCGGACACACGGGCGGATTTTGCCCCGGTGCGGATCAAATCCCGGCTGGTGCGCTCCCCCATAATGGCCCCGATGGAGTCAATGACAATGGATTTGCCCGCGCCGGTCTCGCCGGTAAGGACGTTAAACCCCTGGTCAAAGGTGATGTCCGCCTGGGAGATCACCGCGATATTCTCAATGTGCAGCAAGCTGAGCATGTGGCCTCACCCCTCCAGCATGGATTCGATTTCCCGGGTCAGCTCCTCCGCCACCCGGTTGGTGCGCATGATGAGGATAGCGGTGTCGTCCCCCGCCAGCGAACCCACAAAGCCGTCCAGCTCCATGCCGTCCAGCGCGGCCGCCGCCGCAGGGGCCAGCCCGGGCATGGTCTTGACCACCACAATGTTCTGGGCCGCCTCGCAGGAGGCCACACCCTCCTTGAAGATATTTTTCAGCCGTCCGGCAAAGCTGTGCTCCACCGGCCTGGGCCCCGAGGCCACATAGCGGTAGTTCCCGCCCTTCCCCGGCTGCTTGACCAGGTTCAGCTCCTTGATGTCCCGGGAAATGGTGGCCTGGGTGGCCCGGATGCCCCGCCGTCCCAGCTGGTCCAGCATCTGTTCCTGGGTCTCAATATCCTGCTCCCGGATAATCCGCAGCATCTCCGCCTGCCGCCTGCTCTTCAACTCCCTCACACCTTTCCCAGTTTTTGATTGATCCGCTCGTAAAAGCTCCGCCCGGTGAGCTTCACCAGCTGGGTGGCCTGCCTGGACCGGCGGCACTCCACCCAATCCCCGGGCTGGATGCGGAACGCTCTTCCCCCGTCCACCGACAGGTAGGCGGTCTTTTTACCCCCCGGCGCCAGCCGGACCCCCACCGACCGGCCCGCCCCCAGCACAAAGGGTTTGGCGTGGAGGGAATGGCCGCAAATGGGGGTGATAATAATGTTCTCCGCCGTGGGCTCCACAATGGGCCCTCCCGCCGCCATGGAATAGGCGGTGGAGCCGGTGGGGGTGGACACCACCAGCCCGTCCCCGGCAAAGGACGAAATGACTGCCCGGTCTCCCGTGACCTCCAGATCCAATACCCTGGCCACCGCCCCCTTGGTAACTACGGCATCGTTGAGCGCCTGCTCGGTAAATACGCTGTGCCCCTCCCTGCGCACGGACACGTCCAGCATCATTCTCCGCTCAATGCTGAACCTTCCACCGGCCAACCGGGCCAGCAGGGAAAGCTCGTTGTGCTCCAGCTCCGCCATGAATCCAATGCTGCCCAGATTGATGCCCAGCACCGGGATCCCCCTGGCGTTGGCCTCGTGAGCGGCATGAAGGATGGTGCCGTCCCCGCCGAAGCACACCAGAATGTCGGCGTCGGACAACTCTGCGTCCAGATTTCCCAGGGGAACGCTGGACGGCAGATCCAGCCTTCCGCCCTGCTCCACCTCAAAGGGCAGGCAGATGGCAGTGGATGCCCCCGCGTTTTCCAAAACGCGCTGGGCGGCCTGGGCGGCCCGGAGCCCCCGGTCCCGGTAGGGATTGGGGCTGAGTACAATTTTCATGCTTCCCTCACCCCTTCAGCGCCTGGTGGGACCGGTCCACCAATTCCTTTAAATCAAACCCGCGGCACTCCCCGGCCCCTGCCTGGAGGAAACCCAGGTATTCGATGTTCCCCTCCGGGCCCCGGATAGGTGAAAAGTCTAATCCCGTTACACAAAAGTCCGCCTGCGCCGCGTGAACCAGGAAGCGCTCCAGTACCTCCAGGTGAACCGCCGGGTCCCGGACCACACCCTTTTTGCCCACCTTGTCCTTTCCCGCCTCGAACTGGGGCTTTACCAGGGCCGCCACCTGTCCATCCCGGCCCATCAGGGGCCGCAGGGCGGGTAAAATCAGCCCCAGCGAAATGAACGACACGTCAATGGAGGCAAAGTCCAGCGGCTCGGGAATCTGCTCCCGGGTCAGATACCGGGCGTTGGTACGCTCCAGGCACACCACCCTTGGATCGTTTCGGATGGACCAGGCCAGCTGGCCGTAGCCCACGTCCACGGCATATACCCGCTTTGCCCCGTTTTGGAGCATACAGTCGGTGAAGCCGCCGGTGGACGCGCCGATATCGGCGGCGGTTTTGCCTGCCAGGGCGATGGGAAAGACCTCCATGGCCTTTTCCAGCTTCAGCCCGCCCCGGCTGACATAGCGCAGCCCGCCCCGAACCTCCAGGGGAGCGTCCTCCTCCAGGGTGAGGCCCGGTTTGTCGCACCGCCGCTCCCCGGTGTATACCTGTCCGGCCATGATGACGGCCTGGGCCTTCTGGCGGGTGTCCGCCAGCCCCCGCTCCACCAGCAGCAGATCCACCCGTTTTTTAGCCACCGTCCATCACCTCCAGCGCCCGGCGGGCGATGGACACCCCGTCAATGCCGCACAGGGCGCGCAGCTCCGCCACGGTGCCCTGCCGGACAAAACGGTCCCCCAGGTTCACCAAGGCCAGTTTGAGCCCGGCCACGTCCCGGAGCGCCAACTCGGCGGCCAGCCGCCGCCCCACGCATCCCGCGTCCACGCATTCTTCCGCCACCACCAGCCGCCCGGTCTTTTGGGCACAGGCGGCCACGGTGTCCACGTCCAGGGGGGAAATGCTGTTGAGCTTCACCACCTGGGCTGCCCTCCCCTTTTCCTCCAGCAGCCGGGCGGCCTCCAGCGCCTCGTTCACCATGGTTCCATATGCGGCGATGGTCACGTCCGTGCCGGGGCGGATGACGCTGGCCCCCTCGACGCCGCACAGGGCGCAAAACGCCCCCTCGCCCCCCCTGGGGTATCGCACCGCCACCGGGCCGCGCGCCTTCTCCACAGCATAGCGCAGCATGGCGCGCAGCTCTTCAAAGCTGGCGGGGCAGTAAATCTTCATACCCGGCACGGAGCTCAAATAGGCAGTGTCGAACACGCCGTGGTGGGTCTCCCCATCCTCGCCGGACAGCCCTGCCCGGTCTACGCACAGCACCACATGAAGCCCTTGGATAGCCACGTCATGGATGAGCATATCATAGGCCCGCTGCAAAAAGGTGGAGTAGATGGCCGCCACCGGCACCATGCGCTGCTTGGCCATCCCCGCCGCCATGGAAACCGCATGCCCCTCGGCAATGCCCACGTCAAAAAAGCGATCCGGGAACTCCTTGGAAAAGCCCACCAGTCCCGTGCCGTCGGGCATGGCGGCAGTGATGGCGGCTACGTCGTCCCGCTCCCTCGCCAATTGGCACAGGGTGTCCCCGCACACGGAGGAAAAGCTCTCCCCGCCGGGGTTCAGGGGCGCGCCGTCCTCCACGCGGAAGGGCCCCACCCCGTGGAACCGATCCGGTTCCCGCTCAGCCGGTGGATAGCCTTTTCCCTTTACAGTCTTGATGTGGAGCAGCACCGGGCTGTTCAGCTCTTTGGCATACCGCAGCAGGCGGGTGAGGTAGTTCACGTCATGGCCGTCCACCGGGCCCAGGTAAGTAAAGCCCATATCCTCAAACATGCTGCAATGGAGGACGGCGTTTTTCACCGCTTGTTTTGCCTTATGGGTAACGCGGTACAGCCCCCGGCCCACCGCCGTAGCGCCGGTAGCCCGCCGGTAGAGCTTTTTAAATTGCAGGTACTGGGGCTTGAGCCGCTGCTGGGCCAGGTGCTGGGCCACCCCCCCCACATTTTTGGTGATGGACATCCCGTTATCGTTGAGGATAACCACCAGCTGCTCCCCGCTCTGCCCCGCGTCGGACAGCCCCTCGTAGGCAAGCCCCCCGGTCATGGCCCCGTCCCCCAGCATGGCAAGGACACAGTAGTTCTCCCGGTTCAGCGTCCTGGCCCGGGCCATGCCCAGGGCCACCGACACCGCGTTGGAGGCGTGGCCGGCGATGAAAGCGTCCGCCCGGTGCTCCCGGGGCTTGGGGAAGCCGGACAGCCCCCCCAGCTTGCGCAGCGTGTCCATCTGGCCTCCCCTGCCGGTCAAAATCTTGTGGGCATAGCACTGGTGGCCCACGTCAAACACCAGCCGGTCGGTCTCCAAATCGAACACCCGGTGGACAGCCACCGTGGCCTCCACAACGCCCAGGCTGGAGGCCAGATGGCCCCCGGTTTTGGACACGCCGGCGATGATCTGCTCCCGCAGCTGGTCGCACAGCAGCTTTGCCTGGATGTCGGTGAGGGTATTCAGCTGTTCGGGGCCCATGGCCTTGCCTCCTCTCCTAAAACCCAAATGCGATGAAACTGCCCAGCAGACCCACCGCGATGCCCAGCACCGACCCCACCGCCACCTGGAGCGGGGTGTGGCCAATGAGTTCCTTCAGATCCCTCTCCAGATCCTCGGGCTTGAATTCCTCCCAGTTGTGCAGAATATAGTTGAGCACCTTGGCCTGCTCTCCCGTCTCTCGGCGGACATGGGCGGCGTCGTACATGACGATGAAGGCCACCACCGCCGACACAGCGAATACCGGGGAGTCGAACCCGGCGCTCATGCCGCAGCTCACGGCGGTGGCACACACCAATGCCGAGTGGGAACTGGGCATACCGCCTCCAGTGGTGAGATAAGTGATGTCAAATTTCCGATAAACTGCTGTGGCAATGAGCAGCTTCAACCCCTGGGCTACCGCCCAGGCTGTTACCGCGATCAGCAAAACCGGGCTCACCATCTCGCATCTCTCCTCTGTCTATAAGGCATTTACGGCCTCTTCGCCGCACATTTCTCAGTTTTTCCTTTCTGCCAGGGAATCAGCCAGGGCGCACAGAAACTCCGGGCAGTCAAAAGTTCCCCGCACGCTCTGTTTGGCCTCCTCTGTCAGCGCCGCCACCAGCTCCCGGCACTTTTCCAGGCCGTACAGCGTGGCAAAGGTGGCTTTTCCGTTGCCCGCATCGGAGCCGATGGGTTTGCCCAGTTCCTCCTCGGTGGACTCCACATCCAGCATGTCGTCCCGGATCTGGAAGGCCAGCCCCAGCAGGCGGGCGTACCGCTCCGCCGCCGCCCACTGCTGCGAGGATGGCTCCACCGAAGAGGCCGTCAGGCCCAGCAGGCAGGCCGCCTCCAGCAGCGCGGAGGTTTTCCAGGTGTGGATCTGCTCGAGGATTCCCTCGTCCAGCCCACGGCCCACGTTCACAATGTCCAGGTACTGTCCGGCGCACATGCCGGCGCAGCCCGCCGCGCGGGCCAGAAGGGCGCAGGCCCTTCCGTTGGCCGCCGGGCTCGTCCGCCGGGAAGCGGCCAACCGCTCAAAGGCCGACGCCTGCAGCGCGTCCCCCGCCAGCAGGGCCAGCCACTCGCCGTACTTCACATGGCAGGTGGGCTTGCCCCGGCGCAGCTCGTCGTTATCCATGCAGGGCAGGTCGTCGTGGATCAGGGAATAGGTATGAAGCATTTCCACTCCACAGGCATAGTCCAGGGCGGGCTCCATCTCCCCGCACAGCGCTTCGCAGAACTTCAGGGCCAGCACAGGCCGCACCCGCTTGCCTCCGGCCAACAGGCTGTACCGCATCGCCTCCAGCAGCTCCCGCTGGGGGCCGTCCTGCTGGAAACAGCCCCGCAATTCGCCCTCTGCCAAGGCCAGGGCCTCCCGGTACTCCTTGTCAAAATCCATCCGCATCCTCCCCCCCGAAGGGAACCTCCTCATCGTTGGCCAGCAGAAGGTTCACCTTCTGCTCCGCCTGATCCAGCAGCTGCTCGCACCGGCCCGCCAGTCCGGCCCCTTCCTCGAACAGCTTCAGCGACTGGTCCAGGCCGCACTCGCCCTTCTCCAGCTGGGCCACAATAGCCTCCAGGCGGCCCATGGCCTCCTCAAAGGACTGCTTTTTCACCGCCATGTCCTCTCCTCCTTCCCCTCTACCACACAGTTCAGCACACCGTCGGCCACCAGCACGTCCAGCCGGTCCCCGACCTCCGCCTGGGCGGCGGAGGATACCACGTCCTCCCCCCGCCGGGCGATGGCGTACCCCCGGCCCAGCACCTTCAGCGGGCTCAACGCATCCAGCCCCGCCGACAGGCGGCCCAAATACGCCCTTTTTTTCACCGTCTGGGCCCGCAGCGCCAGAGGCAGCCTGGTCCGGCAGGCTTCCAGCGCCCCGCGGCTGCCGTCTGCCTCGCCCCGGAGGGCCAGCGCCAGCCGGCGGCGCAGCGCGTCCACCGCCAGCCTACGGTCCTGGATGGGGGCCTTGAGGCCGCGCAGGGCTCGGCTGCTTTTCAGCCTCTCCAGCTCCCGCCGCCCCGCCGCCAGCCTGGCCGCCACCGCCCGGGCCAACCGGGTGGACAGCTGTTCCAGCCTGGCCCTCTCCTCCACCTGGTCCGGCGCCGCCAGCTCAGCCCCGTTGGAGGGGGTGGCCGCCCGCAGGTCCGCCACGTAATCGGCAATGGTCACGTCTGGCTCATGGCCCACAGCGGAGATCACCGGGATGTTGGACAGGAAGATGGCCCGGGCCACCGCCTCCTCATTGAAGGCCCACAGATCCTCCCTGGAGCCGCCTCCCCTGCCGGTGATGATGAGGTCGATATCCGCCCGGTTGTTGACGCGGTGGATGGCGGCGGCGATCTCCCCCGCCGCCTGCGTCCCCTGCACCCGAACGGGGACAACCAAAACCTCCGCCAGCGGCCACCGGGCCCCCAGGATGCGCAGCATATCCCGCACCGCCGCCCCCGCCGGGGAGGTGACCAGGGCAATCCTCTTCGGATACCGGGGCAGCGGACGTTTATTCTCCTCGTTGAACAGCCCCTCCGCCTCCAGGCGGCGGCGGAGCTGTTCAAACGCCTCGTCCAACGCCCCCCGGCCGTCCTGCACCAGCTCGGCGCAATAGAGCTGGTACTGCCCGTCCCGTGGAAAGGCCGACACCCGGCCAAAGGCCACCACCCGCATCCCGTTGGCGGGGCGGAAGCGCAGCCGCGCCGCCTCCCCCCGGAACATGACGCACCGAAGGGCGGCGTTCTCATCCTTCAGGGAAAAGTAGTGGTGGCCGGAGGGATAGCACTTGTAATTGGACACCTCCCCCCGCACCAGCAGGCCGGCAAGCAGGGGATCGCCGTCCATCAGGTCCTTCACGTAGCCGTTGACCTGGGATACAGTATAGACGGGAATGCCGGCGGTATTCACGCCCGCACCCCCCGCTCCAGCGCCCGGTGGGTGAGGATGGCTACCCCCAAGGCGTTATCGGTGGAATATTGGGGCTGGGAAAACACCGCGCCGCAGGCTTTCCCCATGGCGGCGCGCAGCTGCCGGTTGGAGGCCACCCCGCCGGAACACAGCACCGGCAGGCCCGGCCACCGCTTCTGCGCCTCACGGGTGGCCCGGATCACCACGCCGATGATGGTGTCCAGGGCAAAGCGAGCGATATTTGCGGGCTTCTCCCCCTTTTCCGCCAGCGCCTTCACCTGATTCTCCATGCCGGACAGGGAAAAGACAAGGCCGTTGAGCTTTACCCGGAAGTCCAGCGCCGCGTCCGCCTCGGGGTAAAGCGCGTCCAGCGCCTTGCCCGCCGGGAAGGGCAGGCCCAGTAGCACCCCCGTGCGGTCGATGAGCTGGCCCGCGGCGATGTCGCTGGTGCCGCCGATGACTTCCGCCCGGACACTGTGGCCCTCCGGCTCCACCCGGAGCAGCTCCGTGGTGCCGCCGGACAGGTGCCAGGCCAGGTGGGGCTTGTCCAGCAAATCCTCCCGACCCGACGACCAGGCTGCGGCGGCCACATGGCCCTGCTGGTGGGAGCAGGGGTAAAACGGGACGCCCAACGCCGCCGCCAGGACCCGGCCCTCCCCCTCTCCCACCAGGAAGCATGGCATATACGATCCCTCCACCTCCCGGGGCCGGGTAGACGCCCCCACGGCGGAAATATTCCCGATCACCCCGTCGGCACGCAGCTGCTCCACCATCAGGTGCAGCCGTTTTACGTGCTGGAACAAAGCGTCGCTCTGCCGCAGGCCCAGCGCCCCCTCGGGTACGGTGAGCAGCTTCCCCCGGTTGTCCGCCCTGCCCCCGCCGAACACGGCGGCGGAGGTGGTGTAATTGCTGGTGTCAAAGCCCAGGCACTGTATGTCCACGTTCTTCACTCCTGCTCCGGCAGCTCGGTGCGCACAAAGGAACCCAGGATGCCGTTGATAAATTTTACCACGTCGTCGTCCACATATTTCTTGGCGATCTCCACCGCCTCGTTGATGGCCGCCTTGTTGGGCACGTCGGGCATATACAGGATCTCGTACATGGCCACCCGCATAATGGCGGAGGCCACCCGGTCGATGCGGGAGAACTTCCAGCCCTTGGCGTACTTGTCGATGTAACCGTCCAGCTCCGCGCCGTGGCCGCCCACACCCCGCACCAGGCGGGTGATGTAGTCCAGCTCCCCTTCTCCGGGGAACTGGGCGTAAATGGACTCCTCCCGTCCCCGCAGGGCAAAGGCCTCCGGCGTGAGCTCCCGCTCCAAAAGCGCCTCGGCCCTCTCGTCGGAAAAGGCCAGCTCAAAGGCGAAGTGGACGGCAATCTCCCGGGCGGTACTTCTGTTCATGGGGTTCCTCCTCCCCCGGCGGGCTTCCGCCGGAATTCGTCCTCATGGGCACAACTGCCCATTTTGTATATTCGATTTATTATACATGAACCGCAAAAAAAAAGAAACCCCTTTTTTCAATTAGGCGCCGTTTGAAAATTGGCAATATGCCCAGCGGCGAGAAATTTTTTCGCCGGGCAGGGCGGTTTGGCGCAGAAATACTTTGTGTATTTCAAGGCAAATCAACGCGGCTCAGCGGAAAAAGGCCCGCCGATTGGGCGTGTTGACAATTTTCAAACAAGCCCTAAGCGTGCCCCTGGCCCACGGCAAAAAGAGCCGGGGCTACGCCCCGGCTCCCCACCGTATCTTTTATTTCTGGAAGCTCACGCCCACCACCGTGACATTCACCTGGGCCACCTCCAGCCCGCTGGTGTTCTCCACCGCGCTGAATACCGCGTCCTGGACCGCCCGGGCCACATCGGTGACCACGTAGCCGTACCGAACCAGAATGGGCAGGTCCACGCTCACCCGGTCGTCCTCCACCCAAAGGCGCACGCCCCGGGTCAGCGCCTTGCGGTTGGCGGGGTCGGCCAGATCCCGGCCCACGCCGTTGCCCAGGCAGCTCACGCCCTCCACATCCACCGCGGCGGCGGCGGCGATGACAGCCAGCACCTCCTCGGAAATGCTGACGCTGCCCAGTTCGCCCTCGTGGGAGATATATTCCTTGCCGTCGGCCATAAAGCCTCACGCTCCTTCATTCATGCTGAAGCTATTATAGCACCCTGTCCCGCAAATTACAATGCCTATTTTGCCGCGCGGCGGCTGTGTTCCTTCCCCCCGGCTCCGATCCAAGCTTCCCTGCGCGGCTATCCTCCGCGCTTCTGGGCTGTCACGCTGCGGATTGGCCGCGCTCCCGGGTCGCTTTCCCTCCATCTCGGGCAAAACCCAGTCCCACTGCGTGGGCCTTGGGCTTTTCCCCTCGCTCCGGTCCAAGCTTCCCTGCGCGGCTATCCTCCGCGCTTCTTACGGCTCGTTCTCAATGACCGTGATTTTGTCCGCCGTCAGCCCGGTTTCCTTCTTGACGATCTCCATAATCTTGGTCACGTCGTTTTCGCTCAGCCCGTTTTCCGTGGACGACACCACCACGCTGGCGCTGTTGTCATTGATAAAGCACACGCAGTCACCATAGCCCTTTGCGGTAATCAGGTTCTCCACATTGGCCTCCGACATGGTAAGCGCCGCCATGGCCTGAATGGAGGCGTTGGCCTCATCAATAATGTCCTGCTGGGCCCCCGCGTCCGCAGCCGCCTGCTGGAGCAGCTGCAAGGCGCTGTCCCGGGCCTGCTGGCGGTTGAGCCGGGCGGAGGCGAAATAGCCCGTCTGTTCCCCCGCCGCGCTGGGCTGGGCGCTGGGGTCGGCGGAGGGCTGCGCGCCGGTCTTGCCGTCCTCCCCCTGCTTGCCGCCCTCCTTGCCGTTGACCAGGGCCGCCTGGCCCAGCAGCTTTCCGCCCCCGTCCGGGTCTGCGGCGCCGTTGTTTGCCGCCGCCTCCCTGCCGTAAGACCAGTTCAGATAGACCGCCGCCCCCACAAAAAGCACGATGGCCACCACAACCGCGTTCCGTTTCCACACACTCATTGTTCCGCCCTCCAGTTCATGTTTTGTTTCACGTGAAACATTAGTTCTGCCCTGTGCCTTTGCATATGGTGATCCGGTCTGTCCCCAGCCCCGTCAGCGCCGACACCGCCTGGGTCATGGCCAGGCGCACCTGCGCCTGGTCCGCCCCCTCGCACACCACCAGCGCCCCCTGGAACACCGGGTACCGCCGCAGGCGCACCACCGCCTCCTGGTCCGAGCCGGTACCCACCACCACCGTCTTTTCCTCCGTCCGGTTCTCCCGCTCGCCGGAGGAGGTCGCGCGGTCTGTGACAGGCACCTGCTCCATCCCGCTTTTCAGGGTGAGGGTCACCGTCACCCTCCCCGCCCCCTCCACCTGGGAGAGGGTGCGGGAAAGCTTTTCCTCCAGGGCCGCCAGATCGAAGTCCTCCGCGGCGTCCTGCGGGACGTCGGGGGCAGGCTTCTCCTTTTCCCCGGCGGGCCACAGCAGCAAAACCACCCCCGCCGTCAGCGCCAGCAGCACATATTTGTACTTGTCCAGCAGTTTCCACAGCTGTTCCGGCTTCCATTGGACCTTCATGGCAATATCTCCTCGTAATGCTGCCTCTGGGCGGGTACGCCCAGCTCCTCCTCCAGCAGCCGCTCCAGCCGGGCGCGCTGCCCCTGTGTCCAGCTCCCCCGGGCGGTGACCTCCCAAGGGCAGGGTACGGCCTGCTCGTCATAGCCGCAGGTCACCTCCACCGCACATTCAAAGCCGAATTCCTTCGCCTTGTCCATAACATATGCGGCGGTCTCCCGCTCTATGATAGCCAGATACATCTGTCCGCTTTCTTCCGTCAGCTCCTGCTCATATTGCCGGGCCTGCTCCCGCCAGCCGCCGTCCGCCCGGGCGGGCATGTCCCCGCCCAGCACGCCCGCCAACGGGCTGAGCGCAGCCAGCATCAGGGCCAGTCCGCCGGCCAGCTTGCACACCTTCTTCACGCTCCCCTCCGGCGCCAGGGTCTCGGCCAGCGCCACCACCAGGGCGGTGGCCGTCACCCCCAGCAGCCAGCTGCGCACCGCCCCCATCACGCCCCGCCCACCGACACGCAGGACACCAGGGCGATGAGCAACAGCAGGCAGCACGCCCCCGTCATCCCAAGCACCAGCCCGAAGGCGGAGCTGAGCCGGTCCACCAGCGTGCACACCGGCCCGCCGCCAAAGGCGCACGACAGGGCGGCCACCAGCTTATAGGCCAGGTAGTGTACCGCCATCTGGAGCAGCGGGGCCAGGCACACGCCCAGCACGGTGACCATGCCGAACACCCCCACCGTCCCCCTCAGCACCCCCGCCGAGGCCAGCACCGTCTCCGCCGCGTCGGACAAGATGCCGCCCACCACCGGGATTGCCCCGGATATGGCAAACCGGGCAGCCTTCACCGCCGCCGCGTCCGCCGCCCCGGCCACCACCCCGCTGGCGGTGAGGTAGGCCACAAAGGCGGTCATTACAATGGTAATCAGTGTGGTCACCGCCCACTTCAGCAGATCCGCCATCCGTTTCAGCTCCTCCCGCTCCAGCGCCGCCTGCACCACCGAGGCGGCGATATATCCGTAAAGCAGGGGCACCAGCAGGGCGTTGATGAGGCTGATGAGCACATCGGAGAACAGCGCCGCCGCCATCTGCCTGGCCGCCGCCCCGGTGACCGCCCCCGTGGCCGCCGTCAGCACCGCCGCCGTGGGCAGCAGCACGTTGGCGAAGGAGGTCATCCGCTCGATGCTCCCCGTCCCCATGCCCAGCAGGGAGTTCACGTCCGCCGCCGCCACCGCCGCCACCGCCAGCGTCCCGGCCAGGGAGGCGGCTTTCACGCTCCCCCGGCCCAGCTCCCCCACCGACTCGGCCAGGGCGCAGAACAGCAGGATCACCAGCAGCAGCGCCCCCGACCGGGCGGCGCGGCGCACCGCCCCCCTCAGCTCCCGGGTGCCCGTGTCCAGCAGGCCCTCCAGCCCCTCGTCCAGGGTGGCGCCGTATTCCGCCGTGCCGCCGCTCTCCTGTGCCGCGCGCCGCAGCCCGTCCACGTCAACCAGCTGCTCCGGCCCGTCCTCTCCCCCGCCGTAGAGGGCCCGGACGGGAAGGCACAGGGCGGGCAGCAAAACCAGCGCCAGCAAAACGCCCCATTTCCGCTTCACACCGCCACCCCCCTACAGCAGCCGGGCCAGCATGTCCAGCACCGCCGTCATCAGCGGCAGCGACGCCGCCAGGGCCAGGGCCGTCCCCGCCAGCTCCACCGCCGCGCCAATGCCCTCCTCCCGGGCGTCTTTGCAGAACCCGGAGGCCAGCCGGGCGGCAATGGCGATGCCCGCCGTCTTGAGCACCGGCTCCACCACCTGGGCGGACACCCCCCCGGTCTCGGCCAGCTTGTCCGCCAGCTCCACCACCGCCTCCAGCGCCCCGGAGCAGTATAGAATAATGAGGGCGCACGCCCCCGCCCCCAGCGCCAGGGCGATTTCCGGCGACTGCTTGCGCACCACCACGGCGCACAGCGCCGCCGCCACCGCCGCCGCCGCAATTTTCAGCATGGCGCTCACAGCCCGAACAGATCCTTTACCAGGGTGAACAGGTCGTTGATCTGCTGCACCACAATCATCAGCACCACCACCAGCGCCACCAGGGTGGTCATTGTGGCCATCTCGTCCCTCCCCGACCGGGTGAGCACCTGGTTGAGCACCGACACGAGAATACCGATTGCCGCGATTTTGAAAATGAGGTCCACGTCCATCATCCGTCCTCCTGTGTAGATTTGAAAACTTCGCAGAGCCGCCGTCAAAGCAGCACGATGGCCGCGAACAGCCCCGCCGTCACTCCCAGCACGCCATATACCCGGCCCAGGCGGTTTCTCTCGTCCGCCGCCTCCCCCTGGAGGGCGCGCAGCCCCGCCGCCCCCTCCTCCAGGGCCAGGCGCTGGCTGTCCCCGTCATACCGGCCCAGCACCGGGCCCAGCCGGTCCAGCAGGGCGCGGTCCTCCGGCTTCAGCCGCAGGAGGGCGGCGTCCAGCTCCGAGCGCCACACCTCCTGGAACGCCTGCCCATCCGGCGCGCGGGCCCGCCGGGCGCACCGGGCGAAAAACTCCGCCGCCGGGCCGTGAAGCGCCCGGCCCGCCGCGTCCAGCCCGTCGGGCAAAGGGCTCAGCCGCCAGCCCAACTCCCGCCGCAGGGTGTCCAGCCCCGCCGCCAGCTCGCCCAGATCCCGCACCCGGCCGTCCAGCCGGGCCACGGCCCGAAGCCCCAGCGCCCCGCACCCGGCCACCACCAGCGCCGCGCCCACCAGCCGGATCATGGCACCGCCTCCGTGTGCGCCGTGCGCACCCCGTCCCGGCGCTCCAGCACCACCAGCCGCCGGAATACGCCCAGCTCCAGCAGCTCCCGGAAGGCTGGGCGGCGGCGCAGGCCGTCCAACCCGGAACCATGGGCGGTGGCCAGCACCGCCACGCCGCACCCAGCCGCCTCCGCCACCGCCCGGACGTCCTCAGAACTGCCCAGCTCATCCACCGCCGCCGCCTGGGGGTTCATCCCCCGGATGAGGATGGACAGCCCCTCCGCCTTGGAACAGCCGTCCAGCACATCGGTATGGCGGCCTACATAGAGCTGGGGCTCCCCCCGCCACAGCGCGGCGACCTCCCCCCGCTCGTCCGCCACCGCTACCCGCAGGGGCCCGCCCCCCTCCCCATCGGACAGCGCCCGCACCAGATCCCGCAGGAGGGTGGTTTTACCCGCCCCCGGCGGGGCCAGGATCAGGGTGCTCACAAACTGCCCGTCCTGCGTCAGCTCCGGGAGCAGGGGCCCCGCCAGCCCGGGCACGCTCCGCGCCACCCGGACGGACAGGGAGGACAGCTCCCGGAGGGTGACGATACCCCCTTCTTTTCTCACCACCGACCCGCACAGGCCCACCCGGTGGCCGCCCCGCAGGGTGACAAAGCCCTGCCGCACCCGGTCCAGCGCCGTGTGGGCGGAGGACTGGGTGGCGTTTTCCACCGCCTGCCGCAGCTCGTCCTCGCCCACGGGGGGCGTGTCCAGCTCCGCCTCCCCCTCCGGCAGAAGGGCCGTCATGGGGAAGCCCCGGCGCAGGCGGAACTCCTCCACCCGCCCCAGCCTGTCCTCCCCCAGGGCATACAGCCCGCTGCGCATGGCCTCCGGCAGCACCGCCGCCGCCTGCCGCCAGGGTTTTCTTTCGTCCATACCGTTCACCGCCTTTGTTACCCCAATCCTATGAGGGCGTGTCCCACAATATTCCAACCCGGCTGCGACAAAACAAAGACCCGCCCGCCGGAATCTCCGGCGGGCGGGTCTGCTTATCTTCCTATCAAGGCGCCTGTCATTTCAATACGGAGACAATGCGCCGGACCGCCTCCTTCGTGGCGTCCGCGTCCCCGAAGGCGGTGATGCGGATATACCCCTCCCCGCTGGGGCCGAAGCCCGCGCCGGGGGTGGTGACCACGCACGCCTTTTTCAGCAGCAGGTCGAAAAAGTCCCAGGAGGACATGTCGTTGGGGGTCCCCACCCAGAGATAGGGCGCGTTCACCCCGCCGTACACCGCCAGCCCGGCGGCGGCCAGCCCCTCCCGGACGACCTTGGCGTTGTTCAAATAGTAGTCGACGGCGGTTTTCGTCTGGGCGCGTCCCTCCGGGGACAGCGCCGCCTCCGCCGCCCGTTGGACGACGTAGGGCACGCCGTTGAACTTGCTCCCCTGGCGGCGGTTCCACAGGTCGCGCAGGGACACCCCCTCCCGCTCCAGCGCCTTGGGGATGACGGTGTAGGCGCAGCGGGTGCCGGTAAAGCCGGCGGACTTGGAAAAGGAGCGGAACTCGATGGCGCAGGTCTCGGCCCCCTCCACCTCATAGATGCTGTGGGGGATGCCCTCCTCCGTGATGAACGCCTCATAGGCGGAATCGAACAGGATCACGCTGCCGTGGGCGTTGGCATAGTCCACCCACACCTTGAGCTGCTCCCTGGTGGCCGCCGCCCCGGTGGGGTTGTTGGGGGAGCAGAGGTAGATGAGGTCGGGGACCCTATCCCCCGCGGGAAGGCCGGGGAAGAACCCGTTTTCCGCCGTGCAGGGCAGGTAGACCAGCCGTGTCCACCTCTCCCCGTCGAACTCCCCGGCGCGGCCCGCCATGGCGTTGGTGTCCACGTAGACGGGGTACACCGGGTCGCACACCGCCACCACATTGTCCGCCGAAAAAATGTCGCCGATGCTTCCGCAGTCCGTCTTGGCCCCGTCGGACACGAAAATCTCATCGTCGGCGAGTTCCACCCCCCGCTCCCGATAGGAATCCCGGATGGCAAAGCGCAGAAAATCATAGGCGCAGCAGGTCTCCTCGCAGTAGCCCCGGAAGGTCTCCTTCACTCCCATCTCCCGGGAGGCCCTCACCATGGCGTCCACCACCACGGGGGCCAGGGGCTGGGTCACGTCGCCTATCCCTAAGCGGATGAGGGGCAGGGGCGGGTTCTGGGAGGAAAAGGCCCGGACGCGGCGGCCGATCTCCGGGAACAGGTAGCCGCCGGGGAGCTTGCGAAAATTCTGATTGATGTGGGCCATGGGGACCACTCCTTACTTTATGAGTTGAACCATTTTACATCAGCTCCCCCGCCCCGGTCAATCGGCAGTTTCGCCATCAAACACGGCGGCGGCGGGGCCGGTCATGAACATTTGGCCGGATTTCCCGTCCCAACGGACGGCCAGATCCCCCCCCGCCAGACGGACCACCGCCTCCCGGTTCAGCTTCCCGGCGGCGATCATGGCCGCCGCAGACGCGCACGCCCCGGTGCCGCAGGCCAGGGTCTCGCCGCTCCCCCGCTCCCACACCCGCATTTCCAGCTCCCCCCGGTTCACCACCCGGACAAACTCGGCGTTCACCCCGCCGGGAAAGGCGGGGTGGCGCTCCACCAGCGGGCCCAGGGCGGCCAAATCCAGGGCGGCGGGGCTGTCCACCTCAATCACCGCGTGGGGATTGCCCATGGACACGGGGACGGCGGCATATTCCCTGTCCCCGATGGACAGCGCAACAGGGGGCTGTAGCACGGGCGCGCCCATCCCCACCGCCGCCCCCGTCACCACGCCGTTCCGGATGAGCAGGGACACCTCCCGCTCCCCCGCCCCGGTCTCCACGGTGAGGTGGCGTTTGTCCGTCAGGCCGTGGTCGTAGACGTATTTTCCAAAACAGCGGATGCCGTTGCCGCACATGACCCCCTCGGAGCCGTCGGCGTTGAACATCCGCATTTTGAAGTCCGCCCGGTCCGGCGGGCAGACACAGATAATGCCGTCGCCCCCCACGCCGAAGTGCCGGTGGGACAGGCGGCGGGCCAGTTCGGGCAGGCCGTCCGGCGTGCCGGCCATGCAGTTGAGAAAAATGTAGTCGTTCCCCAGGCCGTGCATTTTGGTAAAGCGCATAGGCTCCCCCTCCTTACAGGGGAGCCTATGCGCTTGGGCCTGACCGATATGCGGGGGCTTTTCCGTCAATAGTTGATGATATACTTATCCCGCTCCCAGGAGGACACCCGGGTGCGGTACTCATCCCACTCCGCCTCCTTGCCGGCGATATACTGGCTGGTGACGTGCTGGCCCAGGGCGGCCATGACCAGTTTATCCTTTTTCATAGCCGCCAGCGCTTCCTCCAGGGAGCCGGGCAGGGCCTCAATGCCCCGGCGGCGCCGGGTGGCAGGGGTCATGGCAAAGATGTTCTCAGTGACCTCCGGGGGCGGGGTCATATTTTTGGCGATGCCGTCCAGCCCCGCGGCCAGGCACACCGCCAGGGCAAGGTACGGATTGCAGGCCGGGTCGGGGCAGCGCAGCTCCACCCGGGTGCCCTGGCCCCGGCTGGCCGGGATACGGATGAGGGTGGAACGGTTGGAGGCGGACCAGGCCATGTAGCAGGGGGCCTCATAGCCGGGCACCAGCCGCTTGTAGGAGTTGACCAGGGGATTGGTGATGGCCGCCATCCCCTTCATGTGGCGGAGTATACCCGCGATAAAGGAATAGCACTCCTTGGACAGCCCCTTGTCCCCCTTTTCGTCAAAGAACACGTTCTTCCCGTCCTTGTACAGCGACATGTTGGTGTGCATCCCATTGCCCGCCAGGCCGTAAATGGGCTTTGGCATGAAGGTGGCGTGGAGCCCGTCCCTCTGGGCCATGGTCTTCACCGCCAGCTTAAAGGTCATGATCTTGTCGGCGCAGTCCAGGGCGGGGGCATACTTGAAATCAATCTCATGCTGGCCGGGAGCCACCTCGTGGTGGGACGCCTCAATCTCATACCCCATCTGCTCCAGCGCCAGGCAGATGCGCCGGCGGGTGGGCTCGCCGTGGTCCAGGGGGCCCAGGTCGAAGTAGCCCGCCTCGTCGTTGGTCTTGGTGGTGGGCTTGCCCTCCCCATCGGTCTGGAACAGGAAAAACTCCGCCTCGGGCCCCACGTTAAAGGTGTCGTAGCCCATGGCGCGGGCCCGCTCCAGCACCCGCTCCAGTACGCCCCGGGGGTCGCCCACAAAGGGGGAGCCGTCGGGGTTGTGCACATCGCAGATCAGCCGGGCCACCTTGGCCTCCTCCGGCTCCCAGGGGAAAATGACGAAGCTGTCCAGATCGGGATACAGGTACTGGTCGGACTCGTTGATGCGGACAAAGCCCTCGATGGACGAGCCGTCCAGCATGATCTGGTTGTTCACCGCTTTCTCAATCTGGGATGCGGTGATGGCCACGTTTTTCAGCTGGCCGAATATGTCGGTGAACTGCATGCGGATGAACTTCACGTCTTCTTCCCGCACCGCGCGGATGATATCCTCTTTGGTATAGCCCATGACTCGTTTCCCCTTTCCTATGGCGGCATGCTTCGTTCCTCCGCCCAGAAAACGCCAAGTTTCACGTTTTCCTCTTTCAGGATAGCACAAAGCCCGTTTTTGTCAATCAATTTTTACTGCTCTGCAAAATTTTATAGCAAAAATCATGTTTCACCGCATATGAAACATGATTTTTGTAAAATATCACGTTGCAGCAGCTTGCGGCAGGTTTCTTGGGAAATTCTGAAAAGGCAGGCAAGTCTTACTTGACCATCCTTGTGTATTCTGCTAAAATATTGTCATTGAAACCCAACCCCTGCGTTTTCCCTGCACATCCGATAAAAACTGGAGGAATGTACAATGGCTCACAAATATGTCTACCTGTTCTCCGAGGGCAACGC
>ERZ779632.287-NODE-287-length-32478-cov-16.059279_pt1 | contig 32478 bp, 37 predicted proteins | sample MGYA00514194_ERZ779632 | MGnify/ENA primary metagenome ERZ779632 (study PRJEB29562, sample SAMEA4376704) | mouse gut metagenome | isolation source: Cecum | study: EMG produced TPA metagenomics assembly of the A DSS colitis mouse model was used to assess the... | reverse complement strand
AGGAGTTTTGACGATGATAAAAGCACAAGACCCGTTCGCCCGCGTCCGGGCAGAGGCCGGGGCGCTGGTGGCGCAGATGACGCTGGAGGAAAAGGCCCGCCTCTGCTCCGGGCTGGACTTCTGGCACACCGGCGGGGTGGAGCGCCTGGGCCTGTCCCCGGTGATGGTGACCGACGGACCCCACGGCCTGCGCAAGCAGGCGGGCAGCGCCGACCATTTGGGGCTGAGCCAGTCCGTCCCCGCCACCTGCTTTCCCCCCGCCTGCGCCAGCGCGTGCAGCTTTGACGACACCCTGCTGGAGGAGGTGGGCCGGGCCATGGGCGAGGAGTGCCGTCAGGAGGGGGTGGCCGTCCTTTTGGGCCCGGCGGCCAACATCAAGCGCAGCCCCCTGTGCGGCCGGAATTTCGAGTATTTCTCCGAGGACCCGCTGCTGTCCGGCCGGTCCGCCGCGGCGCTGATCCGGGGCATCCAGAGCCAGAACGTGGGGGCCTGCCTCAAGCACTGCGCGGCCAACAACCAGGAGACGGCGCGGTTGGCCTCCGACTCCATCATCGACGAGCGGGCCCTGCGGGAGATCTACCTGGCAGGCTTTGAGCTGGCGGTGAAGGAGGCCCAGCCCTGGACGCTGATGTGCGCGTATAATAAGATCAACGGCGTCTACGCCTCGGACAACAAGCGGCTGATGGACGAGATCCTCCGGGGCGAGTGGGGGTTCGGCGGGGCCGTCATGACCGACTGGGGGGCCATGAACGACCGGGTAGCGGCCATCCGCGCCGGACTGGACCTGGAGATGCCCGGCCCCTGCGAGGATTCCGCAAAGCGCATCCTGGCCGCCATTGAGGCGGGAGAGCTGGACGAGGTGGAGCTGGATCGCTGCGCCGCCCGGGTGGCTGCGCTGTTGCTCAAGGCAAAGGAAAGCACCGCCCGGGACTACGACGTGGAGGCCCACAACCAGCTGGCCCGACGCGCCGCCCGGGAGAGCGCCGTACTGCTCAAGCTGGGCACCGCCCTGCCCGCCGGCCCGAATGCCAAGGTGACCGTAGTGGGTGCGTTCGCCAAAACGCCCCGTTACCAGGGGTCTGGCTCCAGCAAAATCAACCCCCACAGCGTCACCAGCCTGTGCGGCGCCCTGGACGCGCGGGGCACAAGCTACACCTGGTCTGCGGGGTACAAGGTAGAGGGGGAGGAGCCCGACCTGAAGCTGATCGCCCAGGCGGTGGAGGCGGCCCGGGGGGCTGATGTGGTATTCGCCTGCGTGGGCCTGCCGGACCGCTGTGAAAGCGAGGGCTTTGACCGCACCCACCTGCGCCTGCCGGACTGCCAGAACGCGCTGATGGACGCCCTCATAGAAACCGGCGTCCCAGTGGTGGCGGTGGTGAGTACCGGCGGCGTGGTGGAGCTGCCCTGGCGGGACCGGGCGGACAGCATCCTGCTGCTCTACCTCACGGGGCAGAACGGCGGAAACGCCGCCGCCGACCTGCTGTTCGGGGACGCCAACCCCAGCGGAAAGCTGGCGGAGAGCTGGCCCGTATCCCTGTCCGACGTGCCCTGCAACGCCAACTTCGGCGGCAAGGGCAATGTGGAGTACCGGGAGAGCGTCTACGTGGGCTACCGCTATTATGACGCCGCGGGGACAGCGGTGGCCTATCCCTTCGGCCACGGCCTGTCCTATACCAGCTTTGCCTATTCGGGGCTGGAGCTGCCCGCCCAGTGGGACGGGCGCGGCGAGCTGGCCCTGTCCTGCACCGTGACCAACACCGGGGACCGGGCCGGGGCGGAGGTGGCCCAGCTCTACGTGGCCCCGCCGGAGGGTACGGCGTTCAAGCCTGTGCGGGAGCTGCGGGATTACGCAAAGCTCACCCTCCAGCCGGGGGAGAGCAGACAGGTAGGCTTCACCCTGGAGCCCAGAGCCTTTGCCCGGTACGACGCGGGCGCCTCTGTCTGGACGGTGGACGGCGGCGCGTACTGCGTCGAGATCGACTCCTCCAGCCGGGACATCCGGCTCCGGGGCCAGGTGGCGGTGGAGGGCGCGAAGCGGGACGCTGGGGCTGGCTTCCAGGAAGCCGCCCCGGCCTGCTATGCGCCGGACACGATCCCGTCCGTGACCCGGGAGCAGTTCGAGGCGCTGCTGGGACAGAAGATCATCCCATGGAGGCCGGTGCGGCCCTTCACCCGCAACTCCACCCTGGGCGAGCTGCGCACCTGCGCGCTGGGCCGGGAGATCGTCCAACAGGCCGAGGCGGGGATGCGGGAGATGCTGGCGGGCCAGGACGACCTGTCCGCCATGCTCCAGGCCATGCTGGAGGATATGCCTCTGCGGCAGTTCGCCATGATGGCGGGCCCGGCCTTCGCGGGGGAGCGGCTGGAGGAGCTGCTGGCACAGCTCAACGCCCAGCCGGAGGATGCCGCGGCCATCTAAATGCAGAAGAACGCGCCAGCCTGTCCGGCCGGCGCGTTTTTGCGGCACGTATCAAAATTTTTCCGCGGCCCTTTCAACTTTTCCCGCCGCCGGAGCGTCTAATACACAGAAAGACAAAACGGAGGGATCGTTTTATGAGACCCACAGGACAGCTTTACCTGCCCAAACGGGGCGGGAAAAGGGCGCGGGCCAGACGGCGGCGGACTGCGGATATTTTTTTGATGCTGGTGATGATCGCCCTGTCCCTGGTGGCCATATCCGCAGGGGCGCAGGCTGTAACGGCCTGGAGGGCGGAACGTACTCCCATGGGGGAAACCAGCACCAGGGAGACAGCCGGCGCGCCGCCGGAGGAGGTCAGTTCAGATGAACGCTTGGGCGGGGACGCCGGTGAACCGCCGGATGCGGAACCTTCGCAGGCGGTTCGGGAGGAAACCGGGCCCGCGCCGTCCGGGGCGTATGACTTTTCAAAGCCCGTACCCCTCTCAGACCCGGCGGATACCGCCTATTTTGACGACGCCGTGTTCATCGGCGACTCCCGGACGGAGGGGCTGTTTCTCAACACCGGGCTGTCCAACGCCGCGTCCCTTGCCCACATGGGGCTGATGGTGGACACCGTGTTCACCAGGCCGCTGTTCAACGTCGATGGGGAAAAGGTGCCCGTCATCGACGCGCTGAAGACTGCCGACTTTTCAAAGGTATATGTCATGCTGGGGATCAACGAGACGGGGTGGATCTACAGCTCGGTATTTGTCCAGAAATACGGCGAGCTCATCGGCGCCATCCGGGAGATCAAACCGGACGCCGTGATCTATATCCAGGCCATCATGCCTGTCTCCCAAAGGGTCTCGGACACCCACAGCTACATCAAAAACGCCAAAATCAGCGAGTATAACCAGCTTTTGCAGCGATTAGCGGAGGAAAAGCAGGTCTATTACATCGACACCGCCAATGCGGTGGCAGACGCGGACGGGAGCCTCCCGGAGGACGCCGCCCCGGACGGCATCCATCTGGCGCGCTCCTACTGCCAGAAGTGGCTGGAATACCTGATGGCCCACACCGCCCCCGGCGAGAAAGGAGGGGCCGCATGAAGCATATCTTGACCATAGTTCTGACCGCCGCGCTGGTTCTTCTGTCCGCCTGCTCCGCCCCGCAGAATGAAGAGCGGAAGATCGACCTGGACGCTCTGGCGGAGGAGCTGCTGGAAAGCGGCATCTTTGAAGAGGAGCTCAACCCGGCCGACGGGGAAATCGCCGAAAAGCTGTACGGCATCGACGACGCGGTGTCATTCCAGCTCTATGTGGGCAGCGGGGCCACGGCGTCGGAGCTGGCTCTGCTGGAATTTGAGACGGAGGAGGACGCGAAGGCGGCCCTGTCCCTGGCCCAGGCGCGGGTGGACGCGCAGACAGAGAGCTTTGCCTCCTATCTGCCGGGTGAGGTCAAAAAGCTGGAGGACGCTGTTATTGAACAGCATGGCCGTTATGTGGTAGTATGTGTTTCGGAGGGGGACGCGGGCCCGATCCTCTCCAACTATGTTCAGGGCAGGTGACGGATGGATGCAGCCGGTGCGGGAGCTTGTTCTGCTCATTGAGAACGAGCAGGAGCGGTTTTACCGGATCGCGTACTCCTATGTGAAAAACAGGGAGGACGCGTTGGACATCGTCCACAACGCCATCGTCAAGGCGCTCCAGTCCTGTCCCGGCCTGCGCAGCCCGGAATATGCCCAAACTTGGTTCTGCCGCATCCTCATCAATGAGAGCGTCTCCTTCCTGCGCAAAAACCGCCGCTTTGTGCCGCTGGAGGAAATACCGGAGGTGGCGGACAATACCCAGCCGGAACAGGAGGCATATCTTGACCTGTACGCGGCCCTTGACAAGCTGCCGCCGGAGCTGAAAACCGTGGTGATCCTCCGCTTTTTCGAGGACATGAAGCTGGACGAGATCGCGGAGGTTTTGTCCGCCAACCTGAGTACGGTGAAGTCCCGGCTGTACCGGGCGCTGAAGCTGCTGAAGCTGGATATGGAGGTGTTGGACGATGATGGACCGTAAGGGGTATGAGCGGATACCAATTCCCGAGGAGCTGGACGAGGTGGTTCAGGAGGCGATTGCCGAGGGACTGTCCCGCCGCCGCCGGCATGGGACGCTATTTGTTTTGAAATGGGCAGGCTCTATTGCCGCCGTGCTGGCGCTGTGTGTCGTCACCATGCTGAACCTGTCCCCCGCTTTCGCGTCGGCGGCCTGCAAGCTGCCGGTGGTGGGCGGACTGTGCCGGGTGTTCCTGTTCCGGGAGTACCACGCCCAGGACGAGGTCAAATATATCGACGCTCAAATCCCTCAAATTGAAAACACCGGGAAAACAGAGCTGGAGGCCAGGGTGAACCTGGAGATCCAAAAGGTGGTGAGCGCCTGCCTGGAGGAGAGCGAGGCCCGGGCCAGGGATTACTACGACGCGTTCATACAGACCGGCGGGGCCCCCGGGGACTTCCTCCCCATGGGCATCACGGTGGACTATGAGATTCACCACATCAGCCCCCAGTACGTCTCCTTCACCGTGCGGGAGTATGAGACCGCGTTCCGGGTGTATAACCAGTATTTTTACTACAACCTGGACCTGGACACCGGCCGGGACCTGACCCTGCGGGACTGGTTTGGCAACGACTACCGGCAGATCGTGGCGGACAGCATGGAGCAGACCATCGCGGGCTGGAGCGAGGAGCGGCGCGCCATGCTGTGGGACGACCTGTCCCTCATCGACCTGATCTCGGAGGACACGGACTTCTACCTGAACCAGGACGGGCAGGCGGTGGTGGTGATCGAGCGGTACGAGGCGGCGTGCGGCGCGGCGGGACAGCTGGAATTCGTGATCGAAACGACTGAGCAGCCTTTCTCGAAATGAAAACACCCCGGAGGCGCGAGCCTCCGGGGTGTTTATGTTCCATAGGAGAATGGGGTCAATCGGGAATCTTCCCATCCAAGGCGATCCGCAGTCTGGCCTCCACTGTGTCCATCTGCTCCTTCACGTTGCCGGAGATGGGGGCTCCAATGATATCCCCATGGCTGTCCACGATATAGGTGGTGGGGTAAGTGAATATCTCCGACACAAAATCCTTGTAAAAATCCCTCTCAGGGCTGGGAGAGATATTGAGGTAGGTAACCCCTTTCTCCTTCAAGACATTCCGGGCAAAGGCGAGCTGCTCCTCCCCTTCGCCGGAGTCGGCGCCCACGCCGATGAGGTTGATGTTTCGATCTTTGAATTCCTGATACATCTCCTCCAGCTCGGGCATCTCGGCGATGCAGGTGCCGCAGCCGTTGTTCCAGAAGTTTACGATGGTGGCGTCGTAAGCGGCAAAGATATCGCTGGAAATGGCGCCGCCTTCAGTATCCACCTCGTCAAATTGGGGGAAGGGCGTCTTGGACACCAGCTGGTCATCTCCGCCGGAACCACAGCCAAACAAAGCGGCCAGCAGAGCGGCGCTCAAAAACAGCGTCAAAATTCGTCTCATGTGGTTGTTTCCTTCTTTCTGCGGGTGGTATTCAGTGAAAATGTTTTAGAAATGGCTTGGTGGGGGCAGGTGGTGATGCAGTCGCCGCAGCGGATGCATTCGGCATGGTTGGGGGAGCGGAACACATCCACATCCATTTTGCACACCTTGGAGCAAGCCCCACAGGCGGTACACTTGTCCCGGTCTATATTCAGGCGGTAGAGGGAGACCCGGTTGAACAGGGCGTAGAACGCCCCAAGGGGACAGATCCACTTGCAGAAGGGCCGGTAGAAGAACACGGACAGCACTACCACGCCCAGCAGGATACAGCTTTTCCAGGTGAACAACCGGCCCAAGCTGGCGCGGATGCTGGGGTTCGCGATGGCCAGGGGGATGCCTCCCTCTAAAATCCCGGCAGGGCAGATATACTTGCAGAAAAAGGGGTCGCCCATGCCCACCTCGTTCACCACCGTCATAGGCAGGACGATGACGAAGATCGCCAGGATCACGTATTTCAGATAGGTGAGGGTGTGGAACCGCCTAGTGCTGAACTTTTTGGTGGGGATTTTGTGGAGCAGCTCCTGAAACCAGCCGAAGGGGCACAGGAATCCGCACACCGCCCTCCCCAGCAGCGCTCCCACCAGGATGAGAAAGCCGGTCACATAGTAGGCCAGGTGGAACTTGGACGAGCCCGTCACCGCCTGGAGGGAGCCGATGGGGCAGGAGGCCGCGGCGGCAGGGCAGGAGTAGCAGTTCAGCCCGGGGACACAGACAGCCTTCAGCTTCCCCCGGTGGATCTTCCCTTGAAAGAAGTTGAGGAGGAAAGGGTTTGTGGCCAGGGTGGCACCCAGCTGGATTTTCCAGCGGTTTTTGTTGCTAGCCAATGCCCACACACTCCAGACATAAATTGATTCCCTTTTGGAGGACGGCGGCTCCCTCCCCCCGCCACAGGCCGAATCCCAACATCAGAAGACCCGCCGCAATGCACAGAACGGTCATTTTCCTGATTCTCATATCAGCCCACAATCATGCCGGCACCCCCGCCGTCAGCGGGAGCGTCCCCGTTCATCCCGTCAGCCATCCCCGCAAAGGCGGCGGCGGACTCCACCAGATCGTCCCTGTCAATCACAATGCTCCAGGAGGAAAGGAAGGAACCGTTCACATACCAGGAGGCGGTGTTGTGAATCTCCTCGTCCTTGATCATGCCGGAATTGTGGCCTACGGCCTCTTTCAGGGAGTCGTTCCAAAGAATCACCGGGAAGGGAGCGTCGGCGAACACCTCGTTCCCCTCCCCGCTCTTGGTACACAGGACGATGTCCGCCCCGTTCCCCTTTACGCCCTCATAAGCGTCCACCAGGGTCTGGAAAAAGGCCGGGGCATTTTCATCGGCGGGGTCGGCAAAGGCGAAGAACACCACGTTCCCCAGATCAGCTTTTGTGAATTCCTCCCCGGAGAGGGTGGCGGTGGAGAAATCCCCCACCTTGTTGGCCTCCACCTTGTCCCCGGCGGGGACGCTGTTGGCTTCGATGTAGGCGTCCACCCAGTCCTGGGTCACATACCCTTTTCCCAGGGCATCGTCCAGGGTAAGGGTGCCCGCCTCAATGGCCTGCTCCACCTCGTCCAGGCTGGGCTTTTTCTCGCCGCAGGCGGCCAGGGACAGGATCAGTGCCAGAGACAGAACGAAAGCGGTGATCTGATGTTTTTTCATGGGGTCCATAGGTGTGTTTCTCCTTTTTAAGTTGATTTCCGCGGCGGGGCCTGCGCCGCTTCCCTTTGCTCCGGGCGCAGTTCCCCCGCCCACTCAAAGCCCTTTTTCGCCGCCACCACGGCGATGATCTCATTGATGACGGCGGCGGCCGCGATGGTGCCCTGGATGATCCTGGCGCTGTCCGGGTCGGCCCCTGTCAGCACGGAGACGGCGATCCCGGTAAAGACCAGGGACACGCCGGAGTGGGGCAGCAGGGTCAGTCCCAGGTATTTTTTCACCGTGTCCGGGGCTTTGGTGATGCTGGCTCCAAAATAAGCGCCGAAATATTTACCCGCCGCCCGGGCGGCGATATACACCGCGGTAAACAGCCCTGCTCCAAAGATCAAATGGTAGTCCAGAGGCGCGCCCAGATTGAGGATCACCAGGATCATGGCTGCGCCCAGGATGGGATTGAAGGCGCTCATCAGCCTCGACAGCCGTTCCTCTGAAATCATGTTGGAAAACGCGGCGGAAAAGGCCATGCCGATGAGCATGAAGTTCAGCACCGGGCGGGGCATCACCACATGATTGAAGAAAAAGCCCACCCCAGCCGCCGCCAGAATCGTCAGCAGCAGGATTGCCAGGGACGCGGAGGCGCTGCGCTCTTTTCTCAGTGCCAGCCCCGCCGGGATGCCCACCGCCGCGCCGATGATCAGGGGGAGGCCCACCACCAGGGCCGCCATGTATGGAGGGAGCGTCCCGGCGGAGAGGTTTCCGGTCACGACGGCGATGGTGGTGAAAAAGACAATGCAGCCTACTATGTCGTCTAATGCAGCCATGGGGATAAGGGTTTGGGTCACCGGTCCGCTGGTCCTGAACTCCCGGACGATGGACAGCGCCGGGGCGGGGGCGGTAGCCAAAGCGATCCCGCCGAGTAGAAAGGCCAGGTAGACGGGGAGCTGGGAGAGATAAAAAACAACCCCGAATACCAGGCAGAGCAGCAGAAACGTGCCCAGCGACTGGGTAAGGGTGGTGATGACGATGGAGCGTCCAAAGCGTTTGAGTTTACTCCAGACAAGCTCTGTCCCGATCATCAGGCCCACAGCGCACTCCAGGATGTGGACGGCGTTCTGATACCACCCGGCGTCCAGCAGCGGCTGGTCCATCAGGGAGAGAACGTGGGGACCCAGCGCCATCCCGGCAATGAGCCAGCCCAGGATGGCGGGCAGTTTGACCTTTGACACCAGCTTCCCGGTCAGGAACGCGATCCCGGCTGACAGGAAAAGCCTGAATAATGACAACGCCATGTATGACATCTCCTAGTTATCATTTATCAATGCTTTGCAGGACGCACTTTTTCTTTTCGGAACACCAGGCCGCACACCAGGGACATAACCAGTAAGCTCACCACAAAACCCACCACGGTGTCGGTGAGATAGTGGGCCCCCATGATAATCCGGGAGAAGGCCACCAGGGCTGTCCAGGCGAAGCCGATGCCCAGCAGAAGGCCCTTTTTGTCTGCCAGCCGGTTATCCAGCCGGGGCAGCAGGCCCAAAATCAGGATGAGGGCGGCGGCGTTTCCGGTGTGGCCGGAGGGGAAGGACTTGAACTCCTCACCCGCCACGCCGGCGGCCACCAGCGTGTCCTTCAGCTCGCTGCCCGTCTGCCACCAGGGCATGAAACAGGCCCGGGGATCGTTGGCCACCAGCCGCATCCGCGCCCGGCCCCAGGGGATCTTGACGATGTTGATAAGCGCAATCTCAGCGAAAATGACGAAGAACAGCGCCGCGCCCACCCGGATCAGTTCCTCATGGCCGGCGTTCCGGGCCAGCCGGAACACCAGCGCCATGACCGCGGCACCGCACGCCACGCCGATGACCGCGACGACGGGCCTGGGCCAGGTCAGGTAGATACTGGGCATGAACGAGGCCATCAGCGTACCCAGCGCCGCCAGCACCGCGCCGCCAACACATTGCAATATGCCGGTCAGCGTTTTCTCCCGGCTGTGCCCGGCGATGAGCATGGCCCCCGCCGCCGCGAAGCCCAGCACGGCGGGGTACTCCCCGAAGGCCGCCAGGGCAATGCCGGACAGGCTGCTCTCGTTGTACAGCGCCTGGGAGATGGGAAAGTCCAGGAACGACCCCAGCACCATCAGCGCGGCGGCGGTTCCGAGCGCGGTCAATACCGCTCGCCGGGATAAAAGGGCGTTTTCACGCTTCATGAGCTTTCCCTCCCTGTTACAGCGCCGCCCGCATCTGGGCGGCGATCTCCTGGATGCAGTCCTCCGCCTGGGGCATCACGCCGATCTGATCGGCGAATCCGTGGGAAATACCTTCGTAGACAATGGTTTTCAGCGCCACGCCCGCCTTTGCCGCCGTCCGGGCGTAGGCGAAATCCTCAAAGGCCAGCATATCGTGCTCGCCGAACACCAGCAGGGTGGGCGGCAGGGCGTGGAAATCGTCCAGCAGCGGGGAGGCGTAGATGTGCTCCGGGGGCAGCTTGCCCTGCAAATACACCCTGTCCAGCAGGCCGTCTGAATTCATCATATCGGTCATCATGCCCAGCACGCTGCGCAGGACCTTGCCGTGGCGCTTGCTGGCGCGGTATTTGTCCAGGTCCGCCCCCTGGTAGAACTCGGTATGCGCCCCGGCCAGATTCACCGCCGGATAGAGCAGGACCTGGAGCTTGACCATGCCGGTCCCCTCCTCCCGGTCCCGGAGGGCGACCGCCGCCGCCAGATTGCCACCGGCGCTGTCACCCCCCACGGCAATGCGGACGGGGTCGCCGCCCAGCCTGGCGGCATTGTCATGGGCCCAGCGCAGGACAGCCCAGCAGTCGTCAAAGGGCTGGGGGTAGTGGTGCTCCGGGCACAGGCGGTAGTCCACGTTCAGCGCCACACAGTCGATGTTCTGTACCAGCAGCTTGCACATCTGCTCCACGATGTCCGGTCCGCCGCCAAAGAATCCGCCACCGTGGTAATAGACGAATATGGGGAGGTTCTCCCCCGCATCCTCCCGCTTGTAGACGCGCACGGGCACCGGGTAGCCGTCGGCGCTGTCCACGGTGATATGCCTGGTGGAGATACCCTCGTCGGCGATGTAGTCCCCCTTGTACTCTCCGAACATTTTGCGGAAGGGGGTCACGATCTCCAAAACCGAGGCGTCATTCCTGGGCTTGGGCATAAAGTGGCTGAGAAGGGGCATCCACTTCATGGACTTGTAGAGCCTGGGGTCCATATCTCCCGGCTGGCCTCCCTCAGGAATGGGCTTGACCAGTACCTCCACCCCGCTCACGGTCTGTGTCCGCTGGCCGGAACGCATTTTTTCCAGCAGCTGTGTGTCATAGTGCCGTCCCATATGATGACCCCCTAAAGTGTTTTTGTGTTATTTCATCATAGCACATCAGGCCGGCCGTGTATTTCAGAAATGCCGTATTTATAACAAAAAAGACGGCTGATGTTCCGTTGCCATTCCATGAGAAAAGCCTGCCGTCCGGCAGGCTTTTCTCATATGATTTATCGGTAGTCTTTGCGGGTGTTGAGGAACTTCTTTTCCTCCTGAGGCAGGTCAAGTCCAATGGTGCCGCCGGGATTCATGACAAAATCGGGGTCAAAGTAGTTTTTCAGGGCTTGGATGGCACCGTACTCCCGCTCTCCGATGTAGCCCTCGATCCAGGGGGCGAACATCTTGCCGATGCCGTGGTGGTGGCTCACCGCCGCCCCGGAGCGCTGGATGGCGTCCAGGATGGTGGTGTGGTAGCGCTTGAACTCCGCCGCGTCGTTCATTTTGGTGATGAAGATGAAGTAAAGATTGGCCCCCTGGGGGTAGCAGTGGGACATATGGGTGGTAACCACGGTGTTGGGCAGGGCATGGCACACCGCCCGCACATCCCGGTGAACCTGGGCCATGTTGGACCAGTTGACGGTGCACTCCAGGGTGTCGGTGATGACGCTGAAGTCCATCAGGGTGTCCCGGAGGTAGGGGTCGTTGAAGCGGCCCTTCTCCCAGCTGCGGGTGACATAGCCCGTCATGGGCATGGCCCCGAATTTCCGGGCGATGCGGCCGATGTTCTTGGCCACGTTTTTGGAGAAGCCCTTCTCCCCGTCGGTAAAGCCCAGGAACATGCACCGCTCCATGTCCTTGTAGCCCAGTTTGTCCATGATGGGGGCCAGCAGCGTGTCGTCCACATTGTACAGCCGGAGCATCAGGTGGGTCTCCTCCGGGTCGGACAGGCGGAACACCGAGGAATAGCCGCACTCCCGCTGCATCATCTCCCGGGCGGCGGCCATGGCGGTGGGCCAGTCCCGGAACATATAGGAGAAGCGTTTGCGGTTTTCCGGCATCCAGCGGAACACCCGCAGCGTTACCTCGGTGAGCACGCCGAACGCCCCCTCGGAGCCCAGCATGATCTGCTTCATGCTGGGGCCGGTGGCCTCCCTGGGATAGGGGCTGGTGGTGATCCGGCCAATGGGGGTGGCGTATTTCTGGGCCAGCACAATGTCCTCAATGGTGCCGTAGTAGGTGCTGTTCTGCCCCGCGCCACGGGTGACCACCCAGCCGCCCACGCTGCTGTACTCAAAGGACTGGGGAAAGTGGCCGCAGGTGTAGGCCCGCTTGGCCCCGAAGCGCCGGGGCGCGTCCTGGAGGGCGGCCTCCAGGTCCGGCCCGGACAGCCCCGCCTGGACGGTGATGGTCTGGTCCACCTCGTTGAAGCTGAGGATCTTGTTGAACCGTTTGCGCATATCCAGGCTGATGCCGCCCTTCATGCACTCCATGCCCCGGGTGACGCTGCTGCCGCCGCCGTAGACGTACAGGGGGATCTTGTGCTGGACGGCATAGGCCACGATGTCCTCCACCTGTTCCGCGGTGTCGGGGTAGACCACCACGTCGGGAAGGTTCTCGATCTGTTTATGGCGCAGGCGCAGCAGATCGTACCCCGTGCAGCCGTAGGCCACCGCCAGCCGGGGGTAATCCCCGGTGGTGACGAAGTCCTCCCCCACGATCTGTTTCAGCGCCGCCACGTGCTCCGGGGCGATTTGGGAGGGGTGATCGGACAAGTCCACCCGGTCGAAGCCGATATCGTCGGTGTAGTCCCGGAAGTCGTCATCCGTCATCTGGAAGGATTCCTTCATCAGCTTGTAGAGGGATTCCTTGGGATATTTGAAGAAATTGGGGTCGCCCCAGCGGAAGATGGAACGGTAGCTCCCCTCCGGGGCCGGGGCCTCCAGCCAGTTGGGCCGGAAGCCCTTGTACGGCTTATTGCTCACAGCGTATCGCTCCTTTTCGTGATATGGTTGATCCGGCGGTACAGGGGTTCCAGCCGGGGGAACAGCCTGGCGTAGGCATCCGCGTACAGCCGGGCGTAGGTCTTATGGCGCTGGGGGTCGGGGCGGAACACGTCCCCCTCATGGACCATGGCGGCAATGGCCTGCTCATAATCCCGGAATGTTCCCAGGGCCAGGAAGGCCGCCATGGCCGCCCCCACGGCGCTCACCTCGTGGGTCTGGGTGCGCTTGACAGGCAGGCCGAACATGTCCGCCAGAATCTGGCAGGCCACATTGCTTTTCGCCCCGCCGCCCCCCACGTACAGCTCCTCCACCGTGATTCTGGCCCGCCGCTCCATGGCTTTCAAGGAGTAGTACAGCTCGAAGCCGATGCCCTCCAGGATGGCCCGGTACAGGTGGTAGCGGGTGTGGTGGTCAGAAAAGCCCACCACGGCCCCCCGGGCGGTGGGGGTGGTGATCCCCGGCGTCCAATAGGGCTGGAGGAGCAGTCCGCCGCACCCCGGCGGGATATCCGCGATGTACTCGTCCAAAAGCTGCTCCGGGGGACAGCCCAGCTCCTTGGCCCGGGCCAGGTCCTTGGCGCAGAACTCCCGCAGGAACCAGGACACAAGCCAGAAGCCCCGGTACAGCTCGATCTCCGGGTTGTAGAGGTGGTTGGGAACCGCCGGGTAGGCGGGCATGAAGGGCTGGGGCTCCACATAGCGGTCCAGGGCCAGCTGGACGGTGGCGGTGGTGCCCAGGGAGATGGCCGCCTTGGCGGGCTGGGTCACGGACAGGCCCAGAGTCTCGCAGCCCTTGTCCGACCCGGTGGCGATGAGGGGCAGACCCCCGGGCACGCCGGAATCCGCGGCAAAGGCGGCGGTGGTATGGCCAATGGTGTGGCCGGAGGGCACCAGCCGGCACAGCTTTTCCTGGGGGATGTTGTAGATGCACCGGGTGAGGGCGGAACGGCCCTGCCAGCGCCGGTTTTTGTAGTCAAAGGGCATATGGCCGATCATATTGGCCGCCGAGTCGGCCAGCACCCCGGTCATTTTGTAATTCAAATAGGTAGGGAGCATGACATACTGGGCCGTTTTATCCCAAATGTCCGGCTGGCGCTGGGCGATCCAGTTGCAGGGGGAGGCGCGGTAGATGTTTTCCGTGGCCGGCGCCATCCCCGCCACCCGGAACATCAGCTTCCGATGAAAGGGAAAGGGGTCGCCGAACTCCGCCTTGCGCTTGTCCAGCCAGAGGATGATGTCCCGCAGGGGCTTGTTGTCCCGGTCCAGGCACACCACCGTGTCCCGGATGGTGGTGAGGGCCACGGCGGACACCCGGCTTAAGGCCCCCTTGTTCCGGCCGCAGACGGCCCGCCCGGCCTCGCAGAGCCGCTCATAGTAAAAGTCCGGGCTCTGCTCCGCCCAGCCGGGGTTGCGGGAGAAGTAGGGCTGCTGGTGTTTCACCTGGCACAGGTCCTCAAAACCGCCGTCCGGCCGGACCAGCAGGCAGCGGGTGCTCTGGGTGCCCACGTCGAAGGTAAGGATCAGCGGGGTATCCATCGCCGCCCACCCCCCTATCCATCGAGCAGGGCGCTGGCGGCCACCACGTCCACCCCCAGCCCCAGCACGTTTTCCAGCACCACGCCGCCCATGGCCACCGGACGGTCCACCGTGGCGGCGTTGATGGCGGCCATCACGGGGAATATCTTCTCCTTGGGGATCTCGGCGGACACCTTCACCGGCAGCACCGGGACGCCGGGGATGGTGGTGCGCACCGTGGTGCACAGGGTTCGTTTGGGGGCGGTGAGCTCCATGCGGGCGAACTCCGCCCCCCGCTTGCAGCCGTTTCCCGTCACCCGGATGGTATCCCCCTCCCGCTCCGCCGACAGGGTACAGCCCCGGGGGCATACGATACAGACCAGCTCATCCATGTTCCGTCACCTCGATATCCAATTCGATTTCGGAGCCCTCGTGCAGGCCGAACCGGGAGAAATCCACGTTCAGCCGTTCTATCTCCGGCGGGCGCAGGAAGGGGTAGCGCTTGGAGAACACCTCCCGCCCGTCTGCCCGGACGCGGAGTACGCAGCCGTCCAGCACCTCCCGGCTGCGGAAGTAGAGGGCGGTCTCGCTGTTGTCCCGGTCCAGGTCCAGCCGCTGGGGGACGGCGTAGAGCAGGGCCGGGGAGGGGCGTATGGGCACCGTCCGCCGGGGGGCGGCGGCATACCGGGCGGCGTTCCGCCCCGCCAGCTCCCCGCTCTCGGACACGTAGTCCACCAGATCGTTGACGTGGAGGGCGTTGCCGCAGGAAAACACCCCGTCCACGCTGGTCATGAGCTGGCCGTCGCACACCGGCCCCTTTGTCTTGGGATCTAATTCCACTCCCAGGGACTGGGCCAGCTCGTTTTCCGGGATGAGCCCCACCGACAGGATCAGCCCGTCGCACTCCACCACCTCCTCTGTGCCGGGGATGGGCCTCATGGAGCCGTCCACCTGCGCCACCTCCACCGCCGTCAGCCGGCCCGCCCCCAACACCCGGGTCACCGTGTGGGACAGGTACAGGGGGATGCCGTAGTCATGGAGGCACTGGTGGATGTTCCGGGTCAGGCCGGAGGGGGTGGGCTTGGCCTCGTACACCCCCAGCACCTGGGCCCCCTCCAGGGTGAGCCGCCGGGCCATGATGAGGCCGATGTCCCCGCTGCCCAGGATGACACATTTTTTGGTGGGGAGCTGGCCCAGCAGGTTGGTGAAATGCTGGGCCGTCCCGGCGGTGAACACCCCGGCGGGGCGGGTGCCGTGGATGGACACCTGTTTGGCGGTGCGCTCCCGGCAGCCGGTGGCCAGCACCAGCGTCTTGGTCCGGATGGTCCCCACCCCATCCCGGTTTACCAGGGTGACGTCGAAGCCCTCCCCGGCCCGCTCCGCCCGGGTGACGAAGGTCTGCACCGCGCAGCTGATGCCAGCTTGTTGAAAGCGGAGGATAAACCGCTGGGCGTATTCCGGCCCGGTGAGCTTTTCCTGGAACCGCACCAGCCCGAAGCCGTCGTGGATGCACTGCTTCAAAATGCCGCCCAAGCGGGCCTCCCGCTCCACCAGGAGGGTCTTGGCCCCCTCTCCGTGGGCGGACAGCGCCGCCGCCAGTCCCGCGGGACCGCCGCCGATGACAGTGACATCATAGGTACGCATATCAATACCCCCCTACTTCGTCCGCCCGAAGGTGATGTCCGACTGGCTGGAGGACTTTTTCACGTCCTCCAGAGGCACATCCAAAAACTCCGCGATGATCTGGGCCACCAGGGGGGAGCAGAAGCCTCCCTGGCACCGGCCCATGCCGGGGCGCACCCGCTTTTTCACCCCGTCCACCGTGGGTACGCAGATGGGGGAGCGCAGGGCGTCCAGAATCTCCCCCCGGCTCACCTCCTCGCAGCGGCAGACGATCACGCCGTAGTCCGGATTCTCCCGGATCAGGGCGGCCCGTTCCCCGTCCGGCAGGTCCCTCAGCACCGGCGGGCCCTTCCGAATGGGGTTGAAGCTTTCGTTGCGCTCCACAGTCCTGCCCCTCTTGCGCAGCTCCTCCACCGCCATTTTCTCAATGTCCAGGGCCACGGCGGGGGCGGTGGTCAGGCCGGGGGACTGTATCCCCGCGCAGTGGATGAGGTTATGGATTTTACGCCCCTTTTCGATGATAAAGTCCTCCTCGAAGGTGGGGGCGCGCACCCCGGTGAAGTAGGTGATGATGTCCCCCTGGCTGAGGGCGGGCATGGTCCTTTGCTGCTTGGAAAACACGTGGGTGATGCTCTCGGGGTGGGTCTCGGTGTTTTCCTTTTCCCAGGTCTCCACCGCGTCCGGGCCCGCCAGCAGGTTGTCGTGGACAGTGTGCAGGATGCCTCCCCCTTTGGAACGGCCCCGGGTGCGGGCCGCCTCCATGACGGAGGCGATGGAGGAAAACGAGGCCCCCGCCTTCTTATCCAGAATGGAGTTGGTGCCCCGCCGTGGGTGGATGGAGTAGAAACGGTCCCCCGCCATCCGGGCCACCTCCTCAGCGAAGACCCCTGCCGCGTTGATGACCAGGGCCGGATATACCGTGCCCCGGTTGGTGGCGACGGATTTGATCTCCCCGTCCTCCACCTCCATGGACAGAACCGCCGTGTCCAGCGACACTTTCGCCCCGTTCTGCACCGCGTTTTCCCCGTAGGCGATGGTCAGGCCGTAGGGGCAGACACAGCCGGAGGAGGGGTTGGACACCGCGAATTTGAAGTCCCGGCTCAGAGCTGGCTCCCGCCGTCTCAGCTCCGCACCGGAAATGATCCGGGTATCGGAGATGCCGTCGTGATATCTGCGCCACAGGCAGTACAGGGCGATGAAGGGTCGCAGCCAGCCCTTGTCAAAGCACACGTACTGCCCCACCCGGCGGAAGGGTACGTCCAGCTCCCGGCACACCTCATCGTACATGGCGTTCCCCCTGCGGATATAGCGGTGCTTCAGGGAGCCCTTTCCCAGATCCACGCCGGGGTGGACCTCGCCGTCATTGCGCCCGGAGGCATGGAGGGCCAGGTCCGGCTCCTTATCCACCAGCAGAATGTCCAGCTTCCACTTGGACAGCTCCCGGGCAATGGACGCGCCGGAAATGCCGCCGCCGATGATGAGCGCGTCCGGCCGGGCGCCCTCCAGCACGCTGTCCCGCAGGTCGGGCAGGCGCATGGGCTGAGCTTTGGCCTCCGCGCATGTGATGTCGTTGACCACATGAACCCGGCTGTACTTCACCGCCGCCAGCTGGCAGGCCTCCACCACATCCGCCCAGCGGTCCAGCTTCCCGGACAGCACAACGCTGCCATCCCGCAGCTCCGCCCGCACCGCTCCGCCAAAACGGGCGGACAGCTTTTTGTTTACCTTTCCCATATCCACGGATCTTGCACCTCTTTTAATTCCCAACAAGTCGGTCAAACGACCGACTTAATTTAAATGAATCATAACACAGCAAGTTTAGATTGTCAAGGGGGCGCAAAAATGCTATAATATAGTTAAGTATTTTTGTGGAAAAGAGGGAAACGGATGGCCGCACCCAGAAAAGAAGATGTAAAACCGGTGATCTTGAATGCCACCCAGGTCCTGCTGGAGAAGGGAACTTTGGGGGACACCTCTCTGGCGGATATTGCCAAAAAAGCGGGGGTGTCCAAGGGGACGCTGTACTACCACTACAAGACCAAGGGGGAAATTTTGTTCGACCTGGCCGACCGCTACCTCAGCGAGCAGTGGGACGACTTTATCCGCTGGACGGATGACGAGGCCAAGGACACCTCCCTGCCCCGGCTGGTGAAATACGTGGTGGAGCGGGACACCGCCTGGGCCGGCCTGCGGATGCACCTTTTGTGCGAGGCCCAGGCGGGGGATGAGGTGCTGCGGGAGAAGCTGGTGCGCCGCTATGGGGAGTTCCACCAACTCATCAGCTCCCGGATTGCCCAGCGCACCGGGGTTTCGGCGGAGTTCCTGGCCTGGCTGATCCTGCTGGTGTCCGACGGAATCATCGTTCAGGAGGCGATGCAGAACGGGGCCTTCGACCGGAATGGTTTTATTGCCCAAAGTGCGGAAATTCTGAAAGGGTTTAACAAATGAGAAGGTTGAACAGCAGAGGGAGGGCCCTGCTTTTATTCCCTGCTGCTTCACATAGATAAACCTGTAATTTGCAAAAACAATGGGCGGAGAGTTTCCTCTCCGCCCATGCTTATGGTCTACGCCGCCTTTTGAAACCGAATGCTCTGCGCCCGCGTCTGGAGCTCCTGCCCCAGGAACTTCAGCGTGGCAAATTCATCGTCCAGTCCATCCAGTTCCCGGCGGAGCACACCCTCATAGTGCTTCTTTTTCTCCTCCAGCGCCTGGATCTTCAGTACCCAGCGTTCCATCACCGCCGGGCTCTGGCTGCCGGACTTGATGAGGTAGTCCGCCCGCTCCTGGTAGGCAGCGATCTCCTTCTTCACCGCTGCGTAGAACTCCTCGGTCATCTTGGACCGTTGCTTTTCATCGTCAATGATGAAAAAGCTGTTCACCATCAGCGGAGTCTCCCTGCGGTTGAGCCCGCCCAGCAGGCCGATGAAGTCCTCAAACAGATCCACCTTGTCCATGTAGGTGCGGGGCACGAAGTACATATGCCCCGAGATGCTCAGCTTGGTGGCCTCCAGCCCCCGCAGGTAGTTGACGCAGATAGTCTCGATCTGCTTACGGTTGGCACACCGCTGGTAGAGTTCAAACAACTCCTCCGCCTTGCGGCAGCAGGCGGCCACGTCGATGGCGTCATCCGGCACCAGGTTTTCCGCCCGGAACACGCCGTCCCTCTTGTCGTAGCTGATGTTGGCCAGCTTCTCGTAGTTGTTGGTACGCTGGTTCAGCGTCTCCTTCACCAGCTCCCGGGATAAAATCTCGGCGCTGGTGCGTTTATTGTCCCGGCAGTAGGCCAAATAGATGTTGGTCTCCCCCATGACGGTCACAGGAACCCGCTCCCGGATGTCGCCGGTGGCGGAGCGGAAAGCGTCCCCCACGGACAGCCGGGTGCCGCCGGCATAGGGGATGCCCATGTCCTCGCACAGCTTGGACAGTTCTCCCTTGTCCACCAGCAGGTTCGCCAGGGAAAAATAGAGGAACTTGCCCAGCATATGGGCCTGGTCGCCCTGGGATGTGCCGATGAAATCGTGCATATCAAATACGTTATCCATTTTCATGTCCCTTTCTTGTTAAGTATGAATGGAGTAATACGCCTTCTCCATATTCTCTTGTCCATGGAGGATCAAGCCGCCACACATGGCGGGCTTGCCGCCGCAATACTCTTGAAAGAAAAAGCTGTATGGCTCAAAATCGGTGTAAAATTCGACTCGCTCAGATCTGGGCCACCGAAAATTGTCCCGCAGGAATTTCACCAGCTTGTGCCGGACGAGTTTATTGTCCAGGCATTCCCGAAGCCGTTCATCGCAGCGAAAGACCAGCCGGGACCGGGGCGTGCGGGGTACCACGGATAACCCCCGCCACTCCTTTGGCCCGTTGGGGACGGCGCTGTCCCGCACAAACGCCATCAATTTCTCATAATCCAATATCACACATTCTTCCCAGCCGAACAGCCGACGCCCGCAGTAGTTCAGCCACGCGAGCCGGATGCTTACAGTTCCGCGAAAGCAGTCCCGACGAAACACTGCAAAGGAATTGGACCCGTTCTGCGCGGCATATCCGTGTGCCTCCAGATCCTCGAATACGCCGCGGGACACAGCGATCCCGTCCAAAGCCTCATACCCGCGCCGGATCGTTCGGAACTTGATCCAATCCGCGATGCAGGTCACTTTCACCATTATCCTGTCCATCATTTTCCCTCTTTCTACATGGCAGCCACCCGGCTCAAGAAATAGTTGTCTACCCCCTTATACGCCGGATCCCATGTGTATTTCGTGTATTTTAGGCCCTTGATGGCCTGTACTTCCCGCCGCATGGCCAATATGGCATTGCGGACGTTGGGGTTGGTCAGCTGGTCCATGTCCATGGCCTCCACCGCATGGGTGACGCCCAGATCCACCAGTGTGTCCTTCAGCCCGCGGATGGCGTTCACCCCGCCCACGCACACGAACAGCGCGTCGTGGGCCAGATAGCTGGCCACGTCCCCCTTCAGCGGGCCCTCCGTGAGGAAGGCCCGCTTTTGGGTTGTGTCGCCGGTGACATGGATATAGGAATAACTGCGGGTGCCGTTGGGCATATCCCTGCTGGACAGCCAGCGGTATTTCCGGCTCGGCTTGTCCGCGTCGTCCAGCCGTATCTTCATGCCCTGGATCAGCCCGTCCTTGTTGCGGACGGGGATCAGAAACCCTTTCGGCCCGGAGAGCTCCCACTCACCGTAGTAGGTGCGGAACCCCGGCAGGCCCAGCAGCTCGTGGCCGCAGGAGCGGAGCAGGGCGGCCAACAGCCGCCGCCCCGCGTCCGTCTCCGGCATACTGCGGTACTGGTTTCGCTCAATGCGCTCCCCGGACAGCCCCCGCTCCAGCAGATTGTCCCGGTGCCGGTCCAGCAGCGTCAGGTGATCCAGCATGGCGGTATATGCCTCATGTCGCCGCTCCAGGGGCAGGGGCTGGCGCTCCGCATCTTTCGCGGACACTTTCTGCCGGGGCATGGGATAGACCTTGCCCTCCCGGGCCAGGGCGTGGTACGCCTCCCGGTTGGACACGCCCATGAGCCGTGCGTACAGCGTCACGCTGTTGCCGTGGGCGCCGCACAGGGTGCAGCGGTACTGGTCTGTGGCGGTGTTCAGGCTGAGATGGTACTTCCCCGGCCCGTGGTCGTGGCAGAAGGGGCAGGTGGCCTCCACCTCCCGGCGCCGCAGCGTCCGGGAATCCAGGGCAATGCCGCACCGTCTGGCCGCGTCCACGATGGGAATCTTGTCATACTGCTTCACGGCCAGACGGCATCACCTCCTACGCCGCCCGCTGTTCCGCCGCAGCGATGGGCCCCGCCGGCCGCACCGCCAGCGGCGCGCCGCTGACGCACTTGGCCATGATGACCTGCCCGGTGGGCCGCACGTTGTTGAGGTCGTCCACGGACTCCATGTTGTCCACGAACACCGGGTAATTGCGCCCGGTGAGCCGCTTCATCAGCTCGGACACCTCCATCCCCGCCCGGATCTTCTCGGACAGGGAAAGGCGGTCGTAAAATACCCGGTGGCACAGCTGCCGGGATTTGTTGTTGTCCACCGCGCCGATGAGGATGACCTGCTCCGGCTCCCGCACGCCGTAGGCATGGCCGGGCTGGCGCATCCAGAGATATTCCGGCTCCAGCAGGGCGTGAAGCTGCTCCTCATCCTCCACGAAGGAGGGCACATATTCCGTCTCCAGGCCGAATACGGCGGAATACCGCTCCGCCAGCACCCTGGCCTTGTTCTCTCCCAGGTCGGCGGGGGTGAAATTCTGCCGCACCAGGTTCTTCTCCTCCACCACATCACCGTCGCAGAGGATGAACCGCACCGGGCGGTCCAGCGAGTACAGCAGGCGGTACAGGTGGGGCGCGATGTGGCCGCCGGTGCTGCCCGCGCCCAGCATGACGATCTTCACCGGGCGGGTCATGGAGAACTTCATTGGCGATCCTCCCACGGCTTCTCCGCCGGCGCTTCCGCCATCGGACGCAGTACCGGCAGGGCCTCCCTCCGCAGCAGCGTCACCTGGGCGCGCCACTCAGCAGGGAACACCCCGCCGAAGCTCTCCAGTACGCAGCCGGGGGGCAGGGTCAGGTAGGTGCCGCCGCAGGACATCCGCACCGTGACGTCCGGGAAGAACTTGTCCAGCCGGCCCACCACGATGTAGATCCGGGTGGCCCGCTCATCCTCATCGTCCACACGGGAGAACTTGGCCTCCATGCTGTTGTGGCTGTGTATGTCGATGTAGTGCAGGTAACGGTCCTCCGGCAGCTCCTCCTGGGTCAGGTCGGCGTCGATGTGGGCCTTGGTCACCCGCTGTTTCGGGATGTGCGCCACAAATTTCTCCTCCTGCTTGTCCCAGAAGATGTGGGCCAGCGCCTCGAACTCCTCTGGGCCGCTCATGCAGCAGCGGAAGAAGGAGATGATCTGGGCCAGCAGCTCCATGGGCACCAGCGGAAGGGCCGGGGTAAACCCGGCCACAACCGTTGGAAGGTCGATCACGCAGTCCTTGGGGGCGATGAACTCCCCCAGCTCGTTTTTCCGCAGCTCGTACACCCTGCCGTCCCCGCCGGGGATGGCGCAGATGGTCTTGTCCGACGCCCGGGCCTCCTCCAGGGAGGCGAACACCCCCTTGTAGGCGGCGATGCCCTTGCTCTGGGCGGTGACCTTGGGCTTCACCAGGCAGTCCGGGTTCTTGTCCTTGGCCTTCTTGAGGTTGTCCAGGAACGCCTTGGAGGTTTCGATCTCCGACTTGACGGAGGCGATGGTGGTCCCCTTGGGGTCAGTGATGGGCTTCACGGTCTTGCCGTACTCCACCGTCCAGGACACCTTCTTGCCCTCGGCCAGCTCGGGGAAGTCCTCCGCCTTGGCGATGCGAAGCTCCTCGAAGGTCATGCCGGGGTCGGCGATGTCCTCTTTGGCGCTGCCGTAGCAGAACACCGGGGATTTCTCGAACAGGGACTTGGCCGCTTTCTGCTCCGCCTTGGCCTCCTGCTCCGCCATGGCGGCGGCCAGGGGATCGATGTCCAGCGGGGACTGTGCCGCCGGTGTCTGGGTTGCCACAGGCGCGGGGGCCGGGGCGGGCTGCGCCGCCGGAGCCGGGGCGGGCGGTATGGGCTGGACACTCTGGAACACGGACGCCGCGGGCTGCGGGGCCGCCTGGGGCGCGGGCTGGGGCGCGGGCTGGGGCGCCGCCTGGGGCTGTGCCTGTGCGGCGGGCTGGACCTGCTGGGTCAGCGCCGCCTCGAAGGGGTTCACATCGCTGGGGGTTCCGCCGCCGGACGCGCCGCCAAAGATGGCGTCGATGTCCAGGCCGGCGCCGTCGGCCATCTCGGTAAAGGGGAATCCGCTGCTGCTCTGTTCACTCATGATCTTTTCTCCTCTCGTGTTTGGGGACAAAAAAGGACCGTGAACTGCCCCATGGGCAACTCACAGTCTTCTTGTCCATTTTTTGTTTTTCCAGGCCGTTTCGGTCCGGCGGAGGGCAGACTTCACCCCTTTCCACGCCGTTCCACCCTCGCTTACTCCGCCCTAACTTACTCCGCCCTGAAATACAAACCCATTGTACCATGCCCAGGCCCGGGCGGATAGGTGGAGGGGTTCCACCATAAGACAGCGGCAGGGCCTTCCGCGTCCTGCCGCTGTCGATTAAAGCTAATTTCGGCGAAACGAACGGCCTTGCACAAACCATGCCGCCGATACCGTGAAAATAAGCAGAAGTATCCCCGCGCTTGAGACCGCCGCAAGCCGGAACATCCCCTGAGAAATACCGCTGTCCACAGCAATGATCATCGTATTCTGCAAGACAAGAACAGACACCAGGGCGTCTACAAGCCGTATCATACGCAGTTCCCGTTCCAGGATCGTCCCGCCTGTCTGTTTCCACTTTACTGCCGCCGCGCTGATTTTGTAGGTAGTGTAGGCAGCTGAGGCAATAGCCGGGATCAACCCTGTCTGAACGAAACGCCGATTCAGCACCATCAACGCCGCCGGGACAGGCAGCGCCGCATTCATTACCAGCACGAAGCCGGAGGTCACATAAAATGCCTTTTTGCGATAGTCCTCCGCCACGTCTGGCTGTTCGCTTCCGGCCCTCCGCTCTGTGGCCAGCAAGATGCCCCGCAGTAAGGACAGCAGAATATAATAGATGCAAATGCTCCCATGCCAAAGTGACTTGTGCCAAAGACCCAGCCCGCCATTGTACAGGGCGAACAGAATCGTGGCGGCAAAGCTTCCCGCCGTCCCAACCAAGGCAAAAATGGGGCGTTTCTCCCGCCAATAGGCCAACAGCCCTTTAACCTGTTTTTTCATCGGCTCTGTGACCCACACATAATTTGATGATCTCCGCAATCTCGGCGGCGCTCTCCCGGCAGTCGGAGTCCACCCATCTGAGAATGATGGCCACCAGGCCGTGGCGGTAAAACTCCATCATATAGCCGTGCCGCTCCTCCGCGACGCCGTACCGGGACAGGATAGGGGAAAATACGCTCTGGAAAAAGTCCTTGTAGGTACGCTCCACGCCGAACATATGCGCCTGGGTATGGATGGCCTTGTAAACGCGCCGGTTCTCCTCCACAAAGCCGAGCCAGGGGAGCAGCCACTGGTCGGTGATGAAAAACAGCTCCTTCTTTGGCAAATCAGGAATCGCGGCGTTTGCCGCCCCCAGTTCCGGGAGGCTCGTTTGGAAGCGCCGGTGGATCATCGCCACAGCCTCCGAAAGAAGCTCGGCGGTGTTCTCATAATGGAGGTAAAAGGTGGAACGGTTCGCGCCGGCCCGGGCGCAGACATCTTTGACCGTGATATACTCAAAATCCTTCTCCAGCAGGAGGGAAAGCAGGGCCTCGTCCATGCGCTCCGCCGTGTGGAAATATTTGCTCTCCGACTTGTTCATCCGCTTTCCCTCCCCACCGGGTTCAGGCATTTTCCGCCGTGATATCCTTTGCCAGCTCCATGATCTCAAAGGCGTACTTTTTCCGGCCCTGTTCCAGCAGCCTTTTGTGGACGGGATAATTGACCGACACCATCCCAATCCCAACCACGCCGACCACAATGCCCAGCGGCATGGCCATGGACAGGCCCTGCCCGATCACACCCATACACAGGCACATTCCCACACCCAGGAGCAGCGTTCCAATTACGCCAAAGGTGTAGGTGAAAACCTGAGCGGGCAGCTTGGCCTTCCGATCCAGCTTTTTCAGGGCCACCAGCTTGGAGGCGGGCTTTTGGTCGTACTCCGAAGCGATTCGCTCGGCATAAACGGTATCCAGGTTTTTCATATGGGACATCTCCTTTTCTGATGATAGCCCCATTATAATGGCGTGTCTCCCTGGATGGAACAACAAATTTGGCGGAAACTGTTGAGTTCTGATTCATAATAGCATAGGCTTGACATAATGCCAAGCAGTATTGCCTGGGTTGGCTGGTTGAAGCAGGGCTTGTAAATTTTGCCGCTTTCCTCTATAATGAAACGGCTGCTTTGATTGCGCGGCATCCGCGCAAAATCCATTTGAAACTGCGAGGTCACCATGAATCAGAAAGAGATCAGCGAATTGAAACGCCGCTTTCGGCTGGGCAAAAACGCCATGGGCCGCGTCTACGGCTGCTATGTGAACGCCCAGAAGGAGATCGTCTCCTATCTGGATGAACCCCTGGATCGGATGCCCGAGGAGGAGGCGGAGAAATACTTAAACCTGCTGAAAAAAGCCCTGTCCGGCGCCCTTGGCCGGAACCTCATCGACATCGTGTTCTCCACCCAGCAGGTGACGGACAGCGACGAACACCGCCGCCTCATGGCTCTGCGGGATTCCAGGCTGAAGGACGGAGAGGTACGGCAGGAGTTCTATCAGGCGGCCATCGACAGCCTGGACATGGGGGAGAGCAATTACCTCATCCTGCTGGCCCACGACGCCTATGACGTGCCCCACCGGGGTAAGGACGGCGAGGACCGCGCGGACGAGGGCGACACCGTGTTCTCCTACATCGTGTGCTGTATCTGCCCGGTGAAGGACGGCAAGCTGGAGCTGGGCTACTGCCCCGGCGAGAACGAGTTCCACAACTGCGCCCCCAGCCAGATCGTCTCCCCGCCGGAACTGGGCTTCCTGTTCCCGGCCTTTGACGACCGGGCGGCCAACATCTACAACGCCCTCACCTACGCCCGCAAGCCGGACGAGCTGCATCAGGAATTTCTGGACGCCATTTTCCACGCCGAACCGCCCATGTCCGCCGGGGAACAGCGGGAGGCGTTCCAGACCGCCCTGCGGGAGGGACTGGAGGGGGCCTGCGGTCTGGAGGTGGTACAGGCCGTCCATGAGCGCCTGACCGCCAAAATTGAGGAGCACCGGGAGGCGAAAGACCCGGAACCGTTGGCCGTCACCGCAAAGGATGTGGCCGCCATCCTGCGGGACTGCGGCGGGTCTGATGAACAGATCGCCGCCTTCTGTGGAAAGTGCGGGGAACTGTTCGGCGAGGACGCGGCCCTCAGCCCCGCCAACCTCATCGACAGCAAGCGGTTTGAGGTGAAGACGGCGGACGCCGTCCTCTCCCTTGACCCGGAACACAGCTACCTGGTGGAGACGCGGGTAATCGACGGCAAGAAGTATCTCCTCATCCCCGCCGGGGAGGGATTGGAGGTCAATGGGATGCCGGTGGACTGGGTGGAGCAATAAAAACGCAGGCCTGTGTCTCCCTTGTGTTGACAGTTCTGGCTGCCCGGCGGTTTCACCAATGGAATAATTGAAATGGAACATTGCTTGCGACATGATGAATTTGAGGAATTTGGATTTTTGGAGGAAATATCATGCTTGAAAATATACCATCCCAATCAAATATGGCTGAATTGCTTGGACAATCCCTGCACGAAGTTTGGCAAGCATTATGTTCCGCTGTTGAGGGAAAATACGATATGGAGCGAGTATGGAATACTGGCGGTAAGAACTGGACTTATGAGTATAAGTATCGCAGAGGGGGGAAAACCCTTTGCAGCTTATACGCAAAAAGAAATTGCGTTGGTTTCATGATCATATTTGGGAAAGATGAAAGAACAAAATTTGAAGCTATAAGGGGTACTCTTTCTGACGCCGTTTGCAGGCAGTATGACGAGGCAAAAACCTATCATGACGGGAAATGGGTTATGTTTGAACCGTCCAATAGGGATGATTTTGATGATTACATGAAATTGCTGGCTATCAAAAGAAGACCGAATCGGAGATAACAATTACGGTTTAACGGGCAGTGATCCAGGTTGGCTCACTGCCCGTTCTGCCATTTTAACACAGGCGGAGTGATATAAGCGTTATTTGATACAGGAGAGAAATAGGAGAAAACGCATAGTAACTTGCATTTTTGGTTATCACCGTATATAATGGGCTGGAATCCTGACCCAGTAAAATTGAAAAATAAAGGTGATACCATGGATAAGGAAAAAACAGCCGCTGCGGCCGCTGAGCCGGAGGTCAAAAAGAAGGGCGGCAGAAAACCCATGACGGCGGCGGAAAAGGCCGCCGCAGCCAAGGCCCGCGCCGAGAGCAAGGCAAAGGCGGACAGCCTCAAGCCCACCGTCGTCGTGCAGTTCCAGGGCGCCGAGGTGGATCTGGATACGCTGGTGGAGGCGGCCAAGGCCGATTTCCGGCAAGAAAAAAAGCGCACGCCCATCACGGACTTGAAGCTGTATGTCAAGCCGGAGGAGTGCACGGCCTACTATGTGGTGAACGGAAAGCACAATGGGAGCGTATCATTTCTGTAACGCTGGAACTACCCAAATCACAAAAGCCCCACAATGCAGTCTGCATTGTGGGGCTCCGTTTTACACCTATCTTATTTTTTGAATCAGCCGTCCAAGGCGATTCCCTGGCGGCAGCACTCTGCCAGATAGTCCCGGGGCTGGTAATAAAACGCGGAATTGTAATCGGAGAGCCGTTCGTCGATCCAGGAAGAATAGACCCCCAGCAGCGTTTCAATCACATCCTCTTCCCCGGACACATCCTCAATCAGCCGGGCGTACACCTTGCCCATGGTCCACACATCGGGTACGGCATACCGGGCCTCGCCCACGTTGTCAAAGTTTCCGGCGGTCAGGCCGAATTCTCCGATGGCGTCGTCCGCCACTTTCTCTATGGGCTCACAGTGGAGCACATCGGCATGGTCGTAAATCGTCCGCACACCTGTCTCCCCCAGCGCCGCCGCCACATTCCCACGGCTTCTATGGAGGGTGCGGCCAAGCTGTTCAATCAGGGAGCAGGTAAAAAACAGCGCGCTGTCATTTCGCTTTTCCATCGACAACATAGCTCCTCTCGAACCGCAGGGCGGCCAGCGCCTTGGCGGTGTGAAAACTGATCTGATGGGTGGGATGCTTGAACCTCGCCAGCTCCCAGAAGGCGGCGCGGCTGATCTCCCCATCCAAAAAACTCTGGACATAGTTGAAAATGGTGTCGTCCACCATGGGGCCTTCCACCACATCGTAGCTGTGGGGGACGCCGCTGCGGCAGGCCGCGATAAAGTCCAGCCATTCGTCCGACATCTCCGGGAATCGCTTGACCGTCAGCTCCGCGCCGTCATCAAAAGAATAGACGTTGACCACGCCCTTTCCGCCAAACCGTATGGACCAGCGGGCGGCCTGCTCCTCCATCGTGGTGCAGTAGAAGCCCCAGAAAAAATCCTTATGGAATTTCTGCACCCGGATCTCCGGGTATATTACCTCAATCCGGCTTCCATGAAATAAGGTGCGCATCAAGCATCACCATCCCTTCGGCAATTCCTATTATAGCCGGTTTTACCCGCGCCCGCAACCATATTTGCCCGCAAATCGCCAATTTCAGAGAGTCTCTGCCTGCGCTGGTATCTCGCGGAGCGGACAGTCCGGGTGCCGCCTGGATAAGAAACGCTTCTTGATGGTAGGCGTGTGCACTCTGGCCTTCAAAGGCAGCCCGCACTGATCCATCATGCAATCCCGACAGTTGGCGGGCAGTTCGGGCATTCCAGTTATATAAACGATCATAATATAATCACTCCAATATCAATTTTTTAGACCCGTTTAGTAATCATCTCCCGCACGATCTCATCCCCCAGCAGCTCGCTGGTGCGGTAGATGTTCTGGCAGAAGGGCTCCAGGCTGAACGCCATCCCCGGATCGCCCTTGTCCAGCAGTACCCCGGTGACGGTGAACTGCCGGGCGGCCTGCTCCGCCTGAAGCTGTTCCAAATACTTGTCCGGCAGCTCGCACTCGCCGTCCGTGATGAATACGATGTCGGCGTTCTCGAAACCGCCCAGCTCCATCAGCAGCAGGGCCTGCTCCATGGGTGTCTGGAAATCGGTGCCGCCGTTCAGAAAAGTCTCGGCGGCCCGCAGCTTGTCATCCATGGAATACTCCCCAGGCTGGAACACGTCGACCTTGAAGCTCCCCGGCCCAGAAAAGTGGATCAAGGCGAAGCTGCGCCCGCTGTCCGCAGCGATCTCCAGCAGGGTCAGGGCCACGGCCTTCCCCCATGCTGCGAGGTCGCCCTCGGTGGAGTCGGATTCATCCAAACAGCAGATGATATCCCCCATGCCCTTGTAGATGGGCTCCCGCCGCTGGTACTGCTTGATCTGCCCCCGCTGGTATTTCCGCAGAAACAGCGGGATGGTCTGGGGCGAGGCCAGCATGGCCAGCTCGGAGGTGATGGCTCGGGACAGATCCCGCCCCAGCTCCAGGGAGTATTTCTCCCCCCGGCCATAGGCGTAGCCGTTGCGCTTACCTTGGGCGAAAATCTCCCGGAAACGGCCCAGGTATCTGGAAATGTCCCGCAGCACCGGGCTCTGACGCACCAGGGCCAGCAGTCCGGCGTTGGCCTCGTTCTTTTCCAGATTGCCGGGGGCATTGCCCCAGGCCCCGATGATGCTCTGAACCTCCTCCGCCTTTTCGGCGGCGGCGCTCACCGCCATGGCCACTGCGGCGGCCACGGCCTCTTTTCCCTTCGCGGCGCCGGCGTCCACCAGCTTGCCCACAGCCTCCACCTGGCGGCGCTTGCTCTCGGCCTTGTTGGCGGCGTCCACAATGGACTGCTCCAAGCCGGAATCGCGCCCCTTCATGGCCCGCATCCGATCCAGCAGCCCGGCCAGATCGTTTTGGGCCTTTCTTTCGGCATTCTCCAGCTTTTCCAGGGTGTCCAGGGCGTTTTTCTCCCCGCCGATGTGGTCAAGCAGGCTGTCCAGCTCCCCGGCGGTGCGGGTGATGAACTCGGACGCCGCCTCATAGGCGGGCAGCTCCCGGCCCTCGCACACCGCCTTCAGCGTGGGATAGTCCCCGCTCTGGGTGATATGCTCCAAAATGGGGGCGTTGAACTTCCGGGCGGCAGTGGAAAGCATATTCTCCCCATTCTTCCGGGGCATCAGGGAGTAGAAGGACTGGAACACGTCCCGGGACAGGGCCGGGAAGGAGGGCAGCTTTTTCGCCGCCTCCCCCTCGGCCTGCTCCAGCCCATCGTCGCCCTCCCGCAGGTCGGCGTAGATTCCGTCCTCCAGCCGGGTGGAGCGCAGCACCCGGTCTGTGGCGGGCCCCTCCCCGGGCCGCTCTATGGCGGCCCAGGGGGAGCGCAGGACATCCTCAATGGTTCGGTAGGGCTTACGCATCACGAATCCCCGCCCTTCTCACGGCTCTCCATCCACTGCCGCAGGACGTAGACGGCCTGGGCGTGGCTAAAGCCCAATTCCGGGAACGCCCGTTGGAGATAGGGCACAGCACCGTACATATTGGTGACGCCGGACTCCCGCAGGCGGTCTAAGTAATCGAAGTATTTTTTCATCTTGATATGTCCCCTTTCGCGCTTTGTGAGATACCGGCGCCAGGGCACGGGGCGTCTACCTCCCGGCCGTTGGCGGCCTTGGCATAGGCGTTCAGGTGCAGATAACTCAAAACGCAGGCTTCACTGGTCTTCCCCATCATCGCAAGCGCCCTCTCGCGCCTTGAAATACCCTTCAAAAGACCGCAGGTACTCCTGATAATTCTCACCGCCGATCTCCGTCAGAAAATCCTTCTTGAATATCCAGAGAGGATACTGGCAGAAGCCGCTCGTTTTATAGAGGCCTGTGGGCTCCGCGATACCTTGGCTGAGGAGCTGTTCCGCAAACGGGCAGTTGTTGGTGTCGATGTAGGCGCTGTTCTTGATGCTGATAAACTCGCCAAACGAAACCGTCAGAAAGGCGTACTCTTCCAGCCCGTCAGGCGAACCGGTCACTTCGTCGAGAACAATTGCCAGTCCAGGCAGCTCCCTGCCCATGAAATCAGTGACTGAGTACAGCTCCACCCTAGGCTGCAATGTGACCTGCTCCCCAAAGAGGTTCATAATTTTTAGCGTCATTGCTCTAATTCCTCCATTTCTTTTTATCAGAGTTCGTTTCGTGTCGTAAGCACAACTGCGCCGGTACGGCGGGCAGGAGGGCCGCCCCTCCCGCCATGCGCTGTGTCAGAACGGCAGGTCGCCATCGTCGTCCGCCAGATCCGCGAAGCCGTCGCCGCCGGTTCCAAAGCCCTCCGGCAGCTGGAAATCATCGTCTTTTTCGGCCTTGGCCTTGCCCCCGGCGCTGCCATCATCCTTGGGCTTGCTGTCCCCAAAATAGACGCTGGACACCAGGATCTCCGCGCTGCGGCGCTTGTTGCCCTCCTTGTCCTTCCAGTCCCGGAGCTGGAGCCTGCCCTCCACCACGGCCATGCGGCCCTTGGCGAAATACTTGCTCACAAACTCGCCGGTAGAACGCCAGGCCACGCAGTCGATGAAGTCGGTCTCCCGCTTATCGGTCTCCTTGTTTTTGTAGTCCCGATCCACCGCCACGGTGAAGCTGGCCACGGCGGTGCCCGCCTGGGTGTGCCGCAGCTCCGGGTCCCGGGTCAGACGACCCATGATTACGATGTGATTCAACATGGCATTGTCCTCCTTATATTTTTATTGCAGCGCCGCCAGCTGCTCCAGCGGCGCGTAGGTGAAGCCCACCGCCTCGTGGGCCTTCCGGTTGATCTGCTCCATGTCGATCAGGAGCGTATCCGTCAGCGCCTTCTCCGTGTCAGACTGGGCGGCCGCCGCCAGCGTATGGACCGTACTCGGCGGCGCAAGGCTCAAGGCCTCCATGACCCCTACCTGTTCGAGTACACCTTTGCCCACGATAACGGCCAAAACCTTATTATGGAAAAGGCTTACGCCTATGTGGATCACTGGCCGGAAGTTTTCAAAAAGAACATTGGCCTATTGCTGTTCGGAGACGTTGGGACGGGCAAATCCTTCCTGGCCGGGCGCATTGCGAACGCTTTGCTTGACCAGGGCGTGCCTGTACTCATGACCAACTTTCCCACCATCCTGGCCCGCCTATGCGGGACGTTCGGAGCGGACAGGGCTGGTTTTTTCGACAGGTTGGCCCCCCCCCGGTTTATGCGGGGGGGGGCAACCGGTCGAAAAGCCGCCGGTGGGGGGCGGGACCAGCCCGGCCGGTTAATATTATATAGGGTATGGGGGCAA
>ERZ779632.283-NODE-283-length-32895-cov-11.593666_pt1 | contig 32895 bp, 29 predicted proteins | sample MGYA00514194_ERZ779632 | MGnify/ENA primary metagenome ERZ779632 (study PRJEB29562, sample SAMEA4376704) | mouse gut metagenome | isolation source: Cecum | study: EMG produced TPA metagenomics assembly of the A DSS colitis mouse model was used to assess the... | reverse complement strand
ATACCGACATATAAGAACTTCTAAAGAGATAATCTAAATTCACCATAAATTTTGATCTAAAATATTAATATTATAACCGTGCAATTGTGCGCGCGGCCTGCATGCTGTGAAACAGCAAACTTCCCTATGCGGGCCTGCGCATAAAAACCGGCACATTCATGTCCTGTGCCGGTTCCTGATATTTTATAAATTCTTCTTAAGATAATAGAATCCGTAAGCCGGAAGGGGCATCTTTTCCGTACCCATTCTTTCTCCCGTAAGCAGATTCGTATACTCCCCGTCCACGCCGCTCAGGGATACCTCCTTATCATACTCGCTAAAATTGAATACGCCAAGGATTTCTTCCTGCTCGTAAGCTCTGCCGATGCACAGGACATTTGTGTCTTTCGTGTCCACCGTCCGCATATCCGCCTGGGTGACAAACACCTTTTCGGATCTCCTGATTTTTTCCAGCCGGTCGAGACTTCGGAAAATCTGCCCCGACACGGTTTTCTCATCGGAAGCCTGTTCTGCCAGCGTCCAGTCCATCCTGCCCCGGTGAATATAGCGGGAATCCGCCGCCTTATCAGGATTCTCCTTATAACTGTAATCGTTTACCTGTCCGATCTCATCGCCGCTGTAAAGCACGGGAATCCCGGACTGCATGAACATATAGGCGTGAAGCGTCACATCCTGTCTCACAGCCAGCTCCATGGCCTTCTCATTCTGTAAGCAGGCCGCCGTCTCAATGCCGCACATGGACGCCGTAGTCCCGCAGAATCTGGCGTCTCCCGACACCGGATCGGCATTATACAGTTCCCCTTTGCTGCTGCTTTCTCCCTCATATCCCTGAAAATAGTTGTTCAGGTACTGTTTATGGGAGCGCTCTTCAAATCCCCAAAGGCGCAAGGTAGCATAATCCAACCCCCAGCCGATGTCATCGTGGCATCGCAGATAATTCAAAAACACATACTCTTTGGGCAGGCCGCCCACAATATCCAGCTGTCTTTTTAAAAGCCGCACGTCCCGCGTTGCCACCGTATGCCAAGTGGTTGCCATGGTGGTTACGTTGTAGAGCATATGGCATTCCGGCTTCTCAAGCGTCCCGAAATAGGGTGCCACCTTCTCCGGCTCCATCACTACCTCGCCAAGCAGCAGCACACCCGGACACACAATCTCGCTGATCATGCGCATCATGCGCACGATTGTGTGCACCTGTTTCAGATTACGGCACTGAGTATGCAGCTCCTTCCATATGTAAGGCACGGCGTCAATCCGCATAATATCAATTCCCTTATTTGCCAGATACAGGAAATTGTACATCATCTCATTAAACACTCTTGGGTTCCTGTAATTCAAATCCCACTGATACGGATAAAAGGAAGTCATAACATAATGTCCGGCGTCCGCAAGGTAAGTGAAATTGCCCGGCGCCGTGGTGGGAAATACCTGCGGAACCGTTTTTTCATACTCGGCGGGAATGGTGTCGTTGTCAAAGAAAAAGTAACGGCTCATATACTCGCCTTCTCCTGCCCTGGCCCGTCTTGCCCACTCATGCTCTTCGGAAGTGTGGTTCATGACAAAATCCATACAGACGCTGATCCCTTCCCTGCGGCAGGCCGCCGTCAGGCTTTCCAGATCCTCCATGGTGCCAAGCTCCGGCTGTACCTTCCTGAAATCTGCCACCGCATAACCGCCGTCCGATCGGCCCTTTGGCGTATCCAGAAAGGGCATCAGATGAATGTAGTTGACATTACAGCTTTTAATATAGGCAAGCTTCTCCTCCACACCCCGCAGATTCCCGGCAAAGTTATCAATATAGAGCATCATGCCAAGCATATCGTTTCCCCGATACCAGCCGGGACATTTTTCCCGCTCCATATCCTTCTTTTTCAGCTCCCTGTCCCGCTCCTCATAAAAGCGGTGAAGGCAGTCGCACAGCTCCGCAAACATGGAACCATTATCATAAAGCTCCATATACAACCATTTAAGCTCATCCAGATGTCTTTCAAAGCGCCGGCGATAAACAGCCTCCGCCCGTGAAGCTTTCTCCTTCGACTGCGCAGCCTTCGCAGTCACAGTCTGTGTTGTCTCTGCCATTTTGCCTCTCATATCACGCCTCCCTGACCAGTTCGATCTGATACGCCGGATACTCCTTTAACTCCACCGGCATGGGCAGTCCCGCCTTCATCAGATCCGCCCCGTAATAGCGTCTGCCGCTCTCCGTATCCCGGTATGCCGCCAGCGGATCAAGCCCTTTCATTTTAACATAACTCACCGTCATATTCCCATGCATCTCAAGCATCACCACGCTGAGCAGCGCACGATCCTTTTTCTCCGACACAAACATCCAAGCCGCAAAGGCTTCTTTAAAGGGATTGGAAAGACGGTAATATCTGCCCCCGCGGATCAACGCCTCCCAGCTCTTATACCGTCTGATCTGCTCTCTGACAGCCGCCTTCTCCTCCTCCGAAAGCTTTTCCGGGTCCAGCTCATAACCAAAAGCCCCCGCCATGGCTACCACGCCTCTGGTATGCAGTCCCACGCTCCTGCCCGTCTGGTGGTTGGGCACCGCCGAGACATGAGAACCCACCGTGGAAGCCGGATAAAAGAAGGAAGTGCCATACTGAATCCGCAGCCTGTCCAGCGCATCCGTATTATCGCTGCACCAGATCTGGGGCGTATAGTAGAGCATGCCCGCATCAAATCGGCCGCCGCCGCCGCTGCATCCCTCTATAAGAATATCCGGGTATCTTTGCAGCAGCTTTTCCAGAAAATCATATACTCCCAGCATATAATCGTAGGTCACTTTCCCCTGACAGTTCTCCATGGAATAGACATCCACAATACTGCGGTTCATATCCCATTTGACATACTCAATCTTTCCCTGATCCAGTATGCCGCAGATCTGTGCAAAAATATATTCCCTGACTTCCTCTCTGGAAAAATCCAGGACGAGCTGGTTCCGGCACCGTACCGGCTCCCTGCCCGGGATCCGCAAAACCCAGTCCGAATGAGCCCTGTAAAGCCCGCTGTCCTCCGACACCATCTCCGGCTCTATCCAGATACCGAACTTTACCCCTTCCTGATTCACCTTTTCTATCAGTTCTTTCAGCGTGCATCCCAGTTTTTTCTCATTGACATGCCAGTCTCCCAGACCGCTGTTGTCGTCCTCACGCTTGCCAAACCATCCGTCGTCCATGACAAGCATGTCAATACCAAGATCCGCGGCGTTTTTTGCCAGCTTCAAAATGGTACTGCCGTCGAATGTAAAGTAAGCCGCCTCCCAGCTGTTTAACAGAACCGGCCGGGGCGCATCCTGATATTTTCCCCTGCACAGATGTCTGCCGATACAACGGTGGAACTGCGCCGACAGTGTTCCCAGCCCCTGATCCGAAAAGGACAGGATCGTCTCAGGAACCACCAGCTTCTCTCCCGGTTCAAGCGGATAATGAAACAGATCGCTCTGCAAGCCCATCAGTACTCTGATCTGGTCATACTGATCCCGCTCCGCCTCGCAGAGAAAATTCCCGCTGTAGACAAACAACAGCCCGTAACAGTTCCCGGTATCCTCTGAAGCGTCCCTGTCCGCAATGATCACCGCCGGATTGTACTGGTGGCTGGAGGTGCCCCTGCGGCTGCCGATGGAGCGGGTGCCGTGCCGGATTTCTTCCCGCTGTAAATTTCTCTCCATGGTATGCCTGCCGTAAAAGCTGAGCATGTCATAACTGCCCGTAAGGAAATCCAAGCAGGCGGACGCAGCCTTTTCAACCGTTACGCCGTTTTCTCCACGGTTTTCTATGACAGCGCTTCTTGTGATAATATCCGCCTCCTCCAGAACGCCGTACAGAAGCGTCACCCGCACGCCGCTTACCTTATCTTCCAGATAAATCGCAAGCGTCTGCGCCTCCCCACAGTCAGCATAGACTGCCGGAAATCCCGGCAGTCTATACTTTTCATTTTTCGTCTCATGACTGATATAGCGTAAATCACAACAATCAGATCCATCCGCGTTGCGGATGACAAGGGCGCTGTTACGAAAATCCCCGACGCCCATGACCGGGTATTCCTGGGGCAGAACGTCCATGGAGTAGGTTCTGTCATTCCCCACATCCGATGGATTACCGGAAAATCCCCTGTCATAGCAGGTAAGCAGATAGTCCATGTTTCCGTACACACGCCCGCCGTAATACAGATGCAGTAAAAACCCATAGTCATCTACCTTCATACGATAAGACGTGTGTGCCGTGTCCAATGCCAAAATCCTGTTTTCATGCTGATATCTAATTGCCATAGTATTACCTCATCTCACATTGTTATTTTACAGCCCCATTTACCACACCATTTAATATCTGTTTCTGACAAATCAGATAGAAAACAAGGATAGGGATCAGCGACAGTAGGTATGATGCAAACGCCAGATTATAGTTTGTTCCAAATTGTGACTGGAAATTCAACTGAGCAAGGGGAAGCGTGTTCTCGGAAGAACCCGCCATGATGATTAATGGCGTCATTACATCGTTCCACACTGCCAGCGCCGTGATAACCGCAACCGTCGCATGCATCGGGCGCATGATCGGAAAAATGATTTTCCAATAAGTCAGCCATGTGGACGCGCCGTCTACCCTCGCCGCCTCCTCCAAAGCCAACGGAATATTAGTAAGATAACCCGAGTACAGCATGACGTTCATGGGCATGTAAAACACCACATACAGAAGAATCACGCCGAACCAGTTTGCCAGGCCCATCTCCGCCGTCTGCTTAGCAAGCGGCATCATCAGAATTGCAAAAGGTACGAACATACCGCTGACGATAAAGAGATAGACAAAGTTGTAAAACTTGCTTGATTTATTGCGTCCAAGCGTATATCCCATAAGGGAATGAATCAGGATGGAAAGTCCCACTGTCAGCCCGGAGATCAGCAGACTGTTTTTCAGTGAGTTCCAGAAATCCGTTACCTCCATGGCTTCCCTGAAATTTTGCAGGCTCCACACCTTTGGCAGGGAAAGGATGCCGCTTATGCTGTTGGTCATCTCAGAAGGCTGTTTGAACGCGATCACTACAGTCATATACAGAGGAAAGATAATCGTGGAAAGCCCGAGAATAAGCAGCACCATAACGGTTTTGTTTGATTTTCCGACTGTCGATGTTTGCTTCATAACTGCTCCTCCTTTGAACTGGAAAATTTCATCTGCGCAACAGAAATCACTACAATGACAATAAAGAATACTACCGCGTTAGCGCTCTGGAATCCGAACTGTCCGCCGGACATACCGTTGTTGTAAATCAGGTAGGATATGGATTCCGTGCTCTGCGCAGGGCCGCCTTTTGTCAGGGCGATGATCTGGTCAAACACCATCAGGAAGTTTTTCACGCAAAGTACCATATTGATGGAGAAAAACGGAATAATCAACGGGAACGTCAGATGCTTGAACTGCTTCCAGCCGGTGGCGCCGTCCAGGCCGCCCGCCTCGTATACATCCTCAGGCACCGTCTGTAATCCCGATATATAAATGATCGTGTTCATGGCGATTGACTGCCAGGCGCAGACAATCACAACGCCGATCCATGCCTTGCTGGGACTGGACAGAATGCTGGAACCCAATGCCTGAATCCCTGTCAGATCCGCCAGCGCCGGAACAATATAAGTAAAAAAATAATTGAAAATATAACCTACCACCAGCGCTCCCAGAATGTTCGGAAGGAAATAGGCGCCGCGGAAAAATCCCTTTGCCCTGATCTTGCTGTTTAATCCCAGAGCCAGAATCAGGCTTAGCACATTCACCACCACCGTCGTCACGAGCGCCAGCTTGATCGTGAACAGATAGGATTTCCCTACGCGCGCGTCAGAAAACAGGTCAATATAATTGCGAAGCCCCACCCAGTCGTGGCTTCCGAACCCTCTGGAATTGGTGAAGCTGTACATGGCGCCACGAATTAACGGAATCGTGTTAAAGCAGATAAACAGCGCCAGAATCGGTATCGTAATCAGTAAAAACGTTCTTTTTCTCTCATTTTCATGTTTGGACATTTCTTTTACCTCCTTCCTACTTTGCGTTTCCCTGTGCAGCTTCATATTCCTGTACCATGCGGATAATATCTCTGTTATATCTCTGCCAGCTGGTATCAAAGTTTTTCAGGAACGCGTCTTTGTCCTTCTCGATTAAGAACGTCTGCAAAAGCGCGTCCACCGACATTTCAGACGGATAATAATGATCCTGATAGTCCGTCATATTGCCGCTTTCAATAAATTCCGTCATGCCGTCTAACAGGGAGGACAGCTTGAAATCCCCCTTTTTACACGGAACAGAAGTCTGGGCGTCAATGTATTTCTGCAAAGTGTCATCCTGATACAGGAAGTTCAACACTTCATATGCGGCTTCTTTGTTTTTACAGTCCTTTGTCACGCAAAAGCCCAGGTCGATACCCGAATTCAGTGTCCGCCCCTCCTTCTCATCGCTGGCCGGCATAACGAAGGAGTCCATCTTAAGCTCCGGGTTTACCGAAAGAATCTGCGGCGCCGCGTAGCTTCCGATGGGATACATGGCGGATTCCCCTCTGGCAAAAGCCGTGCAGGCGTCATTATAATTATAGGCAAACGGATCGTCCGGCCCATAAGGCAGAAGCGCCATATATTTTTCCGCAAGCTCTTCGTATTCTTTTGAAAAAGTTGTAAGTCCCTTATTCACCTGCCTGGTCGTATCCGACGGCGCAAGCTCCACTGCCATTGCGTTCCAGGGAGCCAGACAGGTCCAGATATCCTTAAACCCGAAATAGAACGGAAGAATGCCCTCCCCCGCAATTTCATCACACAGCGCAAGCATTTCGTCCCAGGTCTCGGGAATCTGCCAGCCATGCTCTTCGAACATCTCTCTGTTATAGAGAACGCCTGCCGCGTTAGCCGCATAAGGCAGAATATATGTACCGTCCACGGGAACAAGCTCCAGCGCCTCGGCAATCTCCAGATATCCTTCATTGACGTCCTGCATCCCCTCATATTCGGAAATGTCCGCCAGTATATCGGCATCTACAAAATAGGAATAATTGATATCCCCGCCGATTCCTATGATATCCGGGTAATCCTCCCTGATAAATCTGGTTTTGAGAATCGCCATGGCGTCATTGGGCGAACTGATTGTCAGGTGGATGTCGTCATGTGTCGAGTTAAACGCCTCCTCCACCGTCTTAAAATAATTTGCCGCCTCAGGCTTATACTGCACAATCTCAACTTCAATCCTGTCGTCCGAATCGTTTCCGCATCCCCAAACAGACGGCGCCAGCGCTGTAAGGCATATAGTCAGCGCCAAGCTCTTCAATCCCTTTTTCCTCATTGCCCTTCTCCTTCCTTTTTGGAATATAATGTGCCAAAAGCAGATCTTAGTTGATTCGTTTTATCCATTGTAACATACCATAATGCTTTCAAAAATATCGTCGTTTTGCGCGTTTTATATCTTTATGCTAATTTTTAAAGTATACATTGAAGTTGCCACGCATTTTGGTATATACTAAAGTGAGAAGTACTTCTAAAGACGTCCCGTCACAGGCCGGGACGCCAAGAAGTACTAAATCTCACTCGGGAGGCTGCCTATGAGCGAAGTTATCTTCTCGGTATTTCCAAGTGAAAATTTTGTAGACCTGGGGCTTTACCAATTTGGCTGGGAACATTGCGCTCCCTCCCACTCCTTCGGGCCGGCGGCCAGAAACCATTATCTGTTCCACTACTGTCTTTCCGGCACCGGTACCCTGTTCGCCGAGAATTCCCACGGCGAATCCATCCGCTATCAGATCAAAAGCGGGCAGGGATTTATGCTCTTCCCTAATCAGGTATGCACGTACATCGCGGATTATGATATTCCCTGGGAATATGCATGGATTGAATTTGACGGACTGCGCGCCAGAGAAACTGTCAGTCTGACAGGGCTTACTCTCGATCAGCCGGTCTACCGGGTTCGCTATAAAGATATTGCGGAGACAATGAAAAATGAAATGCTCTACATCGTAAACCATAGGGAGGAGTCCCCCTTTCATCTGATCGGACATCTCTATCTGTTCATAGACAGCTTTGTCCGCGCCTCCACCTCCGCCCAGATCGGCAGCGGGAACCGGCTCCGTGACTTCTACATTAAGGAAGCCTTCGCCTTTATCGAGCAAAACTTTCAAAACGACATATCCGTAGAGGACATTGCCGCTGCCTGCGGATTAAACCGCAGCTACTTCGGAAAAATCTTTCATGAGAACACCGGAAAAACCCCGCAGGCTTTTCTGATCTCCTACCGCATGACAAAGGCCGCGGAGCTCTTAAAGCTGACCGATTTGTCGGTCTCGGATATCGGTAACGCAGTAGGCTATCCGAACCAGCTGCATTTTTCCAGGGCATTCAAAAACGTGTACGGCATTTCGCCCAGACAATGGCGGTATGACAACAAGCAAATCATTTGATGAATACCCGTTGACATACCATTTTTATTTACAGTATAATGCTATCTGTATCACATAAAAAAACAATAAAAAAGGAAGCGAGGACAACGTTTTGAGACAGTTTTTCGGTATGAGTCAAAGCGGTAATCTGGAAGAGGCGGTGCACGGTCTGAAAAATCCGCAGCTAATTATGCTTTTGTCCAACAACGATCAATTTGAAGCCCATGTTAAACAATTGGAATCCCTGTATCCTCACGTCCCCAGTATCGGATGTATCGGTATGAGCTACGACACCCGTGTTGTCGAAAAAGGCGTAGGCGTCATAGCCTATTATGACGGCGTAACCGCTGTGGCCAATGTGTTGGAAGACGTATCTGTCATGCCCGTAAAATACATCGGGCGGCTGCAGCAGGATATACATACCATTAAAAGCTCGGGACAGAACACGATTTGTATTGATTTTTGTTCCGGAAACGACGCCTGCGTGCTGACCACCATTTACAGCGCATTAAAGCGCAGCAATATCTCCCTGGTAGGCGGAACCGGCGACGGCGGAAAGATTTCTGCAAACGGCAGGGTTTATCAGGACGCAGTGGCATACGCGCTGATTAAAAACATGAACGGCCGGGTAAAGGCTTACAAGGAAAACATTTACCATCAGCTGGGAAACCATCGGTTTATCGCCTCCGGCACGGACAGGGCAAACTACCGTCTCGGTCTGTTAAACGGAAAATCCGCCAAACAGGTTTACCAGAATATTCTTCATGTGACTGAGGAACAGATTTCCACACAGACCTTCAAAAACCCCTTCGGCAAAATTAACGGAAACGACACCTGCATTATTTCCATCAAGGAAGTCAGCGGAAACTCTCTGACCTGTTTCCGTCAGGTAAACGACTCCGACGTACTGATTCTTCTGGAGTTAGGCGATTACCGGCAAGTTGTCAGAAATACCATTCAAACCATAAGAAATGAATTTTCCCATATTTCGGCTGTATTTTCCGTCAACTGTCTGTTTCGGTATCTGCTCTTTACCGACAACAACTACATGAAAGAATATCTGACGGAAATGAGCGTTCTTGGCAGCCATGCCGGACTGGTCGGGTACGGAGAACACTATAACAACCGCTTTGTCAACCAATCCATGACCTGCGTGGTATTTGAATAAGGGGAGGGAAAGAAAATGAAATTCCGCAAAAAAACGCAACGGGAAGAAAAAACACTGAACCCGGTCAAATATGTAATAGAAAGCCTCCAGGAATACCGCAATGCGCTGGTGCAAAACGAAGTGGACTCTCTTAACGAGCTGAACATGGTCCGCAGATCTTTCGGCGAAGTGCTTAAGGATTCGGAAGAGCTGAAGGATTCCCTGTCGGACTTCGAACAGACCTTCTCCAGCATCAATACGGTATCCGGCCAGTTCGCTTCCGTAAAGGACAATATTTTTCAGTCTGTGGATCATGTACAGGGAGAAGTGGAAACCCTGAAAAACAGTTCCCTCCAGGTAGCCGGCCATTTTGGAGAAATGCAGAATACCTTCGACACCTTCCAGCTTTCCCTGAATGAGATCCGTAAATGCATGGTAAAGATTGTGTCCATTGCAGACCAGACTAACATTCTCTCCCTCAACGCTTCCATCGAAGCCGCCAGAGCCGGGGAGCAGGGCAAGGGCTTTGCCACCGTAGCCGGCGAGATCAAAAGTCTGTCCGAGGAAATAAAAAACCTCGTGGAAATGGTGGATTCCAGCATCGAAGATGTGGAGCACGGAACGGAACAGCTGAGCGCCAGTATCAATACCTCTCATCAGGCGCTGGAGGAAAGCCTCACAAAAGCAGACGAAACTTACGCCATGTTTACACAGATCACACAGGCAGCGGAAGAATCGGAAACGGTGCAGTCGCAGATATCTCTTGTAATCGACGATTCCAGAAATAAATTGCAGACTCTGAGCGGCTTTTTTGAAAAAATTAAATCACAGTATGACACGGTAATGCGGCATATTAACCGGGTCAGCAACATGGGTACTACCAAAAGCGCCATGTACGAGGACATCGACAATATGATGGCTCAGATTCCCCCCATTATTGACGATTATAATGCCGGCTGATCCGACTGCAGTATCTAAAAGGAGCTTCCATGATTAATAATTTTGAATTTTACTGCCCCACCCGCATTGTGTTCGGACGGGACTCGGAAAAGCAGATTGGAAAACTGGCAAAGGAATACGGCGCCACGCAGGCGCTCATTGTGTACGGCAAAAAAAGCGCCGCCCACTCGGGCCTTCTGGATCTGGTAAAAGATTCTCTGGAGGCGGAGGATATCGGCTATGCCGAGCTTGGCGGCATTGTGCCAAATCCCCATCTTGAAAAAGTTTACGAAGGCATCCGCATCGGAAAGGCAACGGGCGTCGACTTCCTTCTCGCCATCGGCGGCGGCAGCGCCATCGACACGGCGAAAGCCATCGGCTACGGTCTTGCCGAGCCCGACCGCGACGTATGGGAGCTGTTTCGGCATACGAGAAAACCGGCCGGCTGTCTGCCCGTTGGCTGCATTGTCACCATCGCCGCAGCAGGAAGCGAAACCTCCAAATCCTGCGTGATCACCAATAAAAAAACAGGCGAAAAGAGATCCTGTAACAGCGCTTTTGCCTGTCCGAAATTTACGCTCATGAATCCCGATTACACGAAATCCCTGCCGGACTACCAGACGGAATCCGGCTGTACGGACATCATGATGCACACCATGGAGCGCTACTTTACAAGCGGAGCAAAAATGGAGCTTACGGACGCCATCGCGGAAGGGCTTTTAAAGACCGTCATGAAAAATGCGTTGATCCTGCACGAAGATCCCGATAACTATGAGGCCCGGGCGGAAATCATGTGGGCGGGGTCGCTCTCCCACAACGGGCTTACCGGCTGTGGCAATTCCGGGGACGACTTTGTATCCCATAAACTGGAACACGAGCTGGGCGGCATGTTCGACGTAACCCATGGGGCAGGACTTTCCGCCATCTGGGGAAGCTGGGCAAGATATGTCTGCAAAAGCTGTCTTCCCCGCTTCGTGCGCTATGCCAGAAACGTCATGAATGTCACCGTCGAAGGCTCTGACGAGGAAATTGCACTGGCAGGTATTGAGGCCACCGAAGATTTCTTCCGCAGCATCGGTATGCCGGTTTCCCTCTCAGAGCTCGGCATCTCCCCCACGGATGAGGAAATCGAAAAAATGGCCGCCAGCATAACCGGCGCTTACGGGGAACAGATTGGCTCCGCCAGAAAGCTGGGCCGCGAAGACATGATTGCCATTTATCATGCCGCAAAGTAATCCTGATTTGATAAGCATATAATAATTCGGCCAACAGCTAATTAACTCTCCCATTATAGGAGAGTTAATTTTTATTTCATGGGATTAAGGTGTCAAAGGGTACATATGGAAAGCAACGTGGCATCAAGCTTGAAGCGTCCCAAGGGGGCGGGGTATGAATGCGCAGCTTCGCGCGCGGAACAAAAGCGTAGCAAAAGAAGCTGCCGCTATAACCGAAAACCCGGCGTCGCAGCAGCCTCTGGCAATGGAGTGTATGCCCGAAATTAATATTTCTAGCCTTTAACCGCTCCGGCTGTCATACCCTCGATAAAATACCTCTGGAAGCAGAGGAAAATGATGAATACCGGAAGGATGCCAAACATGGATCCGGCAATCAGTACATCGTAGTTATTTCCATAGGACGTAAGCAATGTATTCAGACCGATGTTGTTCGGCGAATCGGGGCCGGACCACAGCATGTAGGATTCCATGAACATTGCCAGACCCGCGTACACGCTGATCGTCAGCACATAAACGGTAGTCGGTTTCAAAAGAGGAATGGTAACATACCGGAATTTCTGCCAGGCAGTCGCGCCGTCAATGTCGGCCGCCTCATACATGGCGGTGTCAATCGCCTTCAATCCGGAAATAAAGTAGAGCATATTTACGCCGGTCCATCTCCAGCACGCCACAAGCAAAAGAGCAGCGAGACCGGTTGCTTTCACTTTCAGCCATTTAAAAGTGCCAAGTCCGAGAGCCGTCGTGATCACATTCATCTGACCGGTAGGATACTCGGAAAACATCAGTCGAAACAAAGTACCGGAGATAACGACCGAAGTCAGCGCCGGTACATACAGGCAGGCTTTCCAGAAGCCCTTCGCCTTCACCAGTCTGGAATCCATCAATACCGCAAAAAACATGGGAAACGGTATCAACAGCACCAGTGTCAGTATCATATACTGAAAGCTGTTTTTGATCGCCGTATGGAAAACGGTATCTTTTAACAGCTTCTGAAAGTTCTTTATACCCACCCATTCTGTGCCCGTAGGGGTGATATCCTGAAAGCTCATGGTGATTGTACTGCATAACGGATAAATCCAGAGTAAAAGAAAACTGATAATAAAAGGAAGCACGAATACATACGGCGCTGCCTTCTGCGAATAGAAAAACTTTTTAACCTTATTCATACGCACACACTCCTTACCAATAAACCAATAACCCCGATAGTTTTGCTTACCTTAACAGTAAGAGGGGATTGCATTCACAATCCCCTCTATTCACCTTTTCAGTCAAGCCCGCTCAAACAGCATCCTCAAGCCAGCCCAAGAGGCTTTCTCATGCCCAGGTCCACGTGTGGTTTCTCCACGCCAAGCCTGTCTGAGTGGCTTCCTCATGTCGAGCCTGCCCGGTAGTAAATCCTTATAGGATTTACTACGGTTACTGTTCGAGATCAACCACGTCCTGAGCTGCCTGCAGCGCCTCGTCAACGCTTACGCCGTTCTCAAGGATATCGTTGAGCGTTACATTACACATCTGCTCGTTAATCGTCGGGCTGATAGTTGTGGTGTATACAGTACCGATATCATCCTTGATGCTGTAAAGCACATCGTAAGGGTAGTTGATAAAGAACTGGTTATACTGGTTATTATCATCATGCGCGAATGCGTCGTCATTCCAAAGTACGGTGTTACATACATCGAATCCAAGGTTATCCCAGATCAGCTGCTCGCCTTCCTCGGACATCTTAGCCCAGCAGAGGAATTCGGAAGCAAGATCCCTGCTCCATGGTGCACATTTTCTTCACAGAGTCAAGCTGTACGCTCGCCGTGCCGCCCATGCCGCCGGTCCAGTCTTCACCGTACTCAGCCATGGCGATCCACTGCCAGTCGCAGCCTGCCGTGTCAACAGAAGTCCAATGCTTATCTTCGGGATTCCCGAGCGCTGCAAGGTACTCCTCACCAAGCGCCGCGTAATCATCCCATGTTACAACGGCATCAATCTTTGCGATCACTTCGTCCTGAGAGATGCCCATAGCCTCCGCCATAGCGGCTGCATTATAATACATTACGGTAGCGCCTACATGGTAAGGAATACCGTAATAATTTCCGTCAGTACCTGAGTAGACATCCATTCTGGCCTGAACCATGGTGTCTAAATAAGGAGCCGCCGTATCGTTCTGGGGAACAAGCCACGTATCAAGACCTGCTACCACGTTGGGGAACTGGCCGATCTCCACATCACAGATATCAGGCGCGCCTGTACCTGCGTTCAAAGAAGTCAAAAGCTTTGTATGCATATCTGCGTAAGGATATGTAGTGCAGGTAATCTCAATGGTTCTGTCGGGATTCTGCTCATTCCATTTTTCAACCATATTGCCGTAGTGCTGTCCGTGGATTTCCACGAATGTCCACATCTCCATATGCGTGCCGTTGGGATCGCCGAAGGTAGCGGTAGGAATCTCCTCCTCTGCCGCCGCCGCAGCCTGCCAATGTTGTAGCGAGCATTGCCGCTGTCAACAAAGTAGCCAATACTTTCTTTTTCATTCTTTTTCCTCTTTTTATAAAATATGCTGTCCGATAACCGCATCGTGATCCGCCTAAAGTATTTTAGTCATTTCGACCGACCTTTTTTCTTCAAAAGCCATACTTTCATTCAAAAAATATGATCTCTGTTTACTTCTTGCCGCTTGTTAATTAAGCAACTTGCATATTTTTTTCTTTTTTGCGGTTATCTTATGTTCATATTGTACAATAGCAGGAAATTATAGTCAATAGCTTTTTGAATTATTTTAGTATTTTTTGAACTATTTAAATTTACGTAAATTTATTCATTTTAATAATCCTGTTTAAAAGCGCGCCATTTATCATAGGGACAGCTGTTTTTCTTCATTGCCGCACGCAGCTCCACAAAGCAGCCGCACGCCCTGCACATGCCGTCCAAAAGCAGATCGCACTCTTTGCAGAGCGAAAGCCGCGTTTCATAAAGCGGCGTTTCCACCTTTAAATCCTCGTCCAGATTGGCAATATAATCATGCAGATTTTGAAAATACGCCGCCTGATCCATGTCCCTGGTGAGACATTTGCGGCAGACGCGCCAGGTTTCCTTTTCCATGGCTGCACCCCTTTCTCTTACAAAAGCCCGTTCCTTCCCCCCTGATTCTATGAAACAAGAAAGGAACACAGCCGAAACCGTGCTCCTTTTTTTGCGGATTTTCCAGTCTGATCAGCGAATCCGGAAGCTGATTACGCTGCCTGCAGGCGCGGTAAAGCTGATCTCCCCATCCTTCACCTCATAGGCGGTAAACGCTTCCTCCTTCACCTTCTCCGGCTCGTCAAAGGTGTTGTGGGCATGCATCTCCCCCTTTAAAACAGCCGCCGTAATCTCACTAGGCTTAAGTTCCATAAAGGACATCTCTACCGGCGCGTCCTCCTCCGTCGAAAGATTGGTCAGCGTCACGTTCACATACCCGTCCTTGTCCACAGACACGGACTCATCCAAAAACGGCACCTGGCATTCCTTCTGTGTGCCTATGTTCTTGTTGCCCTCAATACAGCTCTCCAGAAGATCGGCGTCCTGATGATGCTTATACATATGGAATACATGGTAAGTGGGCGTCAAAATCATCTTCGGCCCTTCCGTCAGGATCACGGACTGCAGCACATTGACCATCTGCGCGATGCAGGCCATCTTTACGCGGTCGCAGTGTTTGTTAAAAATATTGAGCGTAACGCCCGCAACCACCGCGTCGCGCATGGTGTTTTGCTGGTAGAGAAAGCCCGGATTGGTGCCCGGCTCCACGTCAAACCAGCAGCCCCACTCGTCCACGATCATGCCGATCTTCTTCTCCGGATCATACTGATCCATGATCGCGCCGTGACGCTCTACCAGTTCTTTCATGTAAATCGCCTTCTCCATGGTCTGATACCAGACGTCTTCGTCAAATTCGGTAGCGCTGCCCTTGTTGTCCCACCCGCCGGGATGCACGTAATAATGAAGCGACAGACCGTCCATGTAACCGTTGGGAATATTATTGGGCTGCGGCGGCGCAAAACAGGTCTTAAGCACGCCCTCCGTCCATACATAATCCGCCACGTTGGGGCCGCCGCATACCTTCTTTATGGGCGCCGCATTGTCATAATGCCGCACATAGGTCTGGTATCTTCTGTACAGATTGGCATAGTACTCCGGCGTCATATTGCCGCCGCAGCCCCAGTTTTCATTGCCCACACCAAAATAATCAATCTTCCAGGGCTTCTCGTGTCCGTTTTTCTTGCGCAGATCCGCCGTGGGGGAGACGCCGTCGAAGGTCATGTACTCCACCCATTCGCTCATCTCCTGCACTGTGCCGCTTCCCACGTTTCCGTTCACATAGGTCTTACAGCCAAGTTGCTCGCAAAGTTCAAAAAACTCGTGGGTGCCGAAGCTGTTGTCCTCCACCACGCCGCCCCAGTGGGTGTTTATCATCTTTTTACGGTTTTCTTTGGGGCCGATGCCGTCCCTCCAGTGGTACTCGTCCGCAAAACAGCCGCCCGGCCAACGCAGTAAGGGGATCTGCATTTCTTTCAAAGCATCGACCACATCCTTACGCATACCGTTTACATTTGGAATATCGGAATCTTCCCCAACATAAAGGCCTTCATAAATACATCTGCCCAGATGCTCCGAAAAATGCCCGTAAATCTCAGGGTTGATATGCCCCTTCTTGTTTTTCTCATTAATAAATAATTTTGCCATACCTGCTCTTTTTTCCTCCTGAATATATTTTATGTAAACCACTTTGTCTTATGGCTTCAATTACATGATTGTAAACAGTGAAAATTATGTAAACTTAAATACCGGTCTGCCGTCCTTCCAGCCAAATTTCATCAGCATCGCATGGCGGTTCGGATTATAGAGCGGATTCCCCTCGATTTCCGTCTCCGTCCTGGCGTGATAAACCATAATATCATTGCCTTCCTCATCCACGGTAAAGCTGTTGTGCCCCGGCCCGTAAACGCCAAGCTCCCAGTCCGACTGCAGCACCGGATAACGCTCCTTCTTCCAGGATAGCGGATCTAATAAATCCGAATCTTCATCCGCCGTGAGCATGCCCATACAATAGGCCACTCCCGTCTCCGAAGCGGAATAGGTCATAAATATCCTGCCGTTTCGCTTCAAAACGGCCGGCCCCTCGTTTACCCAAAAGCCCACGCGCTCCCAGTCATAACCCGGCGTAGTCAAAAGCACCTGTACGGTCTTTAATTTATAGGGAGTCTCCATCTCGGCTATGTAGAGATTGGAAATCTGTTTTCCCACGCCCACCTTTTCCGCCCATATGTAATACCATTTCCCTTTATTTTCAAACACCGTGCCGTCCAGAGAAAAGGCTTCAAAAGAAAACAGATCGTCGTTAGCCCTCCCCATCTTGCCCTTTTCTATCCACCTGCCGGTCATAGGGTCCGCATCCCGGCACTCCAGCACATAAGGCCGGATATTCCACACATCGTCCTTATCGCCGCCTGCATAATAAATATACCACACATTATCAATATAATGAAGCTCCGGTGCCCAGATATGACAGCTCATAATCCCCGATTCATGCTTATGCCATATCTCCACCTCTTCGGCATCCGCAAGTCCCGCCAGCGTATCCGACCTGCGCAGCACAATCCCATCATAGGCAGGCACAGAAGCCGTAAAATAGTAGCTGTCGTCCGTGTGCCTATACACATACGGGTCTGCACGCTGTAAAATCCATGGTTTGTTATACTGCAATTCGTTCATCCTTACCTCCATTCCGACTGCATTTCCAGGAAGTCTTTTTATTTCTATAAATTATTTTAATTGTATCTAAAATTATATGAGATTTTTCCTCATAAAGCAACCGTTTCTTTTAAATTATTTGAATTGTCTGATAAAAAATTTTTCAGACCAATATTCTCCTTCTGCATATGATAAAGTAATCTTTCCCACCGCAAAAGGAGCCGGCGCCATGTCCCCTCAACCTTCTGTGATAATCGCAGGCCGAAGCAAAGATACAAAAAACTATGAAAAGGCGCTGGAACGGCTGGGCGTTTTCCACCGCACCGTCCTCGATCCCGAAACCGCCTGTCAGGCCACCCATCTGCTTCTCCCCGGCGGCGGCGACATAACGCCCGCCTTTTTCGGTCAGAAAGACCGCGGTTCCCGAAACATTGATACCGAGCTTGATATCCTGCAGCTGCGGCTTCTTTCCTGTTTTGTGGCACAAAAAAAGCCCGTGCTGGGCATCTGTAAGGGACTGCAGCTGATCAACGTGCATTTCGGCGGCGACGTAATACAGCACATCGACACCGCCGACGCGCACAAATGGAAGGACTGCGACCAGTTTCATCCCGTATGGCGCTGTGAACTGAGCCGTCTGGATTTCTTTTATCAGCTCTACGGCACAAGCGCCATGGTAAATTCCGCCCACCATCAGGCCGCAGGCCGCATGGGCGACGGGCTGATCCCGGTCTGCCGTGCCGTAGATAATGTGATCGAAGGACTGACTCACAAAGCTCTCCCCGTTCTGGCCGTGCAATGGCATCCGGAACGGCTTCCCGACGGGCGGGGCGATTCCCTTTTCTCCTACTTCCTTTCACTGTGAGCCAGCTCCTTTGCATGAAGGGAAACCGTCTCAAAAAAAGCCCGCATAATCTGCGTCACCACATCGGCCGTCTCTTCGTCCACCTCGCTTATGGCTTTGCCGATCTTCTGCACGCAGGTAATCCAGTGGGCTGAAAAATCTATGAGATTATCCGTCTCAGACGCCTGTACCGCCCGGTACAGGGTATCCACAAAAATGTGCATCTGGGCCTGATCAAGCGACAGAATCCACTCATTCAGCGTCTGATCCACAAACCTGCGCCCCGGCCGTATCTCGTCCGCCAGACGAAAATCATCTTCCTTCACCAGCCAGGTATACGGATTGTGCTGGGCAAGCCCGATGGTCTTACTCTCCACCACACGGTAATCTCCCTCCGTATACAGAAGCATCCCTACCAGAGAGGAGCGCGGCACGGTCTTGTGAATGCGTCCCTCTATCTCCTGCCACGCGCCCTGCTTTCTGACCTCCGGCCGAAACCCCGGTCCGTCATGGTCATAGATTGCGTCAATCCTCTCCCGCACCTGAGGGTCGCAATGCATGGCCGCGTAAACCGCAAAATTCCCTCCCTTGGAATGGCCTCCCACCATAAACGATCCCGAAAATGTCTGCGCCGCCTGCGAAAGATACTGTACGCTCCGTTTCTGCCCGGGCACCGGCTCCGAAAAGGCCAGATTTAAGTCCTCCTTCCAGCCCACAATATTCTCATCCGTGCCCCGGAACACCACATAGACCAGTTTTTCGGTCAGACCGCATACCACGGCGGAAAACTGACTTTCCTGCTCCGGTTTAATTTGGTTTACATAATTCCATAGCCGCATTTTCCCGAAACGTTTCCCCTTAAGCGCTCCCAAAAACAGAGCTGTGTTATTCTTCCGATAACGCTCATCCGCATAGAGATGATCATAGTTCCCATGGGCGGCAATCTCCTCCAGACTCATCGGCGCCCTCTCTTCCTCCGGCCCCGGCACGATACCGTCAAACTTCAAATAGGAAAGCTGGCTGATCACCAGACTATCCACTTCACTGAAGGGTTTCTCCTCCAGACTGTAATCGCCGTATTCTTTCAGATAGTCCAAAATGGTTCCCATACTCAGATTCTGGCCTCCAGATGCTCGATATTCTTGATCAGGACGCTGACCGTCCCGTCCGGATTGGTGATAAACTCCACACACCCCGGGTTCTTATACTGCTCCATGGGAATTTTGATCTCGATCCCGGTATCCGTAAAAAGATGCTGGTTCTGATATTTACGCGTCGTATTCTCACTCTGCGGCTCGATCTTTTCCCTGACCATATTATACTTTTCCATTTTATCCTGAAATGCTGCCTTTAATTCCGGCTGGTCGTCAAATATTTTTTCCCCAATTTCCTCCACCGCGAAACCGCCGTTTTCTTCAATTTCCTCCTGTATAATACTCTTGGCCCGCATCTGTCTCTCAAAGCGTTCCGTCTCCGCAAAACCTTCCTTCTGCACGCTCTCCACAGCCCGTCCCACTATGGACAGCTTCGACTTGTGGGAGAGATGGGCGCTGCACTTCAAAAAAAGAAAGGAAAAATAATCCGTCTTTTCGCCGTTGACCTCATACTTTTTCTCCACCACCCAAAGCGCAAGATCGGAAAGTCTGATAATCGCCGCTTCTGTGAGACGCTGCGTCTGAGAAGGCAGAAGGGATTTGTGCCGGATCAACTCGTTGCTGTTGCCCTCGCCCTCCAGAGGCATTGTCCTGTGCGTGTACTGAGCCTTATAGTTCATCTTGAGCAGGCCGAGATACTCTTCCTCCCCCTCCCGAAACCGAACCACCATAAGATCCGCCGGCGGAATGTCAATATTGGCGCTCATGATTTCAAACAACAACCCGGCAATTTCCTGACTCACCGCTATGAAATTTTCATCCTCATAGGCCGAAAGCAGTTGAAAGACCTCCGATTCCTTCTCGTAAAAGCGGCATTCTCTGGCGTCGTCCCCGCCGCCGATCCGCCCGATATGCTCCCGCACAAAATCCGCCACCTCCGAACCGAACGCAAGCTCCGTATCGGAAAACACCGGCATACCAATCGTAGGATCCAATATATGGACGATAAGCTGTTTTATCCTGATTTCTTCTTTTATCATAGGTTTTTCCTCCCGTTTGGCCGAACCAGATTAAACGTAAGCCGAACAATCACTAATTGTATTTTCCCGGATAATCTGTCCCGGTTTCGCTCTGCATTAAGTTTACATAATATTGCGGATTCTGTTCCATCAGCAGCATGGTGTGAAACGCCTCCAGAAGCATCCTGTCCCCATTACTCTTCATCTGGGTGCGGTCCCTGTCAAGCTGGGCCTTGAAATGATCCATCTGCCAGACCATAATGTCAATCAGGCTGTAGCCCGCCACCTGATACTCACAGAGAAAATTCTGATGCTCCAGATAGTACAGAAACTCCTTCAATACGCCCTCCGAAGCTTTGAGCATCTCAAAGAAATGTCCAAGAAAGGTCTCGTCTTCACCCGCATAATGACAAAGCGCTTTCGCCCACGCAAAGGCCCTTGCCCTCTCCTCCTCTTTCATATGCTTCTCCTCCTTCCGTTTCCTCTCTTCCCAGGTTCTTTTTTCGCGCCATTCCACATAGGATATGCTAACAACCAAAGGATGTACCCTTTCTGACGACTATGGCGATCTTAGAACAAATCAACGATCTGATGTGGGGCTTTCCCCTGCTTGTCCTGCTTATGGGCACCCATATTTATTTCACCTGCCGACTTCGTTTTCCGCAGAGAAACCTTTTTTGGGCGATCCGTCTCTCCCTGTTTCCGGCAGAAGATGCATCCCATGCCGGGAAAAGCAAACGCAATCTTTCCCCCTTTGGCGCCCTTTCCACCACGCTTGCGGCCACACTGGGCACCGGTAATATTATCGGCGTTTCCACCGCCGTCGCCCTCGGCGGCCCCGGCGCCATTTTCTGGTGCTGGATCACCGGTATTCTTGGCATGGCCACCTCCTACGGCGAGTGCTATTTAAGCGTGCTTTACCGGCGGAAACGAAAAGACGGCGTCTATACCGGCGGTCCTATGTATGTACTAAAAAACGGTTTACATAATAATATAGCCGGCGGTTTCTATGCCTTCTGCACACTGACCGCCGCTTTCGGCGTGGGCTGCACTACCCAGGCTAACTCCGTTACCGGGGCGGCCGTCCAAAGCTTCGGACTTTCTCCCCATCTGGTGGGCATTGCTCTCGCCGCGGTGACGGGAGCCGTCATTCTTGGCGGCATCAAAAGCATCGGTACTCTCTGCGAGCGCACCGTGCCTGCCATTACCATTCTCTATCTGCTGGGCTGTCTACTGTTACTTGTTCTCTACAGACATCAGCTGGCCGCCGCCGTCATCTGGATTCTAAAGGACGCCTTCTCCTTTGCGGGCTTTGCCGGCGGTGTGGCCGGCGCCGGGCTGCAGCGGGCCCTTCGCTACGGCATCGCAAGAGGGCTTTTCACCAATGAAGCCGGCATCGGCACGGCGGCCATCGCCGCGGCGGCATCCGACACCGAAGACCCCGCCATACAGGCCTATGTCTCCATGACCGCTGTTTTCTGGGATACGGTCGTCATGTGCCTGCTTACCGGCCTTGTCATTGTCTGCAACATGCTCTATGACCCGGCTTCCACTGCCGGCGCCGCAGAAACCGACCTGACCGCCGCCGCCTTCTCCCATCTGCCCTATGTGGGAGACGCATTTCTCACCGTCTCCCTGTGCGCTTTCGCCGTAACCACACTGATCGGCTGGTCCTATTTTGGGGAAAAAGCCACCGAATATCTGGCCGGAGCCAAAAGCATTCCCGTCTATAAGCTGTGTTACATCCTCATGATCTACCTGGGCGCCATCATTCCCATGCGTCTGGTATGGGAATGTACCGACCTGATCAACGGCTTCATGGCGCTGCCAAACCTGCTGGCGCTCTGGGCTCTGCGCCGGCAGGTTAAATCATGACCTCCTCACGCAATACCCGCCGCCTGTAGTAGAAATAAAAAGCGATACAGATCAGGGCGGATAAAAGAGAGCCAAGGGGTGCCGCCCACCCCATGGGATAAAGACTGTTCGGAAAATAAACGCCCGCCAGATAAGCCCCGGGGATACGAATCATAACAATCGCTATGATATTATGTATAAAGGAAATACCCGCCTTCTGATCTCCACAGAAATACCCGCTGAAACAAAAATGCACCGCGGCGAAAAGCGTATCAAAGGCATAGGCCCGCAGATAAGCGCAGCCCGCAGCCAGCACCAGAGCGTCTCTGGTAAACAGCCCCACCAGCGTCTGTGGCAGGAACTGGTTATAGAGGGCGCAAAAGGCGCCCCAGCACACCGTAATCAAAAGGCCAAGGCCAAGGGACGCCCGTGCCCGCTCCGGCTTGTTTGCGCCCATGTTTTGGGCCGTAATGGCGGAGATTGCCGAAAGGAACGCCGAAGGAACCAGAAACAGGAAGCTGATAATCTTTTCCACAATTCCCACCGCCGCCGAGACAACGAGCCCTCTGCTGTTGGCAATCACCGTAATCACGATGAAAGCTACCTGAATCAGTCCGTCCTGGCAGGCAATGGGTAATCCCACCTTGCAGATCTGGGCCGCCGTTTCCCTGTCCGCCCGAATATCCTGCCTCGTCACCTGAAAACCAAAATCCCGCCCCCGCATCATAACAAGCGAGAACACTACGCTCACAGCCTGTCCCAGAACCGTCCCCAGCGCCGCCCCCGCGGCGCCAAGTCCGTAACCGCCGATCAGAACAAAGTCAAGCGCGATATTCACCACACAGGCTACCGCCACAAAATACATGGGCCGCCTGGAATCTCCCGCGCCGCGGAAAATGCCGCTTACCACATTATATGCGGTAATAAAGGGGATGCCGGCAAAGCAGATAAGCAGATAAAGCCTTGTCTCCGAAACCGCCTCCTGGGGAGTGAGCATAACATTTGTTATTATATTAACGCCCAAAAGCAATATCACCGTAAGGACTGCCGCGAACGCCGAAAAGAGAACTACCGCGCATCCCACTGTTTTTCCCGCGCCGCGCTCGTCTTTCGCCCCCACATATCTGCCGATACGAACCGTAGCCCCCATGACGAGCCCGACGATAATCACTGTCAGCATGTGCATGACCTGACTGCCGATGGACACCGCCGTAGTGGTTTCCGAACCGTTATACAGTCCTACCACAAACAGATCGGCCATACCGTAAAAGGTCTGCATAAAACAGGCCAGAAGATAGGGAAGCGCAAACCGAATCAAATTTTTCCCCACGCTCCCCTGCGTCAGATCATTCCGTTCCATTTTTCATCCTTTCTCCTTAATCTTAAGTACGTCTGGCAAATATCTCTTTTCCGATTGTCTGACAAATATCTCTTTTCTGGTATTCTTCCGCGTGAGACTTCGTGCTTCTCACGACAATGCAACATCCAGAATCATCATGATCACAAACCCCACGGCCACTCCCACTGTCCCGACATTGCTGTGCTCCCCGGCCTGCGCCTCGGGAATCAGTTCCTCCACCACCACATAAATCATGGCGCCCGCCGCAAACGCCAGAAATACCGGCAGCGCGGGAACAATCTGTCTGGCCAGCAGGATCGTCATAATAGCGCCGATGGGTTCCACAATTCCCGACAGCGCTCCATAGACAAAAGCCCGCCCCCTGCTTACGCCTTCGCTGCGAAGCGGCATGGAGATAATCGCCCCCTCCGGGAAATTCTGAATGGCAATGCCCACCGCCAGGACAAAGGCGCCCGCCATGGTAATGCCCGCATCTCCGATCAACGCCCCGGCAAAGGTTACGCCCACGGACATTCCCTCGGGAATATTATGCAGAGTCACTGCGAGGACAAGCATAGTTGTTTTTTTTAACGAGGCTTCCACGCCCTCCGGCTTCTCACTTTCCAGATGCAGATGCGGAATCACACTGTCCAGCACCAGAAGAAAGGCCATTCCGCCCAAAAAACCTCCGGCGGCCGGCAGCCAGGCAACCTGTCCCTGTTCCCCAGCCATATCAATGGCCGGAATCAAAAGAGACCACACGGATGCGGCGATCATGACACCCGACGCAAAACCGAGGAGCATCTTTTCCACGCCCTTATGCATCCCGTTTCTCATAAAAAACACCATTGCCGATCCGAGGGTTGTACCTGCAAAAGGAATCATCAAGCCCGCCAATAACTGCATATTCTATCCCTACCTCCCTACCTCCCAAAACTCCTGTTATAGCTTACGCCCTTCGGACAACAGAGGATACAATACCATCCGTTATCTTTTCTTCTTTGCGCCCGAAACAAGGTCATAGCTTTCCGCTATCATACGCTCGATATCGCCATCCGGTATCGTTCCGTCCAAAATGACGGTATTCCAGTGCTTCTTATTCTGGTGATAGCCGGGAATCACGGCTTCATAAGTCTGCCGCCAGAACTCCCGCCATTCCGGATCCACTTTTATGTTGATCCGCATGGAGCCTTCATATTCATATGTCCATAAAAAAGCTTTTTTATTTTTCCGGCACCTTACCAGCACCCAGTTAGGATCATGAAAAGGCATGTCCTGATAGACGTCGGAAAAGGTCATGCCATAGCGCAGCGCTTCTTCTCTTGTCGTCATAAATTCACCTCAACGTTTCAAGTATACCACTCCCGCGGCCGCATTTTCAATATCCCCTCTCTGATGCGGCCCGAAAAAAATTCCTCATTCTCTCTTTCCATGGTATACTGTTATTAATACAAACCATGCTGTGCGGGACTATGGTTCTCAACAGCTGCCAAAGAGAGGGATATGCTTATGGACAAAAGTGCAAAAATCAAAAAACTGTGTCAGGAGAATGAGATCCGCATGATCGACTTCAAAATGACCGACATTGACGGACGCTGGCGTCACATCACCATACCGGTGGAGCGGTTTGATGCGAACGTCTTCGTCTATGGAATCGGTTTCGACGGCTCCAACTACGGGTACGCTCCCATTGAAAAAAGCGATATGGTGTTTTTGCCCGACCCGGACACCGCCTATGTGGACCCCTTTGCAGACGTCCCCACACTCACCATGTGCGGCAATGTCTGTGTAATCGGTAAAAATGAGAACACCCCCTTCGACCAGTACCCCAAAAATGTAAGTTTGCGCGCCGTAGACTACATGAAAAAGACCGGAATCGCGGATCAGATGGTCATCGGTCCCGAGTTTGAATTTTATCTTTTCGATTACGCCCGCTATGAGGTTTCCCCCAGACAATGCGCTTATCGGATCGACACCAGACAGGCCGACTGGAACTGCGCCCTGGACAATCCCGGCAACAACGGTTACGAAGTAACCCACGGCGGCTACCATATCGCCGCGCCGCAGGATGTGGGTTACGACCTGCGAAGCCGCATCTGCATGGAAATGGAAAAATGGGGGATCAAGGTGAAATACCACCACCACGAGGTGGGCGGCCCCGGCCAGATGGAGATCGAAGTGGAGCTGGCGGATATGCCTGAAATGGCGGACAACACCATGATCGTAAAATACATAATTAAAAATATGGCGGCGAGGGAAGGCAAAACGGCTACCTTCCTGCCCAAGCCCATCTATCGGGAGGCCGGAAGCGGCCTGCATGTGCATATGCTCCTGAAAAAGGACGGGCTGCCCGTATTTTATGATGAAAACGGATATTCAGGCTTAAGCCAGACCGCCCACTATTTTATCGGCGGCCTGCTCTCCCACATTGCGTCTCTGTGCGCTTTCACCAATCCTTCCACCAACTCCTTCAAGCGTCTGGTGCCGGGGTATGAAGCGCCCGTGACAATCGGTTACGCAACCTCCAACCGAAGCGCGGTTATCCGCATCCCCGCCTACGCGAAATCCCCGGAGACGAAACGGTTCGAGCTGCGCAATCCGGACGCAACCGCCAATCCCTACTACGCTTACGCCGCAATCCTGATGGCGGGCCTTGACGGCATTGAGAAAAAGATTGATCCTGCCGCAAACGGCTGGGGCCCTTACGACTTCAATCTCTACACCCTCTCCGCCGAGGAGCAGAAAAAAATCAAGGGTCTTCCCAAATCTCTGGACGAAGCCCTTGACGCGCTTGAAAAGGATCACGATTATCTGACGAAGGACGGCGTCTTTCCCGAAAGGCTCATCGACGTGTGGATCGCACGCAAACGGGCTGAGGCAAAGAAGGCCGGCGAAATCCCTACGCCGGCGGAATTTATGATGTATTACGATCTGTAAATAAAATGAGCGGGCAGCCTCGGCTGTCCGCTGTTTTCCTGTCTTTGTTATTCATTCAAAGCTGTCCGTCTTCTCAAAGTTCTGAATGGAATGAACGATATTACCGTGAAGCATGACGCTCATATTCTCCACAACCTCCATGTAGTCCTCTTTCATGCCATGCTCGATCCATTCCAGCATAATTCCCACAAAACCGAACTTGTAAAAATCTGTGATAAACTTCTTATGCTTGGGCGTCAGTTCACTGCCCCGGCATTTTTCCTCCACCACTTCCCGGATGATATCATAGGTAACCTTATAGAGATACCCTTCTACTCTCTCTCTGCCGATACTGCGGCACACATTTAAAACAAATTCCCTGTTTTCCAGAACGGCGTCAAAAACCTGACTCATGCCCTCCTGCCAGGTATCGTAGGTCTTCTTATCCTGTAAGGCTTTTTTCCCATCCTCGACGCAGATCCACTCCACCAGATCATAGATATCCTTAAAGTGATAATAAAATGCCATTCTGCTGATGCCGCAGTCTTCCGTCAGATTATTGATCGTAATTTTGTCCAGCCTTTTTGTCCGAATCAGTTTTTTCAGGGATTCCCCCAGAGCCGCCTTCGTGGCATTGGTATTCGGCATTTTCTCTTTCCCCCGGTTCTTTTGTCATCTTCCCTTAAGGATTGCCGTCACTTTCTCGTAATTTTCCGGTCTGTGCGGGAAGGTACAGTTCGTACAGTCTTTGATCCTCCTCCCCTCCCTCTCGATATAAGCGGGATTTCCGGGACAGTTTTCCTTCAGATACAGCGGGCAGTAGCAAAACAGGCAGTTAAATTCAGAAAGCCCCGCATGGCAGGGAAAATAATCGCACGCTCTGTTTTCAAAAAAACAATAAGAGTTTTCCATGGACATTATTATATCATAATTTTATATTTTGGGGTAGATGTTCTTCATGACAGGCATCCGAAAACGACATTGTTTCCGGCGTGTACCCCACCAGATATACGACGCAGACAGCATTGGAAAGAGGAGATCTTTTTGTATTTTTGTATATGAAGAAAACGGAACCGTTCTTGCTTCCGCCATTATCAATCAGTCTCAGGTCTACGCCTACAAAGAGGGAGACTGGCAGTACCCGGCTCCGACGGGGCAGGTCATGGTTCTGCATACTCTGACCGTTTCCCCTGCCGCCGGAAAGCGCGGCATCGGGATAAGTTTTGTCGCTTTTTATGAAAATCAGGCCGCTTCCCGAAGCTGTCCCTATCTGCGTATGGATACAAACGCAATCAATACAAGGGCACGCGCCTTATATAAAAGCCTTGGCTACCGTGAAATCAGAATCATACCCTGTACCTTCAACGGTATTCCCGACATCACACTGATACTGCTTGAAAAGAAGTTGTGAGACTTTTACTGACAGCCGCCGTCCGTCTCCTCCAGATCAAAAAGCCTGCCTGTGGCAAAGGGGCTCCCAACGTCGCAGCGGCCGTGGTGGTACGCCTTCTTCATTTCCCCTTCCGTCACCTTCTCTGACGTTTCCACTTTAACGCGGCTGACGCCGTCCGCCGCCAGATGATCCAGCATATTGATTACATCCTCTATTTCACTCATGGTAATTTCCTCCCTGAAACTTCACTCTGTTTCTTATTATTCTGTTTGCTTATATCAATTCATGCTCCAGACAATAGTAATATATCCCATCCTCCGCCACATTCCCGCAAACATCATCCGCTACCGCTTTCAACTGCTCCGACCCATTCGCCATCGCCACGCCTGTGCCGACGCTTTGAATCATCTCAATATCATTATTTCCATCCCCAAACGCAATCGCTTCTGATTGATCAAGGTTGTAATATTCCAGAATTTTCTCAATCGCCTTCCCTTTTCCTCCGTCATCCGGAATTATATCTACCGCTCTGTCCCACCATGCAGTAATTTTCGCGTGCCTGATATCTTTCATCATATGTTCATACTCCGATTCACGGCACCCCGTCATTACCTGATAAATGTCTTCCTGAAGCACCGCTTCAAAATCATCGGAAACCTCCACTTTGAGCTTTGCTTTTGCATAGTAATCAATCAAATCCTGATCTGCTCCATTGGCCGCCAGTCTGTCTTTTGTGGCAACGGAAACCGGCCTTCCGATTTCTGTCGCATTTTGAATCAGCTGTTTCACATCCTTTGCCGGAATGTGACTGCTAAAAATCGTTCTTTCAGAATCATAACAATAGGAGCCGTTAAAAGTCAAAAAAGCATCAAATGTAACTTCCCCGAAATCGGGCAGCGTGATTGGCGATCTTCCAGTCGCAAGGCAGAGAATCATTCCCTTATCCTTCAAGCGCACCAGTGTTTCCAGCATCCTTTTGGAAATTGTTTTTGCATTCATGTCGATTAAGGTTCCGTCAATATCAAAAAAAGCAATTTTTATCTTATTCATTTTCTGCCTCCTGTCGAAGCTTATTTATGCCGGGGTGGGTTCGGGTTGGATAATAAGCATACAGTCTCAACATATTCACTATTGTCCAAACCTCATCACATATCTTTTTATTTCTTATCTGCCTTTTGTTCCAACATTTTTATTGAGTTCAAATAGTCCTCTTCTACATCACTAATGGTTCTAGCTTTATATTTCTTATATTCATCTGTTGCCTTATTAACAGCCTGCTTATGAGAGACACTTCCATTTCCCTGCAATAACTGCTCTCCAGTCATTGTAAGAATACGATCCAAATGTTCTGCCCAATTTTTCATGGTCATTGCCTGTTCACGTTCCGCCTGACGTTCCGCAAAATCTAAATACCCTGACACCAGTTGACCCATTGCTCGAAGTTCTTTTTCATCCAAATAATTTTTTGCAACAACAGCTTCTTTCAATGTGGGCTGATTTCCAACAAATGTTGTAAGTCCCATAAACTCTTTTTCAGCATCTACCCTTGTGTAAATAACCTCCGCCGCCGTTTGACCATGAATAGCATAATGAATTTTATTCTGCACTTTTTTGAAAAAGAGAATGGATATTTCCGCTTTGGGATCGTAATCAATGCTAGTAGCGTAAATCTCTAGAACTTGCCTGTAAAATACCTTTTCAGAAGCACGAATGTCTCGGATTCTTTCAAGTAATTCTTTAAAGTAACCGCCGCCACCCAGATTTTTCAATCGTTCATCATCCAACGCAAAACCTTTTCGCATATATTCTTTCAGTATATTAGTCGCCCAGATCCTGAACTGCGTGCCGCGTTTGGATTTCACACGATAGCCCACAGAAATAATGACATCCAAATTATAGTAGTCAACTTGATAGGTTTTTCCGTCCGATGCAGTTGTTGCAAAATTTGCAACAACTGATTCTCTCATTAGTTCTCCTTCAGAAAAAATGTTTTTTATATGTCTTGAAATCGTTGATTTATTCCTTTGGAATAATTCAGCCATCTGGTCAATGGATAACCATACAGTATCTTCGTCAAAAGTCGTTTCGATTTTTGTCAAACCATCTTGTGTTGTATAAATAATTATATTCGATTTCTGATTCATATTATCCTGATTATTCACTTCGTTACCTCTTTTTGATAATTTTTACTTCTTCTCTCAATCATTAATCACTTTTTAGATTTCATGAACCAAGGAACAATAAATGTTTTGAGCAAAAATGATCATCTCAAATGTTCTTTATACCATTCGATTACAGCTTCCCTATCTGATTCAAAAAATTGCGTAGAAATATAAATATCCGCACCATTAAAATCTAATTTTTTAGTTCTATATCGCATAAGCGTGGAATTTCCCCTATTATCTGTTCTCTTATTCGCAACTGCCGGATAATCTGTTGCTTTGAATAATCTCTTTGTGTATTCCTTCGTTTTCAGTTTTTCAACTTCCTCTGCTGTAATCTTCGACTTGTCTATAAGTTCTTCCATTAAATTATAGAATAATTTAGCAACCGGCAACATCCCTTCTTCCCATGTATTTTCATCATTAATATCAAATGGTACTTCTGAAAGTGAGAAACTAAAATCATCTGTATCCAAATTCATATTTAATAGCAAGTCCTTAATAAACGAAATGATATTTTTTGAGGACAGATTAGTTTCAAAGAAGATACCACTGTTATCAATTTGTTTCGCTTTACGGAACTTTCTCTCATCATTACTTATGTATGTTTTATCCGCGCTTGAAATGGAATAATCTTTTGCTGCCAAATCGCCCATCGTTTCTGTATCTAAATCATAGGCAAGGTTCATAAACTTAGTAAGTAGATCAACCCAGCTTGATACCTTTGTATACTCGCCGACAAATGCAAAACCATCCGGTTTAGTGTTAGAAACATCTATGTCACTATCAACTCCAAAGCTTAATTCATGCGCTTCGTCAACATCAGAATGCATTTCAACATAATTAAATTTTCTAATCAAGATACCAGAAAGCACCTTTGCTCTATTCAGAATTGACGTTTCATTCCATTTCTCTGCTGACAAAACTTCTTTATTTAAAATATTTGCTTTTGAGTTTTCACGAATGATATTCTTCTTATCATTAAATGATTTTGTTCCAAGTTCACTATTATGTCCCGTAATAGTCAAATTGCCAAGCGTATGTAAGTATATCTCATATACTCTTCCATAATCTTTACCAACTTCTTTTTTCCATACAGCAGCATTTTCTTTCTGGGGTAAGATATGCTCTATTGTAAGATTGCTAATATCAATATGTTCCTTTGTAGAATTTTCAATTACAGAGAGTACAAACTTACAAATCGGCTTTTTATATAATGGCTTATGAATAAGTGCCTCTTCAAATTCCTTGTCTGTCGGCATACGGTCATTTGCCCTTAAATCGTTAAGGAAAATCACAATTTTTTCATAGTAATGGACATAGTTTCCATCAATAACTCTATCATACATTGATTTCATAAATTTTGATAGATTCTTATTGATTTCACAAGCTGTGATTCTAACAAGATACGTAAGCAAATAATCTAATACTTTACAAAGAGTTTCTTCATCTATAATATTATTCTCATAGTCATTAAAAACTCTGAAAAGAAACGGGAGAATTGTTGTTTGCTTTATGGTATAAAATGCCTTGAGATAATTTGATATTTCTGAACTATAGTAATGATTTTCTCCTATATAAGCACCATAATATTTTGAAGTTCTTTTTAATTCTTTCAGTACATCTTCATGGCTCAAATTATTTTCTTCACAATGCTCTTTAAATAAGCGATATGCATTTTTACTATTCACAGATTTGCTTATCTGAGAATTCAAGAAGTTAATAACAAAATCTCCAAGATTACGATAACCTACATTCTTTTCAATTACAGACCAGTAATTCTCATATAGTTCATCTTGATTGACATCATCCATAAGCAGATAATTTCTAATTAAATCCGCTAAACTTAAATCCAATCCCGTTGAATTAATTGACTCAAAAATTTTCTGTGGTTCATCACCTTGAGATTTATCAAGAACAATTTCTACCATTTCCAGTTTCTTAATCCCATTAAGAATATCATTCAACTCATATCCCGATGCCACTGTGCTTTCAATCAAATTTTTAAATGTAATGTAATTCTTATAGATATTAGAATTTCTATCCATATCATCAATTTTATCTTGAATCAACAGTATCAACTGCTCATTATCTGATTTTACGGGTTTTAATTTCAACTTGTATTTTTCATCACAATTTCTGTTGAACATTACTTCTTCTATTTCGACTTCTATCCTGACAGATACATCTTTGGCAGCATCGTAAAGCGCTTTCAAAAGAATATACATTGTGGTAAGTCGCTGCTGTCCGTCTATAATCAACACTTCGTTTAATGTGCTTCCATCAAGACCGACTATATATACTATAGTTCCCGTGAAATGCTTATGATCCCTTTCACCTGCCGCCATAATGTCTTGATATAGCTTTTCACATTGTATATTAGACCAATCATAATTTCGCTGATAAACAGGAACTTTAAATACTCTTTTGTTTTTTTCGATTAAATCTGAAAACAACCAAACTTTATAAGGTTGCATAATCTTATCTCCTCCTTTATCCTTAAAAATAACTACACCTACCAAGAACAAACTAACGAAAAGCAATCAAATCATCTTAAAATGCCTTAACGCATCTTCAATCAATAGTTCTTTCTCTAGCGAACATTTCGGCTGTCTGGACTTTTCCGATTTCGGCAGGTTATAATTTGCCCTCTCAATAATACCGCATTTTTGTTTTACCTGTGCGATATACAAGCTACTGACTTTCAATCCCGTATGCTCCAACACATAATCCTTAATTTCCTCATATGTTGCTTTGCTCTCCGCCGCAGTCAAATCCATCTCGCTCATTTCCAATTCCACTTCTATATTCTGTTTTGTATGAAGTTTTGAAAGC
>ERZ779632.281-NODE-281-length-32964-cov-6.954906_pt1 | contig 32964 bp, 43 predicted proteins | sample MGYA00514194_ERZ779632 | MGnify/ENA primary metagenome ERZ779632 (study PRJEB29562, sample SAMEA4376704) | mouse gut metagenome | isolation source: Cecum | study: EMG produced TPA metagenomics assembly of the A DSS colitis mouse model was used to assess the... | reverse complement strand
ATTGCTCGATAAAGTCAGCAACAGATTGAACAGAGCGGAACGCTATGGGTGGTCAATCGTCCAGAAGGGCTTTGGCGAGTGGGTGCTTAGCAAAACCATGCCCGGAGGCGGGGTGATTACGGACTCCTTTAAGGGCCCTGTCACTGCGCTGGAGAGCGTGGCGCAGGCCTTTGCGGGGGACGCAACCTGCATCATCATGCCCAGAATTGTCACCTGGGAGTTCTCTAAGAATATCCCTGTGCTGCCCATCAAATTCAGTGTCACTGCCGCTCCGGATGAGCTGCCTGCGGCGGTAAAGAGCTATGCTGAGGACTTTAACCGGGATTTCTATGCTAAGGCGGCGCTCAGCGCCCCCCAGGTCAACAATTATGGCGAGAGCGTTCTGGATAGCCTCTATGCTGCGACTAACAAGGCACAGGGGGAGATTTTCCAGCTTGCCTCAGCATTGCGCATCCCTGAATTGGAGGAGGCGGTCGGCCTCTATCTGGATGGGGCCTGGAGTCGGTGTAAGGTCGAAGGTGACCCTGGATATTTCGCCGAAGAGCTCTTCTTTGGCCAGGACGACACCGGGTTTGACCACAAGACCTTGAATGAATTGGTCAAGTCGGATTGCCCGGCGGACGCTTTCTCCGATGCGCTGTATGAAGCCTTTTCAGATGCCGCAGAAGACGCCAAGGAATCGCTTGACGAAGAGGTCATTAAGGCCATGGAGGATGAGCTTGGCGAGGAGATGGACGATATCAGCCGGAAGGCAATCACCGACTATCTCCGGAAGGTTTTCAACTTCTACCCGCCGTACGACCACTACATCAAAGCGAAGGTGCCGGTGATGGTAGTGTTGGATACTGGGGACTCCGGCTCTGACTTCACGCTGAATGACTATGTCGAGTTCGGCAAAGGTGAGGCGGCCCCAATCGACGAGAGAGCGAGCCTGGTTTGGCTGGCCAACTCCCAGGGCTACACCAAGGAGCAGCTGGAAGGGGCCCTGGCCCTGGGCGACATGAATGCCCCGCATGGTTTTCTGGAGACCTGCCGTGTGGAGATGGCAAATGCTCAGGCGTCCCGTGCAAAGCCTGTTGTTCTGCTGGTAAGCATGTCCGTGGGTCAGATGCTGGCCCTGTGCGAACTCAAGCTGAAAGCAAAGCAAGGGGGCACCGACCTCGGCAGTATCACTCTGAGCAAGGATACTGAAGTTGGGCTGTTTGATTTCCTGGCCACCGGCAGCGGCGGCCCGCTGGAAATCGAGCTGGAAAAGGACATCACCATCCCCGTCAGCATCATCCATTCGGCAAAGCCGGATAAGAGCTATCCGTATAGCATCCTGGATGTCTATGCCGCACCGGAGTCCATCTACCGGGAGACCCTGCTGGACTTCCAGGTCCCTGCGGATATGGCCGATGTGCTCAAACCCCTGCTCCCTTAACTGGGGTAGGAAAAAAGGAAAGAGAAAAACAATATGCCATATAAAGTAACCATTAGCACCAAGGCACATAAGCCCATGCGGGCCACAAAACAGAACTGGGAGCCCGGGACGACCAACGACCATGTTCAGGCTCTCGACGGCTTTCAGTGCATGGAGATGACCCTGACCGAAGTCGGATGGCGACTGGAGATGTTCGCCGGTACGAAGCCCTGGGACGTTTATGACACTCCCTACTATAAAGCATGGCTTTATCAGGGCTACAACACATTGACCTACCATGACCGGCTGTGCGATATCGACCGTACCACTGAGATTTGCCCGCCCGGATTCAAGCAGGGATACATGAATATCCCCGCTCTGCTGGAATCCCTGGAGCGGGAGGGGCGCATTGTGGTTCCCTTTTCCAAGGCGTACGACATCCGCCAGTATAATAAACACATGGATGGCTGCGTGCTCACAGTGGAGAAAATCGACCTACCCAAGGAGTGCCCCAACTACCAGGTGATGGATGAAAGCCGGAAGAACGGGTCTGGCGAGTACATCCCTGATTTCAATGCGCTGCGGGCAACCGCCTCCTGTGATGAGGAGCGGGCCTATATCGACAGCGTGGAGAAGCGCATCATCGACGGGAAATTCTCTGGATTCCACTGGAACATGGTGTACATCACCAAAATGGCCTGCGGGCACTATGAGATTTTCCAGGCCCCTGCCAATGAACACTATCCCCTAAATGAAATCTTGAAGAGCGCACAAGACCACGCCGCCACGAGTAAGTGTACCCACTGCATTTGCAACTGGCAGCGCACTTGATGGGCGAACATTCCCACAACTGATTGATGTGCCGACGTCTTCCCGATAAAAGGGGAGGCGTCGGCGCCTTTTGTGGGGGGGTTGACGAATTTGCGGAAGAAGGGTATAATTTAAGTGTAAACGTCTCTCTTTTCGCTGAAAAGCTCGTCTTTATGCGCCAAAGGGCTCGTTTGTTCAAAAACATCTAACCGCTGTCTGCATTTTATGTGGACAGCGGTTTTTTAATGCGAAATTTAATTTTGAGGGGAGTATTAGAAATGATTACCGATTATGTCAAATGCCAGTGCGGGGCTGTCACTTTCTATGGCGAGGGAGGGGAAGAGTATTCCTGTATGAACTGGAATAAGAAGGTTTTCTTCCCGGGCATCGACCTACGCAAATTGCACCGCCGGCAAAAACAGCTTTATCGTCATTGCGAATACTGTGTCAACAAAAGGGGAGTGGACCTGTGCGGCTGCGGGAGCGGTGCGAAGTTCGGGAAATGCAAGGAGGGGCACCCCGAGTGCGCTTTCCCGGCCCAGACAGTTGGTGTTCGCCCTATCCGGCCGATATTTCGTTTTCGTTAAGGGGGTAGCGAGATGAGTAAAAGTAGCTTATCAGCTCTAAAGAAGAAGGACGCCGAGGTTTCCGCCGCTCTCCAGCAGTACAAGGATGATACCATCAGCGCCATCCGTAAGCACGGGGCGGCAGATGGTGTGCAGGAGTTGGGTTGCGGGTGTTATACCATAACGCTCGGCAAGTTTCTGCCCGGACTCAATCTTGACCCAAACACTTATGGAGCCGTCCAGCAAGCGAACGCTGTACAGAAAAAAATCGCCGCATGCAAAACAGTTTCGGACACCGTGGATACCATCACGAAAATGGTATCTGCAAAGAAGGTGGAGTTTCCAAAAGGTGGCAGCGTCACACTCAATCCCAACACAATCAAGGTGCTGGAAAAGTTCCTGGAAGACTAATTTAATTGCAATGAGACGGGCTGGCTCGAATAGGGCCAGCCCGTCTTCCCTACAGAAGTCTGTAGGGGCCAAAGGCCACAAAAGATGGACATTAAATAGCGCTCCGAAGGGGGCACAAAAGGAGGAAAAGTTATGAAAAAAATCAGGCCTAAAGTCACAGGAGCGACTGCGCTGGCCACTGCAAGGACGGACTGCTGCCTGTTGTGCGGGGCCAGCAACAACCCGGCGTATCTGCGCCGGCATTCGAGCCCGAAGCTCAATTTGCGGAGGGACGACCTCTTCACGGTCAAGCTCGGCCGCACCTCACTCGTCCTGTGCCGGACGTGCCTTGTCGAGCTGCTGTCTGAATCCAAAGAGGCTCTCCAGGGGCGCATGGAGTCACCCTTGTATGCCATCGTGCCGGATATGTCCGCCGGGCTTACGGTGCGGGAATGCACCTATCTGCGCTACAGAGACGATGCCATGGAGCTGACGGCCGTGGACGGCCCGGGCCAGCGAACCTGCTATACGTTCGACAAGAGCGCAGTGGGGACCTACATCTTCTCCTGCAAAGAAGATGCGGACGAGGCCCTGGCGAAGCTCCGTAATGGCCGCAACCCGGCTGCATCGGAAAGCGAGGTGGCAAAATAATGTTTATGCCAAAAGCAATCAAGGCTGTGTACACGGTCGAAAAAAACGGCGTCTGCTGCGACTTGTACACCGACCCCATCACCGCCGCAATGTTCTGCGACAGCGAGAAGGGGGACCGCATCCTCATGGGTTACGCCCTGTTTACCGGAGACGGAACAAGCCTTTTCCGTGGGACTAAGGGGGACCGGCTCCCGGTGTGGTACTGGGACTACAAGGACGCTTACGAGGCGGCTCGGGCCATCAAGAGCGATTTCGTGGTGGCGACCAGTTCGTCCGGCCCAATCATAAAATTTCCACAGCGGAATAATAGCTCCCAGATTGTTTTCCGTGGGGACTCGCCTACGGAGAGCGAGCAGGTCGCTCTTAATGCGGCAAAGCGGAAGCAGAAAGAGGACCAGATGAAAATAACCGCCCTGGAGCAGGAGCTCCTGGAGGTTAAAGCTCAGGCTTTCGATTTGATTCAGCGCAAGAGCTGAGCAAGCAGGGCGGCATATGCCGCCCTGCTTTTTTGTTTCCTTGACAGAAAGCATAATATGCGATACACTTAGTTTGTAAACGTATCCTGTTCAATTGCGAAAGCAATGCGTGCATTTAACTCCTATCCGGGATGCGTATACGAAAATATCTTAAAACTGCTATCTCCGTCCTGGAGCATAGCAGTTTTTTATTTTGTAGAAAGGGTGTTTTTATGAATGAAGCCTATGTAACAACTCCGCACGGCCGGCTGTATGCGCGGCCCATTGAAAACCCGGAGAATCCTGGCATCGAAATTCTGCTGCTTCCTGCCTTTAGCGACAAACCGCTCCGGCTCGCTTTGGTGGAGTACAGCGACGCTGAACGGGCGGATGGACTTGGCGTTCCCGCTTCCCGACAGCTGGATTCGGTCGAAGATGACCGATGGGCGGCCAGGGTTACCCCGGGAATCGTCACCAAGGTCTGGGGCGACGGCAGGGAGGAAGATTGGAATGCTCGGACTATCCACCATCGCTATCTGACGGAGGTGCCCGATGGTGCAGTGGCGGTACAGGTTTCGAAAGCCTATATCTATGCGGGTGTGCCCGTTCCGGAGGAAGACGAGGACATCTATCGTCTCACGGATGTGCGGGTGCTGGACGACCCCTATGCGCCAGCCGACATATCCCCCAACGGGGAGGACCTGCGCATCTTGAAAGAGTACATTAAGGCTATCCGTCCCCTGGTGAACCTGTAAAAATCAAAAAACAAAAAGGAGAAAGCAACATGAACGCTTCTATGAAAAAGTCCCATCCCCGCCCCTATGGAGACCCCGAGACACAATACCTGCGTGAGGTGAGGACATACGATGACCGGAAGGGCTCTCCCTGGCTCGTCCAGGGAAGTGGAACGAACTACAGGGCCGTCCTTTCCAGGCTCATCGCGGAGGCTGGAGGCGGATTAGTAACCGGCAACCAGTCGGACATCATTTACACCATCGAAGACCTGAAGAAGGCCATCAGCGAAGGTAAGCCCTTCTGCCAGGTGCTCTGCTTTAACGAGTCGAGCATCAGCGCCCAGCCGTGTGGCTACGACAAGAACGACAACATGTACGCCTTGGTCCCGAACACATGGGGGGAGGATGTGCCCGAGCGCATGTTCTCACTGAGAACCTGGCTGCTCCAGTACACTCCGGCCTTGGATGATACGCTTTCCTGGTCGGTAACCCTCCAGAGAGTGCGTTTCGTAAACAAGGTGCTCGTCCCGCCTACCGGCGCAAAGGGGGAGCACTTGAAGCGGCTCCTGGGTGACGCCGCTATGGCCTCTGCCATCCTGGGCGGACACCAGACTGCTGTGCTCCAGCCTATGACTCCGCAACCCACAATTGACCAGGGTAGCATGTGGCACTGGAAGGACTGCCAGTGGATGCACGGCGGCCTTGGCTTCCCTGGGTCTGGTGTCGAGGATTACGCTGATTACCAGCCGAAAGACCGACTTGCCCTGTGCGAGCCGTGGCAGTTTAACGGCAACGGCGGCTACTCCTTCACGGATGGGGTTCGGACTGGCAATGAGTACGGCGGGTGGCTCCACCCTGTGGAGATGCCGAAGGACGCTGCGAGGATTTTCCTCTGCGTGACCAAAGTGTCAGTGCTCAGGCTGTGCGACGTAGGGGAAGCAGGAGCCGCCAAGCTCGGGTTTTTGTCTGCGGAAAAAATGGTGAAGGCCATCTTGGATACCTATCCGTCCTGCACCGTAGGGAGCTGGTTCTGGATGACAGAGTTCGAGCGCATCAGCAAGGAAGATGCGCTGGAGGAGGTGTGACGCATGGCCACTATTGCGTTCATCACCAAACGAATCGACGGCAAAGAGAAAGAGGTCGAGCGGCTGCGGAAGAAGATTGCCCGCATTGAGGAGGCTGAGGCCAGCGGGTGGGAGAAGAACCCCTACTTCTACAGCGATAGCGACCTTCGGTCCGCCAGGCAGGATTTGGACGAGGCTATCAAGGGCCTGGAGAAATACCGGGCCGACCTCGCCGCTGCGGAGGCGGCCGCCCGGAGCCGGAATGTGCCGGCTATCCTGGAGTTCCTGGAAGGCTGGAAACAGCGCAACCTTGAGTTCTATGGCAAAGGACTCAAAGAGGCGTTCCAGGAGCGGGATGCCATCCGCAAGCTCCGCGCCGCCCTGCGGCCCGGAGATGTGGACTACGAGGAGAAGGAGAAGGAAGTCCGGGTCCGGGAGACGTCGTACTTCATTAACCTGAGAGGGGAGTGGAGGAAGGTCCCTGGCCAACTCCCCAACGGGCGCAAAGTCTCTACCCTTGAAAAGGTCGCAGATGGGAAGTGGGAGTACGTTCGCCCTTATATGTTCCAGTCCTATGACGGGAGCATGGAGCGTCTGAAAAAGCTTCTCAATGAGGAGGCCGACAAGAAATACGACTTCATCATCTCCCGAACTGCCGCCATTGTGGGTGAAATCACCGATGCGTCTAATCTGAGTGTTGGCGCAAAGGGAAACCTGAATGGATACATCATCGGCCCCCAGGGTAAAGCGAAAGTCAGAACCATCGGGGCCGGCGGATACAACATCCAATGCTTCCATTTTCGCACCATAATCACGCCTGCAGAGGGGAGGAAGTAACATGAGTGAACGCCGTGATATCCGGATGGCCGTTGCGGAACTTTCCCTGAGCGGAGGTATTTCTTTGGGGAAATGCTCTGCCCGGACTCTGTCCCGCTGGGTCAAAGACATCAACGAGTACTTGGAGCGGGAACGCGCCGATTGGCGTGTTAAAGCTGTAAAGAGTGACAGCACCATCGTCGTTGCTTAATTGTCTCATTTTGTTAGGCCAGGGCCCCTTGCGTTTGCAAGAGGCCCTGGCCTTTCCTGTGCTGGCTGTTTCACTTTGTGGGGGGCGGGCCTGCTCCCAAGTCCCGTGGCCACAGATGAGAGATGGGGAAACTATCAAATTCCTTTCGCTCCTCTTCACCCATTTGATTGTAGAAATGGGATGCTTCCACGAAACTCTCCAAAAGAACAGCCGCTGCCAAACGAAACCGGGTCGGAGTATCAACAGCGTTTTTAAGGTCTATGAGGTAGAGGTTCTCGTCAGTGGACAAAGCCCTGCGTCTCTTCTCAATCTGTAACACATTAACTTGGCAAATCATTTGGGTATCGGCACTATCATCATGATTCAACAGGTAGGCATAAAGCTCCAATGCAATCTCAAGGAATCGTCCCTCTTTGGGCTCCGACCGGTCATAGGCGTTCAGCAATTCAAGGTTAAAGAAAAAGAGGCGTGAAGCATAGTGCTCAGAATAGGGGAATGCTGTAATTGCGTCAACCATATGGTCAAAATCGATATTATCATCCCGAAGGAGAAGGTCGGCCGTCAAAATGGCGTAAATGCTCCCTGGAAAACTTATCTCTCCGCCGTCCGCAGTTGGAAAACTGAGAGTGGGGTTGGTTACTTGGTAGGCGTCAGAGATATAGTTCCCATCCGCTTTCTTTTCCAACAATAAGGTAATTGTCAAATTGCTAATGACCAACCGTCCAACTTCGCCATTCTCCGAAGATGAAAACGGTACAGGCTGGCCATATAAGATTCCATCCACTAGGGCAGCCAGACAGTCAGCTTGGCAGGCGTCTATCTGCGCCCACTCCAATTGCTTCTTTACATGCAACAAATCGAGAGTCTTGCGAACATCAAGTAACCAGTTTAGCCTATCCTTCATTTCTTCGTAGCTGGAACAATCGAATTGTACATCTTGAAAGTCCAGTGGACGACCTTCTATTTGGACATCCCGCCTCTCCAATAATGCTATCAGAAAGGAGAGAGACGTAATCTGGTCCCCAAGGGTTCCATGCCCGTCCAATTGGAATGAAATTTGATGGGAAGGAGGCCCCAAGGGAAAAGACAGGCAAGGTGAAAGCTGAAAAATCATTTCCTCATTGGCTTTATGCACCACAGTCGCCTTATCAAATATTGTCTTCCCATCTACTGTAATATCGATATTGCGCGTCTCTGCGATTTGGGTCAGAGTGATAATGTCGACAGGGAACTTACCTCCGGTGTTTTGGGGAACAACATAGATATATTGCGGGTTTTCTAAAAAGTATTTAAACGCATCCCCTTTAGTTTCGATTCCGATAGTCGGCACAATAAACCCCATCTGTTTTATCTGGATTCCAGTCCTTTTAAAATCAGAAAAGTTCTTCACCCCATCTAGCAGTTTCCCCTGAACCGACCTATTCTCAACAAAAGCAGATAGAATCTGTAATATTTCTTGGTCAGTCTTTCCGCTTAGAGAATCCATTTGAATTGATTTGGTCTTCTTATTTGTCAAATCATCAAGGATGGTTTTCAAATCAAATGGCAAAAGGGCCCGGTAATAGATATGAAAGCTGTCTCGTGCAACAAACTCAACAACAAAAAGCATAACTCCTTGGTCCCGAAAGTAATTGCGCAAATCGGCAACACTGAGGGGGAAGAAGGCCGAGTACTTCTTCACGAATTTTCCCTTCACCTGCACGGGGATTTTCCCGCTCAACTCAGATTTCTTGAAAGGAGTACGGGGGTAAAGCAGCAAATCTCCATCCCAAGATGGAGTCTTATCGTTCTTTTGGACCTGAGAAGCATCAACTAAACCTGTTCTCTCCAACATGTCACTCAGCTTGTCAACGGCCCTATTTTCTATAGTCCTGCTATCATATTTCCCCATACAACTCTCACTCTCCCAATGGGCTAATTCTAAACAGAGGGGAAGCGGCCACAACACTTCTTAAATTTCATACCGGATTGGCAGGGACATGGGTCATTTCGAGAGACATTTACTTTAAGAGCGTTCAGTATTTGCATCTTGCGAATGACCAAGGGTTCTGGCCCAAAGGCTGGTTTATCTGCTGGTGTCCCCTCAACACAAGAATCTATTTGGGCCTGTACCCATATCAATTCTGCGACCAAGGAGGACTCGGTAAGCGTGAGGTGCTTGCCTATGATTCGGTAGCCAGTAAATCTCATTGATGGGTCATGGAGAAACAGGGATTCCGATTGTGTGTATGGCGTAACATCCAGCAGCTCTCCATCGGGGCTTTCCCAAACGGCATGGGCTTCGCATTCTACCATGATATTCGCCCACCTCAGAAGTCGCCAACCTAACAGCCTGTGGCCCCCATACCTTTCAGCATATCTCTCAACATTAGTGAAGCACTCCCCGGGCAAGGCATAGCCCCACGGCCTGATGGACACCAGAACAGGAGCGGTATTTGGAACAAGCAAAGCACATAGCCGCTCCAAATCCTCATCCATCTTTATAGGGGCATATTCAGATGGTATTTTTGCCATATGGCTTCCCTCTCTTCACAAAAACTTGCCCCCATTATACTCAATTTCCCGTCAAGAGGCAAGGGGAAAGTGCCTTGGAGGCCCCCTAGCTCTAGGCCCAGATGCCGTGGGTAGCCCACCCACAACATGAACAGGGGAGGGAGATGAGAGGTCATTGTTCCCTAGGTTGACAAAGATAAAGTGACATGGTACACTTAGTTTGTAATCGTATCTGTGATTGAAGGCAAGTGCCTTTATCGTCTCATTTCGCCAGTGCTCTGGCAGCGTTTATAAAAAATCCCGCCCCGCCGCATGTGTTGAAATAACAGCGGCGGGGCGTTTTTATATATAAGTGGCAATTTCAGCTATTTAAGTTGTCAAAGCAATGAAAATCCATTATAATTGAAGTTAAGGAGGATGGCTATGGCTGTAAAAACCATTTTGACATCGGATGATGTCCCAAAGTATATCAGTGAAATCGCCTCCCGGCTGGTGCCCGACAAGTCTTGTGAGGGTGGCATCTGGGGCTGCAATTTCCGCCTCTACGCCAAGTGGCCTCGCGGATATGTGGACCAATTCAAGAACGATGTCCAGAAGCTGCTCACATGGTGCCGCCGGCACTATGCTACAGCGGAGCTCGTGGAATGGCGGCTCTGGTATCACCGTCATCCGGACTGGGATTTCCGGAAAGCGGAGCGGGCAAAGGCCCGCAACTACGCCATCATCACTATCACAGACCCGGTGGCCTTACGCTTTGAAAAGGACGGGTTTTACAAAGGGAGAGGAAAGAAATGAAGAGGAACCCGATAGGGACGAGGATGAGGACGGCTCTGGATATACATTTGATGTGTATGGGGGACTATCGATAAGGAAGGAGCGGAGCAAGCATGACGCTATACATAGTCCAAAAGTCTGGAAATCAGAATCCCAAACTGTGCGATTTTGGAGACATCCAGGCTGGCGATATGGTTTTCGCCGGCGGCGTCTCAATTATTGTAGGAGAGAGTCCTGACGCTTGGAGCCCAACGCTGACAGATGCTGAGGGTAAGGTTTGGACGGATAGCCAATTAGACCACCAAGAAGTTCTAACATCTGTTGAGCAGGTTGCACGCCGGCTTGCGGCGGCGCAGTCCGCTGAGGAAGTGGTTCTCATGACGGATGGAACGGTTACTCTCCGTATCGACTTGGACACCGCTCCCGTGGCCGATAAGGATAATGGCTCGTTTGGAGTTCTCCTGGAGACCGGGAGCTGGGTATGGGCTGACGTGCAAGATGGAACGCTGGTTGATGTCGGCCTGGCAGAAATATCTTCCGAGCTGTATCTGGCCCCTATCTGGTGGATTAAACTTTAAGAGAGGAAGAATCATATGGATATCAGGGTAAAGACAAAGTGCCCGTACTGCGGGCATGTGAACGACACGATGGCGGTCAAAATCGGGGACATCGGCGATAATATGTACAGCGCAACCCCCGCTGGTGTATGAGGAGGAAAACATGGGGCATTTTTCGTTTACGAAGGCTGATGGTCTTACCAAGACTGCGAATGTCGTAATGAACGCTCCATACAAACTCCTGGTGCCCAGTGAGTTCAGGGGAGTGGAGGGAGCCATCCAAGACACCTACAGCGGCTTTGGCAAGCTCGGGCAGAACGATGCTGGCGACCCGCTGTACGATATTCACGAGTTGCTGGCGTTCTGGAACGCTGACCTGCCTTTGACTAAGCGGTGCGCACAGCTTGCGGGCCTTCACGGCAAGGTAGACACCCTTGCTGTTGGTCCCCCGGTGAAGTATGCGTTGCGCTACATGGGGGCGTTCCCAAAGATGAAGACAGTCGACGGGGATACGGACTGGAACCGCAACATAGGTATTGCGCTCTTCCACGAAGCAGAGGAGGGGGCTATCCATTTGATATACCCCTTGAAACTCGTTTCCGCCTCCTACGGCGGCACCTACGAGGAGTGCCAGGGCATGAGCATTTCGGACCCAAATCAGGGAATTTGCGAACTGAAGCGGTCTGAAATCGGGTCATATCCCTATGACAAAGGAAGCACCTTCTACGAGCGATTCCAGACTGCAATGAATTTGCGGCCAAGATGACTTAACTCAAAAACCACCGACCTAGGTGCAAGATTTGCCCGGGCCGGTGGTTTTCTGTGCCGTTGAAGAGTCTAGGGGGGCAAAGGCCGCTAAATATGTCCGGCGTCCACCAGTAATCATGGAAAATTGTCTCGTTTCATAAGGAACATATGCGGGATTGCCAACTTTTTAATGGATTTAATGGGTGGACCAAATCTGCCTATATAGGCATCGGCCTTCTGGATGCGCACAACACCTGGCTTCAGCTTAAACTCATTTTGAGAACCAGTCCATAAAGCGTGGGTACAGGAAAATGACTCTAAAGGTATACTGTGAGCAGGTGTAAACCAGGCCGCTGAGATGCTTTGTGCCCACATACCAGAAAGGCTTGTAACAATCCTAATGGCTAGAAACAAGAACTACGGCAAAATATAGCCACAGGGGAGGGGTATGTATGGAGAAATTGAACGCGGCAAAATACCTGTTTTGCCGCGTTCAAGGCATCTAAGCCCGGAGGAGGGGTCCAGACCCCCTCTTTGGGGCTACCTTGACAATACTCGTATCATATGCTATATTTTATTTGTAGTCGTTTCAGTCTTTGCTTCTATGCACGTTGCTTTTTGCCTATTAAGGCTCGTTTATAATTACAGCACCGAATGTTTGCGCCATTACTGGCCATCAACATTCGGTGCTGTTTTTCGTTTAACGTGCAATGAGCAAGGTTGAGCGGCAAAAATTTAACAGGAGGTATTTCTCATGGAAGTCTACTATGAGCATCCCACGGGCTATCGCCCGAACGCCAAAGAGCTGGCACAACGTGGCACTGCTATCTGGGATATGAAAAAAGCGACCGCTTCGTCGCCTCCGACGGGCGGACTTTTGAGGTCACTCGCCCTGTTGTCACCACACCCTGCGCAGGCGGCGTCTCTGAGCATGATATGTGGGCCCGGGTCGTTGGAGACCTGAAGTCGGACACCGAGTTCGTCTTCCACTGCCCCGTTGGGGCAAATCCGCTATGCTTCACCTATGTCCTCTGTAACGGCAAGCAGCCTGTCCCGGGACGAACAGATATGTATAACTACTACAAAATCGAGAACCTGTCCGGCCCCTGCCCCGTGTATCTCTGTGTTGGCTCCAACGAAGACCTTACTGCATTTGCGGCCGACGTGGAGGCTTTGGGGCTGGAAACAACAATTGTCCGGGCCCTGCCCGGTGAGAATGTGTGCTTTGCTGTTGACCCGCTGGAGAACAGGATACACGAAGTGAGCTTGGCGGCAGCTATTGATTTAATCATCAATGAGGGGGCCATCCCCAGCAAATTCTGGACACCGAAGAGAATGGCCCCTTCCCTGCTGAGCGGACCTTCTCCATCGCTACCGTTTGGCAGATGTATGGCCGTGTTCGGACCACTGCCAAGACCTTGGCCGAGGCTATGGACCAGGTCATCGAAACTGAGGGCCTGCCCCAGGAGTCGTCCTATTTGGATGAATCCCAGGAGATTGATTACGAATCCGGGGTGGAGGTGTCCTGATGTTTAATGCCCCTCCACTTTCAAACAGGAGCGGTTTGCGCAGGAGTTCCGGAATGATGTTCTGACCTCTACTGATGCCGTGGACAATTGGGATAAAAAATAAACAAGATGCCGTAAGAAGCGGCGCAAGAACTTATCTTTTATAGGGGGAATTGCAATGCAGAAAACACTCGAACTAACAATTCGCATCAACGAGGATGATTTTGAGCTCGACGTATACGAGCCGGAAAGCGGTGAGATTGCTCAGATGCAGCACCCACTTTCCACAGATGAACACCCCGAGTTTGACCAGGCCATTGGCAATGAGATTTATTCGTGGATTAGTCTGTGGGCTGACGAGGTAGCAGACGGCGAATGAGCTATTCTCCCTGCTTTCGGTCACTAAACACGTTAAGCAAACAGTCCCGGCAGATTGCCGGGACTGTTTGCTCTTTTTTTTGCAAAACCTCTCACCCCCACTTGCAACCTAATCAGTTCAATTTGCGCAAGCCCACTCCGTAATTTGCCAAACATAACCATTTACTCTCATCTGATTATATGGTACAATATTGCTATATTCTAGCAATAATTACATTGGTGGTGCAAATTATGCCATGTGCTAAAAGTGCCTCTATGGCGAAATTCTTCGTTGAAATATCCGTCATTGCTGCCATGTTTGATGAAATTTTCTCGTCAAGCACGGTGGCAAAATTACGAGAAATGGAGCAAAATCAGACAGCAGAAGGGGTTGGCTCCCCTATCAGCCTGCTTCTCTCCTGCACCAGAGACCACATTAAAGCCCAGTTGGTGTGTCTCAAGGAGCAAAAAGACTCTAAGGCCCGCCGGAACTTTGTGCGGATGAAACCAGCTCCTGAATTTAAACGCACAGCTGCGTCTCTATGCGCCCAAATCCAAGCAACCGCTACCAAATACAACTCATCATTGCCAGCGGAATCCTTTGATGCGGACTGCACTGAATGGGTCCCATTAGTCTGGAATACGTTCGTTTTATCAAATTTCATTGAGCTTTACTTCTTTGAGAAAATTGGTGAGGATGGAACAGACATCGAGGATTATATCCATGCTACCTTGAGGTCTATCGCACGCGACCTTACTCCTGCGGTTAAACGCACCGTCTCCCCTGCTGGCCCGATGGCCGAAGCCTGGCAGCGTTGGGTGGATGGGGCACAGGCCAGGTTCGTCCTCTACCCGCTGACACAACGGCTCTGGAACAAGGTCGCCGCCGGTGAACGTCCGGCTGTCACATTAGCCGATGCCCATGCCGAGGCGTCTATGGCATCGGCACAATCTTGATGTCCTCTCTCCCCTATTAAACTGGCGCAGCAGCTTGCCTACTAAAGGAGGAGCAATCAGTGTGAAAAGCCGCATACGGGACCCGGAACATATGAAACAGCTTATCGACTTCCAGGGGCTTGGGTTGGACAGGGGTATCCACCCAACCGACATAGATGGTATTATTGAGTACCACGACCTCCGGTACATCGTGTTTGAAATCAAGAGCGTGCGTGCGCAGCTCCCGAAGGGGCAAAGGCTGGCGCTTCAAAGGATGGTCGATGACTTCGCACGGGCAGGGAAACGGACGGTCGTTGTTATTGCCGAGCACGACACTGACCCAAAGGATGGGCCGGTCATTGCAGCGGACTGTAACGTTCGGGCGGTTTACTTCTGGAATGAGCGTCGGTGGCGACCCCCACACCAGAAAGTGACTTTACGAGAGCTGGTTGATATGTTCCTGGACTATTCGACCGACGACCCCATAGTAAGAGCTACTCGACGCCCCATGACCATGAATGAGGCCCATACTTTGATTGATTTCTAAGGTCATGCGGGGCCGCCGACGTTCTGCCTTTGTATTCCCTACGCTACAAGTGAGAATAGGGGCGCAATTTGTTATGCGAACAGCTTCTACGCACACTCACTTGTAGCGCAGTTGGCACTGAAAAGCAATATTGCCGGGAATGCGTGTCTTGACAAATTCAGGGAGGTGCGATACACTAAAATAGTAAACGTATCTGAAATAGCCAACTATAAGTTGGCCGTATCCTTCTCTCTCGAATTACGAGTGCGTTTATTCGGCAAATCCGGCGTCCACAATGCTTTCTGTAAGGCATTGTGGGCGCTGTTTTATTTTGCAAATTGAAAAACATGGAGGTATTATTATGGTTTCTAAGGATTACAGTGATTCCGCTATCGTATACGTTCTCCCCGCTCAGCTCTACGGACAGGCCAATGAAATGTTGACGGCCGCCCGGGAAAGTGGTCGCCGACTGGAGACAGCCTGCGACTTGCTGAAGGAGAAGCTCATCGCCCTCGCCACCGAGACCAGGAAGGCGAACCTGGTGGACGGGCACCGCTACGGCTACATTTTCCTCAGCTGCGATGCCACCGCTGCTAGGGGCCGGAAAATGATTCCCCACCACGGTGAAATCTACATCGGTGTTGCTACCTATCGGCTGCACAACTCCGGCATCGGGGCCCTGATGGGCACCAACGGCTGGGGCGTAGATTACACCGTTCAGGTGCCCGAAGGGATGCTCCTTTTGGAGCTGCCTTGAACAGAGGGGTGCGCTTATGGGAGAGAAATTAACCCGGTTTCGGGACATCCCTAAACTCATCTCCTGCCATCACGGTGTCGACTACGAGTTTGATTTCCTTGTCAAGCAGGTTCGGCATTGGATGGCGCCGAAGGAAGGTGGGTTGCAATTAACGCCCGATTTCCAGCGGGGACATGTATGGACGCAGGAGCAGCAGATTGCATATGTGGAGTATTTGCTCCGTGGTGGAATCAGCGGCCGCAACCTGTACTTCAACTACCCGTCATGGCACACTGAGGTTGCGTCTGGAGAGTACAACGACTTCGTCATTGTCGATGGTTTGCAACGGTATACTGCCATCGCCGGCTTTCTGGCTGACGAGTTCCCTGTGTTTGGTAGCCGTTATTCGGAGTTCACCGATTCCTGGCGGCCAAGCAACACAATACGGGTACATATCAACGACTTGAAGTCGAAGGCCGACGTGCTGGAGTGGTACTTGCAAATGAATGCAGGCGGCACCCCGCACTCCAAGTCCGAAATCGAGCGAGTCTATGCACTGCTTGACGCCGAAAGGAGGGCTTCTTCATGCAGACCTGCAAAATGAATGTGGTAGACCGTAATGGCCGCAGCGCCCCAGAATGCACGAGTTGCGGACATCGATTCAATACCGACTACGCAGAGAACCCATACCGCGAAATGTGCCGCATTGCCAGGGGGAAATTTAGCTTCTGCCCTTCCTGCGGTGCAAAGTACACGGGCTGCCAAATTGAGGGCCAGGACTTCGATGACTGCACCCCTAAGCTGCGTGATTGGATTCTCCGGGGAGTAGCCAACTGAAGTTGAAGTCCCTCGTGCAATATGAATCCTTGCTTCAAATGTAAAACGAATTTGTGGTAATGACCACTTGACAAGAATAGAAAGGAAGATAATCTATGAGTTACAAACCTCTGTGCAGCTACTGGGCAACTGCTTCCGGCTCCCGGCCCGACTGCGAGGCCCTGCTCCGTGCAATGGAGGAGCAGAATATCATCCCCGACTACCTCCACACCCCGGAAGGCATCCAGCTTAACGAGGCCGCCGGACAGGATATGGCTTTCGTTGAACTGGAGACCCCCAATGGGAGCATGGACCAGTGGGGCGACGTGGAGGAGGTTTTTGCCCGTTTGGCATCGAAATTCACCTCGTTGGATTTCAAGGTGCGGGAACAGTGCGAGGAGCTCTTCGAACCCACCCGTGACCTGCTCTTCGTCAAAGGGGTTCAGCAGGATACGGCCTGGGGCCGCATCCTGGCTCCCGATGACACAGATTCGGTTACGGTAGCACTGTGTGTCGACTACCTGCGTTCCATCGGTCAGACCGAAGCGGCTAATATGCTGGCCACACGATTTGAGTGAGAGGAGGTCGTTACTATGACACGCAGAATCATCATTTTCCCCTTGTCTGATGGGGCGTTCTTGGCTTCTCAGGAGTTCAACGGTGACCTGACGGAGCTTGTAGAACTGAAAAAGTTGCGGCGTGATGCCTCTCGCCTTTGTATGAACTGGCCTGCTGTTGTGGCCCGGTTTGAGGGAGTGCGCACAGAACAAGACTTCTGGGCGGCGCTCCGGGATGCCGAAACGTGGTATGGCTACGAACAGATGAAACCCGAGCTTCTGGACGCTCTGCCGAACGCCGAAGAGGTGTGGGCCGTACAGGATGGGCATCTGGTCCTGGCTGCCCGATACGGCGAGAAGGTAAACATGGCAGAAGACCAGTGGTATTATGCACTCCAGGATGAGGTTAAAGCCAGCTTGCACAAGCTGCGGGACGGCAGGGTGTACATGATGCTGGATGCCATCAGCTTGTCGCCTATGCCGTGGGCCGATGGTCGCCACAACTACAACCCGCAAGACTTCAAGATGGAGGTCGGCGGTGTGTCGGAGTTCATGCCTATGTACGGGAATGAAAAGCCGGTGTATACCGCCATGATGCGGGTTAAATAACGCCTGGAGGTATTGGCAAAATGAGTGACAAGAACGGTTGCAGATGCACAAGTTGCGGGAATTTTTTTACCACTGAGACCTTGAGAAATTTCTGCTGGGCCGGGATAAGGTTCCGGTGGGACGAAAAGTCAGGAGCTTTGATTTGTCCCGGCTGCATCGAGGAAATGCGGGCGTCGTTTATCAACAACCCAGCTGCATACCACACCTGGGTGAGGGAAACCCTCGCTAAACCCGATTCCTTTGAGACAAAAGCATGAGGCAAACGCCCCTGTAGGACAGGCAAACCGAAATCCCGCCAGAAGCATTAGTAAGGCTCTTGGCGGGATTTTCATATCGCAACAAGGAGGTGCGTTATGCGATTCTATCGTTTCGAATTAACCTTTGACGGCGAACCGCAGGACGTAGGAATATTTCAAGGCCTAGATGATGCCGTGCCAAATGAAGCAAGCTATCTATCGGATGAACTGTTTTCAGAACTGTTATGCCCCGTTGTGGACGCTGATTTTCTTTATGAGCCGCTGTGTTGCTGGTTCACCGAGACCGGGCTAGGGCATTTTGTATCTGAATTGCAGACACTTTCCAGTTACTTAGATGAGGCTGGATGGGGTATCTGTGCAGCCGTAATTGAGGCCGCCCCTGAGAATGCTGTGTACCTCGACAGAGACCAAGCAGTCTTCACTGTAGAATACCTGCAGAAGGGCTACGAAATGGTCGAGATTGGGAGGATTGAGGATACAATAAAACTCTCCCCTTCCGCCGTCTACTAATGACAAGACGCCTGGGCTGCCCTGATAGGGCGGCTCAGGCGTCTTGCTTTCGTTTTTTTGCGGCGAAGGTATCAGCCTAATTTGCGCATGCCTTTGGGAGCAAAGAGGAGTTGGTAGTCAGAAAGGGGGCTCCCCTGCCGGTATTCGACCACCGGCCATTCGAGAACAGCAACTGCCATCGCAGTTTTATAGCCGCCATAGCCATCAATGAGTCCGCAGCGAGACAGCCATTTTTCACAGGCATCTATTTTCGCACGAAGGTCTTCTTCCTTCCGTACGCATACCAGCTGAGGGAACCCGGACATCCGGGCTCTTACTTGAAGGTCTGGCCAGGTGCCTGTTGCTTTAACGTACTGGATGAGGGGGATGGACCAAATCCAATCCAGAACGGCCCCCACCTTATAATTTGGGAGTTCATAATCCCCCAGTTCGTCAAGTCCGTGAACGACATCATCTGCATGCCCAATGTTCTCAGCCCAAAACCGTAGCAATGCCCTGGGAGGGCCGATTCGACCACGTTCATTCAAAGACACCGGAATAACACGCTCTACAATGCCGGCACCCACGACTAAGCCACCAGCCTTTTTCATCTTCTTCTGGTAGAACAAGACCGTGTCTTTTTCTCTTATATCCGCTAACCTTTTTGGTAGGGAGAGAATTGGATGCTGTTCATGCGTAAGCATGCGCCATTCATTTCCTGTAACGGTTTTGATGTATCTGCCCATAACTCCCCCTCCCCTACTTGGGAAGTGCTCTCCAGCACAATACAGTGCCATCGTATATGCGCCCTTGGTACAGCCACTGCTCTTTACGCTTTCCCCTGGGACAGGTTCTTTGGTAGACCATGAACACGGTCCTGTCTGGAGCCTCTTCTGCCTTTACCAGGAGCGGGACTCCGCAAACATCTCTGTCTGGGAGTTCAGGAGGCTGTTGCCGCACATCAAACCACTCATTTTCTTTGAGGGCCTCGATGGCCATATGAAGTGCATTCACCACTGGGTCGCATGGATGGTATTTAGCTGCCTTTTTCATCAGCAAGGAAACTGCCGTGGATATATCCATCTCCGGATTTTTCTCTATATCTCCCGTCTTTGGAGGGACAGAGGCAGAAATCTCTTGCTTCGCCCATGACGCAAAGGCCTGTAATGACATGTTTCTTTGCTTCCCTACGGAAGAGTTCTTCGTACTCCCATCAAGAACAATCTCATATCGGAGATTTTCTTCTGAGGCGACCCCAGGGTACAGCTTATATTGTGGCCCAATGTCCAGAACTCGGCGTACTCTCCCCTTCCCGTTACTGTACGTGCCACCGGCTTTAATGTCTTCTTTCCGCATGTCTTCATCCCTCTCACCGATATATGTGCATATATTATACCATATTCAAGCATCGAAATCAACCATCTCTCTTATTTTTTTGCCCGATTGACACATCAAATCCTTTGATATATAATATTGTTGTAAACGTGCTTTTACCCCGCTATAGGCGGTCGTCGTTATTTGCGGGAACGCATCGTTTGCATAACACCCATAATGTCGCTTTGTGCAATCGCATAAGGCGGCTTTTTACTATTTTTAGGGAAAGAGCCGCTACGTGGCAGATAAAAATTAAGCTTGGAGGGAATCAAGATGCGAATTTATGACAAAGAGCTGAATCTCTACGGCGACCCAGTTTGCGCCACTATCATCCTTGATGGTAACAACGAGGAGCTTGTCCGGCTCCTTGTAACTGGCTCTTGGGCTGGCCCGCAGGACCTTAGCAAGGCCACAGAGAACATGTTGGTCGACCAGTGCCCGGACGGGAGCTTCACCATCTCTGTGCAGAAGCTCATCTCTGCAAGTATTGCTGAGGACCAGACGGCTCTGGACGAGGAGGTCGATAAGGTCCTCAACCACATCGAAGATGTGCTGGGACTGGACCAGATGTCTCTGAGTTCCGATTCCAGCAATGTTGGACACCGTGAAACCAAATGGGACTACTTGATGAACGACGGCGAGCAGCGCCTGGTGAGGGAGGCAACGAAATGAAAATTTACGCAAGGCAGGTAAATCCGGCAATCCAAGAAAGCCACCTTTTCTTGGACGAGTGCTTTCCGGACGATATTATCGTTACGGGGAATCGAGGGTACAATGACCACACAACGCCTGAATATGACAAAATTACAAACGATTTTGACGAGATGGCGAGGGCGTGGGAGCGTGACCGCTGGTTCTATCAGTGGAAAGACGGCAGGTTCGTCAAACTTCCTGGTGCCAGGGAATACACTCTGCAGGAGGTACTGACGGACTATGGGTTCACACGCTCCGACGGGAAGCCCTGGTCGACTCAGCAGCGCCATAAATGGGGCGTTTTGATGGAGACAGAGCGCGGCACATCGGATGAAGACACGATTTTGGCTGCTCTTGAACTTCTGACTGGACACGCCTGGCAAAGCGGTACAATCCGAGGGTGTTGCCAAGGCGAATGGCGGGATGTGCTCTACCAAGCCGACAAATGGCCCAAGGAGCGCTTGGAGGCCTTCGAGTTGGAGTATTTCAATCTGGGCACGGAATGGATTGTCCACGATAAGGATACTGAGCCAGAGGGCCCAGAGGACATTTGCGGTTTTTCCATATACTGCATAGAGCAGAGCGAGGAAGGTATCGCCGCCGCCATTGCGGACGCCGCAGGAGGCAACAGCGAAGACGTTGTGCTTTATGAGTACGATGGCGAACTCCGAGTAGACAAATACAAAAAAGTCGAGCTGTAAAAAGGAGGAAACAATGAAAAAGTTTTACTATTCGTTTGGCACGGACGATATGTTCCCCCTCAAGAAGGGTTGGATTATCATGTATGCCAATACCCGCCTGGAGGCGGACAGGAAGTTCCGCATCCTCTTCCCTGCCCGCCATGATGGCATTTTGAATTGCTCTTTCGTCTACAATGAGGCGAGGTGGGCGGAAATGGACCCGGAGCACACTTGGCCCGGGTGGAAGTGCCACGGCATCTACGGCGTCATCCCGCCCTACGTCCGCCCCCAGTTCACACGGGAGATGCTGACCGATGAGATAATGGACACCGCCCTGGAGCGCTGCGGCCTGAACACCGTTTCAGCCGAAACCATGCGGGACGCCTGCTATGAGTGGCTGTCTTTTGGCTCCATCTTTGTGTATACGCTGTCCCGCGTCGAGCAGGAGCTGGCTGACGATGATGGCTTCGAAGGAACCCCAGAAGGTACGGTGATATCCGTTGCCAAAGAGGTACAGAGCGTCATCAACGATGAGGAAATCAGCGCTTACCGGGATAAATATGTCGACCCCCGGATGGTCGACATCGCAATGGACGCATGCGGTATCGAGAGAGACCCCGTTCTGACGGCAAACCTTGTGGCCGCATACGCTGTCATCCATGACGGCATTGAATATGCCTGCCGTGGCGAATTGGAGGCTGCCCGCCTTACGGTGCGTGCTGTCGCTATGGTGGCGAATGAGATGATGGGCGATAATATCAGCCCCAACTCTTAATTTGGTACAGCAGCCCCCTCCCGTACAGGAGGGGGCTCTTTTTGTTGCAAATAGATATGCGGTATGGTACAATATGAGAAACTATGGTAGATGGAGGATAACCCAGTGGACGAGATAACCAGTGGCGCTAAGGATGTATATTACTCTGCTGAGGCGGGGAAAATCGGGGCTAAATATATCCCCTCAACGATAAAGCGATTCTCCAAGAAGATGACAGGAAAAGATAAAGCTACGCAGGCACTGATGGCGCGCTCCTATTCTATGGCGCTACAGGTTGTGGCCAGATTGGATGGGATAGAGTTCTACGAAGTTGCCATGAGCGTTTTTGTTTTTTGTAAAGATGAGACATGCAGGTTTATTTCAAAGGATTTCGAGGCCGCCATTGAGTTGGCCAGTATGAACCAAGAAAAATTCATACTGACCCTACACCAGTTCTATAATGACTTGTCAGCAAAATTGCGCAAACCTGGAATGCTGGTCGCTTTTGCCCAATTCTTGCATACTTTCATGCGCCTTCGATATACGAAATCAGATAGGGGAATCAATCCCAATGTAATTCTTGCTTATACAGATTTGATATTGAATACATTGTACTATTTGCACCCAAATAAATTGGACTATACTGTGGATGTAGTCGGGGTGTCTATCGATGGAAACCCTTTGACCATTGAAGCCCCATACGGATTGTCTGCATTGTGTGAGTACCAATACCTGATGTCTAATCTGCAAGGGGTAAAAGGGTCGATTGAAGATATATTCGCACAACACGGCATTCAACTGCCAAACGGCGGCGTTGCCGAGCTATATCGCAGGGTTCGCGTCAGGGAAAATATCTCTGGGAGCCTTTTCCCTTTTCTCAACGAATATACCTTTGATATTTTCCCGGTCAACATACCCGGAAATGTTACTGAACTCTCGCTGGTGAAGGTTGATGTAAACGTCGATGAATTGATAAGGAAGTTAAAGAACCGCCGCCGCCCCCTCCTTGTTAATGGATTAAGGGTTCAGTTTGATGACCCTGCGGAGATATTTAAAACCCTCATTATCAAAGAGATTGTAATGTATGACCAAGTATATATGTTATATCGACTCATTACCGATATTGGAGATTTCTCCGGGTACTTTGCTACCCGCAGTGGCTTTTTCTATTCTTTGAATGAATTAAAAAGTGATGATATCATAAATGCCATCACTGCAACCGTTCTCTATTTCTATGCCGGAGCTACATTGGAAAGCGGATATGAGGCAGAACGGTTTAAGGATATCGCCCATAATTTCATTTTTCCAATAGAGGCTCGTTGTTACGGCGTTGGAGGTCAACTTCGAGACGAGTACAACAAGGTTTCGGACCATAGCAATCGGAACGGGAAGAGAAAGAATGATGGCCGCTTTGCACAAAAAGATATGCTCATAAACGCAACCATCCGCCGGTTGCCAGATGGAAAAAAAGCATCTCAGCAAGCCATCGAAAACGCCCGACGGCTTGGATATACCTTAGCCCCAGGCGAGACTTTCGTCCTACCGTTCATCAAAAGAGTGTTTTATCTAAAAGAAGACGAAGTGGTTGATGATGACGGATAATCTGGGGAAACGGCGGAATAAACCAGTCAAGGGGAGCGCCTGTATGGGGGTAAGAAGAACAATAAACCGGTATCGCACCGTCCCAAGTGGCTATGACTATGCGGACGTGCTAAGGCGCGGGAAGCGGTTTCATACACATTTGGGTGAACACTCCACATTTGAAATGCAGCCGTTCCAATCTGGCGGTCGGGTTTTGTGGTCGGCCGAAAGTGTTACGTTGCCGCCTTTCGTTGCCCCAAGGGGCACTATTCGCATTAGCTGGAATGGGAAAAGGTGGGTGGAGTCTCCACTGTCCTCTATTAGGCACAACTCTTGACTTATTCTGGTTGGAATGATAAACTTATATTTGTAATCGTATCTTGAGTCTTGGCGTTGCCTTGCGTATGTATCGCCTATATAGGGTACGTTTACGAGAAATACGACAAAAACCGCCGTTGTCCTCTGGGATAATGGCGGTTTTCTCAAAATTAAATAAAAGGAGTTGCAAAGAGATGTTTATTGTGAAAGACGAACGCACCCCAGAGGGTAAATCTACTCAGACCAACGACACCAAAACCGCCGTTGACATTGTGCTCAACGCACTTGGAATCCCCGAAGATGAGAGTGCCGCCCAGGTGTTCTTGCTCGATGTAGCGGCTTTGAACTTCGGGGAGAAAATCACCTTCAACAACTGCTGCACCGTTGCCTGCGTGCGGGATAGCGAAATTGAGGGTACGGTTGATTTCGATATTGCCGCAACGGCCACGGAGCTTTTGGGCCACTGCACAGATGATTACGCATCACGTATCTGGAACGAAATCCAGGATGCTGTCATCCGGGATATGTGGGAGTGCTCCGGCCTGAGCGAAGGCGATGGCTACGCCAGCGGTGATGTGGCCCTTGCAATAGGGCGAGCACTCTGTGACCGCCTGGGCATCGAAATTTAACGAGCAAGCGAGGATGGCCCGTAGTAGGAAGGAGTATAATGGCCCCGTATTGGGTAGCTCAGCCAACGATGCCCATGGTGCAGATTAAACCCAGCGTGGGGGCGCTAAAAGCTCCCCACGCTCTTTTTTGCAAAACTGAGGGGCTTGACTATATAAACCAAAAATGGTAAACTGTAAATGTAAACGTTTTTGATTCCTTGGCCAAAGGCCATGCGTATCCATTTCTCTTTTTGAGGGCGTTTACTTTTTTCTTTTTCTATCGCTGCTATCCTACGAAGGGATGACAGCGATTTTTTATATATAACGAGACCCAAAATTAAAAAACGAGGAGAAGTCAACATGAAAAAGACTATTTTTACGGCAATTCTGGCAATCGTCTTCTGCAAATGGAATTTGGTCTACTGTTCTGCGGCCAACCTGCCCGGTGAGCCCCCTACGGATGGATTTTGCGGAACCAACTCCATTGAGGTCCGCCATGAGACTAAAGGCCTCCGCACCTTCGTGCTGAACCACACCACAGAGTGCGAACCGCAGCTGCCGGAGCATCCCACAAGCAGTATCTGTGGAACATCCGCTGTCGAGCCCTGCTTGGGAACGCCCATTATGATGGCGCCCAACGGCGATTTCATTACCGCCGATGCCTCTGGGGTGGCCGTCAATGGCGTCCTGCAGACCGCTGAGAGTTTCTCTACCTATATCGAGGCTGAGTTCCCTAATACGGACTATGCGAAGCGGGAAAAGATGGTCGAGGAATGGAGTTTGGGTTATTTCTCCTATGTCCCCTCCCCTGTCCTTGGTCCGGCTATCTGGATGGCACCCAATGGCGACGTATTTACAGCCGATGGCACAACAGTAACCATCAACGGCGTCGCACAGACGCCTGAGAGCCTTTCCAACTATGTCGATGAGAAATACCCTGACATAGCCGTTGAGGAGCGCATTAAAATTGTCGAGGACTGGAGCGGGTTCATTTATGTACCCGCCGAGACGCGGGGTCCCATCTGCGATATTGGCCCCGCTATCTGGATGACCCCCGACGGCACCATCTATACCGCTGATGCGAACGGCGTCATCACTGTATTCCCTGCCAAGTAAGGTGGGTCAAAAGAAATCTGCTTCGGCAGTTATGGCGAACGGCGACTACATTACCGCCGATGTTTTTGGGGTGACCGTCAATGGCGTTTTGCAGACCGCCGAGAGCTTCTCTGCCTATATCGAGGCTGAGTTCCCTAACGCAGGCTATGATAGATGAAAGGGAGACTTTATCAATGATTTACGAAACTGATTTAATTTTTAATCGTCGCACTAAAAAAATTTCTTTCGAATGCCCCTGCTGCGAGGAGAAAACCACAATGGACAGAAAGGAATTTGTCGAGCGCTTTGGTAGCCCTCGCATCCTCGCACGCTGTGGTGAGTCTGTTACTTGTCAATGCTGCAAAGAAGACCTATGTGTAGGGCTTTTTGTAGAAGAAGACTAGAAGATGAAATGAAAGTGGGATAGGAGTAATTGCTATAGCATCTATGGCGAACGGCGAAAAAAGTAGCCGTTTGTGAGTGACAGCAAATGCGAGGGGGGAAAATCAGTACCCTCTCGCAGTCTTTTTATATAAAAAAAGAGAGAGGTATAAGCGATGATAATCACAAAAAAACTCGGAACTCTTTATTTCGATAGACGGCCTGTGGACATTGGAACCCCATACAAGGGGCAGCAGGTGCTATCCATTGGCAACACCGTGCCAGGGAAAGAAATCACTATGGTGGAGGTCAACGGCCAGCTGATTGCGGACCGACTCCTTTGCACCAAAATCAGTGCGATAGACCTGGAGGAACAAGGCTTTAGTTTCGGAAAAGAGGTGCTCATTGATGGGCGTCGGTATTTGTGCCGCTTGCTCAAGGTAGGGGTCCGCAGAGGCGCCCCTAATGAGTGGGATGCAGCCTTAGACGCCACCTCTGATGATAACGAACTCTGGCACTGGAAAGAAGGCTTTTTCTGGGGACAAGAAGGCGATGTTCAAATTCAAATCCCGTGTGGTCGTGCGGTTCGGGGGTGTCACTCGGCCCGCATCTGGGGCAGCCACTTTGCAGCGTATCGGAGCGTCTACGTCGGTTTTCGCCCCACCTTGATTCCGCTGGACGATGACACTTCGACTTCTGGCAAAGAGGACACCCCACCAAGTGCTACTATGGATATCAGGATGCACACATGCCCCAAGTGCGGGAAGACATGGTTTGAGGACTGCGACGCCGACGACTATCCGAATTATTGCCCTAGCTGCGGGGGCGAATTGCCGTTGGGTCACACGGGCACCTTCCAGGCAAAGGCAAGTGCGCCGATTAAGCCCATCTCTGGCCTCAAGAGACTATGGATGCGGGCGGGCGTTAGCCTTATGCTGACGGATAAGGAAGTCGATGCCATCCTTGGTAAGCAGGGCGATGATGGGCTGGCAGCCCAGAATGTGCTTAAAGCCGCTCTGAGGGAAGGTCGCTTCAAATTCGATGGCAATTCCTACATCCCGCAGGATACCATTGAGGAGTTCAATAGGGAGCATGGGACAGCATACGATGCTGAAGAACCAGAGTTTGAGCTTTAATTTTTAGCTTTCAAGGGTCTCTCCCCTATCCGGAGAGGCCCTTTTGTTTTGACGCCTGAACACGGCAAAATAAATATTTTGCCGTGTTGACATTTTGCGCAAAAAATGTTATAATACAATTATATTTTCGGCCGTTGCCCCAAAATTTGACACAAGGACGGTAAATATGTATGGCTCGGGTATTTGATTTCATCCCTAAATACCACTACACAGATGAGGCTCGCAATCGAACCTTGAAAGAAGGACTTCTCCCCGGCGAAATGTGGATTCTGGTGCAGGACCGCTACCAAGGCAACTGGAATCACGTTATGACCCGCTACTGCCCTGCCCTGCCTGTTGAGCAAATCACGCCACAATGGTGCCGAGATATAGCAAGCGAAGCCCAGGCCCTCAGCGGTCATGTCCCGGTCCGTATTGAGGTTCACCCGGACAAACAATCCCAAATCGTGTTTCTTGCCAACGAGGACTGTTGGCGTCTTTTCACTTATAAGGGCGGGAATAACTGGCTGCCCGTAAAGGAAATCCATGGTAGCGAGGTTTGTGATGACGCAACAGCATTGCGCCGGCGCGGGATTCATCCCTACATGGCAACCCTGACCGACCAGAACGAGGCGATTTTGAACGCAACAGCGGGGGCTGACGGCTGCCCGGTTCTGTTCCTTAATGGATGGGAGCAGCTTATCCCTTCCTCTGCCCTGCAAAAGGCTGCCGACCTGGCGCAAACAATGCAGGCGCTTCGTACAGAGGGCAAGGTTATCTATCCTCCGCAGGAGATGATTTTCCGGGCGCTCAGCCTGACTCCGCCCGAGAAGGTGAAAGTCGTTATTTTGGGGCAAGACCCCTACCATGGCGCTGGCGAGGCTTGCGGACTCGCCTTCTCTGTTCAGCCCGGAATAAAGGTGCCTCCGTCACTGCGGAACATTTTCAAAGTCCTCCAGCAAGACTTGGCTATCCCGGATGACCAGATGCCGAAGGACGGCGACTTGACGTCCTGGGCTGAACACGGAGTTCTTCTGTTGAATACCCTCCTGACCGTGGAAGAGAAAGCTCCCCTGAGCCATGCGAGGTACGGCTGGCAGGAGTTCACGGGGGCAATTATCGAGGCTTGCGCTTCCCTGCCCCAGCCAGTTGTGTTCCTTCTTTGGGGGGGCGAAGCGTTGGTGTTCTCCGGGCAGAAGCATGTGCAAGAAACTGCCACAAAGCATATTATCGTCTCTTCTCACCCCAGCCCTCTCGCGGCGAACAAGGGCTCAGCCAGACTTCCGGCATTTATGAAGTGCCATCCATTCCTTGAGGCAAACGGCTGGCTGGCCACACATGGTGGGTCCCCCGTGGATTGGCGACTCTAATTACCCCGAATAGGAGGTGCGCATTGAAGACCGTAACAATCTATACCGATGGGGCCTGCTCCGGCAACCCCGGCCCCGGCGGATGGGGGGCTATTCTCATTTACAATGGAGTGGAGCGGGAGATGTCGGGCGGAGACCCACAAACTACCAATAATCGTATGGAACTGACCGGTGTCATCGCAGCTCTGAAAGCTCTGAAAGAGCCGTGCATCGTGGAGCTGTATTCCGATAGCAAGTATGTAATCGACGCCCTTGAAAAAGGCTGGGCGGTCGGCTGGAGACAGCGCGGGTGGGTGAAGTCCGACCGAAAGCCTGCACTGAATCCAGACCTGTGGGAGGAGCTCCTTGTCCTTTGTGAAAGGCATAAAGTCGTTTGTCATTGGGTAAAGGGACACGCCAGCAACCCATACAACAATCGTTGCGACAAATTAGCTGTGGCAGCCAGCAGGTCTGCGTAGCTTGCGGGCCAGGAGGAGTATATGACACTGGGTGACATTGTTGCTGAATACAGACAAAAGAATAATGTCTCCCTGCACGGATTTGCAAAAAAAGCTGGGCTGAGTAAGTCTTATGTGTTTAGCCTTGAAGCCGGCTGCAACCCTGCGACAGGGAAGGAAATCAAACCCGCATTAGAAACGGCGCTGATGTGTTGCAAGGCCATGGAAATGGACATCGTGACTTTTCTCCGAAAGTGGGACCCTCTCCTGGCCCGGGAACTGCAACCGAAAGTCGCCGTTAAACCCAGCCCAGCCCCCAGCAAGACTACTGACACAGACTCCCACTCCCCTACCCTTTATCTGCCTGCGGAGGTCCCGCCGGGCGTTGAGGTTACGGTGGATGCAGTCTTATCGGCATTCAAGGAGAAGCGGCTGCTCATCCTGCCCAGCCGGATTCCGTGTAAAGGGGATTTGGTTTATACTCCTGTCAGGCAATACATGATGCCGGTTGCTTTGACAGTCACTGAATCCGGCGGCGGGATGTTCTCCGCCCGTGCCGAAACATGTGGCACAAAAATCTATTCCATCTTTGACATCGGCCGAACGGTCTTCCTGTCCCGGAAGGAAGCCCAGCATCTCGTTGATGATTGGTTGGCCGAAGAGAATCCCATACTCCGGAAGCACCCCGCCAGAAATGATTGATTGGACGTGTGAACATGCTTTTTTTTGATGAAGAAGCGCCGGCGTTGGTACAGGACTTCCTTCAATATCTTAAAACCAACCTGGACCATTCCGACGCCACCATCAGTGAATACTATTCGGACCTGAAGACATTTTTCCGCTTCATGTTGCGAGACCGAGGCGCTGCGCCTGCGGATATGCCATTCAATGAAATCCCAATCAGAGACATCGGGCTGGAATTTATCCGGCACATCTCCAAAGTGGATATCAACAACTATGTTGTTTACCTGCGAAGCGAAAGGGTGTATAATGAGGGGCGCCCCAATCAGGGGCAAGGGCTGGCTCCCGCCTCCACAAACAGGAAGATAGCCTGTCTCAAAACTTTTTTCAACTATCTCTGCAATAAAGTCGACCTGCTTGAAAAAAACCCGACTGTTGGCGTGGCCTCTCCGCTGATAAACCATAAGCTGCCGTCCTACCTCACGCAGCAGGAAGCATTCCGGCTTTTAGATGCAGTAGATGGACGCAACGAAGCCAGGGACTACTGTATTCTCATCCTTTTTCTAAACTGCGGGCTCCGGGTCTCCGAAATTGTCAATATCAACTTAGATGACATCAGGACGGGTTCCGGGTCCAACTTCTTGACGATTACCGGGAAGGGAAATAAGCAGCGGCAGATATATCTTGAGGATGCCTGTCTGGATGCCCTGGAAGATTACATTGCCATACGGGAGTCCAGATACCGCCCCAAGGAAGGGCATGAGAAAGCGCTGTTCTTATCCCGACTTCACCTGCGCATGAGCGTTGACGCTGTACAGGCGATGGTTAAGCATACCCTGCTGGCCGCCGGGCTGAGCCCGAAGAAGTACTCGGCACATAAGCTCAGGCACACCGCAGCGACCCTGATGCTTCAAAATGGCGTGGACGTGAGAACGCTCCAGGAAATCCTCGGCCACGAAAATCTGAACACAACGCAAATCTACACCCATGTTGACAGCGACTCTCTGAGAGTCGCCGCCAAGGCGAATCCCCTGAGTAAGCCCAGGAAACGCCGCCGCAATTAACTAAGATGGGCTCGGACCCCTTCATGGTGGGCAGCCCAAAAGATGGAGGAGGAGCTGCACAGTGGAAGACAGAAAGCCATCTGAACCCGCTATTAAAAAGCCTGGGCGTGGACGGCCCCGCAAAAAAATAGGGGCAGGTTCCGAAACGGCCATTGTCCCCCCCAGCGACTTGGTCTTGCACGAGGATGACCATGCCCAGTTGGTCATGCCGCTTCCGGTAAAGAAAGGACTCTCGTCTCTGAATCTGGCCAGTCAGATACTTCATGATGTACGCCTACAAGAGTTTGAAGAAACGCAGGCTCGCACCCCCGCCCCAAGTAAGAAAGTCATCTTGGATACAGAGAATCTTAAGCTAAACACGAGAGAGGGGTTTACAGAGTTTGACCGCGCTGTTCTTGAAGCAATATTTGCCCAGCTTGCGGCAGGGAACCGTGTCATGTCCCCGGCAATGATATTCCGTTCTATGACAAACAAAAGTGCGGGGGCAAAGGTCTCGCCGGACATGCTGAGCGAGATAAATAAAAGCGTAGAGAAATGTATGTACGGGAAAGTAGTTATCCCTATGTACAACGAGAAAAAGAAGAAGGTTGTCCAACTGGACAGCAATATCCTTACTTTTGTCCGTGCTGAATTTAGCGTGTCTGGCAATATAGCCCTGGCATATGAAATTCAAAATGTCCCCCTGCTCTTCAGATATTGTCAGGAAAACGGCTCCCTGATATATTCCCCTATTGAGATGAACGCCATCGAGGGGCTGGCAATGACCAAGCGGAGTGTCGCCATAATGAACTACTTGCAGCGTATCGTGGTTCCGAATGTGTACGACATGATGGGTGAACCAATGATTGACCCATCAAATTATGCGCTGCAGGAAAATGCGCCGGTTCGCGGCGGCGTATGGCTCCCTATTGAGTACGTTGCTTACGATGACCTATATGAGGCGGTTGCCTCTGTAGACCACGCAAAAAAGACAAGATGGCTTATGGATAAGACAAGGGAAACTGTGCGCACCATTCTGGACTGCTGGGTGGGCTCACACTACATCAAAGAGTGGGAGAACGTGACCGAGGGGCGCTCCATCGTAGGGTTTAACATCCACTTCCATCCAATCTCAAAGAAGTACCTTCCGGCACTGGAGCAGCTGGATAGACCAGCCGCCGATGATACCATACCAATTGACCAATAGAAATCGGGCAGCGTGAGACGCAATGTCTTGCTCTGCCCGTTTTTTACTTTGCACCCCCGAAAAAACCAACAGATAGAAGGGGCAATAGATGCGCCGCTCCCGATAAACTGCGCAAGGGCGCACAATGTAATGGCGATACACTTTACACGTTGGCAGGCCCCATTCATATTGCAGGGTTCTTATTTATTTTCTGCGTCTAGTGTAAAGTAAAAATACCTTATAGACATTGCGCCGCAAGGGTTTAACTTTTTTATTTTTCACATAGGGCCGTAACATCCAGACAATGCGTCCATGAGCTGAAAAACCTTAAACCCTATGTGGCTCAAGGGGTTTGACAAATTTAAGGCCTCATTTTTTCCGCAAAGGGGGCCGTAACTTCCAGACAATAGGGTGCATATTGATGTAATTTCAATGGTTTTATATAAAACTTCCTACCATGCTAATATCCCGGAAACCCCTTGCGGCACAACGACTTCCCTCGCTTTGCATCCTAAAAATTTTCCGGTGGGGAGGGCCGTAACTTCCAGACAATAGAGTGCAGAACCATTGATTCTCTTGCGCCTCTTATTGTCTATTGCAAGCTCCGGTGGTAATTCGCCTGCGGCATACGGCACCATAAGACAATTTTTCTTCACTTGAGGGCCGAAATATCCAGACAATGCAATGCAAAGGCGTTGAAAATCAAGGTCAGCAGACAGTAGTCGGCCCGGAAAAACTGCTGTTATCCGAAGCTTCTTTTCGCAAATCTTCCGTGAAGGGGGCCGTAACATCCAGACATTATTACTTTTGACGAAGCCGGATGCCCCCTCGAAATAAATCGAATCAGGGCCGTAACATCCAGACAATACAATATATCTCCGGCATTTCCCTGGCGTTGCGACCCATGATATTGGGGCTGTGTAGGTTCGAGCTGCACAAAATGTACTGTTATGGGGTGGTTTAATCGATTCTTGCAACCTTTTGGCCAATTTCTTGCAAAAGAGGGTGCAAAAAAGCGTCGCCCCCTTTCAATTTTAGAACGCTCTTTTTTTTGCTTAAAAATTTTGTTTATTTGCAGGGGGCCGTAACATCCAGACGATACCCCTCTATCCCAAGTACAGAAAGGAGCTCGGAACTGCGTCGTATAGGGATCGCGAGAAGCGCTCGGTGGACGCGGGATCAGTTAT
>ERZ779632.280-NODE-280-length-32968-cov-13.092486_pt1 | contig 32968 bp, 33 predicted proteins | sample MGYA00514194_ERZ779632 | MGnify/ENA primary metagenome ERZ779632 (study PRJEB29562, sample SAMEA4376704) | mouse gut metagenome | isolation source: Cecum | study: EMG produced TPA metagenomics assembly of the A DSS colitis mouse model was used to assess the... | reverse complement strand
ATTATTCAAAACAACTTTGAGCGCCCCCCGTACCGTCTAATGGGAAATCGAGATATTTCTGACTGTTGCGGAAAGAGTAATTTTATCTATCGACTAAACGGTCTGCTTTACGACTACGCCGGCAGCCATACAGATTTTTTTGTACATGATATCGACTACCTGGCGGCACAGTTTGGATTGAGCGCATGGCAGGATCAGCGATATTGGAGTCTATATAAATATGGGCTGTCGTTGAAGGCAATTCCGGAATTTGCCCGGGATTTATCTCACATCATCTGCTCTATCTATGGGAAAAGCAAAAAAGCCGTCACACTTGATTTAGACAACACACTGTGGGGCGGCGTTGTCGGCGATGATGGCGTAAATAGTCTAATCATGGGGCCCGAAACCCCTGCGGGGGAGAGCTTTACCACCTTTCAGGAATATCTCCGTGATTTGAAACAGCTTGGTGTGCTTTTGACTGTAAATTCCAAAAACGAGCAGGCCAACGCTTTAGCAGGGCTGAGGCATCCTAGTTGTGTGCTGAAGCCGGAAGATTTTGCCCATATTGCGGCAAATTGGCTCAGCAAGGATGTGAACATGATTGACACGGCCCATGCCCTAAACCTTGGACTGAGCAGCTTTGTGTTCGTGGACGACAATCCGGCCGAGCGCGAAATTGTCCGAAGCCATGTGCCGGAGGTTACGGTTTTGGATGGCAGCACACCGGAACGTTTTCTGGAACTACTGGATCACAGTGGTTTTTTTGAAGTTACCATCCTGACTAAAGATGATTTAGCCCGCAGCGAAATGTATCGGGCAAACGCATTACGCACCGAGTTGGAGCAGAGCTGTGGCAGTTATCAAGACTACCTTCTCAGCCTGGATATGCGTGCCTGCATTCATAGTTTTACCCCGGTCTACATGCAGCGAATTGCTCAGCTTACCAACAAAAGCAATCAATTCAACCTGACCACAAAAAGATGCACCGAATCGGATATCCAGCGCATGGCTCAGGATCCTACCTACATCACGCTGTGCGGTCAGATGGAGGATAAATTTGGGGACAATGGCGTAGTTGCGGTGGCTGCAGGCCGAATAGAGGGGCGGCGTGTACATATAGAGCTATGGCTGATGAGTTGCCGTGTTTTAAAGCGAGACATGGAACTGGCGATGTTTGACCGCTTTGTGGATGAATGTCTTGCGCAGAGCGTTGATGAGATCATTGGCTATTACGTTCCAACCAGCAAAAATTCTATGGTTCGAGAGCTCTATGGGCAGTTCGGTTTTGATAAAACTTCAGAAGATGAGCAGGGTAACACCGTATGGACATACTATGTCAAGGACCACATCCCAAAGAATAAAGTGATCCGAATAGTTTAAAGTTGAGGAGATTAGAAATGAGCAGATTAGAAGTATTTGAAAAGCTCCAGGAGATTTTTATGGATCTGCTGGATGATGAGGAATTTCAGCTGTCGGAGGACATTTCAATGGATACGCTAAAAGACTGGGACAGCCTGATGCATATTACTTTGATTTCTTCCATTGAAGATGAGTTCAGCCTACACATCCCATCCGATGATATACCAAATCTTAAACGTGTGGAAATGCTGATCGATGTCGTTTTGCGGGAGATGAGACAGCGTTGAAACTGCATCATATTGGATACCTTGTAAAGAATATAGAAAAATCCATCCGGGCATTTCAGGCTTTAGGCTATATGCCTTTTTCCCTTCTCGGTAGAGAAGGGAGCATCGTATACGATGCTGGCCGACAGTGCGATATTGTTTTTCTGAAGCACATTAAATCCTTAAGAGAAAACTATATTGAGCTAATTGAGCCCAAGACAAAGGAATCTCCGATTTACAGCCTGATGAAAATCTATAAAAACACGCCATATCATCTTTGTTTTCAATGTGCGGATTTAGATGCAGAGATAGAAACTTTAAAAGACTTCGGCTGGACGGTATTTCATATCCCAGAACCTGCACCTGCCATCGGAGGCCGGATGGTAGTGTTCCTGGTGCATCACTGTGCCGGAATCATTGAATTAGTGGATGGGACATGGAAGATTTATGCTTGAGCCGTAAAAAAGGACTTACTATGGGGGAAATCAAGATGGATAAACGAATTGGGACTTTGAACAGCGTTCATCTTTCAGCAAATCCTCAAGTCTGTACTGCTTTAGACTTGTGCACACGATTCAGTCTCCACGTCAGTTAAATTTCTGTGGTATATGTATAAGAAGCTGACACGATACCAGTTCCTTTTTGAGGAATTGGTGAAACGTGACTTTAAAAAAAAGTACAAGCGCACTGTACTTGGCATGGTGTGGAGCGTCCTGTCTCCATTACTCACGCTGCTGGTGATGAAGTTGGTCTTCACTCAATTCTTTGGCCGGACAACCCCTCACTATACAATTTATTTGTTTTGTGGAAATTTGATTTTTTCCTGTTTTAATGAATCAACTATCCAGGGTATGACTTCTCTCATGGGCAATGCCGCGATTTTCACCAAAGTGAACATCCCTAAGTATTTGTTTCTGTTTTCCAAAAATGTACAGACGCTCATCAATTTTGGGCTGTCACTATGCGTGTTCTTCCTGTTCTGTATCTTGGACCATATCGCCTTCACCTGGAAATTCATCCTTCTGCTCTATCCCATTGCATGTTTGGCACTGTTCAACATCGGCGTAGGTTTAGTGCTGTCGGCCCTGTTTGTTTTCTTCCGGGATGTCCAGTACCTCTGGTCGGTATTTACAATGCTTCTGATGTATATGTCCGCCATTTTTTACACCATAGACAAATATAGCTATGAAGTACAGTGCCTGTTTCTTTTAAATCCAGTGTACTTATTGATCCGCTATTTCCGCAAAATTGTGATTGAGGCCACCATTCCGACTATATGGTTCCATCTATTGATGGCGGCGGATGTATTCATTGTCTTTGGTTTGGGGTGCTGGATGTATAAAAAATACAATACGAAATTCCTGTATTACGTGTAGCGGAGGGAGCCATGAGCATCTTAGAGGTAAACAACGTCTCGATTCGCTACATGACAGGGGACTTCAAAGACATTGGCCTGAAGGAATACATCATGCGTAGGCTGAAGGGAGACTACCACGTCCGCGAATTTTGGGCGGACAAAGACATCACCTTCAGCTTGGAACAGGGCGATATGCTGGGCATCATCGGCACCAACGGGGCGGGGAAGTCCACCCTGCTCAAGGCCATTTCCGGCATCATGGAACCAACAAAGGGCAAGGTGGTGCGGAAGGGGAACATAGCCGCCCTGCTGGAATTGGCCAGCGGCTTCGATGGGGATCTCACTGTGCGGGAAAACGCCTACCTCCGGGGGGCCATGCTGGGCTATACCCGAAAATTCATGGACGAAACCTATAACAGCATCATCGAATTTGCGGAACTCCAGGAATTCCAGGATCGGCCCTTTAAACAGCTTTCCTCCGGCATGAGATCCCGGCTGGCCTTTGCGATCGCCTCGCTGGTGCGGCCGGATATCCTGATTCTGGACGAGGTGCTGTCCGTAGGGGACGGCGCGTTCCGCAAAAAGAGCGAGGCAAAAATGCGGGAGATTATCGCGGGCGGGGCCACCACCATCCTGGTGAGCCATTCCGTCCAGCAGGTGCGGGAGCTGTGCAATAAGGTGCTGTGGCTGGACAAAGGGCGGCAGGTGGCGTTTGGAGCGGCGGAGCCGTTGTGCGGCCTCTACCAACGGTATCTGGACAAGGAACTGACCCTGGAACAGGCGGCTGAGCTTTGGGAGCAAGGCATCCCGGCAGTCCCTGATATTGTCTGAAAAGGAGCGGAAGAACATGAAAAAGAAGCTGGTATCCCTCGCGCTGGCTACCATATTGTGCGTCAGCCTGATTGTCCCATCCTTCGCGGCCAAGACCTACACCCCCGTCTGGCTCGGGAAGGGCGTTACCCTGGAGGACAGCCCATATTTTTCAGCCCCCCTTACTGCGGTCCGTAAAGACGGCAAGTGGGGCTACACAAACCGGCTGGGGCAGATCACCATCGCCCCCCAATACGAATACGCCCTGCCCTTCTCCGAAGGCCTGGCGGCGGTGGGTAAGGGCGGAAAATCCGGCTTCATCAACACTGCGGGCAAAGTGGTGATCCCCTTGCAGTATGAGGACGCCGCCAGCTTTTCCGAGGGTCTGGCCGCCGTCTGCAAGGACGGGAAGTACGGCTTTATTGACAAGACCGGCAAGCTGGTGATCCCCAACCAGTATGAGTACGTGTACGCGTTCAACGGCGGTCTGGCTGTGGTAAGTGCCAACAAGAAGTGGGGCTTCATTGACAAGACAGGGAAAGCCATCGCCACGCCCCAGTACGATGGCTGCTATAACTTCACCGCCGAGGGCCTGGCCCTGGTCCATAAGGACGGGAAATGGGGCTACATCGATAAGTCCGGGAAGGAGGCCATTGCCCTGCAGTATGAGCGGGCAGTGCCCTTCGCGGACGGCTTGGCCGCGGTGCGCAAGGGCGGGAAGTGGGGCTTCATCGACAAGACTGGAAAAGTGGTAGTCTCTATTTCCTATGACACGGTAGGGGCCTTTTATGAGGGCCTGGCCCGGGTCTGCAAGGGGAACAAATGGGGCTATATCGACAAGACCGGGAAGGAAGCCGTGAGCCCGCAGTATGACGCCTGCTCCAGCTTCTCCGAAGGGCTGGCCGCGGTGAAGAAGGGCGGCAAGTGGGGCTACATCGACAAAACAGGTAAAACGGTGGTCTCTCCCAAGTATACCTACGCGGGCGGCTTCTCCGAGGGCCTGGCTGTGGTGGCCAATGCCGGGAAGTACGGCTACATAGACAAAACCGGCAAGGTGGCAGCTGCCGCAACCTATGAACAGGCCTCGGACTTCTCCGGCGGTCTGGCGGCGGTCAAAAAGGGCGGAAAATGGGGCTTCATTGATAAGACGGGCAAGGTGGTTGTGCCACTGGAGTACGACCTGGCCCTGGAGTTCACCCAGGATACCGCCATTGTGCGGAAGGGCGGCCAGTACGCTCTGCTGAATATCACCGTGGGCGGATTCACAGACGTGCTGTTCAGTTCCGACTACGCCCAGGCCATCGACTGGGCGGTGGAAAAGAAGATCACCAAGGGGACAAGCACCAAACCGCCCCGCTTCTCCCCCGATGAGAAGTGCACCACCGCCCAGATCCTCACCTTCCTGTGGCGCGCCAAGGGGGAGCCGGAGCTCGCCAGTGCCGCCAATCCCTTCACGGGCATCAAGGAGTCAGACTATTTCTACAAGGCCGTGCGCTGGGCCGGGGAGAAGGGGCTGGTGTCGGCACAGGGCTTCGATCCCGAGGCCCCGTGCACCCGGGCGACCGCAGTGACCTACCTGTGGAAGCTGGCAGGGAGCCCCACGGCTCAAAGCAGTGGGTTCGATGATGTGCCGGCTGCGGCAGACTACGCGCAGGCGGTGGCATGGGCCGTGGAAAAGAAGGTGACCAAAGGCACGGGCGGCAATAAGTTCTCCCCCAACAATACCTGCACCCGTGGGCAGATCATGACGTTCCTGTACCGGGATCTGGTGTGATTATTTTATGTATATGAAGCCGGGACCGGCGGCATCACCTTGAAAGGAGGTGAGAACCATGGGCGAGAAGCGGGAATTCCTCAACCGTGCGGAGCTTCGGCACTGCTTCGTGGCGCGGCCGCCCCCGGCAGGGTAACGAGTCCGCGGCGGAAGCAGCCGCACATGAACGATCAAAAATGAATCAGTTAGGAGAAATGCCATTATGAAAAAGCAATTTATCGCCAAGCTGCTGGTGCTGGCCCTGGTTCTGTCCATGGTGCCCGTCAGCATCGTGGCCGCCAGTGCTGCCGGTAGTGCCAAGACTTGCCCCGATACCTGTCCCACCCGTCCCGGCAACGGCGGATACACCGCCCCCGACACCACCGTCCGCGTGGATGAGCCCGTATCCGCCGACGGTGTCATCGAGGTCAAGGTCGTGGCCGGCACTGCCACCGTGGCCCTGAACGAGAAGGCCGTGGAGAGCCTGGCCGATCTGGCCAAGGACGGCGAGATCACCCTGGAGATCAAGGCTGAGGGTGCCACCAAGATTGATGTGTCCTTCTCCGCCAAGGCCCTGACCGCTGTGGCCAAGGAGACCGGCGCGGATCTGACCATCAAGAGCAATGTGGCCACCATCACCATCCCCAACACGGTGCTGGCCAATGAGTTCTCCGAGTTCGGCAGCGTGCGGATCACCGCCCAGGCCACCGCGTACAACGTGGGCTTCTCCATCCAGGCGGGCGGTAAGGCTCTGAAGAACATCAAGGGGCTCAAGGTCGAGTTCTAATGATTACTTGACCGCCTCCGGCGGCTCCTGATGAGACGCTGGACAGCGGTTCCAGCGGGAAGGAGGGGGCTTCGGCCCCCTCCTTTTCCCAAGCCTCCGGCGCAGAACGGCGGGGGCTTGGGAAAAGGGAATCCAAAAAGAGGTGATGTGAAATGAACCGAAAGACGGGGGTACCCAGGGCCATGCTGGCGGCGGAGGAATGGTTGAAACCGATGCTGGGGTCGGTGCTGTTTTTCTTTGCCGTCTGCCTGTGCTCCCCTGGCAGCGTCAGGGTCGCCGCGGTGCTGTTTACTATCTTGGTGCTGTCATCGGTGTTTCTATTTTGGGAGCGGCTGCGGGACCGGTTCAAGCCGCCCATGCTGGCCCTGGCCCTGATGGTGCTGATGAATTTGCTGAGCTGTGCCTACGCCGTATCTGGGAAATTTGCCCTGAACGAACTGCTGAAGGTAATGACGGCGTTCTGTCTGGCCCTTCTTTTGCTGGTGCTGGCCCGGACGGACAAGCCGGAGCGGGAGGCGGGGACGGTGCTGGAGGGCTTTTCGGCCGTAGCGGGCCTGATAAGCATTGACCTGATATCCACCCGGTGGATCAGCACGCCGGTGCTGTCCTTTGTGAGCCGCTTTACAGATACCCTTGAGGGCACGGTTGGACTGGAAGCAGGCGTGCGGATGACATCTGTGTTCAAAACACCCAACACGTTCGCGGGCTGTATCGGCATCGGCGTCCTGCTGAGCCTGGGGCTGGCGGCATCCTCTGACAAGCCCGGAAAGCGGGCGGCGCACCTGATCTGCCTGTCCGTCAGCGCGTTGTCTTTTGTGCTGACTTTCAGCATGGGTGCCTGTATAGCCATTGCTCCGGCATTTCTGGTGCTGTTGGCACTGACAGGGAGGGAACGGCGGGGCGGTATGCTGCTTTTGATGGCGGAGACCTTGGCGGTTACGGTACTGTCGGTGTTCCCCATCGCGCTCACTTCCATGACCGCCTGGACAGGCCCGCGGTTTGTCCCATTGCTGTGCGCCATTTTTGGCGCGGCGGCACTGTGCGCGCTGGATCTCTTGGTGGGGCGGCGGGCGGCAGACAAGCTGAGCCGCCACGGGAGGGCGGTGCTGTGGCTTACTGCCGCCCTGCTGGCGGGCATGGCGGCGTTTGCCATTGCTGCTTACAGCCTGACCACTGGGGTGACCCTCCGGCAGGGGGAATCCCTGCGCCGGTCCGTTTATCCCAGTCCGGGTGCGTACACGGTGACAGCCCAGGCCAACGGTGATCCCACTGTCGTGATCGAAAGTCAAAATCAGACGGACACCACCATGCACACAAAAACAGAGCTGTACCGGGGCCCCCTGTCTCAAGCGGCGTTCACCGTGCCGGAGGACAGCTTGGTGGTGTGGTTCCGCTTCTCTGCAAAAGAGGAAACCCAGCTGGATCGGGTGGAGTACAGCGGTGAAAATGGTTCCGGGAAGGTTCCCCTGGGCTACCGCCTTCTGCCCGGGTTTATCGCTACCCGGCTCCAAGGGCTCTGGGCAAACCAGAACGCCATCCAGCGGTTCGCGTTCTTTGAGGATGGGCTGAAGCTGTTCCGCCGCAGCCCGGTCATTGGCCTTGGCTTGGGTGCCTATGGGAACGGCCTGAACATGGTGCAGTCCTTCTACTATTTCACATACTATGCCCACAACCACTACATCCAGGCACTGGTGGAGACGGGGCTTATTGGTTTGCTGCTTTTTCTTGGGCTGCTGTTGGTGTCCGGAATCTCGATCTGGCGGGGGAGAAAAAAGCCGCTGGCTCCAGCCCTGGGGGCGGTGCTGCTGTTTATGGCAGCCCACGGCGCCGTGGAGGTGACATTTTCCCACTACACCTCGATGCCTTCAATCTACAGTGCTTTCGCTGTGATTTGCCTGTGCTGTGGGGATGATTTTCCACTGCCAGCCAAAATGGGAAAAGGAGCCGTGAAGAACGGTCTGGCGGCGGGACTATGCGGAATCCTGGTGCTGTTCGGCGTACTGCTGAGCTGCAATATCGCGGCCTATAACCTGGTAACCGACCCCTCCAATCTGGATCAACTGGAGCAGGCGGCGTCGCTGGACCCCTTTGAAAAGGCGGACTATATGCTGACCTACGTGGTACAGGTGACGGGGACGGAGCCGGAGGGGGAGATCCGAGAGAAGGCAGACAGGTATGCCGAACGGCTTGGAAGGCTGGAGTCCAACAGTATCCCCATCTATCTGGCGGAATACTACCTGGATTCCGGGCGGGCGGGACTTGGATTGGAGATGGCGGAGCGGTATGTGAACTATGTCAGATCTGACACAACCGCATGGGAAAAGACCTTCGCTCTGCTGGAGGAGTACGAACAGGATACAGAGGACTACCGTGCGGGAGTGCTGCGCATCGCGGGAATTCTGGATGCCTGGAACAAGGAAAATATGGGCCGCATCGAGCTGAATGAGCAGACCCGGGCCTTTCTTGCCCGCGTGGGCGGGTAAAATAAACCGGCAAAAGAGAGAGACGGCATGATTAAAGAAAACCAACGGCTGTTGAACCGGCTGCACGTACTGACGGACGGGGCTGTTTTGTACCTGTCCCTGCCCATTGCTTTCTGGATCAGGTTCAATCTTCTGCCTGGGGGATCCATCTCTGTGCCGCTGTCCCGGTACTTGGTGCTGGGGATGGTGCTGACTGCCGTTCAACTGTTTGCCTACGCCGCTTTCGGGCTGTATCAGTCCTTCCGCAGGATTCGGCTGCGGTGGGAGCTGGAGCGGCTGTGGATGGCGGGAGCACTGGTGATGGCGGCACTGCTCAGCTTCCTGTTCGTGCAGCGGTACATCGACTTCTCCCGGCTGACGCTGGTGGTGTGGTTTTTCCTCAGCGGCGGGCTTCTGAGCTGCAAGCGAATAGTTCTGCGCCGGGGCCTGCGGTATTTCCGGCAGAGGGGCTATAACCAGAAGCACATACTTCTTATCGGCGGTGGAGAGACGGCCCAGTCATACTGGGAGATCGTACAGGCGGATCGGGAACTGGGCTACATAATCCAGGGCTATGTGTCCGAGCATCAAGAGGAGGTGCTGGAAGGGCTGAACTGGCTGGGGGATTACGAAAAGCTGGAATGGTTGCTGGATAAACGCCGCCCGGACGAGGTGGTGTGCGCCATCGGGGCGGAGGACTATGGGCGTATGCCGGGGATCATCGCGGCCTGCGAAAAGACGGGGATCAAGCTGTCTATCATCCCCTTTTACGCGAAATATATGTCCTCAAACCCCCAGTTTGACGAGCTGGAAGGACTTCCGATGCTGAATTTCCGGCGCATTCCTTTGGACAACTGGGCCAACGCCTTCTGTAAACGGGCGATGGATATTCTTGGAGCCTTGGCCCTGATTGTGCTGACCTCTCCGTTGATGCTGGCCTGTGCCATCGGGGTAAAGCTGACTTCCCCGGGACCCGTGATCTTCAAACAGAAGCGAATAGGCCGGGACAAGAAAACCTTTTCCATGTATAAATTCCGCTCTATGCGTGTGAATGGCGGAGAGGACACCGCGTGGAGCACAGATCACGACGGCCGAAAGACGAAATTCGGGGCATTCATGCGCAAGTGTTCTTTGGATGAACTGCCCCAATTTTTCAACGTGCTGAAAGGGGACATGAGCCTGGTGGGGCCGCGCCCTGAGATTCCCTATTATGTGGAGCGGTTCAAGGAAGACGTGCCGCTCTACATGGTGAAGCACCAGGTGCGGCCTGGCATCACCGGCTGGGCCCAGGTGAACGGACTGCGGGGCGACACATCCATCAAGGCGCGGATTGAGCATGATGTGTACTACATTGAACACTGGAGCCTGATGTTCGACATTGAGATCCTGCTGACCACCGTGTTCCGTGGGAAGTTCGTGAACAGTGAGATGCTGACATAGGGGAGGGGAGGCCATGGGCCGGAAGGTGCTGTTCACCGCGTCTACATACTCCCATATCGTAAATTTCCACCTGCCCTACCTGCGGAAATTCCGGGAGGAGGGGTGGATAGTTCACGCAGCCTGCGGGGGTGCCCCCGTGCAAATCCCCGACGTGGAGCGGGTGATCCATCTGCCGCTGGAAAAGTCCATGTGGTCCCCGAAAAATTTTAAAGCGGCCATGGAACTAAGCGGTGAGATGCGGGAGGAGAACTATGACTTAGTCTGTGCCCACACCTCCCTGGCCTCGTTTTTCACCCGGCTGGCACTGTGGGGGGTGGAGGAGCGGCCCCTTGTGGTAAATATGGTTCACGGTTATCTGTTCGACGATGAAACACCCTGGCTGAGACGGAGCCTGCTGCTGGGTGCGGAGCGGTGGATGGCGATGGACACGGATTTGGTGCTGACCATGAACCGTTGGGATTATGAGACGGCAAAAGAATACCGGCTGGGACAGCAGGTAGTGCAGATTCCCAGTGTGGGGGTGGACTTCTCCCGGTTCGATCGGGTGCCGCAGGACAGCCGTCGAAAGCTGCGCAAGGAATGGGGCATTCCGGAGGATGCTTTTGTGCTGGGATACGCGGCGGAATTTTCGAGGCGCAAAAGCCAAGGCGTTCTCATCCGGGCCATGCGGCGGCTGCCGGAACAAGTGACAATGGTGCTGGCCGGAGAGGGAGCACTATGGAACGAGTGCAAGGCACTGGCGGAGGAACTGGGACTGGGGAGCAGGGTGCTGTTTCCGGGGCAGGTACGGGATATTCCGGCGTGGTACGCAACGGCAGATGCGGCGATATCCGCCAGCCGGAGTGAGGGACTGCCATTCAATATCATGGAGGCGATGTACGCCGGACTGCCTGTTGTGGCCAGTGATGTGAAGGGGCACAAGGATTTGATTGAGGATGGAACCACGGGGCTGTTGTATCCCTACGGGGATGAGAGGGCCTGCGCAGCACAAATTCTGCGGCTGATAAGGTCGGAGGACCTGCGGCGGGAGTTGGTTCGGAACGCGAGGAAATATGTGGAACAGTACAGTTTGGAGCAGGTGCAGCCCCAGGTCTGGGGGCAGTATTCCGCACTGGTAAGCCTGAAGGTTACTCTGCAATAGCTGTGCTAATGGGTCAAAATTTTGAGGGGAAAATGGATGTGCGGCAAGGATACTTAATAGGATGAGACCTTTTCAACATAGAGCCGTTGCTGTCAGGGGTTTCGTTTCAGTAAAATTTAATTTCCGCCAATAGATTTAGCTATAAATTAGGGCTTGCTGAAAAAAGCACATAAGGGAACAAGGACAGAATGGAACGGAAAAAGAGGGCAAGCCAACGCACCAGCCGGAGGCTGGCGTTCATGGCCAGGATGATGAGAGCAGCCTCGGTCTTTGCCGTTTCATCCAGTTTAGAGAATAATCGGTCAAGACCAAAGCGGCGTTTCGCGTTGGCGTTTCGTCCCTCAATGGCGTTGCGCTCACAGGCATCCCTATAGATTTGGCGCTTGATTTTGGTGTCTGTCTCAGAGGCTTTCCTGCGACCCAAGGGTGGGCCGGACAGCCGGATGCCAAGCTGGGCACAGAACATCTTATTGCGGCGGGTCTGGTAGATTCTGTCCGCCAGAACTGCGCTGGGATAGCAGCCGAATTTCCGAAAATAATCTTCCACAGCGGCTTCAAGGTCAGTGCCTTCGTTGAAGCTGCTCCAGCAGGTCTGCTCCAAATAGGTGTATCCATCCACCACGGAAAGGTGCAGTTTTTGTCCAAATTCGGTGGGATTTGGACGTTTGCCCCGCTGGATCGGACGCACATGGGGCTGCTCCAGACTGACGATCCGGTCCTCGCAGACATGGGTGTTGTTGTCGTACATCATCTTCTGTTGGCGGTACACCACCGGGATCACAGCGAGCCGGTCCCTGAGCCAGCGGGGAAACAGCGTTTCGTGGTTCGGAAGCTGGGACGAAAGCTTTCGCATCTGTTGGGATGCCAGCTCAATATATCGCAGCTGCTCTCCAATCGCCCTGCGGCAGTTCGCTCTGGCCCATTTCTTGCTTTTCACCAGTTTCAGATAGGATTTCCGGGCCTTTTTTGCCGAATACGGCAGCTTATGGCTGGTGTGGGGTACGTGCGGCCAGAGAATGTCCACCGCTGTTTCCAGGTGCTCCCGGCTCCTGTTGAGCAGGTCGATGTCTGTGGGATGCTTGATGTCGGCGGGGGCCACCGTGGCGTCCAGGATCAGCTTGCCGCGGTTCTTCTTCCTGCGTGCTTTCTTCTTTTTGGACGTGTTCGGGTTTGCGCTCCCTTTCTGCACGGACGGTTTGGACCCGGCCCCCCCTCCTGCGCAGGGCGGCTCATCCCCATCCTCAGGGTTATCGTTCCGGTCCACATTCCGCTGCTCCTCCGGCCACCTCCCGGTGCAGACGTACTCGTTGATCTTCGCCACTTCTTCCACTGGAAACCGCTTGCGGAAATGCACCATCATAGATGGGTCAAACAACGGTTCCGGATGAAATTCATGCAGTCCAACAAAGTATTGCATATAGGAGTTTTCCTGCAAACTCGTCACCGTATCCTCGTCTGTGATGTGGCAATACTCCTTGATAAAAATGGCCCCAAACGCGATCCGGGATGAAATGGCCGGGCGGCCGGTTTCACCGCTCATGTTTTGGGCATAGATCTCTTCAATGTACTCCCAGGGCATGAGGCCCGCCAGACGCACCCAGCGGTTATCCCGCAGCAGTCTGCCGCCGAAGGGCAGAGAAAATTCCTCCAAAGATAGCTGGTCCTGATCGTTACGGCAATACATCGCTTTTACCCCCATATCCCCTGGATTTTGTGGAATCCCTCTATTTTTGCTCCCCTTTATGATACCAGATGTTTGAACTTTATTCTACCTTTTTACCCCTTTTTCATTTCCTGTATTTCATATCCCCGTATTTTTATTGTGGCTTTTTGCTTTTTCAGTAGACCCTAAATTAAGAAGAAAATGATAATGTGACGTACCGGGCAGGAACTTCGCCCAAGCAACATAAACCTAATGCCGTTTCTTTTCCCAACCGCTGCCCGTCCTATCGGGGCAGCGGTTGGGTTTTTGTTTGGACTTTTGGGAAAGCAGGGGTCAAACATGAAAGGGATGCTGATGCGTTTTCAATATGCCCATGCGGTGCTGCCGGTGCTTTTGACATTCGCAAGCTATCGGTTTCCTATGCCTGTTACCGAACTGAAAATATTCCCCAATGGCAGCGGTCAGTCTGCCTACTATGTGTGTCCACGGTGCAGGATTACTATGGAACGTGAATGTATGAGCTTCTGCGACCGCTGCGGTCAGCGGCTGGATTGGAGTTACTATGAAAATACAAGGAATGTGTACTTCCGGCCACATTTCAAGTCCAGTTCATAGGGAAGGCGTTGCTTAGAGACAACTGGAATCATCAACATGGACGCTCTTTTCAACGCGATCAGCGGCTATTACCCAGAATATACGGCTGCCTATAATGAGGAACAGGCCAAATTTGAGCGAGGCAGGCTAATTCGGGAAACCCCTGGCGTGGGAACGGTGTTTATCAAATTTTAAACCCGTGCCGGAAACGATATTGCAGCCGCTCCAGCATACGTCCCAACACGCTTAAACTGGAAAGCAGGTGGAACCCCTCCACCTATCCGCCTGCGCCCCGGCATGATACAATAGGCTTGTATTTCAGGGCGGAGTAAGTTAGGGCGGAGTAAGCGAGGGAGGAACGGCGTGGAAAGGGGTGAAGTCTGCCCTCCGCCGGACCGAAACGGCCTGGAAGCACAAAATTTCAAGGACAAGAAGACTGTGAGTTGCCCCATTGGGGCGGTTCACGGTCTTTTTTGTCCCCAAAAACGAGAGGAGCAAAGATCATGAGTGAACAGAATAGCAGCAGCGGTTTCTCCTTTACGGAGTTCTCCAGCGGCGGGGACATGGACTTCGACGCCATCTTCGGCGGCGCATCCGGCGGTCCTGGCGATGTAAATCCCTTTGAGGCGGCGTTGGCCCAGCGGCCCGAGCCTGCCTCAGCCATCCCGCAGGCGACGCCCCAGACGGCGGCGTCCCAGCCCGAGCCCCAGGCGGTTCAGCCGCCCGCGGACCCCGCGCCGCCTGTGTTTCAGAGCGTCCAAGTTGTGCAGTCCGCCCCGGCTCCCACGCCCGCGGCGGCTCCCGCGGCCCCGGCAGCCCAGCCCCCGCTGGACATCGACCCCCTGGCCGCCGCCATGGCGGAGCAGGAGGCCAAAACCGAACAGAAAGCGGCCAAGTCCCTGTTTGAGAAACCCCCGGTATTCCACTACGGCAGCACCCGGGAGGACATCACCGACCCCGGAATGACCTTTGATGAGCTGCGCATCGCCAAGTCGGAGGATTTCCCCGAGCTGGCCGAGGGCAAGAAGGTGTCCTGGACGGTGGAGTATGGCAAGACCATCAAGGTCATCACCGACCCCAAGGGCACCGTCATCGCCGCCATCAAGAAGGAGATCGAGCTGTCCAAGCCCTTCCTGGATGCCTTGAAGAAGGCCAAGGACAAGAACCCGGACTGCCTGGTGAAGCCCAAGGTCACCGCCCAGAGCAAGGGGATCGCCGCCTATAAGGGCGTGTTCGCCTCGCTGGAGGAAGCCCGGGCGTCAGACAAAACCATCTGCGCCATCCCCGGCGGGGACGGCAGGGTGTACGAGCTGCGCAAAAACGAGCTGGGCGAATTCATCGCCCCCAAAGACTGCGTGATCGACTTCCCTTCGGTTGTGGCCGGGTTTACCCCGGCCCTTCCGTTGGTACCTATGGAACTGCTGGCCCAAATCATCTCCTTTTTCCGCTGCTACATGGGCGGCGGGGAGCAGTTCGAGGCCATGGCCCACATCCTCTGGGACAAGCAGGAAAAAGAATTTGCGGTGCGTATCCCGCCCCAAAAGGTGAGCCACGCCCGTATTGACGCCAACCTGAGCGGCAATGGCGGCTACCCCGAGGACCGCTACCTCCACTACATCGACATTCACAGCCACAACAGTATGGAAGCCAAGTTCTCCCCTGTGGATGATGAGGACGAACGGGCCACCCGCATCTACATCGTGGTGGGCCGCCTGGACAAGTTCTTCCCGGATATCTCGGTACGGATGTCCTGCGGCGGGGTTTACCTGCCCCTGGACCCCGGCTGCGTGCTGGAGAGCTTTGGCGCGGTGTTTCCCGCCGAGTGGCGTGACCAGGTACAGCCCCTGCGCAGGGACGCCCCGCCGGTACTGCATCCCCGGGCGGAACGGCTTCGGTTTCGGAGGATCGGCTCATGAAGTTTTCCATGACCCGCCCGGTAAAGATCGTCATGCTGGGCGCGGGCGGCACCGGGGGGCACATCGCTCCCCACCTGTACCGCCTGTTGTACTCGCTGAAACGCCCGGTGCGGTTCATCCTGTGCGACGGCGACGTGGTGGAGGAGAAGAACCTGGTGCGGCAGAACTTTACCCCCGCCGACCTGGGGGAGAACAAGGCCAGGGTGCTGGCGGAGCGGTACTCCACCGTGTTCGGCCTGGAGACGGAATATGTCCCCTCCTTCGTGGAGGATGAGGAACAGCTTGGCTACCTGCTGGAACCGGGCTACCTTTGGATGCGCCAGCCCGGCCACGCTTACAACGTGCGGGTGTCGGAGCTGGTGATCCTCATCGGCGCGGTGGACAACAACAAATCCCGGCAGCTGTGCCACCGGATGTTCTACCGGGCCACAGAGCTGATTTACATTGACAGCGGCAACGGAGAGTTCACCGGCCAGGTGGTGTGCGGCGTGCGCCGGGGCGGCAAAACCTATTACCCACCCATCGGCATCGTCTATCCGGACGTGCTGGTGGAGACGGACAAGTTCCCCACGGAGCTGTCCTGCGCTGAGGCGTCGGTGTCCGCCCCCCAGAGCATGGCAGCCAACATCACAGCGGCCAACATTGTGGTGGACATGATCTACAACATCCTGGCCACAGGCAGCAGCACGGTGCGGAAGGCGACCTTTTCCACCCAGACCGTCAACGTGCGGCCCGAGCTGCAAAAAACGAACGTGAGGAGGAAAAACGCGGCATGAGAGCAAGCTTAGACGCAAAAGCCTTTGTCCAGGCATTGGAGCGGGTGAGCAGTATGATCCGCAAATCGGCCATTCCTGTCTTGAACGCGGTGCTGGTCCGGTTCGAGGCAAACCGCTGCACACTGACGTCCACCAACATAGAGGCATACCTGTCCGCGTCGGTACCTGCCGGGGGTGATGAGTTCTCGTTTTTGCTGGACCGGCCCCGGGAGACTGCCCGGGCCTTCCGGCAGTTTGACGGCGAATTGACCCTGGAGCAGACAGAAGCAGGCGAGGGGGATCGGCGGCGGATCAAGCTGGTTCTGTCCTGCGGGCCCCGTTCCGCGGAGCTGCACCCCTTTCTGCCCGAGGATTTCCCCCGGCATCCGGTCTGGGAGCCGAAACACAGCTTCACCACCAACGCCAGCCGGCTGTATGCCCGGGTAGAGCGGGTGAAGTACGCCGTGGGGGTTCCGCGCAAAGAGGAGGCCAGAGCCTGCATCGTCAGCGTTCAGCTCAGCGGGAACCACGTCTATGCGGTGGACGGCTACCGCATGGCCTGGGATACCGACCCGGAGTTGAACGTACCCGTACCGTTCATGGCGGCCCCGGGCGCGCTGGAGCATTTGAAGCTGTTCGGGGATCAGACCGTCTCCGTCCAATTGGGGGAGCGGTTTGGCAGCGTAACCGACGGCGTGACGTCGCTTCTGTTCCGTCTGCCGGAGGGTGAGCTGTTCAAGCTGGACAGTGCCATCCCGGACAGATTCCGGGCGGAGCTCCAGGTGTCTCCGAAGGAGTTCCTGTCCGAGCTGAAGTATCTGAAGCAGTCCCTGCGGGGGAACCGCGCCCATCTGGTGCGCTTCAGCGGCGGCAATCTGTTGGCTGAGAGCATGGGGGAGAGGTACGCTACAAAAATCTCCGCCACCGGGTGCGAAGGCGTGGAGTTTGGGTTCAACCTGGACTACATGGTGGACGCCCTGGAACAGTTCAAAAAAGAGCTGTCCGTGACTATGAAGGTGAGTGCCGGTTCCCTCGGCCCGATCATCTTTGAGGCTGAAGGGCGGAATGACCGCGCCATGGTGCTGCCCGTCCGGCTGAAAGAAGCCAGCAGGGCCGCGTAAAAAGGAGGAAACCATGGATTTTAAGGAATTTAACAGGCTCTACCGCAAGGACACAATCTCGTTTTTGATCGCCCTGAACCTGTACCTGGACTACGGAAGCACCGTGCTTAGGGCGGGCTCCAGGGAGGATCTTTCCGGGGCGGCGGCCCTGGAAATTTCAAGCCTGTTCGCGGCGGAAAAGCGGGATCACATCGTCGAAACGGCGCGGAAGCTGGCCGAGATGGAGCCTAACGATTTGATCCCGTACCTCTCCCAGTGCGGCATCCGCACCGGGGCCAGCAGCTCGGACGAACCCGGCGTCTGCCCGGTGTGCGGCGGCAGGATCAAATATGACCACGAAGGCTCCTCGGAGTGGAGCTTCATCCTGACCTGGCACTGTCTGGACTGCCAGGCCACCGGCGAGGAAAACCACCATCTGGTGTTTGACGCCCACTACAATCTGCACGAGAAGAACGGGGACCCCATTCCCCGACGCTATCAAAGGAAAGAGGAGAATGCACAATGAAAACCGTTTACATCCCCATGGGGACGGAAGTTTCCCACATGAGCCTCATCACCGGGCATTTGGTGGTGGACGGAAGCCTGACCATCCCCGGCACGCTCAAGGCCAAGACCATCGGCGGCCGGGGCTTTGTGGAGGCGGGCACTGTGTCGGCCGACGGCATCCGGGTGGATGATCTGAAGGCCGTCAGCGTCACCTGCCGGCAGCTGTGCGCCAAGCGGGTGGAGGCGTCCCAGATCTTCGCGTCGGAGCGCATCGACGTGACCTGCTTCCTGGGCGCGGACCGGGTAACAACGCCCAGGCTGGCCGTAGCCCTCAGCGACATCGACGAGGTCACGGCAGATGAAACCGTCCACCTGCCGCCGAAAAAGCGGGGCCTGCTCCGCTTCTGGTTGGCGTCCGCCCTGCGTTCGCTGTGGGTGAAGCTCACCGCGGAGGATGAGCGCGGAGTGCTGGACGCGGAATATGAGGTCAGGGAGCCCGCCCCGGTGGTCCATCTGGACGGGAAGAAGAAAAGCAACCCCGCGGCGTGACCGTGGAAGAACCGGGGACAGGGAGCGGACGCTTCCTGTCCTCAATTTTAAGAGGAGGCCAAGAAAATGTCCCACAAATCGCAGGAAAAGAATATGCGCAAGCTGGCCGGGCTGCTGTCCCAGGATCTGAGCTACATCTGGGGTGAGCGGGAATCCGGCCCCAACGGCGCGAAAAAGCAGTTTTTGAGTACAGGCCGGACATTCCTCCGGGAGCTGGGCAAGGACCTGGGCCTGCGGGATGCCAAGGCGTCCGCCCGCCCCGGCGGCATCGCCGTGTCCGGGGACTGCACGCTGATCGGGATGTGGCAGACCAACGGGCTGTATGTCCAGCTGTCCCAGCCCTGTTTTGACCGGGAGCGTGTGCTGCTCTACCGCACCATCCGCCACAGCAGGGATTACACCGGCGGGCGTAACCTGTATCTCACCCGCCGGGATCTGGCGGAGATGAGCTATCCCGGCCTGCTGATCCTGCTGACATCGCTGCGGGAGGAGGGTGCCCATGAACGGGCAGCCTGATGTGCTCCAGGCCGGACAGCGCAGCTATGCCCTGGAGCGGCTGCGGGGACTTCAAAGGGAAGTCCCCCAGCTCACCCAGGCCATGGTGCTGTGCCGGGCCAGGGTGGAGCAGCACCGAAACACCGACCTTGCCGCCGCCCGGGACGAGTACAATGATTTGCAAAATGCCCGGAAGCGGCTCGCTGAGGCGTTGGGCGAGGTCCAGCTTTTGCTGATGGAGGTGGAGGAATACCATCTGGCCGCCAACGCGGGACAGCTGAAGGAGGGCCTGCTGGGCTTTGACCTGCTGAGCAATACCTACCGCCCGGTATACGACGCGCTGAACGGCTTTGCCGCCCGGCTTCCCGTGGACGGAACTACCAACGCCCAAGTGGTGGGGCGGCTGATGAACAACATTAAAATGGGCTATTACCCCACCGACCCGGACAACATCTCGCTGATTTTGAAGGGCGTCCAGTTCCCGGAGGGTGTCACCACCAACCTGCTGGACCCCTGCTGCGGCTGCGGAAAGGCTCTGCGGCAGATGGCCGACGGGAACAACTGCTACACCTACGGCGTGGAGCTGGACGGGGCCCGGGCCGATGAGGCACAGACCCGGCTCCATCGGGTGGGCTTCGGCAGCTTCTTTTTCAGCCAGGTCAGCGCCAACGCCTTTCATCTGCTGTTTCTCAACCCGCCCTACCTGTCCGTCCTCAATGAGAGCGGCGGCCGGGCGCGGCACGAGAAGCGGTTCCTCATCGAAAGTCTGGGCACGCTTGCCCTGGGCGGGCTGCTGGTGTATGTGATCCCCTATTACCGGCTCACGCCGGATATTTGCCGGGTACTGACGGACAATTTTGAAAACCTGAGCCTGTGGCGGTTTACCGATGCCGAGTTCAAAAAGTTCAAGCAGGCGGCCATCCTGGGCACTCGAAAAAAACGGGATGTTGTTCCCCAGGATACCCAATGGCTGGAGTGGTTTTCCACCCATCCCGGTTCCATTCCCTGCCTCACGGAATTGCCCGAGGGGCGCTACGCGCTCCCAGCCAAACCGCTGGAGGTAAAGACCTTCCGGGGTGAGAAGTTCAACAAGAAGGAGCTGGAGCGGCAGCTGGGCCGTTCGGACAGCTTTCAGCGGATGATGGCCCGCAGCGAGCTGGACAGCGGGGTGAAGCGCCCGCCGCTGCCCCTGTCCATCAGCCAGATCGGTCTGATCGGCGGCTCGGGGTTGATTAACGGCCTGATCGAGTGTGACACGCCCCACGTCATCAAGGGACGGATTGTGAAGGTGACCCGGAACGAGACGGAGGAGCAGTTTGACGCCAAGGGGCGGCACACTGGCGCTGAGCTCCACGAGACCATTACCAACAAAATGATATTCAACATCTTGACGCCCAACGGCTTCAAGGCGCTGACGTAAAGGAGGAGCTTTATGAGTGTTACCGCTGTGAATCCCCGGTTTAACCCGGGCAGGCTGATGATCACCCGCAACGCGAAGGACGCGCTGCCCCATACGGAAGTGGATGCCGCCATCAAGCGGCACCTGCGGGGAGACTGGGGTGACGTGTGCCCGTCTGACGGGCGGCTCAACGAGGACGCGCTGCGCGAGGGCGACCGGCTGTTTTCCGTCTACCACACCCAGGATGGCGTGAAGTTCTGGATCATCACGGAATCGGACCGCTCCGCCACCACCGTCCTGCTCCCAAGCGACTACTGAGGGGGTGGGCGGTATGAGTATGAAGCTGAACCTGAAGCTGCTGGCCACCCGTTTTTTCCAGGCAAAAGAGGAACCCCCGGTACCGGAAGATGGCGTCAACCACTATCTGCTGGAGCACGTCCTGCGTCCCAATCTGGAGGGGAACCTCCTCTGCTTGGGCGACATCGACTTTGACGCCTTTGACGCGGATGACGTGTCCGCGCTGGAGGACTATTACGAGAAGCTGTCCAAGGCGTCCCAGAATCTGTCCCAGTTTGCGCAGACAGTGGGCCGGGTCCCGCCCGCAGCCAGGGAAGCGCGCACGTTTTGCTGAGGTGCCGCCATGGAGGATCTGAGCTGTTACTTTTTCCATATGCTGTACCTGGCGAAAGCGGTCCATGACAATCCCCGGATGAAAAGGGAGTGGCAGTCATTCGACAGCATTCCTCTGGATGAGGATTCGTATTATGAGCTGTCCATGGAGCTGTCAGTATCCATTTTCAAGGACACCAGCATTTACTACAACGAGGAATCGGGCGTCGAGACCTGGGTGCTGTCCGACCCCATCGTCTACCGTTTCTGTGAGCTGTGCGAGCAGCTTGAAGCGGAAAAAGGGCTGGAGGAAGGGATCAACCCCTACCGCCGCAACGCGGAGCGGATGCTCCATGAGAGCTTCCGCCTACAGGCATACAACTACGATTACGACTGGCGGCTGTCCGCCGCAGACCGGAGACGCAAATGCATCCTGTTTTTCTCTGCGGATGAATTCTATGGTTGGCACGAGCTTCCCATGGCTTTTATGGAGGCCCTGGACGGATTCCGAGAACTGAACCGGCAGATGGAGGCGGAGCTGGGGCTGAATAAGCTCGTCCCGATCTATCCGCTGAGGAACGAATGGAAGGAGGCGGCATCATGCCGGACAAATTTGACATGACCATCCGCATCAGCACCGAGCGCGGCGATGTGGTGGTGGAGCAGCAAAAGGCGGGCGGCGTCACCACCCACAAGCACATCACACCCCAGACCCTGTGCGACTGCTTTCTCACCAGCCGTTACGATGATGACCGCCACGCCACCGGCCTGCTGCCGGAGCACTGCATCGCCGTGGTGATGGAAAAGAAGTACACCTATTATTTTATGCGGTATCCGGATCTGCACGCGGACATTACCTACTACGGCACGGAGTACCGGGACTTTCCGCTGCCCCGGCTGGTGTTCGGCTTCCAGTATATGCCCCAGCAGGGCAAGGTGGCCGGATGCCGGGTATGCGTGGTAAAGGATGAGCGGCGGCTGACGCCGGATACGCCCACTTACCGTTACCCGTTCTCCAACGTGCACGGGGATCAAAGGATCTGCACCGGGAATAACGCCCTGCCTGTCTACAGGGACCCCGCCCGGCTGCATACGCTGATGGGCTATCTTCTGCGCCTGCCCAACAGCAACGACCTCTATTCCAGGGACAACAACCGGCTCCATGCCGAGCACCGGGACCTTCTGGAACAGATGAAGGGGAAAACCCCGTCCCACTACTATACCGGCGTGCTGGTGGAGGACGGCAAAACACTGAAGGATTTTTTAGACGCGAGGTGAACACAGTGAGAGAAAAAGACCCGAGACAGATCCAGGCGGAGCTGGCCATGCCCTTCGCGCCGGAGGATCTGGAGTGGCGGCTGCAAAAGGTGGTGGAGGCAAGGGAGCTTGGCATCGCCGTCCCCTACGTCACCAACCGGGCCATCATGTCCCGGCTGGACGACGTGGTGGGGCCGGAGAACTGGTACAACGACTTCAAGCCCTGGCACGGAGCCGCCGGGAAGGAGGCCCAGCTGTGCGGCATCTCCATCCGCTATGGGGACGGCTTCATCACCAAATGGGACGGAGCCGAGGATTCCGATATTGAGCCTGTGAAGGGCGGCCTGTCCGACAGCATGAAGCGGGCCGCCGTCCAGTGGGGCATCGGCCGGGTGCTGTATAACATGGACGTGGTGTTTGTGGACGTGGAGAAGCGGGGCAAGACCTGGTGCATCAAAAAAGACCAGCAAGAGCGGCTGGATTATGCCTACCTCAAGATGCTGGGCAAGCTGAACCTGACCCCCGCCCCCGCGGGCGGTCTGAGGCCCCCCGCAGTCCCGGAAGAACCCGTGGGCGGCCCGAAGCTCGCGCCTGAGCCGCAGCCGCCCGAGGCCAAAGCATCCGAAACCAAAGGAAAGAAAAAGTCCGACCGGGGAGCGTGCGTCGTCCGCTCCATCAAGGAGAATAAGGGCATGAACGGCGTTGTCAGCACAGCGTTGGTGTTAGAGAACGCTGTGGGAACCTGCCTGGAAGTCTTTGCCCGTGGCTCGTACCCGGATCTGGCTGTGGGCACGGTCATCACCGACCTGCGGCTGGCGAAGAAGCAAACAGATACCGTGGTTTACTATATGCTGGAGGATTTCAACCTGGCGGATACCCAACCCCAAGCTGCTTGACGCGGAAAGGAGTATATCATGGAAAAAATCCAGAGCTTTCAGATCACCGGCATGACCATCGCCGGGTTCAAGTCCTATGGGGAGCCCACGGACCTGGTGTTCGGGAATCCCACGGTAGTCACCGGCGGCAACGGCCGGGGCAAGACCAGCATCGCGGACGCCATCGCCTTCGCCGTTACCGGACTTCCCTTTTTCGGGGAGCGGGGCCTTGACCGGCTCCACAACGAGGAGCAGCCTGACGTGTCCATCACCATGAATTTTGTGGACGGCGAGGGGGCGGCCCACGTACTCACCCGCACGCGGCAGAAAAACCGCATGACTATCCTCTATGACGGCTATGAGATCCGGCAGATGGACCTCACCGAGCTGTTTGGGGAGAAGGATGTGTTCCTGTCCATTTTCAACCCCCTGTACTTCATTGAGGAGCTGGGGGAGGACGGCAAAAACCTGCTGGAGCGGCACCTGCCCCTCGTCACCCATGAGGCGGTGCTGGCCCAGCTCTCCGACGGCACCCGGGCGGTCCTGGAGCATGAGCCCCTGCTCTCGCCGGAAACCTACCTGAAGAACAAACGGCATGAAATTCGGGAGCTGGAGGAGACCGTCATCTACCTTCAGGGCCAGAAGGATCTGGCGGACAGCCAGGGCGGGGACTGGAGCAAGACCGTGGAGGACCTGTCCGCCCGCCGCGACGCCCTCACCAGAACGGTGGAAGCATTGGAGGCCAAGCGGTTCGACGGCCTGGACGCCAAGGCCATGGAGCGGCAGCTGGTAGAGCTCAGCGCACGCTATGACGAAGCGGCCCGGGACGGCTCGCCCCTGGACGCGGAGATTTTGGAGGTGGAGCGGAAGCTGGCCGCCCGGAGGGCGGAGCAGTACCACTCCCCCTACACCCAGGCCATTGCTGAGGCCAACGTCCGGCTGGCGGAGCTGGCCGAGCGGTTTAACCGGGATAAGCAGGCGTTCCACGCCTGCGTCCCTGGCGCACCCTGCCCCACCTGCCGCCGCCTCATCACCCAGGAGGCACTGACGGAGGTGCGGGCCGCGCTGGAGCAGTCCAGCAGGACCACCATCGCCGCCGGGCAGGAGCAGCGGGCCCAGCTCAATGAGCTGAACGGGAACGACGCCAAGGCCAAAGCGGTCTTTGAACAGTTCCAGGCTGACGATGTGACCGGGCTGGAGCGGCAGTTGGCCGTCCTCAAGGCAAAAAGATCCGAGGACAGCCCGGCGGACGGCCTGCGGTCCCAGATCCAGCAGCTCACCGCCGATCTGGAGTACGGGAACCTCTCCGAGGCAGAGTACACCCAGTTGAAGGAGTGCCAGGAGGAGCTGCGGGAGTGCGCCGCCGGTTTGAAAGCGGCCCAGGCCGCGGCAAGCCGGACGCCGGAGGATTTTGACGGGAAGATCAAAGCTGCCCAGGATCAGATCACAACACTGAAAAGCCTGATGACCAGCGTGGCGGTCTATATCAGCGAACGGGCGAAGCTGACCTTCTCGGCACTGAAAATGAACCGGGTGGAGATCTCCCTTTACGACATCGTGAAAACCACCGGGGAGCGGAAGGACGTGTTCAAGTTCACCTACGGCGGGCGTCGTTATGACCGGCTCTCCCTGTCCGAGAAGATCCGGGCGGGGATGGAGGTGTCCGAGCTGATGAAGCGGCTCACCGGGCGCAATTACCCGGTGTTCGTGGACAATATGGAGTCCGTGGACGACCTCAACAACGTGCGTCCCACCGGGCAGGTCATCATGGCCAAGTGTGTCAGCGGCGCGCCCCTGGCGGTGCGGCCTGTGCGGCCCATCAACCTGGTGGAGCGGCAGGCGGCGTAGGGAGGTGTGTCCGTCTGGCCGTGAAGCAGTACGATAAGATCCCCATCGTGGACGCGGCCAGACGGTGCGGCGTGGCTCTGGATTCCCGGACGCTGCGGCGGCGGGAGGTGGAGGCCACCTGCCCCTTCTGCCACGACCACGGGCCGGGGAAGTACCATCTCAGCCTGAACACCGCCACGGACCAATACCGCTGCCACCTGTGCGGCACCCGTGGCAACAGCGTGACGCTGTACGCTCAACTTATGGGAGTAACCAACCGGGAGGCGTACCAGGCCCTGAAGCAGGAGGGCAAGGTCTACCCCATGCCCAGGCAGGAGGCGTCCCCCAAGGACGCCGAACGCCAGCCCCTGCCCCTGGAGCGGCGGCATGAGGCGTATGCCGCCATGCTGGACCACCTGACGCTTTTGGACCAGCACCGGGAAAACCTGCTGGAGCGGGGGCTGTCTGAGGAACGGATTGCCCGGAATCAGTACCGCAGTATGCCGGAGACGGACGCGGGGCGGCGGCTATTGGCCGCCCTGCTCCGCTCCTGCGGCCATGAGCTGCTGGGCCTACCGGGGTTCCGTACCTATTACGGCGACTGGACGCTTTCCGGGCCGAAGGGGTTTCTGGTTCCTGTCCGCAACAAGGACGGGCTGATCCAGGGCATGAAGATACGGCTGGACGACGCGGACAAGCCAGACCGGAAATACCGCTGGCTGTCCAGCCGGGACTTGACCAACGGCACCCGAAGCTACTCCTATATCCATGTGACAGGCGACACCACCCAAAAGCGGGCCTTCCTCACGGAGGGTCCGCTGAAGGGGGACGTGGCAAGCTACCTGGCCCATGACGCGCTGTTTGTGTGCGTGGGCGGGGTGAATGCCATCCGCGGGCTGAAGAAAACGCTGGTGGGCTTGGGCGTCTCCCGGGTGATGGAGGCTATGGATATGGACCAAATGACCAACCCAGACGTCCGCAACGCCGTGCTGGCGATGCGGAAGGAAGTGCAGGCCATCAAGGGCCTAAAATACACGAAATACACATGGAACCCGGCGTATAAGGGGATAGATGATTATTTTTTGAGTCGGGTGGCGGCCATGTGATGATGAAATGGGGGAATACACAATGAATGTCTACACAAATCCAGATTCGGGGGGTTGTCTGCTGGAAGCGGAAGCCTGTAAGCTGATTATCAAGGAACTGGATCGGATTAGGGAAAAGTACCAGCGGAAGGTAGACCGTGAGACAGAGGCGCGCCGGAAAGAGCTTGCGGCCGTCATGGAGTATGCCAACGAGGGTGAAATCCTGGATGCGTATGGCTGTGAGATAATTACGCGGCAACAGTATGAACGCTGCGTGGATGTATTCAGGCAGCGTGAATCCATGTTGGAGAATCACCCGCCCACCAAAGCTGAGCGGGTGTGCAAGATCCTTTTCCGCATCCGCAGAGATATCCTGGCCGAACAGCAGGAGTGGGCATTTTCGGCTCTCTCCCCAGAGGAGCAGGCGCAGGAGCGGGCGCGGCAAAACGCCGCCCTGCGGAAATGGAAGAACTATTTGAAGGACGCCCAAAAAACATTTGCGTCCTAACAGTATGGAAGGGAGCAATTTATCGTGAGTAATTTATTTGATATGAATGATCTTGTGGCTACAGCCCAGGGCAACGAGGCCCATATGCTGGGCAAGCTGCTCTATTTCTCCCTGGCGAATCTGCTGGTGGACAAGGGAGAACTGTCTCAGCTGTGTGAGGACATGGGCATCCCCTACTCCGGCGGAACCCGGCTGTCCGTGGGGGACGCGTTCCGCTCCGCCACCGGCGACATCCGGGAGCGTATCCCGGTGACGGCCATGGGGGAGACCAATATCTACCTGGCCTACTGCCGGGACAATAAACACGCGCCGGACATCCTCTCCCGGGAGCTGGTGAAGGAAACGCTGAACCAGCGTACCAACAACTACGAAAAGCTGGCCAACATCAGCTACGACAAGCGGGACGGCGTATTCCGGGCGGAGAACCTGATGCCGGACGACGCCATTGACGTGCCGGCCTGCTGCCGCAAAGCGGAGGAGCTGTTCGAGCTCTATCAGCAGTGCGCCAACCGGAAACAGATCGAAACCATCTGCGTCAACTACCTCCGGGGGATTGAGGCCACCAGGCTGAGCATTTCCGGACATATGTATTTTGTGCCCCGTACCCATATGGACAAGGTGGACGCGTTCGAGGGTTTCATCAAACTGCTGGGCGGGCTCAACCGCAAGGAGACGCCGCTGGTGGTAAACAGCCTTTTCATCATTGACGATGAAAAGCAGCGGTCTAACATGACCGAGGAGTTCTACGCGGCGGTGAAGAAGGAAATCGCCACCTGCCAGGAGCGGGCGGACTATCTCATCAAGTCCGGCAGCCAGAGTCCGGCGGTGATGGAACGCTGGGTATTGAAAATCCGGACGCTGGAGGAAAAGAAGAAGCACTATGAGGGCGTGCTCCGGCGGGAGCTGGACGGGCTGGATGATGAGTTTGCCACGCTGAAGTTCCTGGGGCAGGAGCTTCAGGTGAGGGCGCAGAGTATTCGGACACAGAAGGCGGCATAGGTATTGATGGGGCAGGTGTGGAAATCTCTCTTATTGCTTCGACCTGCCAGAAAACGGCCTGACTGGGTTTGACCAGTCAGGCCGTTTTTCATAATCCATTTATTGCGGGTTATATAGGACAATGAAGAATGCACGCTATCATTCTGGTCTTACGATAGAAAATTATATCTATGGCGTGACGATCCGAAGCAAAGTCAGATGATAAAAACAGTTTCCATTTATAAACAGTATACTTTTCTGTGTCTATGTGATAAAATCCTTTTTTGTAACAACCAATGTAATCCCTACACTGTTAATTGCTGTAAAGATGAAAAATATGTACCATTCTACTTGGTAACATAGGCAAGGCAAAGAAGTGCGTAAGAGAAATGAAAAAAACCTTAATGATAATTTCCGAACGATCAGATCATTTGATAGGGGAATGCGCAATTCTGCGCTCCTCTGGTGTAGAATTGCTATATGCTCGAAATAAATATGAGGTTGAGGCAGGACTGCAAATGCACAGTCCTGCCTTTGCTTTGCTTGATTTTGACATAGAAGGAGTTAATTTCCTCTTAAAAAAGCTTGTGCTAAGCCCTCATGGCTTGCATCCCTACATCATGGTTGCCGCACATTATGCCGATAGCAATGAACGTGCACATATGCTTCGCCGTGGAGCGGATTTCTGTGTAGAGAAGCCTATTAACGAATATGAAGTTCTGGCTGTGATAGACGCTGTTTTCCGCCGTGTCATGCGGCGCAGCATAATAAGGTTTGAAGAATTGGTTATCAACACGTCTGGCCGGATAGTAACTATGCGCGGGAAATCAGTTGCTTTAACACGTAAGGAGTACGAAGTCCTTTGCCTCCTGGCCTGTCATGCCGGCACTGTTTTGACAAAAGAGGAAATCTACCAGACTGTTTGGAGAACAGGAGAAACCCCAAACAGCACGCACGTGTCAGATCAGATCTCCTCGCTTCGAGCTAAGTTGGGACTTAGCCGCAAAGACACCACCTATATCCATACTGTAATTGGGGTAGGATACCGGTTTGGTGAAGCTATATAATTGAAAACCCGAATTTTGACATATTGTGTCTTTTACAGTCGAATGATTCCTAACCGATTCCAACCTGTGTTCACAAACTACGCCCTCTATCTGGTAGAATATGGTTGTAGCTACAGCTCGATAAATTTTGACTGGAAAGAGAGGCTCACTATGAAGGACCAAACAAAACAGCGTGTTATCAAACTATTGGAGTCGCACCAAGAGCGTACCAAGCTAATCGAATTGCTGCACTACGAACTGGCTCACCCAAAGTGTGTCTCAGAGTCAGAAATGATAGAAGCCCTGGCCCTTACTCATGGCGAAGGAGGCGGCCGTCCATCTGGTCGTATCTCTGATAAAACATTATATATTGCTCTTAGCTATCAGGAGCGTACCGCCGAAATAAATCGAATTGGTACTAACGAAATTGCGGAACAACTTGCCGCTATGGAGCATGAACAGGAGCGTCTAAAGCATTATGTAACTCTTTTGAGTAAAAGGCATAGAGAAGTGATTGAATTATACTATTTTAAAAAGATGAGCCCGGAGGATGTGGCTAAACAAATCAAAGTATGTGTCAGGCATATGCACTCCATAAAAGCCAAAGCCGTTGACGAGCTTGTGTCCATGTATGAATATGTAGATGCCCTGCGTTGAGCGTGTTCCCCGTTTGTTCACATCCAGTTCACTTGCTGTGCACAAAAATTTCCGATTTTACTCATTGCAATTTCCAGAGGCTCTATGTTATGATTAAGCTGTCAATAGTAGGAGATGCCTTCTGGTTCGCGCCAGAGGCATCTCCATCTTTATGCCGTTTTTTCGGCGCAGGGAATTAAAAATAAATATACTTTTCCGAAATTGACGTCTCAGATCTTATTACAAGCGAAAAACGCCAGCAGCTTTATAAATTGATTATCCAGTGCGAGTGGAGCAACGGAATGTATGGCCCTGTATTGAGATGGCTCGATCAGCTGGATGCCAAGCTGGCGTCCCTAAAATCTCCATCATTTATTGATGAGCTGTAAATACAATGAATATGAAAAGGCAGATGCGATGGGTACCTATCGCATCTGCCTTTTCATATTCACGGTCTCAATTAGCATATCTTTTGAACGGAGGCGATTTTATGAAAGATACATCTCTGACCATCACTGAGCATCATCCGCAATATGCCGTGTCCCCTAATCAAGCAATCCGCCAAACCATCACTACCTGGCTCACCAAAGCTCTCCACAAATGATGCCTGCACCGTTTTATCGGCGCAGGCATTTCAAATAAATCCTTGCGGTTCGACTGCTCCTGCGGTATCATAGCAGTGAGCAGTTACGCCTTTGAGGGGGTGTAACAAATCCTTTGCGCAATCTATACACGACTGAGTAAGGAGGATGAAGACAAACATCAGCCCGAGTCCGAGAGCATCCAGAACCAGAAATCTCTGCTCACCCACTATGCCATTGAACACGGCTGGGACATTTACTCGATTTTTTGTGATGAGGACTTCTCCGGTGTTGACAGCGATCGCCCGGACTTTAACCGCATGATTGAGGCCGCCAGGCAGAAAAAGTTCCAAATCGTCCTGTGCAAATCCCAATCCCGGTTCACCCGGGACATGGAACTAGTGGAGAAGTACATCCACGGCTTGTTCCCCATCTGGGGCATCCGTTTTATCGCTGTGGCCGACAACGCCGACACCGAAGTAAAGGGTAACAAAAAGGCCCGGCAGATCAATGGCCTGGTGAACGAGTGGTATCTGGAGGACCTGTCCGAAAACGTCCGCATGGTATTCGACCTGAAGCGGCGGGAGGGCAAGTACATCGGCGGCTTCCCCATCTACGGCTACCGGAAGGACCCGGCGGACAAAAACCACATCATCCCCGATCCCGAGGCCGCCGAGGTGGTACGGCAGATTTACCGATGGTCGATGGAAGGACACGGCCGCCAAAACATCGCCTATCTGCTCAACCAGCAGGGCATCCCCAACCCCACCCGCTACAAGGCCGAACGAGGCTGGACCTGCAACCACCCGATAAAAAACGACTTCGGCCTGTGGAACAAGGTGACGGTGGGCCGTATCCTCACCAATGAGATGTACACCGGGGTGATGATTCAGGGGCGGAGAAGAAAGGTAAGCTATAAATCCAAGGTCATCATCGACACGCCGGAGGATCAGTGGTACCGGGTGGAGGGCACCCACGAGGCCATCATCGACCGGGCCACCTTCGACGCCGTACAGCGGGGTTTAAAGCTGCGCACCAAGACGGACGGCTCCGGGGAAGCCCACCTGCTGTCCGGGCTGGTGAAGTGCGCCGACTGCGGCTCTACCATGAGTAAGTGCTCCAACGGCAAGCGGGCCTACCTCCGTTGCAAGCTGTACGCTGACAGTGGAAAGCAAAAGCTGTGCACCCGGCACTCTGTCCGGCTGGATCAGCTCATCGACTTGGTGTCCGACCGCATCCGCTACTACGTCCAGACTTACTATGAACTGGATGCCGCGGACATTCAGCCCCAGAAGGATACCCGCCGGGAGGCGTTGGAGCAGGAGAGAAAATCCATTGTCGCTCAACTGGAAAAGCGCAGTCAGGCACTCAAAACGCTGTACTTAGACAAGGTGGCCGGGATTATCGGCGAAGGCCAGTTTGTGGAGCTGAATCAATCCTTCTTGGACGAAAAAAGCCACTTGGAACAGCGGCTGGGAAGAATTAACGAGGAGCTTGAAAACCGGGAACAGCCCCAACAGCAGGCAGATTTAATGGAGAAAGCCCGCAAGCTCTTGAGGTTGGAAGCCGTTCCCCGGGAGCTGGTGATTGGCCTGATTGACTGCATCGAAATCGGCGAACGAAACCCGAATACCGGTCAGCAAGAGGTCAAAATAAGTTGGAAGTTCTAAAATTAGGGCACCACGACCAGGGCGTGGTACCACCCACATAGCCCAAAGTGTACTAATGGAACCACCCCCCACGTGGTCGAACCCCACTGCCCCGGCGCAGTAGACCGTTACATAGACCTGAGCGGCTTCTACGACCGCCCCGGCCTCCAGCCCCTGAAGGAGCAGCTTCAAACCGCCTTCTCCGAATACCAGAGCCACTACAAGCGGGTCTACCGCTGCCTGGGCGCGGCGGGGGAGCTGCGCCGGGACATGAGCGAGCTGCTGGCTGCCCCGGCGGTGCAGCAAAAGCTGGCCAAGCGGGCCGCCGGGATCATCAGCCGGGAGCTGAAAAAGCCCGCCGGCGGCGACGGCCGCGCGGATCAGCGGTTCCTGTCCGCCGTCACCCATAAGGGCCCCCTCACCCTCTGGGGCACCGTGGAGGCCCAGGCAGGCCGCGTGTACGAGCTGGCGGACAGCTCCGGCCTGGCCCACCATCTGCTCAACCCCATCCTCACCGCGGGGCTGGCGGCGGGGCACCGGACGGTGGCCTGCCCCGACCCCATGGCCCCCGACCGTCTGGCCCACGTCCTGTTCCCCGATCTGGCCCTGGCCTTCGTCTCCTCCAGCCCGGAGCAGCCCTGGCCCCACCGGGCCTACCGACGCCTGCGGCTGGACGCCATGGTGGACGCCGATGCCTGCCGGGCCGCCAAGCCCCGGCTGCGCTTCACCCGCCGGGTGGCCGCCGCCCTGACCGAGGAGGCGGTGGCGGGGCTGGCCCAGGCCAAGGCCGCCCACGACAGGCTGGAGCGGCTCTATAACCCCTTTGTGGACTTCGACGCCGTGATGGACACCGCCGACCGGCTGGCGGACGAAATCCTCTCCTTGGACCGGATCTAAAAAACCGAGGGACGCTATCCAGCGATAGCGTCCCTCGTATTTTTACAACCGTCGGACAGTGTACAGCCTTTGGGACCGCAGAGCAGTTACAACCCATGGGACAGTTACAGCCAATCGGACAAAACATCCTTTAGGGTGGTAGGCGTCACGCCGTTGCGCACCACAAGGCCGCTGAGCTCATCAATGCGGGCGGCACTGCACGTCACATGGGGCACGGACGCCCTGGCTCCGCCCCGCTCAGCCACCTGTATCCCATAGCTCTCGCAGGAATATGGACCGACATCCATCTCGTCAATGAGGATCGAGTAATCATATACGCGGATCGCGCCGGTCTCATCCGCAAGATCCAGGGTTTTCAGGAACAGCTCACGCATGATTGAGTTCACCTCTCTTTCGTTGGGTTATCCCCATTATCACCAAGATTTTTCCATTCCGCAAGGGGAAGAAACCGCATAATTCGACAAAATTCGACACGGATACAAGATATGGAAGTATACGGGGAGTTTTCAACACCAATTCTGGTTGCGGTACATATTTCCATGTAAAAATTATGTAAAAATGCACAAAAAATCCAGGGGAGACACTTTGTCTCCCCTGGATTTTACAAACTGTAAATTCCTGGGTTTTCTTAGCCCTTAGCGGCCTTAAAGGACTTAATAGCCTCCGCCAGCATAGGCCCGACCTT
>ERZ779632.279-NODE-279-length-33010-cov-8.489546_pt1 | contig 33010 bp, 33 predicted proteins | sample MGYA00514194_ERZ779632 | MGnify/ENA primary metagenome ERZ779632 (study PRJEB29562, sample SAMEA4376704) | mouse gut metagenome | isolation source: Cecum | study: EMG produced TPA metagenomics assembly of the A DSS colitis mouse model was used to assess the... | reverse complement strand
ATTTACACTCATATTGACAACGAGGCCCTGCGCGTAGCAGACAGAGCAAACCCTCTGGGGCGGGTGAAGCCGCCCAAAGAGCAGTAAAGGGAAACCACTATACAAGAATGTCCCCGGAAGGATTTTCCGGGGACGTTCTCAGCATATAGGACGTTACAGGGTCAGAGATGGCGCAGAGTACACCCTGGATTTGAGCTCGCTGTTGAGCATGTACAGCCCCTTCGCGTCGCCGCCGAACAGCTCCATTTTGGTAATTATGTCGCCGGCGTTTTTCTCCTCCTCGCCCTGCTCCTTGACGAACCAGTCCAGCACCTGCATGGTTCGGTAGTCGCGGGCCTCAAAGGCCTGGGTATAGATGGCGTTGATGAGGCCGGTGACCAGCTTCTCGTGCTCCAGGCCTGCCTTCAGGGGGTCCATAAGGCTGTCAAGGACCTTGTCCGGCTGCTGGATGGTCCCCAGGGTCACCTTCTCCCCGTTGTTGTGCAGATACTGGTAGAACAGCATGGCGTGGGACTGCTCCTCCTGGGCCTGGACCCGGTACCAGTTCTCAAAGCCGTCCAGTCCCTTGGATGCGTAGAAGTTGGCAAAATCCAGGTACAGATAGGCGGAGTAAAATTCGTGGGTAATCTGCTCATTAATCAGCTTAGCAACTTTTTCGTTCATAGCGGTCTCCTATTCTTTTTCTGTATATTTCAGGGACAGGCGCTCCCAGTACATTGTATCATAGCACCTGCGCCGCCCCTTGAAAAGGGAAAGTTCCCTTTTGCCGACAAAATTTTTACGCTTGGGGATCTGCCTCCCTCCCCTGCCCCACAGGCCGCCAGACCCCTACGAAATGGAGAAAGCGAATGGCGCGGTAGTTGTATGTATTCAGCGGACGGTTGTCGGAGTCGTAGCTGTGGGCGGCAATGAGCACATCCGAGGGCTGGAGGGCGGGCTTGCGCAGCAGCCGCACCACCACCGGCGAGTGGTTCCACTTCTCTCCGTCAAAGGACAGCTGCACCACATCCCCGGGCAGCAGATGGGCGATGGAGACGGCGTGAGCCGCCGGACCGGCGGTATTTTCTGTGCGGGTCATGAAGTTGTAGAAGTAGTCCACCCCCGTCCAGGCGGGGGCCTTGTTGTTCGGGTCAATGTAGTACCAGCCCAGATCCCGGGTGTAGTTCATCACGCCACTGCCGGCGTAGACGCATTGGGAGGCGAAGTTGGTGCAGTCCCCCCCGATTTTCTCGTAGTCGTAGAAGGCGGGATTGCGGCCGTAGGCCCACCGCTTTGCGTAGCGCACCGCCGCCCCCCGGTCATACGGCGTCATTCTCAGGTCCCCGTTCATGAAAAATCACCCCTTCCGCACAGTATATGCGGAAGGGGCGGCAGATGTATCTGGAAATTTTATTTTTGGTTGATCCGCAGTGTGTTGAGCACGCAGAGCATACACACGCCCACATCCGCGAACACGCCGGCCCAGAGCTCGATATGGCCCAGAACGGAGAGGATCATCACCAGCACCTTGACGGCAATGGCAAAGACGATGTTCTCCGCGGCGATACGGTTGGTGCGGCGGGCGATGCGGATGCCGGCGGCAATCTTACTGGGCTCGTCGCCCATGATGATAACGTCCGCCGTCTCAATGGCCGCATCCGCCCCCAGGCCGCCCATGGCGATGCCGATGTCCGCCGCCGCCAGCACCGGCGTGTCGTTGATGCCGTCGCCGGCATAGAGGAGCTTGCCCTTCCCTGTCAGCCGGCTCCGGAGCTTCTCCAGCTCCGTCAGCTTATCCTGGGGCAGCAGTCCGCCCACGGCCTGATCCAGACCGATCTCCCGGGCGATCTCCTCCACCACCGGCGCGCTGTCGCCGGAGAGCATGGCCGTCCTGTCCACGCCCAGCGCCCGCAGGGCGCTGATAGCCCCCTTCGCGTCCTCCTTGGGCGCGTCCCGGAGAAGGATGACCCCGAGATAGACCCCGTCCAGGGCGGCGCAGACGGCCGTTGCCGCCGTGGAGGGCATATCAGGAACAGATATGCCAATCTCTGTCAAGTAATCAGGCTTGCCAGCGACTATCCGCTGTCCGTCCACGCTCACCGCCACGCCGTGGCCGGGGACCTCCTGGTAATCGGACAGCCTTGCCTCGTCAACCTGCCCGCCCCAGGCGGTCAGAATGGACTGGGCAATGGGATGGGTGGAGCGGCATTCCGCCAGAGCCGTCAGCTCCAGCAGCCTTTCCCGGGAAATGCCCTCCGCCGGATGGCACTCGGACACGGAGAAGCGTCCCTCCGTCAGGGTGCCGGTCTTGTCAAAGGCCACGATCTGGGCTTCCGCCAGGGTCTCCAGGTGGTTCCCGCCCTTGACCAGCACCCCCTCCCGGGAGGCCCGGCCGATGCCGGCAAAGAAGCTGAGGGGCACGGAGATGACCAGGGCGCAGGGGCAGGAGATGACCAGGAAGCACAGGGCGCTGTAGACGGACCGCTCCCAGCTCATGAGGCCCGCCAGGGGCGGCAGCAGGGCCACCACCGCCGCCGCCAGACAGACGATAGGGGTGTACACCCTGGCAAAGCGGGTGATGAACTTCTCGCTGGAAGCCTTCTTCTCGGAGGCGTTCTCCACCATCTCCAGGATTTTGCTGGCTGTGGATTCGCCAAAGCTCTTTTCCACCCGGATCTCCAGCGCGCCGCTGAGGTTGATGCACCCCGCCATGACCTGCTGGCCGGAGGTGATTTCCCGGGGCATGGACTCGCCGGTGAGGGCGGCCGTGTCCAGCTGGGACGCGCCCCGCAGCACCACCCCGTCCAGAGGCACCTTCTCCCCCGGCCGCACCAGAATGGTCTGGCCCACGGACACGCTCTCCGCCTCCACTTCCCTGCTCTCGCCGTTTTCCAGCAGGTTGGCGTGGTCCGGCCGCACGTCCAGCAGGGCGGAAATGGATTTGCGGGAGGAGGACACGGCCTTGGTTTGCAGGTACTCCCCCAGCCGGTACAGGAGGAACACCATCACGCCCTCCGGGATCTCCCCGATACACACCGCGCCGATGCCGGCAATGGTCATCAGAAAGCTCTCCCCGAAGACGTCCCCATGGCGGATATTGCCCACTGCCTGGATTACGATCTCCGCCGCCACCGCCGCAAAGGCCGCCAGCAGTACCGCTGTGGAGACCCAGGGGGTTCCGGGCAGAAGTGCCCGCAACAGCAGTCCTGCAATCAGCAGCGCCGCTCCCACGCCCAGGGTGAGCAGCTCCCTGCGGACCTCCGCCGGGTCCTGCTCATGGTTGTGGTCGTGGCCGCAGCTGCAGCCGCCGTGGTCGTGGTGATGCTCGTGGCCGCAGCCGCAGCTACCGTGATCGTGGTGATGCTCGTGGCCGCAGCCGCAGCTACCGTGATCGTGGTGATGCTCGTGGCCGCAGCCGCAATGGTCGTGATCGTGGTGGTGCTCGTGGTCACCGCCAACCTGGTCCTTCTGGGCGGAAAGGTTCTCCTTATCCATAATTTATCCCTCCATTTCTTCCATCACATGGTCAAAGGCCATGGCAAAAATCTGCCCGATGTGGGCGTCGTCCAGGGAGTAGTAGACCACCCTCCCCTGCTTGCGGCTCTTGACGATCCGGGATACCTTCAGCAGCCGCAGCTGGTGGCTGATGGCGCTCTGGCTCATGCTCAGCAGCGCCGCCAGATCGCACACGCACATCTCCTCGATGTTCAGCGCGCAGATGATCCGGGCCCGGGTGCTGTCCCCAAAGACCTTGAACAGCTCGGACACCTCGTAGACCGGCGCCTCATCGGGCATCCTCGCCTTCACCCTGGCCAGCACATCCTCGTGTATGACGCTGACCTCGCAGACCTCAACGGGCTCACGTTCCATATTCCGTCCTCCCCTCGCAAAATAGAAACTGAAACAAGTGAACATATGAGCAACTGTTCATATATTGCATTATACACCTCCGCTCCCATTTGTCAAGGGGGAATTTTCCCTTTTGTGATCTTCGTTTACCGGGCATAAAAACAGCGGGGAGACCCGCGCACGGTCCCCCCGCATGGGACGGCTACTGGCGCTCCTCCCCCAGCTTGGCATAGATGATCTTCTGCTCTGAGTACAGGGTGGAGTATCCGCTCATGAGGTAGCTGACGCCGCACACCACGGCGAACATCCACAGCCGCGTCCCGCCGAACAGCTCCACAGACAGCAGCATGGAGGCCACGGGACAGTTGACCACGCTGCAAAACAGGGCGATCAGACCGATGGCCGCCGCCAGCCCCGGGTCCAGTCCCAGCCAGGGCCCCGCCACACATCCGAAGGTTGCGCCGATGAAGAAGGCGGGAACGATCTCTCCCCCCTTGTAGCCCGCGCCGATGGTCAGCGCGGTGAGAAGGATCTTGAGGAGAAAGGCCCAGCTAGCGGCCTGCCCGCCCACAGCGGCCACCGCCACCTCCATGCCCGCGCCGTTGTAGTCCCTGGTGCCCAGCAGCACCGTGGCCGCCGCCACCAGCAGCCCGCCCACGGCCGCCCGCTGGTAGGGCTTGCCGTCAAAAAACCGGCGGTACAGCTGCCCCGCCAGGTGCATTACCTCCAGAAACAGGATGGACACCACCGCGCAGGCCAGGGTCAGCGCCAGAACCCGGAAGAGGGTGCCCACATCCGGACTGGGCAGAGGGATGGCCGGCATGGTCACGCCGGCGGTACCCATATAGCGGCTGACCTCCCAGGCCGTGATGCTGGAGACCAGACAGGGATACAGGGCGGCGTAGTGGAGCACCCCCACCGCCGACACCTCCATACTGAACAGCGCCGCGGTAATAGGGGTTCCGAAAACGGCGGCAAACAGGGCGGACATGCCGCACATGGTCATGCGGTTGGCGCTCTTTCCTTCCAGATGGAACACGCGGTTGAAGCAGGTGGCCGTCCCCGCGCCGATCTGGAGGGCGGCCCCCTCCCTGCCGGCGGAGCCGCCGCACAGCTGGGTGAGCACCGTACCGGCGAAGATCAGGGGCGCCACCCGGGCCGGCACCGTCTCCCCGGTGCGCAGGGAGGCCAGCACCAGATTGGCGCCCTTGTCCTGGAAGATGCCCGCCCTGTGGTAGAGCCACACGATGGCCATGCCCGCCAGGGGCAGCAGGTACAGCAGCCAGCCGTGGGCGTGGAACATCCCACTGGACAGGTCCACCACATAGTGGAACAGTCCCCCCAGCCCGCCGCACAACAGGCCGATGAGCACCGACAGGGCTGTCCGCCGGGCGAACACCTTCAAATACGCCGCCATGCGGCGCAGAATCTCGGTACATTTCTCTCTCATGCCCTCCGTCTCCTTTCACCACTTTAAGAAAGAGCCGCCCCTGGGGGCGGCTCTGCGATACTGCAAGCTTGGACTAATGTTTTTAGAACGCCTTGCCGTCGCAGCCCAGAACGTCGATCAGCTTGTGCTTGACCAGCTCCTTGATGGCCGCGCGGGCGGGCTTGAGGTACTCGCGGGGATCGAACTTGTCGGGGTGCTCGGTGAAGAACTGGCGGATGGTGCCGGTCATGGCCAGACGCAGATCGGAGTCAATGTTGATCTTGCACACGGCGCTGCGGGCGGCCTGACGGAGCTGCTCCTCGGGGATGCCCACCGCGTCGGGCATCTTGCCGCCGTTGGCATTGACCATCTTCACGAACTCCTGGGGCACGGAGGAGGAGCCATGGAGCACGATGGGGAAGCCGGGCAGGCGCTTGACCACCTCGTCAAGGATGTCGAAGCGCAGGGGCGGGGGAACCAGCTCGCCCTTCTCGTTGCGGGTACACTGGGCGGCGGTGAACTTGTAAGCGCCGTGGCTGGTGCCGATGGCGATGGCCAGGGAGTCGCAGCCGGTCTTGTTGACGAACTCCTCAACCTCCTCGGGACGGGTATAGGAGGAGTTCTCTGCGGAGACCTGTACCTCGTCCTCCACGCCGGCCAGACTGCCCAGCTCGGCCTCTACCACCACGCCGTGGTCGTGGGCGTACTCCACCACCTTCTTGGTGATCTCAATGTTCTCGGCAAAGGGCTTGGAGCTGGCGTCGATCATGACGGAGGTGAAGCCGCCGTCAATGCAGCTCTTGCAGGTCTCGAAGCTGTCGCCGTGGTCCAGGTGCAGGCAGATGGGCAGGCCGGTCTCGATGATGGCGGCCTCTACCAGCTTGACCAGGTAGGTGTGGTTGGCGTAGGCGCGGGCGCCCTTGGACACCTGCAGAATCAGGGGGGCGCTGACCTCCTTGGCGGCCTCGGTGATGCCCTGGACGATTTCCATGTTATTGACGTTGAAAGCGCCGATGGCATAGCCGCCGTTATAGGCCTTCTTGAACATTTCAGTAGTAGTTACGAGGGGCATGGTTGAAGTCCTCCTTACGGTGAAGTTAGGTTTATTTTACCACACTTTTTCCAGATTGCAACAGGCAACAGGGAAAAACTGCCCCTTTCTGGCGGGGTTTGCTTTGTATATTTTGTTGCTGAGCCGCGGCAATAGAACATATTTTGCAATTTATTCAGCACCAATCCGAATTATATTGCATAAGTTGTTTCTATAGAATAGAAGCAGCCGATCAATATAAGGAGGAATCCCACTGTGAAGAAGCCTATTTTCACCGGCTCTGCCGCCGCCGTCGCCACCCCCTTCACTGGGAGCGGGGTTGACTTCCCCGCCCTGCAAAAGCACCTGGACTTCCTGCTGGAAAACGGTACGGACGCCCTGGTGGTCTGCGGCACCACCGGCGAGGCCGCCACCATGAGCTATGAGGAGCGGATGGAGACGGTGGAGGCCGTGGTCCGCCACGTGGACGGCCGTGTCCCCGTTATCGCCGGCACCGGCTCCAACAACACGGAAAACGCCATTGCTCTGTCCAGGGACGCGGTGTCGGCGGGGGCGGACGGACTGCTGGTGGTCACCCCCTTCTATAATAAGGCCACCCAGAGGGGGCTGATCCGCCACTTTGCCGCCGTGGCGGACAGCGCGGAGAGGCCGGTTATCCTCTACAACGTCCCCTCCCGCACTGGCGTGAAGTGCGCCGCCGAGACATACGCCCAGCTGGCCGGCCACCCCAACATCCAGGGGGTCAAGGAGGCCAGCGGCGATCTGGCCCTGGTCCAGAAGACCCGGGAGCTGTGCCCGGAGGACTTCTGCATCTGGTCCGGCAACGACGACGAGACCGCCCCCATCATGCTGCTGGGCGGCAGCGGGGTCATCTCCGTGGCGGCCAACGTGGTCCCCCAGGAGATGCACCAGCTGACGGCGTCCTGTCTGTCCGGCGACTTCGTCTCCGCCGGAAAATTGCAGCTGCGGCTGCGGAAGCTGTGCGAGGCCCTCTTCTGGGAGGTGAACCCCATCCCCGTCAAGACGGCCATGAGTATGATGGGTTTCTGTCAGGAGCGGTTCCGCCTGCCCATGTGCGAGATGGAGGAGGAGAACCGGGCCCGGCTGCGGACGGTGCTGGCGGAGTACGGCCTGGTATCCTGACCATACTATAGTATATTGACGCACCCCCTCCCTGGTGGTAAAATAGGCCAAAACAGGAGAGGGGGTTTGTCATGAGCGAAACTGTCTACATCCATCGCGCCCCCGAGGAGGGGGCGGACGGCCCTGTGGGCGTCGTCTTCACCACCCACGGAGCTGCCGTTGTCTATACTGGACTGGAGGTGCACACCGAGAAGGACGCGCCCCTGCTGGAGGAGATCGAGGCGCTGTGCGGCCTCACCTTTTTCCGCCGGGAGCAGGACCTTCCCCTCTACGGCGTGCCCTGCCTGTACGTCTTTGCCGCAGACGGCGCGGGCGGCGTTCTGGCCTGCGCGGGGGACGAGGAGGGGCCGGTCTACCACATTCCCCCCTCCCTCCTGCCCCATCTGGCCGCCCCCTCCATTGCCGCGCTGCTGGAGACGGCCTCTGCGGATCCGGACTGGCGGGAAAAATGTCTGGCAGGCGGTCCCTGGCCCCGCCTGCCGGCGGCTCCGGAGGGGCGGACGGCGATTCGCCAAGCCCTGGGTCTCCCCCGTCCGGAGCGGCCCGCGGCCCCTGCCGTGCCCCCGCGGGTCTTCCCCTCCCGGGCGGCGGCGGAGAGGGTATATCCCATCCAGGAGATGGAGGAGCTTCTGGTCAGAACGCCCCGTTTTCAGGTCCGGCCCATGACCTCCCCGGCGGATCGTACGGGTAAAGCATATGTCCATTACACCGCCTGGATAGAGGCCTATACCGGGCTGATGGATCAGAAAATCCTGGACGGACACAGCCTGGAGCATTGCCAGGATATTGCGGAAAAGTACCCTTCAAACACACTGGTTCTGCTGGACCGGGACCAGGGCGGCCGTGTGGCGGGATTTGCCTGCTTTGTCCCCAAGGCCCGGGACTTTGTGTCCGTGCCGGAGGCGGCGGAGGTCTCAGCGCTGTATCTTTTATCCGCGTATCATGGTCTGGGGCTGGGCCGGATGCTGATGGACGCCTGCCTTGCCCGTCTTGACCGGCCCAGGGTGGCGCTTTTCGTGCTCCAGGGCAACGAGAAGGCAATCGGCTTCTACCAGCATATGGGATTCTCCATGACCGGTCACCAGCTCAAGGACCGGATCAACGGGGTGGAGATCACCGAGCTGGAGATGGTCCTGGACAGGGATGTATAGCAGTCAGCCTGGAGCGAGTGGTTTGCTCCAGGCTGACTTTGTTTTGCCGGGCAAGCGGCTGGGAGAACACGGAAATCCATTTTCCCAAAAACGCAGCTTCCTGTAGGGACGGGCATCGCTCGTCCCTACACAGATCCAGCAGGGAGCCCTCTGCCGCTGTAAAAATAGATTTCCCTGCTGGGAGAAACAAATCACTTGACAATGTCATGCGCCCGTGGTAGTCTATATACACGACAACGTCATGTGAAAGGAGCGGAACATCTATGACAGGAGAAAAACAGCGGCTGACCAGTACGGAGTGGGAGGTATGCGAGTGTCTGTGGGAGACCTCCCCCCTGACCATCACCCAGATTGCCAACGCCCTCACCGCCCGCACCGGCTGGTCCCGGAGCACCGGGGAGACCCTGGTGCGGCGGATGGCGGACAAGGGTCTGCTGCGCTGGGAGCAGGGACCCAGGGCAAAGCTCTACTACCCCGTCATTGACCGGGAGGACGCGGTGGTACAAGAGACGAGGGGGTTTCTGAGGAAGGTGTTCGGCGGCAGTCTGGGGCTGCTGGTGAACACCCTGGCGGAGCGGGAGGAGCTGAGCCGGGAGGAGATCAGCCAGCTCTATGACGCGCTGCGGAAGCTGGAGGAGCGGGGCCATGATTGAGTGGATTATCGCCTCCTCCGCCCTCATTCTGCTGGTGCTGGCGCTGCGGCGGGCAGTGGGCGGGCGGATCAGTCCCCGGCTGCGCTACGCCCTGTGGGGGCTGGCGCTGCTGCGGCTGTCCCTGCCAGTAACGCTGTGGGACAGCGGTCTCAGCGTCCTCCGGGCCGCCGAAGCCGCGGACAGCTACCAGCTGGCCTCCACCCTCCCCTCCCGGCTGGAGCTCCACGATGACGGCACGGTACGGACCATGGTGGGCGATTCACAGGAGGTCTTCCGTTGGGACGGGATGGACGGCGAGGTCTTTTTGGAGACCTTCCACAACGCCTACGGCTGGGCGGTGGCGCCCAGCGTGGAGGAGGCCCAGACCCTCCGGGACTGGGGTGAGAAGGCGGTGGACACCGGGCAGCTGAAGCGGCTGGTGGATCTGAAAAACGCCCTGCGGACCCTCTGGCAGGCGGGCGTATGGGTGGGGGGTATCCTCCTGCTGGCCATCAACCTGCGGTTCTATATACGCCTGCGGCGGCGGCGGCAGCGGGCCGGGTCCTACCGGGGCCGTCCGGTGTACACGGCAAAGGGTCTCCCCTCCCCCTGCCTCTTCGGCCTCCTTTGTCCCGCCATCTACCTTCCGCCGGAGCTGGAGGGGGACGCGAGGGAGCACGTGCTGGCCCACGAGTACGCCCACTTCCGCCAGGGGGACCACGCCTGGGCCCTCTGGAGGGGGGTGTGTCTGGTCATCCACTGGTACAACCCCCTGGCGTGGCTGGCGGCAGCCCTCAGCCGCCGGGACTGCGAGCTGGCCTGTGACGAGCGGGCGGTAAAGCTGCTGGGAGAGGACCGGCGGGCCGCCTATGGGCGCACCCTGGTGGGGCTGGTGACCGGGCGGGCCAGGCCTGCGGACCTGCTGGGGTGCGCCACCACCATGACCGGAGGCCGCTCCGCCGTCAAGGAGCGGATTGCCCTGCTGGTGAAGCGGCCCCGGACCACGGCGGCCATGGCCTGCCTTGTGGGGGCCGCCTGCGCCGTCTCCGTCCTGTGCACCTTCACCGGCGCGGCCCGGCCGGAGGACACGCCCGCACCCGCGGAGCCGCCGGAAGCGCCGTTCCAGACGCCGGAGGAACCGGAGCCCGCAAAGACCCCGCCGGAGAGCTCGGATCTGCCCAGCCAGATCGTAACCCCGGGGACCCCGGAGCAGGAGCAGGATATCTGGCTGGTGGGGGAGCTGCCGGAGCACGGTATTGCCGCCTACTACGTCCCCAGGACCGGGGAGAGCTGGCTGGGCTATGGGGACAGCATCCAGAAGGTGGAGGGGGAGCTTGTGCCCACAACCCAGACCTACCTGCCGGAGCTGTATTTTGAGGACCTGGACGGCGACGGGGACCGGGAGCTGGCGGTCATCTCCTGCCAGAGCGCAGGTACCGGGATCGATCGGTGGCAGCTGGATGTCTACGAGTGGGACGGCGAGCGCTGGGCGGGGACCACGCACCGCCCCGAGGGGCTGGCGGAGGATTTCAACCGGGAGCGGGTCTTCCAGTTCTATGAGGACGGCACGGCCTACGTCAGCTACAGCGGCGGCACCCTCCTGCTGGACCTCTCCCGCTATTTCCCTGACCCGGACCAGCCGCCCCAGACGTGCATTCTGGGGGATCCGGCACATCTGCCCCAAGTCCGCTACACCTTCCAGGACGGACAACTGTGGCTGACCCTGGCCGGGCAGATTCTGAATGAACAGACCAGCCGCCTGAGCGGGTATTTCTTTGACTACATCTGCCCCCTTGTCTACGAGGACTACTCCCACGACGGCTCCGCCGGGCATCTCAATCTCCGGGATGGCGTACTGCACAGCGACTATGCGATAGAGCCCGCCCCGCCCCGGCTGTCGGAGGTCCACCGGAACCTTCTGACAGAGATTCTGAGCCAGTGCGACAGCGGATATCCCAACGCCTTTGCCCTCCACGATGTAAACGGGGACGGGGCGGAGGAGCTGCTGGTGCGGTGGATGCCGGATGGCGCCATCTCCTCGGCCTGGGGAACCACCGTCTACGACAGCGCGGGCAGGGAGACGTTCCACGGCTTTGGGGAGCTGACCTTCTACGAAAACGGGACGGTCTCTGTGCCCTGGAGCCACAACCAGGGTCCGGCCGGGGCCATCTGGCCCTACCGGCTGTACCAGTACAGCCCGGCCTCCGGGTATCAGGAGATCGGCTCCGCCCGGGCCATGGACAGCTCCATGGAGCGTTTTCCCGCGGAGGCGGATCTGGACGGAGACGGAGTGGTCTACTTCATCATGGAGGACGCGCTGACCGAGGAAAACGCCGTGGACAACGACGCATATCAGGCGTGGCGAAACCAATATCTGTCCGGATCGAAGGTTCTTCCTGTACAGTATTATTCCTTAACAGAATAAGTTTTGCAGTCTCTGCAAGCAGAGTTTCAGGCGGAAAATGCCATAACGGGCGATTCCGCGCAGCAGGACGGACGCGGAGGCGGTCACGGCTCCTCCGCAGGAGATTTTTCCTCCGCGCTTGACAGGCTTCGACAGTGCGCCTATACTGGACAGTGAAAATACAGAAAAAGGAGCGCGCCATGAAAAAGCTGAGATACCTCCTCCCCGTCCTGCTCTCCCTCCTGCTCACCGCCACGGCCCATGGGGCCTTCTCCGATCTGCCCCCCTCCGGCTGGACCAGGGACGCGGTCACCGCCGCCTGCGGCTACGGCCTCATGGATGGTATAGATGCGGACCTCTTCGGCGTGGGCCGGACCATGAGCCGGGCCCAGTTTGTTACCGTTCTGTCCCGGATGCTCGGCTGGGAGGCCGCTGCGCCGGACGCCTTCTCCGATCTCTCCGGCCACTGGGCCCGGGAGGCCGTCAACGCCGCTGCGGCCGCCGGCGCAGTGGACTCCGGCGGCGACTTCCGCCCGGACGAGCCCATCACCCGCCGGGAGATGGCGGTTATGCTGGTGCGGGCTCTGGGGTATGACCACCTGGCCCAGAACGCCTACCCCCTCCCCTTCACCGACGTGTCCGCGGACCGGGGCTATATCGCCATAGCCTATGATATGGGCATCATCAACGGCAACGCCCCCGCATCCTTCTCCCCGGACAGCTCCGCTACCCGGGAGCAGGCCGCCGCCATGCTGGTGCGGGTCTACGACAAGCTCCACTCCTCCACGGAGTGGACCCACGCCTTCTACGCTATCTCCTCCTACAGCCAGATCCAGCTGGCCAAATCCTTTGACGCGGTCAGCCTGGGCTGGAGCCGGATGACCTGGACCGCCGATGGCGGGGCCTCGCTCAACACCACCGCCCAGGGCGGCAACGAGTTCCGCATCCCCGACGGCTATGCCTCCGCCATTCAGGAGCTCCAGAGCGCCAGGGTCAAGCTCCACCTGAGTGTGTACATGGATACTGCCTCCGGACTTGCGGACCTGCTCTCCAGCCCCAAGGGCCGCGCCCAGGCGGTGGAGGCGATCATGGCGGAGGTGAGCCGGCCCTATGACGGCCTGGACGCCAATCCCTACCAGGGCGTGACCATCGACTTTGAGGGCCTGCGCTCACCCCAGCGGGACAGCTTCACCCAGTTTCTCACCGCCCTGGACGCAGCCCTGGAGGCCCGGAATCTGACGCTGTACGTGGCCGTGATGCCCGCCACCGCTGACGGCGTGTATTACGACGGCTACGACTGCCGGGCTATTGGGGAGCTGGCGGACAAGGTCATCCTGATGGCCCACGACTATCACGCCAAAAATCTCTCTGGCTTCCTCCGCTCCACCTACTACCAGAACACAGCCCTGACCCCCATCTCCTCCGTCTACTACTCCCTGCGTACGGCCCTGGATCCGGACAAGGGCGTGCAGGATCCGGACAAGCTGGTTCTGGCCGTCAGCTGCGCCTCCATCGCCTGGGAGACCGACGAGCAGGGCCTTCTCCTGTCCGAAACGCCCCTCTACCCCACGGCGGAGACCATCCGCGCCCGTATGCTGGGCGGCGCGGAGCGGGGTTGGTCCGAGACCTACCACAACCCCTACCTGCGCTACGCCACCCCGGAGGGACAGCACGTCTTTCTCTGGTATGAGAACGGCCGCAGCGTGGGCGAAAAGGTCTCTCTGGCCCGGATGTTCGGCGTGAAAAACGTCTCCGTGTGGCGGCTGGGCCTCATCCCCAGCTACCAGGACCAGGGCCTGGACTTTGACGTGATGGCCGCTCTGAGGTAGGGCCCTTCCAGAATTTACGCCTTGCCTTTCTGCCCCCGCCTCCCTTATACTGTTTGCCGGGAACGATATGGTCCCCACAAACAGGAAAGGAGCGATCCCCTTATGAAATGAAAGACCCTGATCTGTCTGGCCATGGCCCTTCTGACCCTGAGCCAGACCGCACGGGCCCTCACCGTCACAGTGGACGGCGAGATCCTGCCCGGCGAGAGCTTTGCCGAGGACGGCGTGACCTACGTGCCCCTGGCCCCCCTTCTGGAGGCCCTGGGCGGCTGGGAGACGGCGTGGGACGCCGATCAGCGCGCCGCCTGGGCGGAGACGGAACTGTTCTCTCTGACCGTGCCGGTCCAGCGCAGCCATGTGCTGGCCGACGGATATCTCTATGATATCAGCGACGACACCCTGGTCCGCTCCGGCAGTACATACGTGCCCCTGCGGTCCCTGGCGGACCTGCTGGGGGCCCGGGTGGAGTTCGTGGACTGGAGCAGCCCCGTGGCCGTCCACTCCGGACAGGCCCCGTCCTACACGGAGGAGGATCTCTACTGGCTCAGCCGCATCATCAGCGCGGAGAGCAAGGGCGAGTCCCTGCTGGGTCAGGTGGCGGTGGGCAACGTGATCCTCAACCGGGTGGCGTCGGAGGATTTTCCCAACACCATCCGCGGCGTGGTCTTTGACCGCAGGAACGCCGTGCAGTTCGAGCCCGTGGCCAACAACACCATCTACGACGAGCCCACGGCCCAGAGCGTGCTGGCCGCCCGGCTGGCCCTCAACGGCACCAACGCGGCGGGCTCCTGCCTGTACTTCTTCAACCCCAGCATCTCCAAGGGGGTGTGGATCCGGCAGAACCGGGCCTACTTCGGCTCCATCGGCTGTCACGCCTTTTATCAATAGAGCATATGCGCCCTCCGGCCAGCCGGGGGGCGCTTCCCATAGATTGATTTGACTTTTTGGCCCGCAGGCGGTACAATGGTGACAAAAATGTGACTGATATCAGGAGGGCTGCGCCATGCTGTATTCCGATCACCCCCGCGTCCACTACGACAAGGCCCAGCTGGCGGAGGTCATCTGCCAGTTCCGCTTTCCCGTCATTCTGTCCATCGGCGCGCGGGAGCCCGTGGACTTCCAGGAGGCTGTCCGCTCCCTCCTCCCCCGCTACGCCGTCAAGGAGGACCGGCCCGCCCCCAAGATCACCGGCCTGGGCACCCCCCACGCCAGGCTGGAGCAGCCCAAGCCTGTTGTCAACCACAGCTTCATCTCCGCCGACGGGCTGTGGAAGCTGAATCTGACCAATTACTTCATCTCCCTGAGCACCATGGCCTATCCCGGCTGGGAGAGCTTCGGCAAGCACTTTGATCTGCCCCTGGCCCAGTTTATCCGCATCTATCAGCCCGCCTACTTTGAGCGCATCGGTCTGCGGTACGTGAACATTTTCTCCCGCACGGCCCTGGATCTGGCGGGGGAGCCCTGGCGGGATCTCATCGCCTCCCCCTACCTGGGCGTTCTGGCGGAGGAGGACGTGGAGGAGAGCCGCGCCCGCAAGTGCTCCGTGGACGTGGAGCTGAGCCTGGACGGCAGCTGCAGCGCCAAGCTCCACGCCGGCCCCGGCCTGGTCAAGAAAAGCGGCCCCGGCGCCTCCCAGGACCCGGAGGTGAAGTTCATCCTGGATATGGACCTCTTCATGGCCGGCCAGCTGGACCCCCGACTGGCCGCCGCCGGTCTGGAGACCCTCCACGGCCACTCCACCGCCCTGTTCCAGGGGGCCATCACGGACCGGCTCCACACCGCCCTGGAGCCCCGGTAGTCCCCCCCTTCCCCAGGCGGTTCCTGTGAATACAGGCGCTTGCCCCTGTTTGTCACCCGGATTCCCCTTGACAGAAGCCCGCTCCTATGGTATAGATTGGTAGGGAAATCCGGCCGGACGGCGGAGCCGTCCGTGAACATATCTACACAGAAGGGACTATATACATGGGAAACATTGCGATTGTCACCGACAGCAACAGCGGGATTACGCAGGCGGCGGCCAGGGAGCTGGGCGTGCGCGTGCTCCCCATGCCGTTCTATATCAACGAGGAGCTCTTTTTTGAGGACGTTACCCTCACCCAGGAGGCGTTCTACCAGCGTCTGGCGGAGGACGCCGACATCTCCACCTCCCAGCCCGCCCCCGGGGACGTGACCGGGCTGTGGGACGAGCTGCTGGAAAGCTATGACCAGATCGTCTATATCCCCATGTCCAGCGGCCTATCCAACTCCTGCGAGACCGCGCTGATGCTGGCCGCCGACTACCGGGACAAGGTGTTTGTGGTGGACAACCAGCGCATCTCCATCACCCAGCGCCAGTCGGTGCTGGACGCTCTGGAGCTGGTCCGCTGCGGCCTGGACGCCCGGCGGATCCACGACGTGCTCATGGCGCAGCGGCTGGAGGCCAGCATCTATATCACCGTGGACACCCTGAAGTACCTGAAAAAGGGCGGCAGGGTCACCGCCGCCGGCGCGGCCATCGGCACGGTGCTGGGCATCAAGCCTGTGCTCCAGATCCAGGGGGACAAGCTGGACGCCTTCGCCAAGGCCCGGGGCTGGAAGTCCGCCAAGAAAATCATGCTGGACGCCATGGAGCGGGACGTGACAGAGCGCTTCGCCGGCAAGGAGGTCCATCTGGGGGCCGCTTACACGTGCAGCGATCAGGAGGCGCTGGCGTGGAAGCAGGAGATTCAGGAGCGCTTCCCCGGCCGCAGCATCCACATGGACCGGCTGTCCCTGAGCGTATCCTGCCACATCGGCCCCGGATCCATGGCGATCACCTGCTCTCAAAAAATTGTCCTCTGAGGACGGACCATACAGAACGCGGCGCGGAACTTTTTGTTCCGCGCCGCGTTCTGCCTCCCAGGAAGTATTTTCCTGCTTCCAGGCGGGCATCCTCCCATGAGATCCATGAATTTCCCGGCAGAAACATCTTAGAGCCTGTTTATCGTGCAATGACCGCATCGAGCGGTCATGTACAATTCAATTTTCTGCGCAGGCCCCTCCATGGGGCTGCGAGATATGAAGCAGGCTCTTAATAAATTCTTATACATTTCCCTGCTTTCATTTTAATCCCAATCGCGCTACAATAGAGCCACACCCCGAAGGGAGAGGAGGTCCGGTATGCGAGAACAACACCGGTCATTGACACTCAGGCAAAAGAGATGGATCGTGGGCACAGGCATTGTCCTGTTTCTGGTGCTCTCGGTTCTGGCGTGCTGGTTCGCCGGCAGGCCCCTCATCCAGTTCGCACAGGAGCCGGAGCGTTTCCGGAACTGGGTAGACCAGCAGGGTCTGTGGGGTCCCCTGCTCTTTATGGGCATGATCGTCCTCCAGATCGTGGTGGCCATCATCCCCGGAGAACCCCTGGAGATCGTGGCGGGCTACGCCTTCGGCGCGCTGGAGGGCACCCTGTGGTGTCTGCTGGGGGCCTTCGCGGGGAGACTGGCGGTGTTCCTGCTGGTGCGGCGGTTCGGGACCAGGGCCATCGAGGTCTTCTTCCCCCTGGATAAGCTCCAGTCCCTCCGCTTTCTCCAGAATGAGCGGCGGCTCACCTTCTGGGTGTTTTTTCTCTTCTTCCTGCCGGGTACGCCCAAGGACCTGCTGTGCTATATCGTGGGCATAACCAAGCTCCCCCTGCGCAGCTGGCTTGTCATCAGCGCCGTGGCCCCTATCCCCTCCATCATCACCTCCACCATCGGCGGCGACGCGCTGGGTATGGGAAACTACGCCTTCGCCGCACTGGTTTTCGGTATCACTATTGTTATCAGCAGCTTAGGTCTGCTGGCCTATCGCGCCATCTGCCGGGCGCGGGAAAGGAGCGAAACATGAGCGCTTTAATCGTTCTGCGCAGCATCAACCGGATCATCGGCATCCTCTTCCTTCTGTGCTATTCCTATCAGCTTCTCTACGTCCCTGTTGCCCTTCTGCACAAGAAGCGGGCCAAGGCGGCGGCCTCTATCCGCCGCTACGCGGTGCTCATCTCCGCCCGGAACGAGGAGGCGGTGATCGGCCACCTGCTGGACAGCATCCGCCGCCAGGACTACCCTGCGGACAGCCTCGCCGCCTTTGTGGTGGCGGACAACTGCACCGACGGCACCGCCCGGGTGGCCCGGGAGGCCGGGGCCGTGGTCTACGAGCGCACGGACCGGGTCCACGTGGGCAAGGGCTACGCCCTCAACTACCTCCTGACCCAGATTCGGGACGCCTGGGGAGACGACTACTTTGACGGCTACTTTGTTTTTGACGCCGACAACCTCCTGGCCCCGGACTACGTCTCCCGGATGAACGAGACCTTCTCCCCGGACTGCCAGATTGTCACCAGCTACCGGAACTCCAAAAACTTCGGTGACAACTGGATCTCCGCCGGCTATGGCCTGTGGTTCCTGCGGGACGCCGCCTTTCTCAACGCCCCCCGGACCCAGCTGGGTCTGAGCGCGGTGGTCTCCGGCACCGGATACCTCTTCAGCCGCGAGGTGATGCTCCAGGGCAATGGCTGGCCCTTCCACTCCCTCAGCGAGGACACGGAATTCACCGTCAACAGCATCCTCCAGGGCCACCGGATCGGCTACTGCGGCGAGGCGGAGCTCTTTGACGAGCAGCCCACCAGCCTTGTCCAGTCCTGCCGCCAGCGGATGCGCTGGGTGCGCGGCAACCTGATGGTGTTCCTCAAGGAGGGCGGCCGGCTAACGGCGGGCCTCTTGGGAAAGAACGCCCTGAGCTGCATGGATCTGCTTCTCTCCATCCCCCCGGCCATCGTGCTGACCGTTCTGGGCGTGGTGTTCGGCGCGGCGCTGACTGTGGTGGAGATCCTCAGCGGCGGTCCGTTGCTGCCTATGCTGATGGCCACTCTGGCCTCCTTCGCGGTGCCCTACCTGCTGCTGTTCCTGGCAGGCGCTCTGACCACCCTGACCCAGTGGCGGCACATCCGCGCCAGCGCGTGGAAGAAGATTCTCTATACCATTACCTTCCCCATCTATATGACCACCTACGTGCCCATCACCATCATGGCCCTGCTGGGCAAGGTGGAGTGGAAGCCCATCGAGCACCGGGCCGTGATGAGCATTCAGGAGCTGAAATAGTCCCTCTCTCTTCTCTCTCTTCACAGCGCCGCCCCCTTCGGAGAAATTCCGAAGGGGGCGGCCGGTTTTTCCATGTCTCGACAAAAAAATATAAAATGATACCAATAAAATCATTGACAAATTTAGCGTTTTATTGTAAGCTCTTATTAGAGCTCTCTGCTCACCCCCGCGCCCGCATATCTACAGGCAGGGCGCATATACTGACGACATAGGAAAGCCGCGGCCAATATACATCTTTGAGGGAGGCAAGGGATAGGTCTGCGATGCTAAAAGGAGAATGTTACATGGTCAACGAGTATATGTTCAAAAATTTGATGGACAGTCTCGTTCCTATCACCCGATTTAACAAGGGCGAAGCAAGCAGGATTTTTGACGAAGTGTCCAGGAGCGGCACAAAAATTGTACTGAAGAACAACACACCCGCTTGCGTGCTGATGGACCCTAAGCAGTATGAGGAAATGCTTGAACAGCTGGAAGACTATTCCTTGATCGTGGAATCGATCAAGCGCTTGGATCATAACGAGGACACCGCTGACTTTTCCGAGGTGCTGTGCTCGCTCGGCATCTCAGAGGAGCAACTGGAGGGGTTTGAGCAGGTGGAGCTCGACTGATCCAAACAAAAGGAGGAGTTTTCATGCCAGCACCGTGGCGTGTAAAATTTCGTGCAGAGGCCCAGAAAGACCTGGGCGCGTTGGATAACTCCCAGCAAGCAGAGGTTTTGAAGGCCCTCAAAAAGGTCTCCCTCAATCCTCTGCCCCAGTCGGAGGGCGGATACGGCAAGCCCCTGAGGGGCGGATTGGCCGGCTTGATGAAGATCAAGCTCAAAGCCGCTGGTCTGCGGATCGTCTACCGGTTGATCCGGACTGAGACTACCATGGAGATCATTGTCATCGCAATACGGGATGGCGATGCGGTCTACGATGCCGCCGGGAAACGGCTGAAATGATGAACAGGAAAAATCCGGCCCCGGGAGACGTCCCAGGACCGGATTTTGCTGTCCGAACAGATCTTACTACATCCGCACCTCCGCCCGGCGGTAGCACACCGCGCTCAGGGCCACCAGCGCCAGCAGGACCACCGCGCCAACGGCACGCCACGCTCCGGGCCGCAGAAGCCCGGCCAGGAACAGGAGCCCCCTGCCGATCTGGGCCAGCAGGCTGCCGCTGCCGTTTTTGACCGCCGCAATGCTGTTGGACACGATCATGGGGCCGAAGCACAGGGGAAACCAGACGGCCGCAAACCCCTTGGGCCCGAACCGCAGCTGTAGGGCTCCCAGGCAAAAGCTGATTACGCACACCGCCGATGCAAGGATGGGGACATAGTACCACTCAAAATAGCTGAACACGTCCAGGGACAGCTCCCAGCCCGGGTACAGCAGGCCGTACAGCCACAGCTCCAGCCGGTTGAGCGCCCAGGCCGTCCCTATGCCCAGCAGGCTGTGGAGGGCTGTGACCACCGGATCCGAGAGTATATAGGAGGTGCGGGTGCGGCCCATGGACACCGCCATCCGGTAGCGCACCGACGCGCCGTAGCCCCCCGCAATCCCGCCGCCCAGCACCCCGCCCAGCAGGGCCATCATGGACCCAATGGCGGCGTAGTCCCGGTCCTCATTGAGAAAGGCATTGATTCCCAGCACCATGAGCACTCCAAAGAGGAACACGCTCCCCTGTATAGCCAGCATCATCAGGATCCCGCTGCGGGTGGCCCGCAGATGCCTCACAAAAAATTTCATTCCCCGTCCCTCCTCACAGCTTCACTTCCTGCCGCTGCAGCAGCAGCCACTGGAAGGCCACATCCAGCCCAAACGCCGCCAGGGCTGTCCCCACCAGCCACCATGGCAGCCGCTCCAAATAGGCCGCCAGGACCGCGGTGTTGGTCTCGGACAGAGCATCGCCAATGGCTACGCCGGTGAACCCCATGGTCCCCCCTGCCAGGCCGAATAGGAGCACAATGAAAATGGTGCCCACCCATCTCCACTTCACCAGCAGGGTCCCTATGATGCTCCCCAGCGCGGAGGACGCAATCAGCAGGCACAGGATGGTGGGGATGCTCCGCAGGCCGATGGAGGACACCTCCCCCGGCGCCAGCAGCCACACCAGGCCGCACAGCGATATGGTCACGGTGATAATCAGCGCCCGGTAGTAGTGGAACCCCAGCAGCACGTTCCGCCGGGTCTCCCCCATGGCCAGCAGCAGGGGCACATACAGGCTCTGGCTCCCGGTGTTAATCATCATCATGGTGAAAATAGCGGCAAAGCAGAAGAAGTAGGGCCCCACCGAGGCCAAGGCCTTGAAATCCAGCCCGTCCGCGCTAAATACGGCGATCAGCGTGAATACGGCCGTCAGCGCCAGCTCCACCACCGCGCTCTCACAGGCGTACCGGGTCCAGAACCGCAGATTTCGTCTCACTGTCTGGTCTCCTCCTCCCCGCACAGAGCCACAAAGGCCCGCTGGAGGTTCACCGGCTGCACGGACACGTCCCGGCTCTCGTCCACGCTCTGGCCGGGCTTCAGAAACACGGTCACGCCCTTGCTGCGGCCCACGGTCTCCGCGTGGTGGACCTCCAGTCCCGCCGTGGCCGCGTCCACCTCCTCCGCCTTGCCGCTGACGTGGCGGGCGCTGTCCACAAAGGTCTGGGTGTCCCCCTCCAGGAGAACCCTCCCCTGGTGGAGGATGATGACCTCCTCCAGGATGTCCGCCGCCTCCTCGATGATGTGGGTGGAGATGACAAAGGTGCGGCCCGAGGCGGCGTACTCCTCCAGCAGCAGCTTGTAGAACTGCTCCCGTGCCACCACGTCCAGCCCCGCCACCGGCTCGTCCAGGAAGGTGTAGGGGGCCTTGGAGCACAGGGCCACAATGATGGTTATCATGGACAGCATCCCCTTGCTCATCTTCCCCAGCTTCTTCTTCACGTTCAGCTCAAAGAGCGACACCAGCCGGGCCTCCATGTCCCTGTCCCAGCTCTCGTAATAGGTGGCGGCGATGCGCAGGTACTCCTTGGCCTTCATGGACGCCAGACCGCTCTCCGCGTTGGCGTTCAGCTCCCGGGAAAAGCACAGCTTCTCCAGGCTCCTCCGGTTCTCCCACACCCCCTGGCCGTCCAGGGAGATCTCGCCCCGGGTGGCCGGGTTCTGGGCGGTGAGGATGGACAGCAGGGTGGTCTTCCCCGCGCCGTTGCGGCCGATGAGGCCGTAGATCTTCCCCGGCTGAAGCTCCAGGCTCACGTCCTGAAGCACGTCCTTGCCGGAGTAGGTTTTCACAATATCCTTACAAATGAGGCTCATATGCTTCTCTCTCCTATCATGTTCAGTAATTCCTCCCGGGATATGCCCAGGCTCCTGGCCTCCGCCAGCAGCGGGGCCAGATGGTTCTCCGCGAAGGCGGCCTTCCGCTTGGCCAGGATCCGCTCCCTGGCCCCGCTGGACACGAACATGCCGATCCCCCGCCGCTTGTAGAGAATGCCCTCGTCCACCAGCAGACCCACCCCCTTGGCCGCCGTGGCAGGATTGATGGTGTAGAGCTTGGCCAGCTCGTTGGTGCTGGGGACCTGCTCCTCCTCCAGAAGGATCCCCCGCAGAATGTCCGTCTCGATCATCTCGCTGATCTGGAGGTAGATGGACTTCTGCTCTGTCAGGCGCTCATTCAAAAACCGCCCCTCCTTTCTTGATCGGTTAAGTGGTTAATTACTTGTGTAACTAACTATATAGCATATGCGTCGATTTGTCAAGGGGGATGAGAAAAAACAGGGAAATCTTTTTTCACAGCGGCAGATGGAGCCTTGCGGGATTTGTGTAGGGGCGAGCATCGCTCGCCCGCTTCTTTCGGACCGCTGGCGAGGTTCGTTAGAACAGGCCAGCGATGCTCGCCCCTACAGAAGACTGCGTTTTTCGGAAAATGGATTTTCGTGGAAAAAAGAAGGGCCGGCGGCCCCTTCCGGAAGGCCCGCCCCCTGCCGAAATCCGCAGAATAAAACAGGGGAAGCGCTCCCCCTGGGGGGAGCGCTTCCTAATCAGCAATTTAATCAGCCCTGCTCACGCATCTTGGCGAAGCAGTCGCTGCAATAAACCGGACGATCGCTCTTGGGCTCGAAGGGCACGCGGGCCTCGCCGCCGCAGTTCGCGCAGGTGGCGGTGAAGTACTCGCGGGGACCGCGGGCGGCGTTCTTGCGGGCGTCGCGGCAGGCCTTGCAGCGCTGGGGCTCGTTCTGGAAGCCGCGCTCAGCGTAGAACTCCTGCTCGCCGGCGGTGAAAACGAACTCCTGACCGCACTCCTTGCAAACTAAGGTCTTGTCTTCGTACATGATTTTACCCTCTCTTTGAATAGAAAAAAATATATTGCGTTCAGCCTTTGCTGAAATCGCCGGAAATAAGGTGCCGCGCCGCCTTGCGGCGAATGCGCTGCACAGCGTTGTCCACCGACTTGGGGGACCGTGAAACCGCTTCGGCCATCTCCCGTATGGTAAGACCGTCTAAATAGTACCCCAAGATCTTCGCCTCGAACTGGGACAGCTGCTTGCAAACATCACTTAAAGTGTCCTGTGCGCCTTCCCGGCCAATAATCAGGTCCTCGGGGTTCGCCTGGGAGATCGCACCGCAGATGGAGGTATGACTATCAAAGAAGGGTATTTCAAGGGGAACCGACTGGTTAAGCGGCGTGTGCTTGTCGCGGGCGGCGGCCCGGACCGCAGAATACAGCCGGTTGCGGATACATATTTCTGCGAAGGTGCGAAAGCCTGCCGGTTTTTCCTCATCAAACTCCCGCACTGCGTATATCAGGCCGATCATGCCCTCCTGTATCAGATCGTCGCTGTCCCCTCCCACCAGATAGTAGGGCCGGGCCAGCTTGCGGACCAGACGGTGATAGCGCTTAACCAAGGTCTCCTCCGCCTCCCGGTCCCCCTCCCGGGCCAGGGCGCACAGGCGCTCGTCCGGCAGGTCCTCATAGGCGGTGATTTGGGCTTCGTTGATCGACATGTCTATTATACCTAGTTTCCCTTGCTCTTGTCAAGTAAATATTAAAATTTTGTGAATTGTTTCTTCAAATTTTTAGCGTTTTCACCAATTCGGCCAGACGGCCCGCGCAGCCCTCGGCCTGCTGGACGGTTTTTGCCTCCACCATGACCCGGACCAGGGGCTCCGTGCCGGAGGGGCGCACCAGCACCCGGCCGTCGCCGCCCAGCGCCTCCTCCTCCCTGCGGATGGCCTCCTGAAGGTCCTGGGAGGCCATAACCGCCTCCTTCAGCCCCGGCTGGTTGGCCAGCTCCACGTTGATGAGGGTCTGGGGATAGGTTGGGCAGATGGAGGCCAGCTCGGAGGCGGGCTTGCCGCTGCGCTTGAGGACCTGGAGGAATTGCAGGGCGGTCAGCTGGCCGTCGCCGGTGGTGGCGTAGTCGGTAAAGATGGTGTGGCCCGACTGCTCCCCGCCGATGCGGTAGCCGAACTCCAGCATCTTCTCCAGCACGTTCCGGTCCCCTACGGGCGTACAGATCAGCCGGATGTTGTTCTTGTTGCAGAACTCATGGAGGCCCAGATTGCTCATGACCGTGCCAACGATGGTGCGGCCGGTGAGCAGGCCCTGGTCCCTCATGCTGAGGCCGCACACGGCCATGGTCTTGTCGCCGTCCACCACGTTCCCCTTTTCGTCGATCATCAGGCACCGGTCCGCGTCGCCGTCAAAGGCAATGCCCAGATCGTACCGGCCGGCGGTGACCATGGCGGCCAGGCTGTCCAGGTGGGTGGAGCCGCATTGGAGGTTGATGTTCACGCCGTTGGGCTTTTTGTGGATGAAGTCGGCCTCGATCTCAAAGCCGGCGAAGAGGTCCGGGGCCGTGGCCGCGGCGGCGCCGTTGGCGCAGTCGATGAGCACCCGCAGTCCGCCCAGATCGTCCTGGACCGTGGCGGCCAGATGCTTGATGTACTCGTATTTAAGGTTCTTCATGCCGTGGATCCGCTTGCCGATGTCCCCGCCCTTTTTGATGGGCATGGGGTCCGGGGAGAGGATCTTGGCCTCCACCCGCTCCTCCAGCGCGTCGGAGAGCTTGTAGCCCCGGCTGTTGAAGACCTTGATGCCGTTGTGCTCAAAGGGGTTGTGGCTGGCGGAGATGACCACGCCTGCGTCCGCCTCCACCTTGATGGTGAGGTAGGCCACCGCCGGGGTGGGGATGGTGCCCAGGGGCATCACGTCGCCGCCCGCGGAGGTGATGCCGGAGATCAGCGCGCCCTCCAGCATGTCCGAGGATATGCGGGTGTCCATGCCGATGGTGATGAGAGGCGGCGCGCCCTTCTCCTCTGTCAATACCAGCGTCACCGCCTGCCCTACCCGGTACGCCAGCTCCGCCGTCAGGTTCTCGCCTACGATCCCACGAATGCCGTCCGTTCCAAAAAGCTTACCCATAACTGCTGCGCTCCTCGCTTTTTTAGTAGTCATTCTTTTTCTTGAAAGAAAAAGAATCAAAAAGAACTTTTAGAGGGGTTATTTCAAGAAAATTCCTTTTTTACAAAATATGATGGTACACAATGGTATATGGCTGCAGGGGTCAGCATCGCTTGCCCGTTCTATCGACACCCACCAGCGGCGCGGGAGAAGCGGGCGAGCAATGCTCGCCCCTACACCCCGTCCTCGTCTGAAATCCATTCTACTAGATCCCCCGGCTGGCAATGGAGAATATCGCATATTACACCCAGACTCTCTAGTGCAATCGCAATATTGCCATTGCGCATTTTTTGCAAGGTAGCTTCTCCAAGTACTTTATCCTTACGCAGCTTATAGCTGGAATATCCAGCCTTTTTTAGCTCGTCCAATATATTGACTTTATATCTTAGCATATTTTTTTACCAATTCTTCGAATAATCACTAGATTCAGTGTTGACATTCCCTAGATATAGTGTATAATGGTATCATCTTGACAAAGGAGTATATACCTATGAACGAATTAATGCAAGCTCTGTATACCTATTTAATTGACTATCAGCTGGAGGACTACTACGGCCAGACGGAATATGATGCCCGGCGGAAGAAGCGGGACCAGATTGGCCGTCAGCTGTGGGAGCAGCTGGGGCCGGAACAGCGGGAGCTGTTGGAGGCGCTCCAGCGGGCCTACGACTGTACCCAGCTGTCGGAGCTGGAGGCCATGTTCCTTGCAAGCTTTGACCAGTGCAAGGCCCTGGCGCTCACCCACGCGGCCCCGTAAGCCGCAGAGCAGCCAGGATATCCCCTCTAAAAGTTCTTTTTGATCCTTTTTCTTTCAAGAAAAAGGATGTTGACTAAAAGCTCAGCTGCTCCATCCCGCCGCCGGGGACGCTTAATCCCAGGTGCTGGTAGGCTTTCGCGGTGACGCACCGGCCCCGGGGGGTGCGGGTGAGAAAGCCGATCTGCATCAGATAGGGCTCGTACACGTCCTCCAGGGTCACCGCCTCCTCGTTGATGGTGGCGGCCAGGGTCTCCAGCCCCACCGGGCCGCCGCCGTAGTACTCGATCACGGCCCGGAGCATCCGGCGGTCAATGTTGTCCAGGCCCAGGCGGTCCACCTCCAGGGCGGTGAGGGCCTTGTCGGACAGCTCCTTGGTAATCACGCCGTCCCCCACCACCTGGGCGAAGTCCCGCACCCGGCGAAGCATCCGGTTGGCGATACGGGGGGTGCCCCGGCTGCGGCAGGCGATCTCCATAGCTCCGTCGGGCTCAATGGGCGCGTCCAGGATGCCGGCGGACCGGGTGACGATCAGGGCCAGCTCCCGGGGCGTGTACAGCTCCAGCCGCAGGGTCACGCCGAACCGGTCCCGGAGGGGCGCGGAGAGCTGGCCGGCCCGGGTAGTGGCCCCGATGAGGGTGAACTTGGGCAGATCCAGGCGGATGGAGTTGGCCGAGGGCCCCTTGCCAATGATAATATCAATGGCAAAATCCTCCATGGCCGGGTACAGCACCTCCTCCACGGAGCGGTTGAGGCGGTGGATCTCGTCCACAAACAGGATGTCGTTCTCATTGAGGTTTGTCAGCAGGGCCGCCAGATCCCCGGCCTTCTCAATGGCCGGGCCGGAGGTGATGCGGACGTTGACCCCCATCTCATTGGCGATGATGCCGGACAGGGTGGTCTTGCCCAGGCCCGGGGGGCCGTGGAGCAGGACGTGGTCCAGGGGCTCGGAGCGCATCTTGGCCGCCTGGATGAATACCTCCAGATTGCCCTTTGCCTTCTCCTGGCCGATGTACTCCCGGAGGTTTTTGGGCCGCAGGGAGTACTCGTTCTCATCCTCGCAGGTGAGGGTAGTCGCCACAAGGGGCTCCTCCTCCACAAAGGGCTCCTTGCCGGAAAAGTCAATGCTCACCGTTCACGCCCCCTCACTTCACCATATTTTTCAGGGCCAGACGGATCACCTGCTCCAGGCTCTGGCCCTCGATGTCGATGCCCTTGAGGGCCACGTTGATCTCCGCCTGGGAGTAGCCCAGCACCGCCAGGGCGGCGGATGCCTCGCTGAGCTTGTTCTGGGGGATGATGGTCACGGCGGGCCCGGCCACGCTCTCCCCGGAGCCGGACACGGTCTGACCCTTGGCCAGCTTGTCCTTCAGCTCCAGGATGATCCGCTGGGCAATGCGCTTGCCCACGCCGGGGGCGCGGGTGAGGGACTTCTCGTCCCCGGTGATGATGCTCATGGCCAGATCCGTGGGCGCGGAGGAGGAGAGGATAGCCAGGGCGGCCTTGGGCCCCACGCCGGAGACGGAGATGAGCTGCTGGAACAGCTTGAGCTCCTCCCGCCCGGCAAAGCCGTAGAGGTCCATGGCGTCCTCCCGGACGCTGAGGTAGGTGAAGAGCTTGACCTTGTCCCCCTTTTTGATCTGGGAAAGGGTGTAGGCCGTGGTGCGGCAGGCGTAGCCCACGCCGCCGCAGTCGATCACCGCCAGATAGGGCTCCACGTGGGCCACGGTTCCGGAAACATAGTAGTACATACAATCTCCTTATCGGGTGTCGTATCGCCTGGGGTCAAAGACCCGCTCCATGTTGAGCAGGCTGGTGGCGCTGCGGCCGTGGCAGATGGCGATCGCCAGCGCGTCGGCGGCGTCGTCCGGGCGGGGGATCTCCTTCATCTTCAAAAGCCGCTGGGTCATGAGCATAACCTGCCGCTTGTCCGCGCCGCCGTAGCCCGCCACGGCCTGCTTGACCTGCATGGGGGTGTACTCGAACACTGGCACCCCGGACCGCTCCGCCTCCAGCAGGATCACTCCCCTGCCGTGGGCCACAGCAATGCCGGTGGTGATATTTTTTGAGAAGAACAGCTCCTCCACCGCCATCTCGTCGGGCCTGAACTGCTCAATAAGCTGGTTCATGTCCTGGGAGATCTGGTAGAGGCGGGTGGACAGGGGCAGGCCCGCCGGGGTGGTAATCACACCGTAGCGGAGCAGCCGGGAGCGGGCGCGTTCCGCCTCCACCAGCCCGAAGCCGATGGTAGCCACGCCGGGGTCTATGCCTAATATGCGCATGGGGGCGGCTCCTTTTTCATACTGCTCCATATTCTAACATCTGTATGATAAAAAAACAAGCTGATTCTTTGAAAAAATCAGCTTGTACGATGCTCGCCCCTGCTCCATATTCAGGTTATAAGGACCACTGAAGTTTTTCTTTTTGATTCTTTTTCCGCAGGCCGCTTGCGGCCCAGGCTCGCCGAAGGCGATGCTTGTTCACAAAGAAAAAGAATGATTACTTCCCGAACACCTCGGCGGCCACCCGTGCGGACTGGGCGGCGTCCCTGGTGTAGTAGTCCGCGCCGATTCTGTCGGCAAAGGACTGGGTGACCACCGCGCCGCCCACCATGACCTTGCAGGGCGCGCCGGCCTCCCGCAGGGCCCGGATGGTGACGGCGATGTTCTGGGCCGTGGTGGTCATGAGGGACGAGAGGCCCACCAGGGGCGCCCTGGTCTCCAGCGCCGCCGCCACAACCGTCTCCGGGGCCACGTCCCGGCCCAGGTCCAGCACCCGGTAGCCGTAGTTCTCCAGAAGCATTTTCACAATATTCTTGCCGATGTCGTGGACGTCCCCCTGGACCGTGGCCAGCAGGATGGTCCCCCGCTCCCCCGTCCCCCGGGGCATGCTGGCGCGGACCATATCGCAGGCGGCTCTGGCCGCCTCGGCGGAGGCCATCAGCTGGGGCAGAAACACCTCCCCCGCCTCGTAGCCCTCCCCCACCCGGTCCAGGGCCGGGAGAATCAGGCCGGTGACGATCTCCATGGGCGGCAGCCTGCCCAGCAGCTCCTGGACTGCCGCCGGGACCTCCCCCTTCCGGCCGCTGGCGACGAGGCTCTGGAGCAGCTTCTCCGGGTCCTCCGGGGCGGGGGCGGCGGTCCGGGTCCCGCTGTGGCGGGCGATGTAGGCGGCGCAGCCGGGGTCCTCCCCCATAAGCACCCGGGCCCCGTCCAGGGCGTCTTGGACTGCGGGGGAGCCGGTGTTGACGATGGGCACGTTGAGCCCGGCGGCCAGACAGGCGGAGAGGAAGGCGCAGTTGAGGGCGTCCCGCCCCGGCAGGCCGTGGCTGACGTTGGACACCCCCAGCACGGTTTTGTATCCCGCCTGACGGACCATGCGGATGGCCTCCGCCGCCGCCATGGCGGACTGGGGGTTCACCGAGGCAGCCATAGCCAGACAGTCAATGAGAATATCCTCCCGGCGCACCCCCGCCTCCTCCGCCGTCCGGGCGATCCGGAGGGCGGTGGCGGCCCGGGCCTCCGGGCTGTCGCTGATTCCCTGCCCGTCCAGGGCCAGGACGATGAGCCCCGTGCCGTACTTCACCGCCAGGGGCAGCATACTGGCGAGGCTCTCCGGCGTGCCGTTGACGGAGTTGAGGACAGGCCGGCCCCGGCACACCCGCAGGGCCTTCTCCAGGGCCGCCGGATCGGAGCAGTCGATGACCAGGGGCAGGGGCGACACCTTCTGGATGGCCAGCACCAGCTGGGGCAGGGCCTCCCCCTCGTCGATGTCCGGCAGGCCCGCGTTGACCACCAGCAGGTCCGCCCCCTCCTCCTGCTGGGCGATGGCAGCCTCGCCGGCGTAGTCCCAGTTCTTTTCATAGAGGGCCATGCGCATTTTGGGCCGGCCCGTGGGGTTGATCCGCTCCCCCACCGTCGCGATGGAGGTCTCTGTCAGGGTCCGCACCCCCTGCCAGCCGCACAGGCGGCAGAGCCTGTCCGGCTTTTGCCGGGGCGGGCCCTCCCAGCCGTCCAGCAGGGCGCGAAGGGCCCGGATGTGGTCCGGCGTGGTGCCGCAGCAGCCGCCCAGGATGGACGCGCCGCTCCGCAGGAAGTCCCGGGCACAGCGGGCAAACTCCTCCGGTCCCACATCGTACACCGTCTCCCCGCCCTCCATGCGGGGCAGGCCCGCGTTGGGCTGAACGGCCACCGGCAGATGGGTGGCGCGGAGCATCTCCTCCAGGGCCGGCCCCAGCTCCCGGGGCCCCACGGAGCAGTTGAGCCCCACCCCGTCCGCCCCCAGGGCGGTGAGGGTGACGGCGGCGGCGGCCGGGTCCACCCCTAAAAAGGTCCTGCCGTCCGCGCCGAAGGTCATGGTTGCCAGCACCGGGAGGCGGGTGTTCTCCTTTGCCGCCAGCAGGGCGGCTTTGGCCTCCAGCAGATCGCCCATGGTCTCGATGAGCACCAGATCCGCCCCCGCCTGCTCCCCTGCCGTGACGATCTCCGCAAAGAGCTCGTAGGCCCTCTGGAAGCTGAGGGGACCGAAGGGCTTCAGCAGCGTCCCCAGGGGGCCCACGTCCAGGGCCGCCAGCTTCCCCCCGGCCCGGCGGGCCAGGGATATGCCGGCGGCGATATAGGGGGCCGGGTCCTCCCCCAGCTTCTGACGGCTGGCGCCAAAGGTGTTGGCGGTGATGATGTCCGCCCCTGCGGCGGCGTAGGCGGCGTGGACGGCCTCCACGGCCGCCGGGTTTGTGAGGTTCAGCGTCTCCGGGGCCTGCCCCGGCTCCAGCCCGGAGCCCTGGAGCATGGTGCCCATGCCCCCGTCCAGCAGGAGGCGTCGGTTGAGATCAAGCATGGCGTTACTCCTATCCTTTGTCGTTATTGACTGCGTTCTGTTTTGAGCGCGGACAACACATGGGAAACCGTCATTTGCAGATCAGCGGGGATCTCCCCCCTGGCGGGCAGCACGGCGAGAAACGCCTCCTCTTCCGCCGGCTCCGGCGCAAATACCGGCGGCGGGATGTGCAGCGCCCGGCAGACCATCTCCTCAAAGGCGGCGTAATTCACCGTGTCCGTGGTCCCCACATGGAAAATCCCGTGCAGCTTCCGGCTGAGAACGTACCTTGCGTAGTCCCCGATCTGGTCTGCCAGGGTGACGTTGATCGTATAGCCGGGGTAAGTGGGGTGGGGCTCCCCGCTTTCGCTGCTGCGCCGGAGCTGCCGGACCCGCGGACAGCCGGGGCTCCAGACGGCGGCCAGACGAAAGACCGTCAGCTGCTCCCCGAGCAGCCGCCCCAGCATCGCCTCGCAGTCCCGCTTGAAGACGCCGTAGTCCGACGCCGGCGCGGGCGGATCCGCCTCTGTCCAGGGCTGGGTCAGGCGGCCGTCAAACACATTGGCCGTGGACATGTACAGCAGCCGCTTATCCTTCCCGGCCAGCCACTCCGCCAGCGCCCTGTGAAAGGTGATCTGCGCCGGATAGTCCCCCCGGACGGAGGAGATCACTACGTCCGGATCCTCCCGCAGGAGGACCTCTTTCAGCGCCTCCGGCGCCTCCACAGGCAGGCAGTACCCGTTTTCCGGCGCACAGCGGCCCGCCGCCGGTATGATTTGATAGTCCTCCTCCAGGCGGCCGGCAGCGGCCCGGCCAACCAAGCCGGTGGCTCCCAGCAGCAGCGCCCTCTTTTTCATAGACGCCTCCTCCCCGTTGAATCCCTCTGTTTTTTTCCTTGTCCTGATCCCTCTGGGGCCCCAGAGGGCACGCCTGTCCGCAAAAGAGGCGGGCAGAGAATCCCCGTCATAAGAAAAGCGGCAGAGGCTCTCACCTCTGCACTCCTCTCCTATGCCCTGGGGTGGGCCTTATGATAGACGTCCTGGAGCTTCTGCTTGACCATGTGGGAGTATATCTGGGTGGAGGATATATCCGCATGGCCCAGCATCTCCTGAATGGAGCGCAGATCCGCCCCATTCTCCAGCAGATGGGCAGCAAAGGAGTGGCGCAGGGTGTGGGGCGTGATGTCCTTGTCAATCTGCGCCTTCTCCTGGTAGTATTTAACGATCTTCCAGAACCCCTGCCGGCTCATGCGCTCGCCGCTCATATTCACAAAGAGCGCCGGCTCCCTGGGCGTCAGCACCAGCTGGGGCCGTATGTCCCGAACGTAGTCCGTCAGCGCCTTCACCGCCGCCGCGTACAGGGGGATGATCCGCTCCTTTCCCCTGCTGACGCACCGGATGAGCCCCGCCGGCAGATTCACGTCCTCCACGTTCAGCCCGATCAGCTCGCTGACCCGGATGCCCGTGGCGTACAGCAGCTCCAGCATGGCGTGGTCCCGGTAGCCCTTGGGGTCCACGCACTGGGGCTGCTCCAGAAACAGATCCACCTCCTTGCCCGAGAGGATCTGGGGCAGCTTCCGCTCCGTGCGCACCGCCGCCGTGTGCTTGGCCGGGTTGGACCGGACCACGCCCTGGCTGAGAAGGTAGCTGTAAAAGCTCTTCAGGGAGGCCACGCTCCTGGCCACGCTGGCAGCAGACTTGCCCCTGCCGGTCATATAGGCAATGTACCGCTCAATGTGCTCCTGGGCGCACTGAAGCAGCTCCGTCTCCTCCACCTCCTCGAGGTAGCGGCAAAACTGGGTTACGTCTCGGACATAGGATGTGATCGTGTTGTCCGAGGAGCACCGCTCCAGGCGCAGATAGGACGCGTATTCCCCGATATAATCTGCCAAAGCAGCCCCCTCCCTTCCTCATGATGGTAAAACCTCCCCCAGCGCAAGGCGGAACAGGAGAGGCGTTAAAAACCGTTCGCAGAACATGCCAACGGTTAATATCACGGCACACAACACAAACAGCAGCAGATACCGGCTCCCGTACAGGACCGGCGAGGAGCGCTTCCCCCGCCCGAAGGACAGGGCGAACAGCTCCGTGGACATGGGCCAGGCCGCCCCCGCCAGCGCGAAGAAGCAGGGCAGGGTGAACACCAGGCGCACCATGAAAATCCCCATGGCCAGCAGCACCCCCGCCCGGCCGTAGCAGCGCACAAAGCAGGAGACCGCGTACATGGTCAAAAATCCGAACGTCCCCGCCAGGGCCGGGATCAGCGCCACCCCGGCGGAGGAGAACCCCAAAAGAAAAACCAGCGCCGCGTACCCGAAGTAGGTCACCGCGCACCGGAGCATGGACACCGCCACGCCCCCCGCGTCGTACACGGCGCAGTAGTCGCTCAAATACTGCTCCAGCGCCCGCCTGGTATCCGGGCTCCAGGCGCCGGCGTACAGGTGGCCC
>ERZ779632.277-NODE-277-length-33081-cov-8.040877_pt1 | contig 33081 bp, 25 predicted proteins | sample MGYA00514194_ERZ779632 | MGnify/ENA primary metagenome ERZ779632 (study PRJEB29562, sample SAMEA4376704) | mouse gut metagenome | isolation source: Cecum | study: EMG produced TPA metagenomics assembly of the A DSS colitis mouse model was used to assess the... | reverse complement strand
GCACAGAGATACGATCAGGAGAGACACCCATGGTAGATCAGACAAAAATTAAAGAGGCGGTACGCCTTCTTCTGGAAGGCATCGGCGAGGATGTGACCAGGGAAGGGCTGCGCGAGACGCCTGACAGAATTGCCCGTATGTATGGTGAAATTTTTGCGGGGATGGATGAGGATGCGGGAGAGCATCTGACAAAAACGTTTACGGTAGCGAGCAATGAGATCGTATTATTAAAAAATATCACCTTTTATTCTACCTGCGAGCATCACCTCATGCCCTTTTACGGAAAGGCGCATATTGCCTATCTTCCGGACGGCAAAGTGGTGGGGCTCAGCAAGCTGGCCAGGACGGTGGAGGCGTTTGCCAGAAGGCCGCAGATTCAGGAGCAGATGACCATACAGATTGTAGAGGCCGTCATGGAACATCTGAAACCGCAGGGAGCGATGGTTATGCTGGAGGCGGAGCATATGTGCATGACTATGAGGGGGGTGGAAAAGCCGGGAAGCAGGACAATGACGGTGGCGTCCAGAGGCTGCTTTCAGGACGATCCCAAATGGCAGGAACTATTCTTTCGGATGATAGGAGATAACAAAGTATATAATCAGGATTTAACATAGTTAAATTCTGTGGATAAGCGGTTATAAGAATAAGAATACGGAGGAACGGGAAATGAGAATAGGACAGAGGGATTTCAGAACAAAAGGACATGCTTATGTGATGGGAGTGCTTAACGTAACACCTGATTCCTTTTCAGACGGCGGGAAGTATAACAAGCTGGATGAGGCATTATATCACGTGGAACAAATGATAACAGACGGTATGGATATTGTGGACGTGGGCGGCGAGTCTACAAGACCGGGCTACACACAGATTTCGGATCAGGAGGAGATCGAAAGGGTCGTTCCCGTGATCGAAGCAATCAAATCCAGATTTAATGTGCCGATTTCTCTGGACACTTATAAGTCTGAGGTGGCCAGGGCAGGTATCGCGGCAGGAACCGATATGATTAACGATATCTGGGGATTAAAATATGACGATAAGATGGCAGATGTTATTGCACAGGCGGGGATTCCCTGCTGTCTTGTACATAACCGGAAAGAAGCACGGTATACCAATCTGATCGAAGAGATGCTGTGGGATATGGAATCCACGCTGGAGCTTGCGAACCAGAAGGGAATCGCCTATGACAAGATTATATTGGATCCCGGCATCGGTTTTGGCAAGGGGTATGAGAATAATCTGGAGATTATTGATAATCTGCAGAAGTTCCATTCTCTGGGATATCCCCTGCTGCTTGGCGCAAGCCGTAAATCCGTGATCGGCATGGGACTGGATCTGCCGGTAAACGAGCGGATGGAAGGGACGTTAGTGACTACCGTTTACGGGGTAAAGCAGGGCGTTATGTTTGTCCGCGTACACGATGTAAAGGAAAACGTGCGCGCCATCAGAATGACGGAGGCGATTCGTGACGGCTACAGAAACTGATGAAAAGGCATAAATAAACAGGGTTCGTTACGATATTGAGGAGAAAGCGTAATATATGGATCAGATTATTGTGGAAGATCTGCAGGTCTACGCCTATCATGGAGTGCATCGGCAGGAGAATGAAAAGGGACAGAATTTTTTTGTGAATGTGACGCTTGATACGGATACGCGAGAGGCCGCCTGTTCAGACGATCTGGATCTGTCCACGAATTACGGTGAGATCTGTCGGTTTGTGCATCGTTTTCTTACGGAACATACCTATAAGCTGATCGAGACGGCTGCGGAGAGATGCGCGGAAGCGCTGCTTTTATGGTTTCCCCGTGTGAGGCAGGTTACGCTGGAATTAATGAAACCCGAAGCGCCGATTAAACTTTCCTTTGGCAGTGTATCCGTAAAGATTGTAAGGGGATGGCGGTCTGCCTGTATTGCCTGCGGTTCCAATATGGGCGACAGGAAGGCCCATCTCGAGGCTTCGCTCAGGGCGCTGCGGGAGGACAGGAAGTGCAGGATTATGCGGGTGTCGGACTGGATGGAGACCACCCCCTACGGCGGAGTGGAGCAGGAGAATTTTTTAAACGGCGCGTTTTCTTTGGAGACGCTTTACACCCCGGAGGAGCTTCTGGAGGTATTGCAGAAGATTGAGAGGGGAGAAAACAGGGAGCGCAGGGAGCGCTGGGGGCCGAGGACTCTTGATCTGGATATTCTGCTTTATGAGGGAAGGGTGATGGACACGGACAGACTGACGATTCCCCACAGGGACATGACAAACCGGGATTTTGTGTTGAAGCCGCTTGCGCAGATCGCGCCCTATGAGATACATCCCGTGCTTGGGAAGTCGATTATGGAGCTTTCCCGCGAATTGGAAAAAGATGGGGAAAAACACGTATTATGAAATTGAGACAGAAAAGCTGCCGTTTTGACGAATGAAGATTCGCAAAGCGGCAGCCTTTTTGGGTTCATGGGATCAGGGCGCCAAAAGGTGCATATGGCAGGCTGGGAAGACAAATTGCAGGCTTATTCTTCCCCGCTGTCCCCTGATTGGGATTTCAGATTGTTGTTTGCGAGAGCGGCCTCTCTGGCGGCGTCAAAGGCAGTCACGTTGACAGGGCCGAAGGTGGAGGTTTTATAGATAGGAATGCTCTCGTTAAACGCGTTAAAGTACACATACTGAGAGGTTATGTTGATGTTCTGGTATACGCCTTCCCTGACAAGCTCCTGGGAACTGCCGTCAATCAGCATGCGTCTGAGGGCCGGAGAGTCGGGGGAGCTGACCTGGTAGTATATATAATTGCCGTAGACGTTGAACATGTCAATTCGTTCGTTGGTAAGCACTTCCACCGCGCCGTCTGCAAGATTGTAGCGGCACAGCCGGTAGTTTTCAGGAACGTCCATGTAATATACATAGCCGTCCTGCACAATGGGGTTCCAGATGTTTCCCTGCCAGACAACGGATTCCCTGTCTGTGGAAACGTCCAGGGCGTGGAGATAGTGATCTTCGCCCGTGCCGTTAAAATAAATCTTTCCGTTCACATAGCAGTTGGGGTTGATAATCGCCTCCGCCACGGTCTGTCTGTCTTTTTTGTCGATCCGTACCTTGTCGAGGGATGTGCCGATCTGTTTGTCGTATTTTTCATAGTAGAGGTAATTGCCGCACAGCTGCATGCTGACGATATCGCAGCGGTCCAGGCCCACAACGGAACCGCCCTTTAAATTGCTGCGGTAGATGCCGGAGATACGCACCGCGCTGCCGATACCGCCTTCCCCGGAGCCGCTGCTGGTCTGGGCATAGTAGAGATATTTTCCGGCCGCATTGATGGAGGAGACGGCGCCGCCGTTAAGCTTGGTAAGCTCTGTCTCGTCCGGGTTCATGGAATAGAGCGAAAAGTTGTCATAGGCATTTGCAAAATATACTTTGCCGTCCGCTTCACAAAAATATCCGCCGTTGTTCAGGTTTCCCGGCGTATTTCCCACGGCGTAATCGTCGTTCATAGGGATGCGTCCGCCCAGAAGCACGATCACAAATATGGCCATCAATATAACGCCTGCTATAGAAAGAATCAGTATGTTTTTTTGTCTGCTTGTCATGGAATTTTCCTCCCGATAAAACGTTGCTTCTAAATGTTTATTATATCTTTAAAGCCGCTTGCTATCAAGATCAAATTGCGGTAAACTTGAAGGTAGTGTGAGGAGTGCTTCTCACACGGGAGAATGTAAAATGACGAACTTTCTCCCAAGCGATTTGAAAGGACACAGGGACATGGATTTACTGGAATTGCGCGGTCAGCTGGATGAAATTGACGCAAAAATCGTGGAGCTCTACGAGCGGCGCATGGAGATTTGCGGCAGAGTGGCTGATTACAAGATAGAGACGGGAAAGAAGGTATTTGACAAAGAGCGGGAGGAGGAAAAGCTGAAAACGGTGCGGTCTCTCACTCATAATGCCTTCAATGCCCATGGGGTGCAGGAGCTGTTTGAGCAGATTATGTCCATGAGCAGAAAGATGCAGTATGCTAAACTGGTGGAGGCCGGGGCTTTGGGACGGCTTCCCTTCATCGGGGTGGACGAGCTGGAGACAGGGAAGGCAAGGGTCGTTTTTCAGGGGGCCGAGGGCGCTTATTCCCATATGGCGATGCTGCGGTATTTCGGAGAGCAGGTCAACAGCTTTCATGTGGATACGTTTCGGGAGGCCATGACTTCCATAGAAGAGGGGGGTGCCGATTTTGCCGTGCTGCCCATTGAAAATTCCACGGCGGGAACCGTGAGCGAAATCTATGATCTTCTTGTGGAGTTTGAAAATTATATTGTGGGAGAGCAGATTTTGAAGATAGAGCACTGCCTGCTGGGATTGCCGGGGACAGAGATTTCACAGATCAGGACGGTGTATGCCCATCCCCAGTCGCTGATGCAGAGCGCCAGATATCTTGGCGCGCATGAGGACTGGAAACAGATCAGCCTGAAAAACAATGCCTTTGCCGCCCGTAAGGTGAGCGGGGAGGGGGACAGGACGCAGGCGGCCATAGCCAGTGAGCAGGCGGCCAAAATCTACGGACTGGATATTCTGGAGCGGGGCATTAACCAGTCGGAGACCAATTCCACCCGTTTTATCATTGTTACGAACCAGAAGATATTCAGAAAAGATGCGGGGAAGATCAGTATTTGTCTGGAGGTGCCCCATGAGAGCGGTTCACTTTACCATATGCTGTCCCATTTTATCTATAATAATCTGAGCATGACGAAGATTGAGAGCCGTCCCATTGAGGATCGGAACTGGGAATACCGCTTTTTTATTGATTTTGAGGGGAATCTTGCGGACAGCGCCGTGAAGAACGCCCTGCGGGGACTGCGGGACGAGGCGCGGAATATGAAAATACTGGGAAACTACTAGTGTGCGAAAGCGCATTTATGGAGGCTGGAATGTAATGAGGGAAGAAGAACTGATTGTATATAAGGAATTTGAGGACGGGGATATTCTGCGGGACGTGGTCTGGCTGATGGAGCATTACCGTTCCGGAGACGGCAGGGCGAGACCGCTTTTTTATAAATCTATGCATCGGTTGTCCCAGCAGGCGGCGGATCACGGCTTTTACGGGAACCTCTGGCACTGCTACCTGACAAACCTTCTTGTGAACAACGAGAACAGCTACAGCTGCGCCTGCGAGATGCGGGGCGAGGTGGAGGGCAGCATCAATGAGCTGGTACTGCATGATATTGCGATTTTCAAAGAATTTTTCGATTATGATTTCACGGAGATGATGGAGGTTTTAAAGGCGCCGGAATTTTGTGTTGTGCTGGCCTACGAGGGGCCTTCGGAGGACAGCAAGGTTTACAACAGGCGCATCCGCGACAGGATCTGCACGCTGGCGCAGCATTTTGTGAAGAATGAGGACGCTGCGTCCATGAAGGCCACGCTTACCCAGTTCTACAGGGAGTATGGCGTAGGCGATCTGGGCCTGCATAAGGCTTTTCGGGTGGAGCACACGGAAAACGGCGCTGCCATTGTTCCCATACGCAATATAGCCCATGTATATCTGGATGATCTGGTGGGCTATGAAATTCCCAAACAAAAGCTGCGGGATAATACGGAGGCTTTCGTGGAGGGAAGACGCGCCAATAACTGTCTTTTGTTCGGGGACGCGGGAACGGGAAAATCATCCTGCGTGAAGGCCATTGCCAATGAATATTACGATAAGGGCCTGCGTATTATTGAACTGTACAAGCACCAGTTTCAGGATCTGAACGCGGTCATTGGGTTAGTTAAGAACAGAAACTACAGGTTTATCATTTATATGGACGATCTGAGCTTTGAAGATTTTGAGGTGGAGTACAAGTATTTAAAGGCGCTGATTGAGGGCGGTCTGGAGAAGAAGCCTGCCAATGTGCTGATATACGCCACATCCAACAGGCGGCATCTGATCCGGGAGAATTACAGCGACAAGGCGGACAGACGGGACGAGGATATGCATGCGGGCGATACGGTGCAGGAGAAATTGTCTCTGGTTTACCGTTTCGGCATCACCATTTTCTTCGGGTCGCCGGATAAAAAGCAGTTCCAGGAGATCGTAAAGATACTGGCAGAAAGAAACGGCCTGAAAGTGCCCGAAGAAGATCTCTTCCTTCTGGCAAATAAGTGGGAGCTGTCCCACGGCGGGCTTTCCGGCAGAACCGCGCAGCAGTTTATCGACTTTTTGTTGGGCCAGACAGGGAGGGGCGCATGAAAACATTTGCGGCGATAGATGTAGGTTCGTATGAACTGGCCATGAAAATATTTGAGATAGCTTCCGGCAGCGGCCTGCGGGAGATTGATCACATCAGACATCGGATTGATCTGGGGACGGATACCTTTACCACTGGAAAGATCAGTTATGAGCGGGTGGATGAGCTGTCCCGGGTGCTTCGGGATTACCGGGATATCATGAAAAGCTACCGGGTGGACGATTACCGGGCTTACGGCACCAGCGCCATCCGGGAGACGGAAAATACCGCCATTGTTCTTGATCAGCTTGCCCAGAGAACGGGAATACGCATCGAGGTACTGAGCAATTCGGAGCAGCGCTTTTTAAACTATAAGGCGATTGCCTCCAGAGGGCGGTTCAATAAGGTCGTGGAAAAAGGAACGGCTATCGTGGACATCGGCGGCGGCAGCATTCAGATTTCCCTGTTTGATAAGGATACGCTTGTAACGACCCAGAATCTTCGGCTGGGAGTGCTTCGGTTACAGGACCAGCTGGGGAGACTGAACATCAGTCCCAGACAGTACGGGGAGATTCTGGATGAAATGGTGAGTTCCCAGATTCAGGTATTCAAAAAGCTGCATCTGAAAGACAGGGAGATTGAGAATATTATCGTGGTGGACGATTATATTTCTTCCATTGTAGGTAAAAATGTGGCGGGTCTCGAGGAGAGCAGTCTGGAAGCCCCCGCCATTGAACGGTTTCTGGAGCGGATTCACAGCAAATCGACCCAGCAGGCGGCAAGCGCGCTTGACATACCGGAAGAGAATGTGCCGCTTTTGTATATTTCCGGGGTGCTGATCAACCGCATCGCGAAAATGATGGGCGCCAAAATGATCTGGACGCCTGGGGTCACGCTCTGCGACGGCATGGCTTACGAGTATGCGGAAAAACATAAAATCATCAAGGAAGATCATGATTTCGAGCAGGACATCATTGCCTGCGCGCAGAATATAAGCAAGCGGTATATGGGCAGTAAGCGGCGGGGAGAGACGCTGGAAAAGATTGCCATGACCATTTTTGACAGCATGAAAAAGGTACACGGGCTGGGGAGAAGAGAAGGGCTGCTTTTGCGCATCGCCACCCTCTTACATGACTGCGGGAAGTATATCAGTCTGGTGAATCTGGGCGAGTGCTCCTACAATATTATCATGTCTACGGAAATCATCGGCCTTTCCCATAAAGAGAGGGAAATTGTAGCCAATGTGGTGAAATATAATCATATGGATTTCAATTACGGTGAGGTGACGGGAAGCGGTACCATTGACAGGGACGCTTATCTGACCATTGCCAAGCTGACCGCCATTTTAAAGATTGCCAACGGACTGGATCGCAGCCATAAGCAGAAGTTTAAGGACGTCAGGGCGGTATTAAAGGAGAGGGAGTTAATTATCACCGTGGATGATTCGGTGGACATTACGCTGGAAAAGGGACTGTTTACCAGAAGGTCTGTTTTTTTTGAAGAGGTTTACAGTGTGCGGCCGGTGATCAGACAGCGTGGCTGACCGCAGGAAAAGAAGTTATCAATACAAGGAGGCCATGGAGATGGCGCAGGAGATTAATTTTTCGGATGAAGCATATTATACAAATCGGGAGTTAAGCTGGCTTCTCTTTAATGAAAGAGTACTGTCGGAGGCGAGGGACAAACAGCTGCCGCTTTTTGAACGGCTGAAATTCTTAAGCATTACGGCGTCAAATCTGGACGAGTTTTTCATGGTTCGGGTGGCGTCTTTAATGGATATGGTGGCGGCGGGCTATAAAAAGCGGGACATTGCAGGCATGACGGCTTCCGAACAGCTTGTTCTTGTGAATGAGAAGACGCATCAGCTTGTGGACAGACAGTACAATACTTACAACCGTTCTTTGCTGCCGCAGCTGTCGGCGAACGGACTGCGCATCGTTACCCATCACGAGGATCTGACAAAGGAGGAGGCCGCCTATGTGGACAATTACTTTACGGAAAATGTTTATCCGGTGCTCACGCCCATGGCGGTAGATTCTTCCAGACCTTTTCCGCTGATTCGCAATAAATCCCTGAATCTGGGGGCGCTGATGACGAAGAAGAACGGGGACGGAGAGCTGGAGTTTGCCATGGTGCAGGTGCCAAGCGTTCTCTCCCGGCTTGTGGAAATTCCCGCGGGACAGGGGCGGAAGCTGATTCTTCTGGAGGAGGTCATCGAGAGGAACATACACAGGCTGTTCTTAAATTATGATATTGTGTGCACTCATCCGTTCCGTATTATGAGAAACGCCGATCTGACCATAGAGGAAGAGGAGGCGGAGGATCTTTTACAGGAGATTGAAAAGCAGCTCAAAAAGAGGCAGTGGGGGCAGGTGATCCGTCTTGAGGTGGAGGAAGGCATTGACAGCAGACTTCTGAAACTGATCAAGGAAGAGCTGAAAGTGCCAAAAGAGGATATCTTTGCGATTGCAGGGCCTCTTGATCTGACCTTTTTAATGAAGCTGTACGGCGTGGAGGGCTTTGATCATCTGAAAGAGCACAGCTATCTGCCGCCTCAGCTCGTGCCGGAGCTGCCGGAGGATGCGAATGTGTTTGAGAAGATCAGAGAGGGCGATATTCTCATGCACCATCCATACCAGAGCTTTGAGCCGGTAGTGCGGTTTATCAGACAGGCCGCCAGAGACCCGGAGGTGCTGGCAATCAAACAGACCCTTTACCGTGTCAGCGGCAACTCGCCCATTATCGCGGCGCTGGAGCAGGCGGCCGAGAATGGCAAGCAGGTTTCCGTATTGGTGGAATTAAAGGCCCGGTTTGATGAGGAGAACAATATCGTATGGGCGAGGAAGCTGGAAAAGGCGGGCTGCCATGTCATTTACGGTCTGGTGGGCCTTAAGACCCACAGTAAAATAACGCTTGTTGTGAGAAGGGAAGAAAACGGAATACGCAGATATGTGCATCTGGGCACCGGCAATTATAATGATTCTACGGCCAAGCTCTATACGGATGTGGGCTATTTCACCGACTCGGAGTTGATCGGGGAGGACGCGACAGCGGTGTTTAACATGCTGTCGGGATATTCGGAGCCGAGAAGCTGGAACCGCCTCTCCCTTGCGCCCCACTGGCTCAAGGACCGTTTCCTTCGTCTGATCGGCAGGGAGAAGGGCTATGCGCTGGCGGGAAGGCCCGCAAGAATCATTGCAAAGATGAACGCGCTCTGCGATAAGGATATCATTGAGGCTCTTTATGAAGCGAGCGCGGCGGGGGTCAGGATCGACCTGATTATTCGCGGTATTTGCTGCCTGCGCGTGGGGGTTCCCGGCGTCAGTGAAAATATTACGGTACGCTCCATTGTGGGAAATTTTCTGGAGCATGCGAGAATCTTCTGTTTTGAGAACGACGGCAAGCCGGAGTATTACTGCGCCAGTGCGGACTGGATGCCGAGAAATCTGGAGCGGAGGGTGGAAATTCTCTTTCCCATTGAAAAGCCGGCGCTGCAGGAGAAACTGAAACTCATTCTGGACAGCCAGCTTAAGGATACGGTAAAGGCGCACATATTGCAGCCAAATGGCAGCTATACGAAGGTGGACAGACGTGGAAAGGAAGTGTTTAACGCCCAGCTGTCCTTCTGCGAAGAGGCCAGGGAGGCAGTCAGGGAAAAGACAGGGGAGATGCATAATCGGGTCTTTATCCCGAAAACACATCAATCGTAAAACAATGAGAAACGTCAGAATGCAGGATGGAAAAGCGGCTGCGTACAGCAGGGAGGAAACGGGCAAATGAAAATTTATCTGGCTTCGGCGTCGCCCAGACGCAAGGAGCTGCTCAGACAGGTAGGCATTTCCTTCAAGGTTGTGCCAAGCATGGTGGAGGAGAAAATTACAAAAACGGAGCCTGATGGTGTGGTGGAAGAACTGTCCTATCAGAAAGCGGTGGATGTCTGCGGACGTCTTGCGGCGCAGGGGAAGGAGGACTTCATCGTGATCGGGGCGGACACGGTAGTGAGCGCCTGGGGCAGGATTTTGGGGAAGCCTGCGGACAAGGAAGATGCGGTGCGGATGTTAAAGGATTTGCAGGGAGGCAGCCATCAGGTTTATACGGGAGTGACGATTGCCTGGAAATATAAGGATATGCCGCCCATGTACGCCACTTTTTCCGAGTGCACGGATGTGACCATGTATTCCATGACCGACGAGGAGATCAGACGGTATGCGGACAGCGGCGAACCTATGGATAAGGCGGGCGCTTACGCCATTCAGGGACTTTGCGCGGCGTATATTCAGGGCATCTGCGGAGATTATAACAATGTGGTGGGTCTGCCGGTGGGGAGGCTCTGTCAGGAGCTTAAGAAGCGGGGACTGCTTTGAGCGTGCGAACCGTTTTAAAAGCGTATATAAGTTATGTAAACTATTGGGCGGAAAGGGAGGGATGTTCTGTGTTTGATGAGATGGTAGTGCAGTGTTTTCTGGAAAATCAGTTACAGCTTTATCCGGAGAAGGTTGCCGAAACCTATGAGGAGGCGGAAAACTTTCTGGAGGAGTGCATGGCTGTAGTAGTAAATTCCGTTAAAGAGGTGTGGGAATTTTTCGAGGAGGAGGGCGTCGACATGGAAGGCGCCGATGAAGAGGAAATTCTCGAAGCGCAGGAGGTATTTGCCGTCGGAGACGGCAGATATCTCATCGTAGAGGGATAAGCTTATACATCATTTCCGCAAGCCCATTCTGGTCGTTGTCAAGATCCGTGACAACATCGGCATGGGCTTTTACGTTGTCCGTGGCGTTTTTCATGGCGATGCCGCAGCCTGCGGCTTCCAGCATGGAAATATCGTTATCAGCGTCACCGGCGGCGTAGGAGTCGGAAACGGGAATTCCCAGATAGTTGCACAGATAGAGCAGGGAGCTTCCCTTGCCGGCGCTTTTCTGGAAGAGCTCCAGATAACAGCCGCTGGAATAGATGGTCTGAATTTTATCTTTAGCCCAGTCTTCAATATTTCTGCGGAAGGTCTCCAATTTGTCAAAGTCATGTAAACTTATGGCAAGCATTTTGCAGGGAGCTTCGGTAAGCGCGTCGCAAAGGTTTTCGGAAACCACCAGAGGCAGATGAACCCTTCTGCGGTAAAATCGGATTTCCTCGTCATCCGCAGGGGAGATCACGGCGTCGTCGTCATCGTTTTCCCGATAGGTCTGGATGTGCAGATCCAGTTTTTGGGCCTCCTCCTGTAAATAGGATACATAGGAGAGGGGGATTGTTGTTTTCATGATAGTGCGTTTGCTGTCGCAGTCGTAGATCCGGCTGCCGTTTGAGCTGCTGACAAAAATGCCGGGCTGCGTCAGCCCTGCATTCTGCTTTACCTCAAGAATACTCATGAGAGGCCTGCCGGAACAAAGAACCAGACGGTTGCCGGCGGCCAGAAATTCGTCCAGAAAGGCTTTGGTTTCGGGGGAAACCTGACTCTTACTGTTTAAAAGCGTTTCATCCAGATCCGTACATAACAGTTTCATGAAAACCTCCTTGTCAGCGGGCCTCTGACGCATGTCCTGCGGCCGCGTTCTTGATGGGGATAAGCAGCTTCTCCGATACAAAAAGCTTTCCGTATCCGCAGGAAAGATCCAGTCCCGGTTTGTTGGCACCGTGGAAGTCGGAGCCGCCGCTTAAGAGCAGATCATACTCTTGTGCAAGTTTTAACATATCCCGCACATCCTGATTGGTGTAGGTGCTGTAGTAGGCTTCGATGCCCATAAGACCCTCCGCTTTCAGGGAAGAGACCAGTTCGGAAAGCCGGTCGTTTCCCATGTGGTAGAGAGGCGGGTGAGCCAGTATGGGAACGCCGCCTGCCTGTAAAATCAGGTTTACGGCCTGAACGGGCGTCACCTTCTCCCGAGGAACAAAGTATTTTGTGTGATCGCCCAGATATCTTGCAAAGGCGTCCTGTCTGTTTCTGACATAACCGTATTCGCACAGAAAAGAAGCATAATGCGCTCTGGTAATGACGGCGTCCGGGTACAGGGCCTGTAGTTTTTCGTAAGAGATATTTATTCCTGCATGCCGCAGATTCTGACACATTTTCTGATTGCGGATGATGCGGGAGTTTACGAAGCTGTCCAGAGCCTTTTGAAAGACGTCGCTGTGATAGGAGATATAGAGCCCCACGATGTGGACGTCCTGTGTCTGGTATTTTGTGGAAAATTCAATGCCCGGAATCACCTCGGTGGAGGGCAGTCCCTTTTCCTTCAGGGATGAGGCGTGTAAGAGGGCTTCGTCAAGTCCTTCAACACTGTCGTGATCTGTGATGGCCACCGCCGCCAGATCTTTACTGACGGCATAGTCCACCAGTTCTGTCGGGGTATAGCTGCCGTCTGATTTGGCTGTGTGCGTGTGCAGATCAATCGCTCTCATGCTCAGTCGTCCTCTTCCTCGCTTGCGGTGCTGGTGTAGACGGTACGCTTTCTTGCCATCTCATCGCTTTCCAGATATTCGTCGTATGTGGTGATCTTATCAATTAAGCTGCCGTCCGGCATGATTTCCATGATACGGTTGGCGGTGGTCTGTACTACCTGATGGTCGTGACAGGAAAAGAGCTCCACGCCTTTAAACTTTTTCATGCCTTCGTTTAACGCGGTGATGGACTCCATGTCCAGATGGTTTGTGGGCTCGTCGAAAAGCAGGCAGTTTGCGCCACTGATCATCATTTTGGACAGGAGGCACCGCACCTTTTCTCCGCCGGAGAGAACCTTCACCTTTTTCACGCCGTCCTCGCCTGCAAAGAGCATACGACCAAGGAAGCCGCGCACATAAGTCACGTCCTTGACAGGAGAGTAGCCCATGAGCCAGTCGGTGATAGTATAATCGTTGTCAAATTCCGCCGTGTTATCCTTCGGGAAATAGGCCTGAGAAGTGGTAACGCCCCATTTGTATGTGCCCTCGTCCGGCTCGATTTCTCCTGTCAGGATCTGAAAGAGGGTGGTTTTTGCCAGTTCGTTGCCGCCCACAAAGGCGATTTTGTCATCATGTCCTACAATGAAGGAAATGTTGTCCAGCACTTTCTCGCCGTTTACGGTTTTGCTAAGGCCTTCTACCGTGAGCACTTCATTGCCGATTTCACGTTCGGGCCGGAAATCAATATAAGGGTATTTACGGCTGGAGGGACGGATGTCGTCCAGCTCAATTTTTTCAAGCGCCCTTTTTCTGGAGGTAGCCTGCTTGGATTTACTTGCATTAGCAGAAAAGCGGGAAATAAACTCCTGCAGTTCCTTGATCTGTTCTTCCTTCTTTTTATTGGCTTCCTTGCGCTGCTTGATAATCAGCTGGCTGGATTCGTACCAGAAATCGTAGTTGCCCGCGAAGAGCTGGATCTTTCCGTAATCAATATCCGCGATATGGGTGCAGACCTTGTTCAGGAAATAGCGGTCATGGGAGACCACGATTACGGTGTTGTCAAAGCCGATCAGAAACTCCTCCAGCCAGGCAATGGCGTCCAGATCCAGATGGTTTGTGGGCTCGTCCAGAAGCAGTATATCGGGATTGCCAAAGAGGGCCTTGGCGAGCAGCACCTTGACCTTTTCATTGCCGTTTAAGGCGGACATCTGACTGTAGTGCAGGTCGGTTTCGATGCCAAGGCCGTTAAGCAGCATGGCAGCGTTGGTCTCCGCATCCCATCCGTCCATTTCTGCAAATTCCGCCTCCAGCTCGCTTGCCCGGATGCCGTCCTCGTCAGAGAAATCTTCCTTGGCGTAGATGGCGTCCTTTTCCTTCATAATCTGATAGAGGCGTTCGTTGCCCATAATAACCGTGTCCATTACCGGATAGGCATCGTATTTGAAGTGATCCTGTTCCAAAACGGAGAGACGCTGGCCGGGTGTGATCGTTATATCGCCGTTTGTGGTCTCCAGAACGCCGGAGAGAATCTTTAAAAAGGTGGACTTTCCGGCACCGTTTGCACCGATCAGCCCATAGCAGTTGCCTTCGGTAAATTTGATATTTACGTCCTCGAAGAGGGCCTTTTTTCCGACTCGTAAGGTTACGTTGTTTGCCTGTATCATAATAATCCTCCATATAAGAGCAGTTTAGCGCATTCTAAACTCTCTGTTATCATTTCCGTGTGAGAGTCACGCTATTTATTATACACAAAGTGCAGGTTTTTGCAATGAAAATTGAGGAATGCGCGCTTTTTTCATTTCTGAAACTTTTTTACTGCCTGATTCGTATTATTTATATAATGAAGAAACGGGTATGGGCCGGGGAAGGAAGGGTGATTTTATGGATCCGTTTTTAAATGCCGCTTATAATCAGTGCAGCCCCTTTCATGGAGAGAATGGAAAGAAGAGCTGCTTTGGGGAAGCGGAGGAAGAATGCAGCAGAAAGGGAAAGTCCGAAAGATCTCGAAAAAACGACAGACGTTCGGAGGCTGCCAGAAAAAGGGAAGAAAAGCTCAGGTGGGAGAAGAAAGCCAAGCGGCATAAGCTGTTTCTGGATCTGGCGCAAAAAGCGTGGTACAGGCGTGAGAATGAGCGGGAATTTCAGGAACATATTGCGTTTGCGAGAAAGGAAGTGAGCAGCGCATTATTGAGAAAACAGTCCATGGAACGGGCTGCGGGCGGACATATGGAGTTGGACGCCAATCCGGCCGTTCTCTCCGAGGCAGCGACCGAATTGGCCGGGAATTATGTCTTTTTCAAAATTCCCAGCGCCCGGGTAAATCCCAGGCCGGGAAAATAGGCGTTTCGAAACCGGCTGCCCATAAACTCTCATGGAAGGATTACGGTGAATACGCTGCCGCCGCCGGGACGGTCTGAGACATGTATGGAACCGTGGTGGAGCTTTACAATTTCAGAAGCGATGGATAATCCGAGCCCGAAGTGTCCTTTGGCGCTTCGGGATTTTTCCGCTCTGTAGAAGCGGTCAAATATTTTCTTTTTGTCTTCCGGCGGGATGCCCGGGCCCGTGTCCGAGACAGAGAGGCAGAAGCGGTGTTTTTTCCGGGTAAGGGAAAGGGCGATGGAGCCGCTCTCCGGCGTATAGCTGATAGCGTTGTGCAGCAGAATCGAGAGCAGCTGCATGATGCGGTCGGCGTCAGCCGTGCAGGGCGGCAGGGCCTCTTCCGGCAGCGTCACGGAAAGGGAGAGGTTCTTTTCGGCCGCCAGAGGTTCAAAGGCCTCGTAGGCGTTGATGAGCAGGGTATCCAGCTCCACGGGAGCGGTGTGAACAGAAAAGCTCTGGCTGTCGGAAGCGCTCAGGGTAAGCATGTCGTTTACAAGGGAGGACAGCAGAGCGCCTTCCTGCCTGATGGTGTCCAGAAATTTTATACGGTGTTCGCGGTCTGCGTCCCGGCTGCATTCGGCGGCGGAGAGAATTACGGCCAGCGGGGTGCGAAGCTCGTGGGAGGCCGCGGCTACAAAGGCGTTCTGCCGCTGCCTGCTCTCTATAACAGGATGCAGCAGACGGCCGGTAAAAAAGAAGGAAAAAACTGTCAAAAGCACGATGGCGGCCGCGTCGATCAAAAGAAAGCGAATCCGCTGCCACATCAGCCGTTTCTGTAAAAGACCCAGGGGAGAAAGCACTATGATCTGCAGGGAGGATTCTCCTCTGTTCAGTTCAATTATGCCGGCGTAATATTCGTGTTTTTTGCCGGACGGATTGAAGGGAAATTCCGTATGAAAGCAGGTATTATAAAGGCCGCCGCTTAATTCGGCCTGTACGCTGCTGTATTCGAAGCTTTGTCGGTAAGTTTCCAGACAGTCGTTTAAGAGGCCCTGTATGTCGGAATCGTCAGACAGGTTGGTGAGACGGTTATAGAGAAAAGGAATGCCGTTATCCAGCGCATAAAAAGTATAGCCGCCGTGGGATTCCATTTTGGAGAGCCATTCCATGGAGATCACGGACTGCTGTTCCAGACCGGTGGCTATGGTGTTCATATCATTCTGAAAGGAACGGTACTGGTTTTCATACAGCTCATTTTCAGAAATATACAGGTATAGCAGGGACATCACAAGGATAATGGCGGTTGTGATGCCGGCGCACAGCGCCGTCAGGTACAGATGTACTTTCCGAAACATGTATTTTCCTTCCTGTCTGTCAGGCGGATGCGCCAAAGCTTATGAGTTGTTTGCCATGGAATACCCGACGCCGCGGACAGTCTTTATATTGAGTATGCTGCCGACGGTTTTTAAACGTCTGCGCAGAAAATGAATATAGTTGTCCAGATTGCCTTCTTCCACATCGCTGTCCGGGCCCCAGACCTTTAAGAGAAGGAGGTTTCTGGGAAGGGTCGCGCCGCCGCTTTTCAGAAAGGCTTCCAGAAGCGCAGCCTCCCGTTTGGAAAGGGTACAGCTTCCGGAGGGGCCTGTCAGACGGCATTCTGTCGGAAACCAGAGTATGTCCGAAAGGGAGAGGGATTCTTCATCCATGATCCGGCGCGGCCTTCTGGTGACGCAGCGGATTCTTGCGAAAAGCTCTTCCTGTGCAAAGGGTTTGACCAGATAATCGTCAGCCCCCAGATCCAGTCCTTCCACTTTATCAGAAAGGGTGCCCAGGGCGGTAATCAGGATGACAGGTGTAGAGATGCCTTTTTGCCGCAGGGCTGCAAGCACGTCGGTGCCCTGCATACAGGGCAGCATTCGATCCAGGAGAATGACGTCGTAGATATTCTGTTCCCCGTAAAAAAGGGCGTCTTCCCCGTCAAAGCACGCGTCCACAACAAAGCCGGCCTGAGTCAGCCCGTAGACCAGCGTTTCGTTTAGTTTTTCATCATCTTCCGCAAGCAGTATTCGCATTGTCTTCACCCTTGCAGTTATTTTACCACAGATTTCTTTAAAAAATCTCTAAGCTCTTTTCTTTTGTTCCATAAAATTGTATAATCGAATCTGGGAGGAGTGGCAGTGAGATAATATGAGGGACAAAGGAACTTTTACAATTACTTTTGATGAACAGACACTGCCCGTTATTGAGCAGATTTCGGAGGGGTTGCCCGGCGGCTTTTTTATTTACCATGCGGACGGCGATCAGGAGCTGATTCATATCAACGGCGCCATGCTGCGGATATTCGGCTGTGATACGCTGGAAGAGTTTAAAGAGCTGACGGGGTATACCTTTAAGGGGATTGTTCATCCGGCGGATATAGACAAGGTGGAAGAGAGCATCTGTACGCAGATCGGCCGCGGCGGCGATAATCTTGATTATGTGGAGTATCGGATTGTCCGAAAAGACGGCACGGTGCGCTGGGTGGAGGACTACGGACATTTTGTTCAAACGCAGGCATACGGAGATCTGTTTTACGTGTTTATTGAGGATGCCACGGAGCGGATTCAAAAGCGGGTGGCGGAGCTTGAGCGGGTCAATGAAGCGCTTTACGGCGCGCATCTGCGGGAGGACTATTTTAAGAAGGCGCTTCTTTACGATGCAGTTTCCTTTGTCGAGATTAATCTGACAAGAGATGAGTTTATCTCGGCATCCGTGTTGAACGAGGAAGGGGAAGTGCAGAATCTTTTTGCTTTTATGGGAATGCAGCCTTTTGAGAAATATTCGGATTTTACAGCGTTTTGGGCGGACTTTACAGAGACCGGAGAGCTGGACGAGTACCATCGGTTTTTTAATATTGAACGGCTGATCCGCTGTTACGAGGAGGGAGAGAGGGAGCAGACTTACGACAGCTGGGTTACGGATATGTACGGCAGAAAACGTCTGAGCCATTATATCTTCTTTCTGGAGAAAAATGAGCATACGGGAGAGGTGACTGCCCTTTCCGTGTCAAAGGACATCACGGAGCAGGTGGAGAGGCAGTCCCTTTTAAAATCCGCTCTTCGGCAGGCGGAGGCGGAGCGGCTTACAAGGAATACCTTTTTTGCCAATATGTCCCATGACATAAGGACGCCGTTAAATGCTATTATCGGATATGCAGAGCTTTTGAAAGGATGCGTCGGAGATCCGGGCAAGGTGGGAGAATGTATTGAGAAAATCAATCGTTCCGGCGAGGAGCTGCTGGCGGTCTTTAATGAATTTTTAAAAGACAATCTGAACGAACCTGCAAGGGCGGAACTGACAGAGCGGGAATACCATCTGGGAGAGCTGTTAAGAGAGGTGGAGAAAAGCGCCCAGCGGCCCATTAAGGCAAAGAACATAGCGTTTCATCTGGATAAGACGGGCTTGTCCCACTTTTCGGTGGAAGTCGATTATATCAGGCTGCGGGAGATTTTAAATCAGCTGCTTGACAATGCGATTAAATATACGCCGGCCCAGGGCCGGGTGAGCCTTACGGTCAGGGAGAGCAAAGGTGACAGTAAAGACCGGGGCTTATATCAGTTTATTATTTCAGATACCGGCTGCGGGATTCCGGAAGAGCAGCTGGAGCTTATTTTTCAGCCGGCGAGGCAGGAAAGAAACGCTGTCTATAACGGGATGCCCGGCGCAGGACTTGCAGTGGTGAGAAGCTATACGGAAACCATGGGCGGAACCGTCAGCGTGGAAAGCAGAGTGGGAGAGGGAAGCACCTTTACGGTGAATCTGCCGATCAAATATCCCGTGCGGGGTTCCTTCATGGAACAGGAGGGCGCAGATTCCATCCCGTCAGGGGAGGCAGAGGACAGTGCCTGCATCCTTCTGGTGGAGGACAACGGTATCAACAGGGAGATTGAGGAGGAGCTTCTTAAAAATCTGGGATACCGGGTGGAGACGGCCTGCGACGGGGTCAGCGCTTATGAGTTTTTGCGGGATTCCGAGCCCGGCAGGTATGCGCTGGTACTGATGGATATAGAGATGCCCGGGATGGACGGCTATGAGACGGCGGCGGCGATCCGCAGGCTGGAAAACGAGGCGCTTTCCCGGATACCTATTATAGCCCTTTCCTCCGACGCGATGGAGGAGGACCGTCAAAAATCACTGCGGTCGGGAATGAACGAACATTTTGCCAAACCTGTCGATATTGAAGCATTGCAGGCGCTGATTCATAAAATTTTAGAGGATACGAATTATGACAAGAAAGAAAATATTTAAAAATATCATTTTTTCCCTGCCTTTACTGCTCATTGTATTTTTACTGTTTAATGGATATACCGTACAGAACAGGGCCAGAATTGCGGAACAGAATAAAAGCTATGCGGAAGACGCCATGCGCCAGACTGCGCAGCAGATTTCAGATAAGTTTGACAGCGGCCTGAGCATTATTACTACATACGCGTATTTTTTCAGCACTTATCTGGAGGAGGATCAGATTACTTCAGATATGCTTAAGCGGATAGAAAAAATTTCGGTTTTTGATACGGTTCGTTTTACCGATGCGGAAGGGATTACGCATTTGTCCGACGGCAGAACGGTGGATTCTTCCGACCGTACTTACTTTAAGCTGGGCATGGAGGGCGAGAACGGGATTATCGCTGTATTTGACGAGCGGCTTGCGGAAGAAGAAAAGAGAATCATGTTTTATGCGCCGGTGACGGTAAACGGGGAAATCATCGGAATTATCCGCGGATCTTATGTGGCGGAGCAGTGCCTGAAAGAGATTCTGCATACGACCTATTTCGGAGAGCCTTCCGTTACCTGGCTGTGTATGCCTAACGGAAGAGTGATAGCAAGCTCTGATGATCTGGAATACGGAGAGGAAGGCCTGCCGGATATTCTGGAGAAAGAGGGCTTTGTTGACAGCAGTACGGCACAAGCGGTGAGAAACGTTTTCGAGAAAGGCGGCGAGGGCGCGTTTATCTGCGCGGAGGACAGCAGGACGGATAATCTCTGCGTCTCCTATATTCCTGACAGCCAGTATGTGCTGGTGCAGGCATTTCCGCCCAATGTCACAAAGAGAATGATAAACAGGGCGAACGCGGCGGGTATCAGTCTGGAAATTGCACTGATTGTCCTGTTCGTTGTCTACTTTATTCTGGTAATCGTTAATTCTGTCAAGCAAAGAAGAGTTCTCGAAGATGAGAATCGTCAGATTAACTATGTATTGAAGGGGTTAAATACGCTCTTTTCTTCCAAGTATCTGACGGTGGATCTGGAGACGGGCATATACTCCTATACCGCCGGGGTGAAGCTCTCGGACAATCAGGCGATGAGGGAAGGAGCGTACAGCGATATTGTCGAGAATCACAGCAGGGAGATTATCGGCGAGGAAGCCCAGGAGAATTTCAGACAGACATTGGAAGCCGAGTCTATGGTGAAAAATCTGGCCGATCAGGACACCTTTACCTATGAATGCCATGTGATGCGGGACGGACAGGAAGAATGGGAGCAGATGACCGTTGTCTGCATTGAGCGGAAGGAGAAGAGAGCGGTCAAGATGCTGTATCTGCGTCAGAACATTACGGAAATGAAGCAGCGCGAGCAGAGAAGAAAGGAAGAAATGGCGATAATGAACCGCAAGGAGATGCAGTATCGGATCGCCATTACGTCCAATGCGTTCAGCTCCTTTGAATTTAATCTGACACAGGATTTGATCGAGCAGGATATTATACGTGAAAATGCGGCGGGAGAGCAGATTTCCCTGCTTGCGAGAGTAGGATTGCAGGCGCCCTGTAAGGCCTCGGAGTGCTTTGAGAGCTGGAAGCAGTTTATCCTTCCGGAATCTCTTGCGGATTACAGCGATGTGGTGAACGTGGAAAATCTGCGGCGCTGCTTTGAAAAGGGAGAAGTGGAAATTGATGTGGATTACTGGGCTGTGGTGGAGGATGATGGGCGTCAGATATGCATGCGCCAGACCTTTATCATGACTCAGGATGATATGTCCGGCGACGTGATTACAATGGTGGTTTCCAGAGATATCACGGAGCAGGTAATCAGACAGAAAGAGCAGACCGAGGCGTTGCAGGATGCGTTGATGCATGCCAGACAGGCCAATGAGGCAAAGACCACGTTCCTTTCCAATATGAGCCATGATATCCGTACGCCGATGAACGCCATTATCGGCTTTGCCACGATTGCGGCAAGCCGCATTGATAATAGGGATCAGGTAAAGGAATGCCTGCAGAAGGTGCTGGCGTCCAGTAACCATCTGCTCAGCCTGATTAACGATATTCTCGATATGAGCCGTATTGAGAGCGGAAAGATGCAGATTCATGAGCAGGAATGCAATATTTCCGAATTGATGCACAATCTGGTTAATATCATTCAGCCTCAGGTAAAGGCGAAACAGCTGGAGCTGTTTATAGACACCTTTGAGGTGACCAATGAGGATGTGATTACCGATCCGCTTAAGCTCAATCAGATTTTTATCAATCTCATGAGTAACGCGGTAAAGTATACGCCGGCCGGCGGCATGATTACGTTCCGTATTATGCAGCATACCACGTTTAAGCACGGCTACGGCGATTATGAGTTTATCATCAGGGACAATGGCATCGGTATGTCGGAAGAGTTCGTGAAGCATATATTTGAACCTTTCGAGAGAGAGTCCACCACCACAAGAAGCGGTATTCAGGGAACGGGTCTGGGTATGGCCATTACGAAAAATATTGTGGAGATGATGAACGGTACGGTTACTGTGGAGAGTAAGGTGGGTGAAGGCAGCACCTTCGTTGTCAATCTCAGCTTAAAGCTGCAGGATGTGGAGAAAAACGCGGAGCAGATCAAAGAGCTGGAAGGCCTGCGAGCGCTTGTGGTGGACGACGATTTCAATATCTGCGACAGCGTGACCAAAATGCTCAAAACCATCGGCATGCGCGCCGAGTGGACCACATCCGGCAAAGAGGCGGCTTATCGTGCCAGAAGCGCAAGGGACGAGGGGGACTCCTACCATACCTATATTATTGACTGGCAGATGCCGGAGACAAGCGGTGTGGAGACGGCCAGAAAGATTCGCAGCGCGGTGGGAGACGAGTCTCCGATCATTATTCTGACGGCCTACGACTGGACGGATATCGAAGAGGAGGCAAAGGCCGCGGGTATCACCGCCTTCTGTGCAAAACCGCTCTTTATGTCGGATTTGAAGTCCGCGCTTCTATCTGCTAATAACATGGGAGCAAGAGACGATAGCGAAGAGGCAGTCTGGCAGTCGAAGAACTTTGGCGGCAAGCGGGTTCTTCTTGTGGAAGACATTGAAATGAACCGGGAAATCGCAGAAGTGATATTGACAGAGAGCGGCTTTAAGGTGGAGTCGGCGCCGGATGGAACAGACGCCGTAGATATGGTAACAAAGTCGGAGGAAAACTATTACGACGTTGTTTTGATGGATGTACAGATGCCGATTATGAACGGTTACGAGGCCACAAGGACGATTCGGTCACTGCCGCGGGAAGATGTCAAGACGCTTCCGATTATCGCCATGACGGCCAACGCACTGGAAGAAGATAAGGAGGCGGCCTTAAAGAGCGGTATGAACGATCATATTGCGAAGCCCATAGATATCGAATTGCTGATGGAAGTGCTGAGTAAATATATTCGTTGAAATTATTGATCAGAATACGAAAACTCTCTCCTTTGGGGAGAGTTTTTTTGCGTGCAATATGCAAAGTATGACCAAAAACCTGCGATCTGTACCGCAGATAAAAAATCGGGGAAATGATGTTGTACAATGGTCTTTGGAAAACTGACTGAAGGAAGGTGCATGATGATGACAAAGACCATGAAGGGCAGACTGACGATCAGTGTAATCTGTATCGTTGCTGTGAGTATCCTGCTTACCACGCTTGGAATTGTAATGATTGCGGGACAGCGTATCATGTCGGAGCAGAAGGAAATTTTACAGCTTTATGCGGATAAGTATGGGGAGGAAATCAATACCTGGATTGAGAATGAAAAAATGCTGGCGGACGGTACGGCGGGAAGCATCGAGGCTGCAGAAAATCTGGAGACGGATTTTATACAGTCGGTGGTGGATGTGCACGCGGCGGGGAGGCAGGAGCTTTTAAATTTATATTGCGGTACGGCGGACAGACGGTTTATCCAGTCCAACAGAGAGGCTGAAATCCCGGAAGGCTATGATCCTGTACAGCGGGGATGGTACCAGCAGGCGGATGCGGCAGGGGAAACCATTGTAACGGACCCTTACTGGGATGTGCTGACGGGACAGATGTGTACGACGATAGCATCGCCGGTATACATAGATGGAAAACTGGCCGCCGTTATCGGTCTGGATGTGACATTGGGTACAGTGACGGATCTGACGGACAGCATAAATTATGCGGCGGGCGTATACGGATTTTTATCGGACAGCAGCGGACGCTATGTGGCCCACAGAAACAGGGAATATGAGCCTTCCGAGGAGACTGCGGTGGCGGTAATGGATATTATGCCTTCTTTACAGTCTCTGATAGAAGGTAATGACAGAGTGATTGTCAAAGCTAAAGATTATGACGGTACGGCGTGTTACTTTGCTGCGGCGAAAATTACAGGCAGCAACTGGAAGCTGGGCGTGGTGTGTCCTACGTCCCATGTATGGGGTTCGCTGGTAACGATGATAATGGTGGCGGTGGTGACGGCCTTTGTGATGATTGCGCTGGTGGCGATATTTATGACGGGATTGATCGGCAGGACGCTGGCGCCGGTACAGATGCTTAAGCAGTTTGCTTCCGGCGATTTTTCGGAACATCCCGTGGAGGAGAAGGAGATTCCAAGCCAGTATAAAAATGAAACGGAACAGATCAGGACAGCAACTGTGGAGGTGAAACAGCAGATCAGGGGCATCATTCTGAACACCAAGGAGGAGGCAGAGTGCATTAACAGTATTGCGGCGCAGACCTCGGAGAAAATGACGGTGTTAAACGGCGATATTTCCCTGATTGCAGAGACAGCCGGCAGGGTTATGAAGCAGACCGCCGAGGCCAGGGAGCTTGCCGGGCAGATTAAATGTACCGGGGAAGAACTTGGCAGAGCGATAGAGAAGGTGGCCGGGAAGGCGGAAGAGGCTGCCAATCAGTCCGGGGATATTATGGAGCGCGCAGGAAAGCAGCATAAAGCTTCCAGAAAGTCTGCCGAGGAGGCGGTAAGGCTGTGCAGCACCACAATGGAGGAGCTGGGCGCAGCTATAATGGAAAGCCAGAAAGTGAAGGAGATTGATACCCTGACGGAGGAAATTCTTTCCATCAGTTCCCAGACAAATCTGCTGGCTTTAAACGCATCCATAGAAGCTTCCAGAGCCGGAGAGGCAGGCCGCGGTTTTTCGGTGGTGGCGGATGAAATCAGGGGACTTGCAGATCACTCCAAACTGGCGGTGGATCAGATCCGCAAGGTGACGGAGGACGTAGTGCACAGTGTGGCGTTTCTCTCCGAGAGCGCGGAAAAGCTTCTGGCCTTTATGAATGAGAAAGTTATGGAAGATTATCAGGGTATGACGCAGCTTGCGGGAATGTATGAGAAGGACGCCGCTTTTTACAGCGACATTTCCGCCGATCTGGGAGCTTCCTCGCAGGAGATGAGCGCCGGCATGGCGGGTATCAGTGATTCCCTTCTTTCGATTACCCGGCTGGTGGGAGAGATTGCGGAGTTTATGCAGAAAATGGAAAAATCCGCCGCAGTTTCCAACGAGAATTCCCGGGCCGTGCTTTCCCAGATGGAAGAGCTGTCCCAGCTTAGCGAGGAGTTAAGGGAGACCGTAGCCGGGTTCCGGGTTTGAATAAAGTACGGTAAAATGTTTATAAACCGATCACAGAGGAAGAAAACGGTGTAGCGATGGCTATGCCGTTTTTTTTCTTAAGAATTTTTAGAGGTAGTTTAGAGACAGCTCTGCTAATATTTAAACTGTCGACAAATATATGGAAACATGCGCATTGTGAAAAAACTATACTATATGAGGAGAGTTTTGCGGCAAAACGGAGAGGAGCAAAAGGTGAAAAAAGGCAGAAATAAAAGAATGAAAAGTAAAAACTTGAATAAGAAAAGAAGAATGGCGGCGGCAGTATTCTGTCTGGCTCTGGCTATGGGGATGACAGGCTGTGTCAAAACCACAGAGAAACGGGAGGCGGAGGAGGAAAACGCCACGCAGGAGAGCGAGTGGGAAAAGGAAGAACCGGTTACAGCTAAGGAGGCGAAGCCGGAGCCGGACAAGGAGGAGCAAGCGGACAATGTCGAGAAACCGGCCGCCGCGGAGAATATACTGGACAAAGCAAAGGGTACGGAGTTTCTTGGCGGCAAGGTGCAGAACCCGCAGGCGGATGGCATGACGCTGGCCCAGACGACGATTGTGGATGAGAACGGCTCGGTTACAATGCTGGATATGAAGGATGCAAAAAGAATTTCCGTGAAATTTACGCCGGATACGAAGGTGGAGCACTGGACGATTCAGGGCGGCGGCGCCGGCATTGATATGCAGGCCGCTGAGGTTTCCGATCTGGAAGAAGGCATGGGCGTGGAGGTGGAAGGATATTATGAGGAGGAAACATTCGTGGCGGTAAAGGTAATTATGGAAGAGTATGTTTAAATTTTTAGAGATTATTTAGAGAAAAAGTTGATATGATAAAAAGGAGATTACCATGTTTCAGTTACAGAAGAAAAACTTACAGAAGAAAAACAGAAGGGTTATGCTGGCGGTTTGCATTCTTATGCTGACGGTTACGGCGGGATGCGGTGAACAGGAAGAGGGACTGCAAATCAAAACAATTGGAGATGCGAGAGAGAATACCGGGAGCGAAACAGGTAACAGCGCTGAGACAGAGGACGAGGACGGCGCGGGAGAAGATGCCGGAGGCGGCGCTGCTGAGAACGACGAAGATACAGAGGAGAACGAAAACGCCGGGGATATTTCCGGGGAGGAGAGCGATCCGGCACGGGCAGACAAGGATCAGGGCAGCGGACAGGACAGCGGACAGGACAGTGCCTTGCAGTCTGTCGGAAATACGGAAATAACAGGAAATGTGACGAGTCTTTCGGCGGACAGTTTCGTGATTTGTAAGAGCGAGACATGGTCGGAAGACGGTGTAGAATGTATGGTGTCCGTCGCGCCGGGATATGAGGAGGAAGAGGATCTGGTCACCATACAGGTGGCGGGAAACTGCACTTATTCATATAAGACCGTGAAAAACGGCGGCGTAAGCCCGGAGGACGTTTCCACAAGGGAAGGGAGCTTTACAGACTTAAAGGAAGAAATGTCGGTCACCCTGAAAGGAAGCTGGCAGGCGGACGGGAGTTTTCTTGCGGACAGCGTTGTGATGAGCGTGTTTGTATAAGGGAAAGGTATGGTGACGGGTAAAGATGGCTTTTAATAGATATAACGGAAAAGAAAGGACAGACGGAAGAGAATTTTCGGATAAAAGCGGAAGAAAGCGCCGGGGATGGGGAAGACGGATGCTGGCGCTTGGTCTTATGCTTGTTATGATGGCGGGACTTCTTGGCGGCTGTGGAAAAAGCGGACAGGCAGGTGAGCCGGGGATACAGGGAACGCCCCAGGGAGAAGCGGGTGCGTCAAATACGGATAACACGGCGGAAAAGGACGGAAATGGACAGACATCGGAGGAAGAGACAGAGAAAACCGCCATGGGCCGTTATGTGGAGACAGCGGTGGATATTTCGGAAATCAGCGGCAAAACTTACGGGGTCACGGTTCTTTCCGACGGAAGGCTCCTGATCCCGGACGAGACAGCGGGACAGCTTATTTCCGCGGACGGCGGGGTAAGCTGGGAAGCGGTTCCCATTCCGGGAATCGACAGCATGGCAGATTTTACGAAGGAGCGGTATATTTTCAACATGACGGCTGCGCCGGACGGCAGTGTCGCGGTGCTCTTTGTGGAAAACGGGGATTATGATAAAACCGGTACTTTTCATCCGCTGCTCCACGCGGCCATGGCGGACGGTACGGTGCTGACTATGGATATGCTTTCCGTTCAGGAAGACGATACCTATGTGAGCGACATTTACTATTCTCAGGAGGGAGAGCTTTTTGCCACAGTCGTCGGCTCAGGTGCGGTCTATCTGGTAGATGTGGAGAATGGGACGTTGACCAAAGAGGTATCTCTTGAATGGAGCCCCGATCTGGTAAAATTTCAGGGGGATTATATGTTCTTTCTCACTTCCCGGGACGGCGTCACCATTTGGGACAGGAAAGAACAGAAGCTTGTGGAGGATGATGTTCTTTCCGATTTTATGGAAGAAAACTATCAGAACGATTATTATGCCGACGACTCTTTCACGGTTTATATGACGCCGGGAGAGGAAGGCGTACTGTACATAGCTGGCAACGGGGGGATGTACCGTCATGTGATCGGCGGCAGCGCCATGGAACAGATCGTGGATGGCGCGCTGTCCAGTTTCAGTAATCCTTCTTTGAGCCTGAGAAGCGTAGCCGCATATGGGGAAAATGAGTTTGTGGCAGTGTTCAGAGACAGGATCGTGCTTTATAAATATGATCCCAATGTGCCTACGGTGCCGGAGAATATGGTGTCCGTGTACTCGCTGGAGGAGCAGAATGCGGTACGGCAGGCGATTGCTCAGTTTCAGGCGGAAAACCCGAATATGTTCGTGCGGTATGAAGTGGGACGAAGCGGCATGGACGCGGCGTCTTCGGAGGACGCTATTAAGAAATTGAATACGGAGCTGATGGCGGGCGAAGGTCCTGACGTGATCATTTTGGACGGTCTTCCCGTGATGTCTTATGAGGAAAAGGGAATTTTAAAGGATCTGAAGCCCCATATCGACAGCCTGACGGGGGACGCGGTATTGCTGCCCAATATGGTGGAGGCGTTTACCCGTGACGGTGGGGTGTATATGATGCCGGTTTCCTTTTCAATTCCCATGCTGGCGGGCAGACAGGAAGATCTTGAGAAAATTTCCAACTATGAAGATTTGGCTGCCGCGACGGAAAAAATCAGAGTGGAGCACCCGGAGGCGGAGATTGGCAGGTTCTTTTCCGAGGAGGCTATGATGCGGTGGTTTCTGCCGGTAACGGCCAGCACTTTTGTGGAGGAAGAGGGAGGCATTGACGAGGAGGCTCTTTCGGAGTTCCTTACATTGACGAACAGAATTTATACGGCGGCAATAGAGGGCCTTTCGGACACGGCAAGAGAAAGTTACGGGTATCAGAAAGATTTTTATAAGACGGAGCAATATGCGTATCAGAATTTCAACAATATCGCCCAGCAGGCGAACGATTTTCAACTGGAAAACATGGAGCTGGCGGCAGGGATGTTAAAGAATGTCTACGGGTATCAGGAGGTGCTTTCCCTGAAATACTGCGACGGGCTTTCGGACGTGGACGTTAAATACTTTGGCGGCATGAGCGAGGGCGTGTTCGAACCTTCGGTTCTGGTGGGAGTAAATGCTGCTTCCAGACATCAGGAGGATGCGCAGCGGTTCTTTGACATCATTATGGGAACACAGGTGCAGGGGCTTTTATACGACGGCTTTATGGTGAATCAGGCCGCGCTGGAGAGCCAGTTAAGCCCTAAGTGGAAGGTGTTCCAGAACGGCGGTATGAATGTGGACTATGGAGAAGTGTCAAGTTCTCTGGGTGGCAGCACTGGTGACGGACGGGAATTTCATCTGGATATCTATATGCCTACGAAAGAAGAGTTTCAGAAGCTGTATGATCTTTGTTGCAGCCTGAAAACGGCCTATATAGCGGATTCGGTGGTGGAGAATGCGGTGATTGAGAATGGAGCTCAGTATTTGCAGGGATATTTGTCCCAGGAGGAAGTAGTGCACAAAATCATGACAAAAGTCGAAATTTATATGGCGGAATAGTATTTACAGGAAAAATGTCTAAAACTATACTATAATAGGAGAGTTTAATGTATGAACAGATCAAAAAAGTGGCTGGCAGCAATTCTGGCGGGCCTGATGGCTGCATCCCTGACGGGATGCGGCAGCTCCGGGCAGACGGAAGGAAGCAGCGGACGCACCGGTGAAACGGACGGCGCAGGCGGAACAGAAAGCGGCGATACGGCCATGGGACGGTATATGGAATCTTCTCAGACGCTGGATATCGGTAAAGTGACGGATCTTGTGACGCTGGCGGACGGGCGGCTGGAGCTTCTGGAAGACGGATCGGAGGGACGATACCTTTCTTCGGACGGCGGCGTTACCTGGGAGGAAGCCATACTGCCGGGCTGGTATGATCTGGTGATGCAGGCCTATGTGCTTGATATGAAGGGCGCGCCTGACGGGAGCGTGGCCATTCTCTGTCACGATTACAATATTCCGGTCGGTGAGGAAGAAGCGGACGGCGGCCAGGAGACTGCCAGGGAAGAAGCGGACGGCGTCGGGGAGACTGACGGGGAAGAGGCGGACGGCGGCCAGGATGAAGTCTGGCTGTGTCTGATTTCGCCGGAGGACGAGGCAAAGCGGTTTTCCGTTTCTGCCGTGGGAGAATCGGTATTTCTGTTAAAACTGAGTTTTTCGGAGGATGGGAGACACCTCTATCTGGCCACGGGAGACGAGGAGATTTACGAGATTGATCAGGAGACGGGAGAGAGCAGGCTTGTGATGCAGATTGATGCCATACCTGACGTTTTCTGCATCTGGGATCATTATCTGGCTGCCAAAAGTGAGCAGGAAGGTATTTTCCTGTACGATCTGGATACTGGAGAGGAGATTGAGGACGATGTGCTTACAGACTTTGTAAAGCAGAATTATGCGCCGGACAGCATGGTCCTTTCCTCTACCTACACAATTTTTCCGGCGGAGGACGGCGGTATCTATCTGGCAGGGGCCAGCGGACTGCACCGTCATGTGATAGGCGGCGCCGTCATGGAGCAGGTGATCAACGGCGGCCTCTGCGGGTTGAGCGATCCAAGCGAACCGGTGTCTGTCATGACGCGGACGGCAAACGAAGGATTTCTGGCGGCTTTTTCCAAAGGGAAGATGTCTTCCTTTACTTACGATCCCAATATGCCGTCCACCCCGTCTCAGACGCTTTTGGCTTACAGCCTGACGGAAAACGAGGTGCTCAGACAGGCCATCACACGTTATCAGGAGTCCAATCCGAATGTGTATGTGGAATACCGTGTGGGTATGGACCCGGAGGAAGGCGTTACCAAAGAGGACGCCATTAAAAAATTGAATACGGAAATCATGGCTGGAAAAGGCCCTGATTTTATCATGCTGGACGGTCTGCCTCTGGATTCTTACAGAGAAAAGGGCGTGCTTTTGGATATCAGCCCTTACCTTATGGAGCTGGAGACGCAGGAAACGCTTTTACCGAATATAAAGGAGAGCTTTACGGAAGACGGAAAGGTTTATATGATTCCTGCGGCAGTTACTCTGCCAATGTATTATGCGCAGCGGGATAATATGGCGGCAGTGTCTGATCTTTCCACATTGGCGGATCTGTTTGAAAAACTGAGAAAGGAGCATCCGGGGGAAGAGCTAATGGAGATGTACAGCAAGGACATGCTGTTTGATGCGCTGTTCCCGGTGTCTGCGCCGGAGTGGATTACAGAATCAGGACAGCCGGATATGGAGAAGATCGCGGATGACCTGAAACAGATGAAGCGGATTTATGACGCCTGCATGGAGGGGCTTCCCAACCGGATTTTACTGAAATACAAAGGGTATACGGAAAAACAGGTGACAAGCAGCGATAAGGTTACGGCTTACAATGATCTGGGCGGCGGCGGTGTGCAGATTGCGGGCGGCAATGTGCAGGTGAGTATGGGCGCGCTGACCAATGGGTATAACTACGGACTTTTGCAGTCCGTGAAACGGGTGGATGGAAAAGGAGACTATTGTCTTTCTCAGATTCCGGGCAGTGCAGAGGATGTGTTTACGCCGGTTGCCCTGATGGGGATTAACGCTGCATCGGCAAAGGCTGATCTGGCAGGGGATTTCATGAAGGCGATTCTCTCGGTGAATATGCAGAGCACTATTTATCCCATCGGATTCCCGGTTAATGAGGAGGGGCTTACTACCTATATGGAAAGTCTGGGTGGGCAAGTGCCGGAGAGCCTACGCATACCGGGCGAGCCTTATGGAGCCTATGGTTTTTCCGGAGAAGACGGCGCGATGATCAGTTTGGATATGTATGTGCCTACGGTACAGGAGCAGTCGCAAATGTATGAAATGCTGAAAACGGTGCGCACGCCCTATCTGGAAAGAGCCGCGCTGGAGGATGCGGTCAGGGAGGCGGCGGAGGTTTATTTGGACGGTATATGCAGTCTGGAGGAGATGATGGAAAATGCAGGGGAGAAAAGTACGATCATTATGGCGGAATAGGAGAAGAATTTCCTTTCTGCTTTTCCTGCTGCCAAGCCTCGCCGGGGTGACTTTGTTTGTCCTGCTGCCGTTTCTGGACGTGATGAAGCGTTCCCTGCTGACGGCTGTCACAGGGGAGTTTACAGGGGTTAAAAATTATAGCGTTATCTTTCATAATCAGGCCTTTTTACTGGCGGTGGGCAACACTCTTCGCTTTACCTTTGTGTGCATTCCGCTGCTGGTGCTTCTGGGTCTTCTGATCGCTTTTCCCCTGAGCGGTTTTCGGAATGCGGGGCTGATTAAATCGGTTTATCTGTTTCCCCTTGCCATGCCTACGGCCACGGTGGTGCTTGTCTGGAAAATGGTTTTTTACAGGCAGGGGTTTTTGAATCTGGCGCTGACAGAGCTTGGACGGATCACGGGAATGTGGGGACCCGTGACAGTGGACTATCTTGCCACGGAGGCGTCCTTTGGGGTGCTTGTAGCAAGTTACCTGTGGAAAAATACGGGGTATACGGTGGTGCTCTGGCTGGCCGGTATTCTGTCTATTCCGAATGAGTATATAGAAGCCGCAAAGGTGGACGGAGCGGGGCGGTTTACCTGCATCCGTTATATTATCCTTCCCAATTTGAAGGGGAGCTTTTATACGATTGTGATTCTGTCCTTCCTGAATTCCTTTAAGATTTACAGGGAGGCTTATCTGGTGGCTGGTTCCTATCCCCAGGAGGACATTTATCTGTTGCAGCATCTGTTTAACAACTGGTTTGTAAACATGGAATTTGATAAAATGGCGGCTGCCGCGGTCTGTGTGGGCGTCGTTTTGTTTGTGGCGATTATGATCTTACAGCGGTTATGGGATAAGGAGGCTTAGCATGAAAAAGGCGTTACAAAAGACCAGAAAACCCATAACGGCGGCTTTTCTTCTGCTTCCGGCTCTTTTGATCTGCTTTCCCGTCTTTCTGATCCTGACAGGGTCAGTGATGGACAGTATTGAGCTGGGACAGTATCTGGGGCCGGTATTTGGCAGCGGGGAGGGATTTATCCGCTGGAAGCTGATGCCGGATTATCCGACCTTTTCGAATTATGGAAGGCTGCTGTTTATGACGCCCGCCTTCTTTGTGCTTTTCTGGAATTCCATAAGGCTGGTGGTCTGCATTCTGGCCGGACAGCTCCTTGTGGGCGTACCGGCGGCATGGGCTTTTGCAGCTTACCGGGTGCGGGGCGGACGGACGCTCTTTGCGCTTTATGTGGTGCTGATGCTTCTGCCCTTTCAGGTAACGATGCTGTCAAGCTATCTGGTGCTGGACCGCCTGCTTTTGCTTGATACCCATGGGGCGATCATTCTGCCGGCCGTGTTTTCCACCTTTCCCATCTTTTTATCCTACGGCGGGTTTCGCCAGATCCCGGAGCAGCTTTTGGAGGCTGCCCGTATTGACGGGGCTGGGGAATTTCTTATTTTCATCAGAATAGGACTTCCTTTGGGGAAAAGTGGATTATTATCTGCCATGGTGTTAGGATTTTTGGAGTATTGGAATCTGATGGAACAGCCGCTGGCCTTTTTGAGCGTTAAATCTCTTTGGCCATTGTCGCTGTATCTGCCGGAAATTACATGGACGCAGGCGGGATTTGCATTGTGCGCGTCGTTTATCACTCTGATTCCGGCGGCTTTTGTATTTGTGATGGGACAGGATTATCTGGAGCAGGGGATTATCTATTCCGGATTAAAGGAATAAGACAAGGAGGTGCAGGAGCGTGGATAAGCGAATGAAAAGTATTGGCGAGGGGCTTATCGTTTTTTTGGTTTTTATCGTCTTCTTGATTTTTTGTAGACACTCTGGCATAAATAACGATCTGGCGAGTATCCTTTTC
>ERZ779632.276-NODE-276-length-33150-cov-11.264723_pt1 | contig 33150 bp, 29 predicted proteins | sample MGYA00514194_ERZ779632 | MGnify/ENA primary metagenome ERZ779632 (study PRJEB29562, sample SAMEA4376704) | mouse gut metagenome | isolation source: Cecum | study: EMG produced TPA metagenomics assembly of the A DSS colitis mouse model was used to assess the... | reverse complement strand
CTCGGGAATGTCTCTCTTAAATCCCTTGACTACCTCAAAAATCGCCTCGGTACCTCCCGTGGAAGCGCCGATTGCAACAATACGGTCCCTGCCTCCCGCCGGACTGATATGACTCATAACAGCCGTCGTATCCACCCGCTTTAATTTCCCTACTTTTGCGGTGGAAGCAATCTTTACCTTTGCAGCCAGCTCCTGACTCAGGAAATCATTCAGTTGATCCCTTGTCAGATTGGACGGTTTGTTGACAAAATCTACAGCGCCTGCCTCAAGCGCATCAAACACCTTATTATTCAGCGAACTGATCATAACTACCGGAAGCGGATACTGGGGCATCAGCCGCTTCAAAAATTCGATGCCGTTCATCTTCGGCATCTCTACGTCCAGCGTCATGACATCAGGCTTAAACTTGAGGATCGCATCCCGCGCTGCATAAACATCCTCCACATCCGCCACAACCTCGATGTTAGGGTCTGCGTTCAATCCCTGCACCAACAGCTTGCGGAACATCAGGGAATCGTCCACAACCAATACTCTAATCGGTCTCATGTCCTGCTCTCCTATTTCCTGTATATTGATGGTTGAACATAATTAAATTTCACCATCTGACGATCCAGTCTCTCCGTCAACCCGATAAAGAGATAGCCGCCCGGTTCCATGTGGTCATATATTCTCTGGATAAGCGGGTATTTAATGTCATCCTGAAAATAGATCATCACATTTCGCAAAAATACGATGTGAAATCTTTTCTTGAATGTAATGGGGTCCATCAGATTAAACTGTCTGAAAATGACCTCCTTTTTCAATTCCTCCTTCACCCGAAATTCCTCCGGGCTGATCTGTTTAAAGTACCGCCGCTTCCAGTTCACCGGCAGCGGATCCACATCCTCCTGTAAATATACGCCCTTGGATGCATGACTTAAAACTTTCATAGAAATGTCCGTGGCCAGAAGCCTCGTATCCCAGGCAGCATGTTCCACACCAAAAAAATCATTGATAATCATCGCCAGCGTGTAGGGTTCTTCCCCCGTAGAGGAAGCGCCGCACCAGACTCTGAGATCCTTCGTACCCATGGCCGCGGATTTCGCCCAAGGAAGCGCTACATTTTTCATAAATTCGAAATGCTCCGCCTCACGCATAAAATATGTATGGTTCGTGGTCAGAATATTGATCAGGTCGGTCGCTTCGCCGCCCTTTGGATTCTTTTCCACTTTCTCCATAAATTCATTATAATTAGCGTAGCCGTTACGAACCAGATAATTTTCCAGCCGTCCGCCCACCAGGACTCTCTTCTGACTCAGATCAATGCCGAAATTCTTCTTTACATAGGTAACTATCCGTAGAAATTCGCTGTCGGTAATCACTTCTTTTGCCTCCCCACATTACCACCTTTTATTAAATCACACAATTCCTTAAAAGTCAATTTGTTCTCATGCGACTGTGCAGCTTGTCAAAAACTTCCACAACATCAGGGTCATAGTAAATACCGCTCATTTCCTTGATTCTCTTCTGTCCTTCTTCAGGTGTAAGAGCCGTTCCCTCCCGTTTCGGCGCCGTCATTTCGTCAAAATCATTGGCCACAGCCGCAATCCGCGCTTCCAGCGGGATTTGTCTGCCCTGAACCTGCGGATAGCCGGAACCGTCCCAATGGGCATGGTGATATCTGGCAATGCACCTTGTCATTTCCAGCGCGCCCCTGTGCTCCTGATCCGCACCGAACTCCTCTATCACGCTGCTGCCTTCCTCCGCGCACTTTTTGATATATTCCATGCTTTCTCTGTCAGAATTTTCCTCCTGCACAAGAAAGCGTCCAATATCATGAAGTCTTGCCGCAACACCGATGGCCTCCACGAACTCGTCCGTAATCTCATCCTCATAGGCCGGCGAAAACTGCAGTCCCTGTGCAAGCAGATTACAGTTATATCCCACATTGCTGCGGTGCTTTCCTCCCTCGGGATCCAGTTTTTTCACAATCCGCGAGAGCGCCCGTAACACATTGGTATGCTCCTTCTCTATCTGGTTTTTCTGATCTTCCACAAGCTTGTGCATCATGCGGTTATAATCCGACATTTCCTGCTGCAGGCGGTAACTGTTCAAATGGTTGCTCACCCGCATGAGAACCTCCACATTGTCAAAAGGCTTTGGTATAAAGTCCACCGCGCCCGCCGTGAAAGCCTCCTCCTTCTCCTTGCTCGTATTAAGCACTGTAATAAAGATAAAGGGAATGTCTCTGGTAGCCTGATCGTTCTTTAACATTCTGCAAAATTCCAGCCCGTCTATTTCCGGCATGGACAAATCAGACAGAATGAGATCCGGCCGCGTCTGCTTCATAAGGCCCAGAGCCTCCTGCACGCTCAGGGCCGTCATTGCCTCATACCCTTCATGCGTAAGAATGTTTTCAAGAATTGTCACATTCACACTGATATCATCTACAATCAGAATGGTAGGCGCGTTTTTTCTGCTGTTTTCTGTCTCCATCGCTTCCCTCCTTCTATTCTGACTCCCACAGGTCTCCGACCCGCTCCGTAATCGCATCCTTAAGCCTGCCGTACATGTCCATGCTCTTCTCGTAATTGGACTTTCTGATGGCCATTTCCATTCGCAGCTCCTGGCGCTTGAGATCGTCGTCTCCCGACGACTCGATGAGTGTTTTTAAGGTGGAGGCAAGAAGCTCCGCCTTATCCCACGCTCCCATCTCAATGGAAAGCACCAGCTTATCCATCCGCTTCTTTAATTCTTCCCGGTTCTCCGCCTCGCCAAATTGCATCAGGCTGTCCACATTCTGATCCGCCTGCTCTTTCATGTATTCAGACCAGTTTACATAGACCTGGCTCTGCTTATCGTCAAGAATCTGTTCGCTCTTTAATTTCACGGAGAAAGAAAATGTGCTCCCCTTTCCCTTCTCGCTCTGCACATGGATGTCGCCGTGCATCAGCTCCACCAGCTGCTTCGTGATGGCAAGCCCAAGTCCCGTTCCCCCAAACCGTCTGGTAATGGAAGCGTCCACCTGACTGAAACTCTGGAACAGTCTGTCCTGCTCATTCTGGGAAATGCCGATGCCGCTGTCCCTTACCATGAAAAACAGCTCCACCTCGTCGTTCACCTGTCTGGTCATGCCGACCACCAGATTGACATAGCCCACCATGGTAAACTTGATGGCATTTGACAGCAGGTTATTCAGAATCTGCACGAGACGCAACTCGTCGCCAATGAGCTTGTGCGGAATCTTCTCGTCGATATCCACGCTCATGTGCAGTTCCTTTTTATTGACCACAGCGCTGTGGGTGGCAACCACCTTATCCATCATCTCCTGAAAGTCAAAGGGTTTTTCATCTATCACAAATTTGCCGGATTCCAGCTTGGCAAAGTCAAGAATATCATTGATGATTGTCAGCATATTGTCACAGCAGCTTAAAACGATATCAAGCGTCTTTTTCTGGTCGGGATCCGTTACCTCCTCCACAAGCTCCATCACATGCCCTTTAATCCCGTTGACAGGAGTGCGGAGCTCATGGGTCACATTGGCGGTAAATTCATTTCTGGCACGGTTGTTCTCGCTTTCCTTCTCCTTTAACTCCCGGATTCTCATATTCATATTTTTCTGCGCGGAAATATCCTCCGCCAGAAGCAGGTACGCATCCATCCCATCCTGCGGAAAAATGCGGACGTTAACAGAGAAGCAGGAATTATTGCTTCGATACATCGTCATTTCCTTGACGTTCTTCATGCTCTTTTTTACGAAAGTAATAAATCCGTCCGAAGAATTGGGGAAATCCTGCCTGAAAATCTGTGACATGCTGCACCTTGTCAGTTTATCTCTGTCATATTCAAGCCTTGCGGCCGCCGTCTGATTTCCATAAAGAATGCTCCCTTCCTCGTTGAAAAGGAGCACAAGCTCCACCGTCTCGTCCGCGATCCGGGAATTTAACCATTCAAATTCCATACTGGCCTCCTTACGGAATATTTTCATTGATCATCCCGATAAACTGCTCATATACCGTTTTGACCTTCTGCCACTTCTCCTCTGCAAGAGCCGCATCCACCTCGGCATTGGCTTTATTTCTGAGCTCTTCCACCAGCGCCGAAACATTCTCAAAAATCGGGGTAAGGCCGAGATTTCCCACCACGCCCTTCAATGCATGCGCGCACTTATACGCCTCTTCATAGTTTGCGGATTCCATATTAATTCCCAGATTTGCATAGTTCGGATCATTGGGGAACTTTCCGAGAAATTTTAAATAAATTCCGTCGTTTCCCATAAAACGTTTCAGCGTACCTTCCACGTCCGCGCCGCCTTCCTCCAACTGTCGTCTGAAATTTTCGTCCATAGCCATAGCACTCTGTCCTTTCTTTTCCTCTTCTATACTATACGCGTATTAGCAGGTTTGATGCGCTCCGCTTATACGCAGAAAAGACTGCAAAACACAGAATCTCTGTTTTACAGTCTTCGTCGTCTGATCACCTTTAAGTGAAATTAAACATATTGATTACTTCAACGAGATTGAAGAAATCCTCTTTAGCGAGCTTAAAGCATTCTATCACATCATCCGAAAACTGTCCGCATTCCCCATTCAAGATCATTGCATATGCCTCAGCATTGCTATATGCACTTTTGTAAACTCTCTCACTCACCAGCGCTTCGTACACATCGGCAATGGATACAATCTGCGCGCTGATCGGTATCTCGTCACCTTTCAGATGATCCGGATACCCTTTACCATCATTTCTCTCATGATGGTGACGGCATATTTCATAACAATACTGGTAAAACTCGTCCATATAGGGAGACTTGAAAGACTCCAGAATTTCACACCCAATCGTGGTATGCGTCTTCATAATCTCAAACTCTTCCGGCGTCAGCTTTCCGGGCTTTAACAAAATGGAATCCGGAATGCCGATTTTTCCGATATCATGAAGCGCGGAAGCTCTTGCGATCTGGTCAATCTTCACAGGCGTCATATCGTATTTGGGGAAGTACTTTGCAAGGTACTTTAACAGGATTCTGGTCAGATACTTGATTCTCTTGACATGGTCTCCCGTCTCAATGCTCCGAAACTCCACCACGGAACCCAGCGCGTCAATCATGAATTCATTATTCTCACGAATCGCCTTCTCCTGCTCGCGAATCGTAGCTTCGCGCTCTTTCAGGCGAATCTCCAGATTCTGCTTGCTCTGATAAAGCTCGATAATATTGTTTGCACGCCTTCTGATGATATTAGACTCAAAGGGCTTATGCATCACATCGGCAATGCCGTACTCGTAAGCCTTCTCTTCACTTTCCTGCGGCGTCATGCTGGTAATCAGAATGACCGGAATCTCATCCAGAAGCTCCTTTTCCTTCATATAGTCAAGCACACCAAATCCATCCACAACCGGCATAATGACATCGAGCAGTATCAACGCAATATTTTCATTTTCACACTTCTCTATCGCTTCAATCGCTTCCATTCCGTTGGCCGCTTCCACGATATCATAGTCCGCGTCAAACATCAGGCTGAGTATCGTTCTGTTTACCTCTTCGTCGTCCACAATCAGTATCTGCTGTCTGGTTGCATTTTCGCTCATATCCTCCGCTTGATCCACCTGTTTACGGCAAATCAGCTCCCTCCTTCTCCCTGAATTTTACAGATCGAATATACCGCATACAAAAACGATATACCATTGACAAGAATGAATAAATTATACAATTATTTACAGGGAATGTCAACGAAAATCGGCACCTTTCCCTCCTCCATCAGTTCCAGCATCGCCGCCGCAATCTCAGGATCAAACTGTGTCCCCATATTGCTTCTGATCTCTTTTTTAATTGTCTCCGCATCTAATCCCCTGCTGTAACACCGATCCGCCGCCATGGCGTCATAAGAATCCGCCACACAGATAATTCTTGCATAAAACGGAATCTCTTCCCCTTTCAAGCCCTCGTTGTAACCCGTCCCGTCGTATCTCTCGTGATGATAACGGGCTCCTTCGCAGATTCCAGGCAGAGAAGTAAAGTCTTTCAGGATTTCTCCGCCGATTCGCGGATGGTTTCTGATTACTTCCTGCTCTTTGGGGGTCAGCTTTCCGGGTTTATTCAAAATTCCGTCCGCCACGCCTATCTTTCCGATGTCATGCAGCATCGCAATATAATAAATCCGCTCCTGTTCCTCCTCTGACAGTCCCAGCTTTCTGGCAAGTTCCCTGGAATACACCGCCACCCGCATGGAATGTCCGTTGGTATATTTATCCTTGGCATCAATGATATTTGCAAATGTTTTCAGGGCTTGGTCGATAACATTTTTGTAGCCCTCCTGTTTTATTTGTTCCTCCATACTTTCCTCCGCTTCCGCCTTCCTTTGCTGCTTTAGCGGAATCTGTATTTTCCCTCTCCACATCCTGTCGCTGATGATATAACGGCGGACTCAATCCGCTTCCTCCTGAAAGGACTTTGACAATTTTTCCCGCAGCTTGTCGAAAAATTCCGGCCGTTGTTCACTAAATTCCATGTGTTCATAGAGAAACGAATCCCGGAAATCGAGAATCGTGGAAACCGCGTCAAGTATTTCCTGACGCATCGCCGCCACAGCCGCCGCGTCCTTTTCCAGCATGGCAAGCTCCAGACCGCAGGAAGTCTCATGGTACTTTCCCATTTCGAAGCACGCCGCCAACTCCCTCTGCTTCTCCACAAGCCTTTGGGCCCGCTTCATATCTCCTTCCTGCACCGCAAGCGCACACATGCCCTGCAATGCCATACTTACCCTTCCGTAGGACGAAAATAAAAGCTCCTCATACTCTTTACACGCCTCCTTCGTCCTTCCCGTCTCTGCATGGAGCCGGGCCTGCCTGAGCTTTTTATCCGGGTTCTGCACGGAGAAATATGCCAGATACGATTCCGCTTTCTCATACTGCTTTTTCGGCATATAAAAAGAAAACAGGGAATCCGCCGCCCGAGTGCGAATCGTTTCGTCTCCGCTTTGCAGCGCCCGCTCATATAAAGATACAATATAATCCTCATACGCCTCCGTATCGCAAAGCTCCTGTATCACAAACTGAGCCTGCAGGACAACCGCTGTGGACAGCATCAATTCTTCACAGTTCGGATACTGCGCAACCTTCCCCTTCACCCACTGAAAGCATTCTTCATAAGGCGCCGTTTTCAGTTTTTCATCCAGCTCGTTTATAATCCCGTTGACCTCCTCTTTCGTCAGTTCTTCCCGAAACGCCAAAAGCGTGTCCAGCGAAATCCCCAGGAGCCTTGCAATCGGCGCAAGCAGCATAATATCCGGGAGCGAATTTTCATTCTCCCACTTGTTCACTGCCGGTGCCGTCACGCCAAGCAGCCGCGCCATCTCCTCCTGCGTCATGTTTTTTTCTTTCCTGTATTTTCTGATTACTTTTCCAATCGACATAAAAATTCTCCCTACCTGTTATATTTGCATCGGCCGTTGCTGATACAAGCATAACAGAAGAGGAGATTTCTCTCAACTGAGGCCGGGTTAAATATTATTCACAAAATTTAACCAGCGTTTACATCTTGCAAAAGAAATCATTTATTCGTTGATCCGCCCCAGGCAGTAAATCTCTATCTGCTCAATCAATTCCTGCGCAGTCATAATCTGTTCCTCCGCCTTCTCTTTGGTGGCAATATCCGAATTCGGTTTAAAGTCGCCTCTGGCATAAGAGCTCTATAGAATTACGGCTGTTGTTATCTGCCCTGATATTCCCGATACCGCCTGTAAAATGTTGACGGACTGATCTCCAGTTTATGCGCCGCCTCCCTGCCGCTTATTGTTCCGGCTTCATACTCATAAAACATATTGACCAGATCCATTTTATTAATTCTGATCCGTGACCGCCCTTTATAGTTGCCATACTCCGACGATTTTCTGATCCCGTCCCTGCGCCTGCCGTCCAAATATGCCCGTTCGGTTCTATATAACGCCATGAACAATTCAAAATAAGACTTTCTGTTGTCATCGTCTATCACAAAATCTTTCGTGACAATCTTCCCTCCGGCGCATATGGTTTCCAATACTTTCCGGCTGATCACGGAACTGCGGTTCCCCAGTTCGTCAAGGGTAGAAACCTGCAGTTCTTTATCTTCCGGCCTGCGAACGTACATACCATCTCCGGAATATCTTGTTTTCGTCCGCATCAGCCATTCCAGACGATTCAGATACTGCATATCGCACGCTTCCAACAATTCCCACAAATCCTCCCTGTTTTCTCCGGGCGATCTTTCACTGATAAATACCGGAACGATATTTTCCCGCACATATGTTTTTTTTCTTAAACTTAAATCCAGCCCCGGTATTCCCTGAAAGTCCCGCTCCGTCAAAAGACCGATCACACTGTAATGCGGGCTTATCTCATAGCGGAAACTCTCGTCTTCACGTTCCGTATACCGAATTTCTGCAATGCAGTAAGTAAAGCCATATTCATCATCCAGACAAACTGTCCCTCTGGTAACTATTTCTCTCATAGAGCTATCCTTTCTCCGTTAATTTATCATAGGAGGTCTTTATTATCTTTTCATAACGTTCCCGCAGGATATGCCTGTAAAATGCCTTTTGAACATCCGTAATCAGGGGCGTTTCCCCGATCAGATTCTCTATCCTCTCCATGTCGATTTTTTGATATACATCCGTCAGCGCCTTATTACATTCCGAAAAAGCAAGACTGCGAATCACTTCATAGTAGGAGCTTTTTTTACCGTTTAGTTTTACCTGGGAAGTCGGGAACTGATAAATCCGTTTTTCAGTCTCCTCTTCGGACGCCATGATCTTTTTCATCTCCTCCTCATCCGTCAGATTCGGAAACAGGGAGGAGCCATTGTCGAAAACAGGAGCCATTGTATATTGATTCTTTTCTTTGAGAAATCCCCAGTTAGCGCCATGTCTGTCAAAATTCCCCAGAAGAGCGTCCATGATATACACTTTCCAGAAAGCCGAAACGGTTTCCTCTACATCCGTCAGTTTGGAATTATCCCTCAACATCCGCATAATGTCCTGATAATCATATTGATAAGTCTCTTTATCCTGATCCAGCGTACTCTCTCCCACGTCATTAAAGGGAACAAACTGTCTGCCGGATACGTTAAAATCCCTGCAGGCAACGACCTGTTCTTCCCCCCGGAATCCAAGATACGTTTTATGCGTTGAAAATCCGCATATATCAAAAATGTGCGAACCAAGAAATTCCGAGATATGATTATTGCGTTTTCCAAAGGGAGTCCGCTTTTGAAATTTAAGCATATAGTCTTCCCCGTCTATCACAATCCCGAGTTTTTTCTCCGAACCGCCATAATATTTTCCGCTCTGTCTGTATGTTGAAAAATCTATCGCCTGCATCTTGCGTCTCCCATGTCCGGCAAATCGTTAACGGACTCTGCATCCATTATATAAATACGGCACATCCGTGTCAATAGAATTTGATTTACATTTTGACTCGCATTTTCTGCAGTCTTACGGAAAAATGCACCAAAAGCAAAACGGACACTCCCGTCATCCGGAAAGCGTCCGCTATCTCTCTATGCCTCTTTCTCCATCGCCTCGGCCACGGAAGCCTCGCAGCTTCTCATGGCGAGAATTGTCTTATCAAAAAGCTCGTCCAGCTCCCAGCCAAGCATTTCCGCGCCCTGTGTAATGACCTCTCTGGAGCAGCCCGCCGCAAATTTTTTGTCCTTAAATTTCTTTTTCAGGCTCTTGACTTCCATATCCATCACGCTTTTGGATGGACGCATCAAAGCGCAGGACCAGATCAGGCCGGTCAACTCGTCGGCCGCAAAAAGCACTTTCTCCATCTCAAGCTTCGGCTCCTCCTCACTGCAAAGTCCGTAGCCGTGGGAGCAGACCGCATAAATCATATCCGCGCTGACGCCGCCTTCCCGCAGAAGCTCCGGCGCTTTTTTACAGTGCTCCTCCGGGTAAAGCTCAAAGTCGATATCGTGAAGAAGTCCGGTAATGCCCCAGAACTCCTCTTCCGCCTCATAACCCAGCTCCTTGGCGTACCAGCGCATCACCCCTTCCACGGTCAGGGCGTGCTGAAGATGAAAGGGCTCTTTGTTATATTTCTTCAACAGTTCCCATGCCTGCTGCCTTGTAACGCTGCTCTTTTTTGCCTCGCCGGCCGCCTGCTTTCTCGCAGATTTCGCCGTATCGGAAGGCTTTTTATCCAGACTCTTCATGGTCGGGAAGAGAAGCACGTCGCGGATCGCAGGAGAATCGGTGAGCAGCATCACCAGTCTGTCGATGCCGTACCCGATACCGCCCGTAGGAGGCATGCCAATCTCCAGCGCGTTCATGAAGTCCTCGTCGGTGGTGTTGGCCTCCTCGTCGCCTGCCGCAAGAGCCGCCTCCTGAGCCTTAAAACGTTCCCGCTGGTCAATGGGATCGTTTAACTCGGAATAGGCGTTACACATTTCCCTTGCAGTAATGAACAGCTCGAACCGCTCCACATAATCCGGCTTGTCCGGCTTTCTTTTTGTGAGCGGTGATATTTCCACAGGATGATCCATGACAAAGGTAGGCTGCACCAGATGCTCTTCCACAAACTCCTCAAAGAAGAGATTGATGATGTCCCCCTTCGTATGACGCTCCTCGTAATGTACGTTTCTGTCGTCCGCCAGCTTCTTCGCCGCCGCTGTGTCAGGCACTTCGTCAAAATCGACGCCTGTATATTTCTTTACGGCCTCCACCATGGTGATCCGTTCGAAAGGTTTTCCCAGATCAATCTCCACGCCGCCGTAAGAAATCAATGTCGTTCCGCAGACCTCCTTCGCCACATGGCGGAACATATTTTCAGTCAGATCCATCATCCCGTTGTAATCGGTGTACGCCTGATACAGCTCCATCAGGGTAAACTCCGGATTATGTCTGGCGTCCAGTCCCTCGTTTCGGAACACTCTGCCGATCTCATAGACGCGCTCCATGCCGCCTACGATCAGCCTCTTCAAATACAGTTCCAGCGAAATGCGCAGCTTCACATCCTCATCCAGCGCATTGTAATGGGTTTCAAAAGGCCTTGCCGCCGCGCCGCCCGCATTGGATACAAGCATGGGCGTCTCCACCTCCAGAAAACCCTGCCCGTCCAGATAACGTCTGATGGCACTGATAATTTTGGATCGCATGACAAAAGTCTTTTTCACATCCTCATTCATGATCAGATCAGTGTATCTCTGGCGGTAACGGATATCGGTATTCACCAGACCGTGATACTTCTCCGGAAGGATCTGCAAGCTTTTTGACAGAAGTGTCACTTTCTGCGCATGGACGGATATTTCACCCGTTTTGGTCTTAAAGACCGTGCCCTCCACGCCTGCAATGTCACCTACGTCATATTTCTTAAAGTCCGCGTAGGAATCTTCCCCCACGCTGTCCCTCGCCACGTAAACCTGAATATCGCCCTGCAAATCCTGCACATTACAAAAAGACGCCTTACCCATAACGCGCTTGCTCATCACACGGCCGGCAATGGAAACCTCCCTGCCCTCCAGCGTGTCGAAATGATCCCTGATCTCAAGGCTGTGATGTGTCACATCATATTTTGTGATCTGAAAGGGGTCTTTCCCCGCCTCCTGCAAAACCGAAAGCTTCTGTCTTCTCACTTTCAAAAGCTGGTTGATATCCTGCTCGCCCTGTATATTCTGCTGCCTTTGCTCCTCTGCCATCTGTTATCCTTTCTCCCATCCGTTCGGTTCTCAGTTAGACCGCTGAATCTCCAGCACTTTATACTGAATCACGCCAGCCTGCGTCTCCACATCCACCGTATCGCCTACCTTACTGCCAATCAGGGCCTTACCCACGGGGGACTCGTTGGAAATCTTTCCTTTCAGGCTGTTGGCCTCGGTTGAACCCACAATTTTATACTCCAGTTCCTCATTAAATTCCAGATCCAGTATTTTTACCTGACAGCCGATATTAATCTTGTCAAGATCCACCTCGTCTTCCACCACAACCTCGGCATTTTTAAGAATCTTCTCAAGCTCTTCAATCCGGGCCTCAATGTCGCGCTGTTCATCCTTGGCCGCGTCGTACTCGGCATTCTCGGAAAGGTCGCCCTGTTCTCTGGCTTCCTTGATTTTCTGCGCCACTTCCTTACGCTTTACGACCTTCAGATCGTGCAGCTCATCCTCATATTTCCGCAGTCCTTCATAAGTTAAGATATTCTTTTTCTCATGCATGGTAAGAATTCTCCCTTTCCTCTATCATTATAATATATCCTTTAAGTCTGTCGTCCCCGCTGTCACGCCGGCTGTCTGCTCATATCGGACAGCCGGCTTTTCACATCTACCTATCATAACCAGTTTTTACTATGGTGTCAAGATATTTGAGCGGCGATACATAGAGAACATGCCCGTTTTTTCTCATGCAGCTTCGCTCCCTTTCCCTGTCGGAAGTCAGATCCACATAGACGGTTCCATCCTCCCTCTCCAGTCTTGGGTGTCTCGCCGTATGGGCAAAATCCAGAATCACGCCGCTGCATCTTTCCCTGCCGCAGCAAAGCCCCTCCTCTCCGGTCGAATAGGGATGCATCGCAGGCACCAGTCCGTACTCATAATCATACGTTTCCAGATAAGCGGCCATCTCCTCCCAGATGTCCGTCCCCGCCACCTCTTCATAATAAAACAGCAGGCTGTTAATTCTCGAAAGATACGGCAGCAGAAGATTCTGCGTCAGCTCCATCTGCCAGTCCGTTTCCTCCGGCTTTCCAAGCAGTACCGCCACCCTGCCTTTTTCATGCAGAGGCCCGGAGGCGCAGGCCGCAAGCAGACAGGCCGACAGTCTCTCAAACGTGTCCCTTCGCATTTCCCAGCGTTCCCTGAATTTTTCTGACATATATGTCATAATATCAGGATGCAGAAAAGCGTCCGCCATGCCGTCGGCACGATGCACTACCTCCTCCATGGCCGCTGACAAAAGCTCTCCTGTCCATGGTTTCTTTTTATAATAGTATGGCGGTATGGCACAGTCCACCGGCAAAAAGAAGCCGCCTGTCTTCTCCAGCCCCAGCTTCTCTTCCCGCAGAGCCGCATCCTGCCACCAGTGTTTCTTGGCGGCCGTATTTTTATGCATCTGTCCCTGTGTGGGATGAAAGTAGATGATAGTGTCCGTTTCCATAAAGCTTCACCATCCTGTCTGCCACAGCTTTCAGGCTTCCCGCAAACAATAAATTAAAGCGCGAAAGCTGATGACTCTGAGACAGTATATGCAGGACATGTCACATGGATTCCACCAGTCTCTCGATATCTTCGAACCGCTCCGCCAAATTAACTTTAAGTCGAAGCTTTGCGGAACCGGGCATCCCCGCTGTATACCACGACAAATGCTTTCTCATTTCCCGCACGCCGGTGTATTCCCCTTTGGTTTCCAGCTGCAAAGAGGCATGGCGCAAAATCATTCTCTTCTTTTCCTCCAGATCGGGCGGCGAAAGCTTTCGTCCGTCCTCCAGACAGGCGATAACCTGACGAAACAGCCATGGATTTCCCCTTGCGGCGCGGCCGATCATGACGCCGTCGCAGCCCGTCTGCGTAAGAAGCGCGGCTGCCGTCCCGCCATCCGTCACATCCCCGTTTCCGATCACAGGAATGGACACCGCCTCCTTCACTCTTGCTATGATGTCCCAATCGGCCTCGCCGCTGTAAAACTGCTCTCTGGTTCTGCCGTGCACGGCCACCGCGGCGGCCCCCGACTCCTGTGCGATTCTGGCAAGCTCTACCGCATTGACGTGTTCCGCGTCAAAGCCTTTTCGTATTTTTACCGTAACGGGTTTTTTTACCGCCTTTGCCACAGCGGCTATGATCTCCCCCGCCAGCTTCGGATCCCGCATCAGGGCGGAGCCTTCCCCGTTGTTCACAATCTTTGGCACAGGACAGCCCATATTGATATCCAGCACGGCAAAGGGTCTCTCCTCGATCCGTTTCGCCATCTCGCTGACAATCTTCGGATCTGAACCGAACAGCTGCAGGGAAACCGGCCCTTCCTCCGGATGAATCGCCAGCAGCCCTTCCGTGTTTTTATTGCCGTAAAGAATGGCCTTTGCGCTGACCATCTCCATTCCCGCAAGGCCCGCCCCCTGTTCGCTGCACAGCAAACGAAAAGGCAGGTCCGTCACGCCTGCCATGGGAGCCAGTATTATATTGTTTTTCAGGGTCACATTACCAATGGTAAGAGGCTTTAACAGTGTATTCATACCGTATCAAACTGACCTTTCCCTAAAAGTTATTCCTCTGCAATATTCTCATGCAGGATAAACACCCGGTAGTACAGCTGTAGGGATTCCAGCATTTCCTGCCTGTTTCTGCGGATTTCGCCCACAAGAAGGCCGCTGCTGATCTCATCGTAGAGAAGATCGTCTTCCTCCGCGTCCGTCTCCAGCGAAATGCTGCCGTCCTCTTCAAACACGATGGTAAAAATACCGCCCACCTCCTCGGTGAACAGGACGCAGATAATATGCAGCTCGTCCTTGATGGACTGGGGAATCCTGTCAAACTTTTCGTTAAAGTAATATTTCTGCTCGTAAGCGTTGGCGCCGCAGAGCACAATTCTCTTATCCTCTTCCATAATCCGCCTTCTCCTGCCGGCCCGTCCCATGAATATCCCGTTCCGACCCGTCTCTTTGTACTGCACCGCCATCATGCCGCCAATAAACTGACACGCGCGTCACATATTCGCACCCATGGTCAGGTATATCCGTACAGCCCCCGCACGGACACTTCTCCGGCATAGACAAGAACCGTCCCGCTTCCGTCCTCCTTCTCCACGATGAGTTCCCCCGTCTCGTTGATGCCCCGTGAGATCCCGTTGTACTCTCCCGCCGGATCCAGCACCCGCACTACGGCGTCCCTGCCGACAAGACGGTTTTCATAGCGTTCCTTTAATCCGGATAAATCAAGAGTCTGCTCAAAGGCATCATAGACTTCCTCAAACCAGGCCAGAATGCGTTCCAGCAATACGGCGCGGGCAAAAGAACATCCTGCTTCCATTTTCAGGGAGGTGGCCGTGTTTCTGATCTCTTCGGGAAACTCCTCCGCACTGTCCTGATTTACATTGACACCCACACCCGCCACCAGAAACTGCGTCTCATTCATTTCCGGCGTCATGCTCAGCTCCGTCAGAATCCCCACTACCTTCTTCCCGTTCACCACAATATCATTGGGCCATTTAATTCCCGCCTCAAGGCCCGTCACCTCGGAAATCGCCTCCGCCACGGCAAGAGCCATCACCAGCGTGATCATGGACGCCTTATCCGGCGAAAAATGGGGTCTCACCACAATCGTAAAATAGACGGACTTGCCCGCAGGCGATTCCCATGAACGTCCTCTGCGGCCTCTGCCCGCCGTCTGCCTGTCGGCCACCACCGTAGTCCCGTGAGGTTCTCCCTCCTCCGCAAACCGCTTGGCGTCAGGGTTGGTAGAACCGGTGCTCTCAAAAAAATGAAGATTCCGCCCCGCCCATTTTGTGTGAAGTCTGCTTGCGATTTCACTCTGCGAATAGACGTCCGCCGGGCTTTCCACCAGCCGGTAACCCTTTCGGGAAACCGACTCGATCCGGTAGCCCTCCTCCTTCAACTGATTGATCACTTTCCAGACCGCCGTGCGAGAAACGCCCAGACGATCGCAAAGCTGCTGTCCCGATACATAATCCCCGCTGTTTCGCAGGCATGTCAAAATATCCGCTCTGTCCGTCTTCATCTTTCTCCTGCTTTCCCGTCTCCGTTCTCTTCTCTGTCCGACTGCTTCCGTTTTCCCTGTGGTCCCGCTTCCTATTCCACCACATCTATTTTTCGGACTCGTATCCCAGCGTCACTGCCATAACCGCCTTGATTGTATGCATACGGTTCTCCGCCTCGTCAAACACGATTGACTGGGGCGATTCAAAAACTTCGTCCGTCACTTCCAGCTCCGCCATCCCGTACTTTTCACCGATCTGTCTGCCAATCCCGGTACGGTGATCGTGAAATGCCGGCAGACAGTGCATGAACACCGCATCCTTTCCGGCCAGCGCCATCACCTTTGCATTGACCTGATAAGGCGTAAGGTCGCGTAGCCTCTCTTCCCACACCTGCTCCGGCTCGCCCATGGACACCCACACGTCGGTGTAGATCACATCCGCTCCCGAAGCGCCTTCTTCCACATCCTCCGTAAGACGGATGGAACCGCCTGTCTGCGCCGCAATCTCCCGGCAGGTCCTCACCAGTTCTTCTTCCGGAAAATACTTTTTATTCGTGCAGGCCGTGAACTCCATTCCCATTTTTGCGCAGACCACCATCAGGGAATTACCCATATTGTAACGGGCGTCTCCCATGTAGGTCAGCTTAATGCCCTTAATACGTCCAAAATGTTCCCGTATGGTCAGCAGGTCCGCCAGCATCTGGGTCGGATGAAATTCATTGGTCAGTCCGTTCCAGACCGGTACGCCCGCATGCTTTGCCAGCTCCTCTACGATATCCTGTCCGAATCCCCGATACTCGATACCCTCATACATACGGCCCAAAACTCTGGCCGTATCCGCAATGCTCTCCTTCCTGCCGATCTGGGAGCCCGTAGAATCCAGATAGGTGCTTCCCATACCAAGATCATGGGCTGCCACCTCGAACGCACAGCGGGTTCTGGTGCTTGTCTTTTCAAATATCAGAGCCACGTTTTTCCCGCGAAGCCTGTCCACAGGAATCCCTTTCTTCTTCTTATCCTTCAAATCCGCCGCCACATCGAGCATATGTAAAATCTCCTCCGGCGTAAAATCCAAAAGTTTTAAAAAATTCCTTCCTGTCAGGTTCATGCCATTCTCCATTCCGAAGCTTTTACGCTCCCTTCGCATCAAACAGGACGGGTCCGTAGAACCGTCCTGTGGTTAAAAATTTCTACTTGAAAATCTCCTTTGCCGAAGCCGCCAGCCCTGCAAGGCCCTGAATCTCCGAGGGGATAATAATCTTGGTCGCCTGTCCGTCGGCCGCCTTTTCAAATGCCTCCAGACTCTTAATCCGCAGCACCGCCTCGTCTGCGCCAGCCTCCCGGATCATGCGTATACCGTCCGCCGTAGCCTTCTGTACTTTGAGGATCGCCTCCGCTTCACCTTCCGCCTCACGGATCATCTTTTCCTTTTCAGCCTCCGCACGCAGGATCGCGGACTGCTTCTCGGCCTCAGCCTCCAGAATCGCGGATTCCTTCTGACCTTCCGCCACAAGAATGGTGGACTTCTTCTCACCTTCCGCACGCAGAATCGCTTCTCTTCGTTCGCGCTCCGCCTTCATCTGCTTCTCCATGGCGTCCTGAATGGCCGCCGGAGGAATGATATTCTTAAGCTCCACACGGTTTACCTTGATACCCCAGGGATCCGTGGCAATGTCGAGAGACGCGCGCATCTTCGTGTTAATCACTTCTCTGGAGGTCAGCGTCTGGTCTAACTCCATCTCACCGATGATATTACGAAGTGTGGTCGCCGTCAGGTTCTCGATTGCCATGATAGGATTTTCCACACCGTAGGCAAACAGCTTCGGATCGGTAATCTGGAAAAAGACCACCGTGTCGATCCGCATGGTAACGTTATCCTTTGTGATCACGGGCTGGGGTGCGAAGTCCACTACCTGTTCCTTCAAAACCACCCGTTTCGCCACCGTATCAATAAAAGGCACCTTGATATGCAGGCCAACTGACCAGGTCTGCTGATATGCGCCAAGGCGCTCCACCACATACGCATGAGCCTGCGGTACGATTTTGATACAGGACATCAATATCACCACAAGCAAAATCAAAACAACAACTAATGCAATCACTCCACCCATTTTTTTCTCCGTTTCTGAAGCACTAAGCTTCCGTCTTTTCCGTTACTATCAGCTTCACGCCGTCTATGGCGAGCACAATCACAACCGCTCCCACCGGCAGAGGCACATCGTCCCTGTTCGATCTGGCCGACCACTCCATGCCTCCCACATTGACCTGACCAATGCCCTGCAGATTGTCAATCTCACTGATTACAATAGCCTGCCGCCCCACAAGGCTTTCCGCATTGGTACGCACCCGGTCTTTGTTGAAATATTTCACCGCAAGAGGTCGCGTAAAATATAAAAGCAACGCCGAAACTGCAAGAAACAGGATTACCTGCAATGCAACCGGCAGATGCATCAGAGACGCCAGCGTAGCAACCAGCGCGCCGCCTGCAAACCAGACTGTGGTAAGTCCCATTGTGGCAAGCTCTATCACAACAAGCGCCACAAGGACAACCAGCCAGACTACCGTCATGTTTATCGCCTGAATGTCCATTATAAAAACCTGCCCCTTTCCCAGCATGTAAATTTGTGCCTAATCCATCATACAATATTATGCCCAAAGTGACAAGAGATATATGTTTTGCTCTCTAAACGGAGAATGCCCAAGATGGGCATTCTCCCATAGAACTTCTTTTCACCCTATTACCAGAACACCTGTCTGTCAATCAGTAACCCTTCATGGTTTCCGGCGCGTCTGAAATGAGTCGCGTCTCCCACGTTGGTCTCGCCGTTGATCGCGGCCCGCGCCGCTTCCCAGCAGCTTTCCGGAATGTCGCCGCCGTAAACTCTGGCCACTTTACCGTTCATGGCCGGCGTAAACTGTCCCGATGCAAAAATAACACCCGATATAGTATTTGGATACGCCGCGCTCCTGACACGGTTCATAACCACCGCGCCCACCGCAAGCTTTCCGTTGTAAGTCTCTATACCGGCTTCGCAGAAAATCAGCGCAGCCAAAAGCCGCGTATCGTCGCCGCCCACAACCACTGCGCCTCTGTTGGCTGTCAGCTTCGCCTCCCGTTCGGCCTCTTCTCTCTTATTGATTGCTATAAGCGTCTCGCCTTCGTCAATATGGAAATCAACGTCCACATATTCCGACGAGACATAGCCGGTTTCACCCTCGTAATTGACGCTGATCCACTCATCGTCCAGCTCGCCGATGATTTCCAGCTCCTCGTCCCTTGGGATAAAGCCAAGCGTCTCCGCATCAGTCTCCGGCTCCCGCCGCACGCAGAGCGTGTCCGTCTCAATCTGGACGATGAGGTTTCCCACTTCGTTGGCAAGCGCCTCCGCATCCTCTCCAAAAAGCAGGTAATCGTCGTTGGCCCATCCCACAAGATCGCCGCTGCGGAGTCTTGTCCATCCGTCTTTTCTCTCCAGGATTCTGCCGCCGCAGTCCTTGTAAAGCAGGCCGATCTTCGCCGATTCCTCGTCGGCCTCCTCGCGCACGTTCATAGCCACCTGCACGTTGGCCATAACCAGATCCGTTTCCTCCTGCCCGCCGTTTGCTTCCGACAGTTCGGTCAGTTCCCGAATCGTCTCCGCATTTGCCGCCTTTCCCGTAGGATCAACAATCTGGGACACGCCCACACTCAGAAAATCATTTCCGTCGGTGGCCTGCGCTTCCAGAGACAAACCGCATAAACTGATTCCCAAAATCAAACAGGCAAGCAGAAGTCTATACCTTCTCAGCATAAACATTCCTCCATCTTCCTCCATACAGGCAAACTTTTATTTCCCGTATAACAAAAGAATGATAAATTTGTTACAAAATTGTTACAGTTTGATTAAGTATGGATTATTTTAGCAAAACACCTATTCTTTGTCAAGTTTATACAATTTGGCCTTAACTTATCTCAATATTTTGTTACTATTTTTTTGCGAAACACAAGATATTCCGACAAACTTCGTAACCGGGCCTTTCGCCGTCACATAACAGGCCTACAGTTTTCTGGATTTTTCCACGGCCGCAAGGAGAGCGTTCATCACGGCGCCGCGAAACCCTGCTTCCTCCAGAACGCGCACCCCCTCGATGGTAGTGCCGCCCGGAGAACAAACCATATCTTTCAGCTCCCCGGGGTGCTTCCCCGTCTCCAGCACAAGCCTGGCGCTTCCGTACACCGCCTGGGAGGCAAACGCAAGAGCCTGCGCTCTGGGCATGCCTGCCGCCACACCCGCGTCCGCCATAGCCTCAATGAACATAAACACATAGGCCGGAGAAGAACCGCTCACCGCACCAACCGCGTCCATCAGCCGCTCCTCCACCAGACTTGCCTTTCCGAAGCTTTCCATCAGGCTGAGGCTGTACCGTGTCTCTTCCTCCGACACCGCCCCATTAACGCACACGCCTGTGCATCCTTCCCCCACAAGCGCGGGCGTATTGGGCATACAGCGAACCAGCTTCCTCTTCCCGCCAAACGCCTCCTCCAGCCAGTTTAAGCTTTTACCTGCCGCAATACTGATGATCAGCGTATCCGGCCGCACTGCATCCCGTATCTCCCGGATCACCTCTTCCAAAAACTGAGGCTTCACCGCCAGAACCAATGTCTGACTCTGCGCCGCCACCGCCGCGTTGGAGGAATTTACCTCTATTCCATACTCCCGGTGCACTGCATCAAGCGTCTTCCGGGTTTTCGCACTGCCGCAGATATCCTGCGCAGAAACAATGCCCTGCTCCAGCATACCGCCGATAATTGCCCTCGCCATATTTCCCAGTCCAATAAATCCAATGCCCATATCTTTCCTCCTTAAATCTACATTTACATTTTTTTGCCAGTCAATTTTATCTCGGTTTTTATATAACATGCGCTATTTATGTGGCATATCCGCAATTATTCCGGAGTTTTTGCGTTTTTTATCATTTGGATAAAAAGAGCGCTCCTCTCTCTTTGTTCTGTCCGTCTTTCCGTTTTTCAAGAATCAAATCATGATTTAATCTTTTCTTCTCTGTCTTGCAGCTTCAAACAACAGGATCGAGGAGGCTACCGCCGCATTGAGAGATTCCACCTTTCCCGCCATGGGAATGGTAATCCGAGCGTCCGCACAGGCCGCCGTCTCCTCCCGCAGGCCCTTCGCCTCATTTCCAATCAGGAAAGCCGTGCTTTTCTGATAATCACAGGCATCATAAGCGGCTGTGCCTCCCAGATGCGCCGCGTAGACAGCCACCCCCGCCTTTTGCAGTCTCCTGACGGCCTCCTCCATCTGGTCTACATGAAAAAAAGGCACCCGGTAGACCGATCCCATCGTGGAACGGATGGTCTTCGGATTGTAAATATCCGCCGTCCAGCTGCTCATGATTACGCCGTCCGCTCCCGCCGCCTCCGCCGTGCGGAAAATGGTTCCCAGATTTCCCGGGTCCTGTATATCCTCCAGTATAATAAATAACATCCGTTTTCCTTTGTTTTCCCGCAGTATTTCTTCTATATTATAATGCTGCTGCCTCACCAGACAGAGAATCCCCTGGGGCGTTTTCGTGTCGGACATTCTTACAAATACTTCGTCCGATACCGTCTCGCAGGAAAGACCCGAAAGCCTGTCCCCGTACTTCTCATACATCTGCGCTGCCGCGCTCTGCGCAAGATATACGCGCTCGATCCGCTCCATGGGCGCTTCCCCGAACATCTTCGGCCCCTCCACAACGAAGAGCCCCCGCCTGTCCCGTTCCTTTTTTCTGGCAAGAAGAGCCGCGGTCTTCTTAATTTCTTTGTTATGTAAACTAGTTATCATTCCTCCGCTCCACCTTTTCCATACGTTTAAGCAGACTCAGTTCGCCTGTTGCTCGTCATAAGTCCTGCGCCTCCTGCCCACATGCAAGCATGGCGCATTCTCCGCAAGCCTTCCGACTCTGCTTATACGCGCAAATTTCCCCGCAGATGCAATCATCCGCGGGGAACTCAACCACTTGTCAAACTATAAAATCTTCGACATCTCAAAGGCGTACTCGGGAATCCCCTTCTGCATGTTAAGCGCCTCTTCAATATCAAAATCCAAAAATTCACCATGCTGGTATCCGACCACCCGGTTCGTCTTACCCTCGCAAAGGATATCCGCCGCATAACAGCCCATTATGGAGGCGTAATAACGGTCTTTACAGGTAGGCGATCCGCCGCGCTGCATGTATCCCAGAATAGTAGCTCTGGTCTCAATGCCCGTGGCCGCCTCAATTCGTCTCGCCATGGAGGTGGAATGCCCGATACCCTCTGCGTTGATGATCAGATGGTGGGTCTTGCCGCGCTTTCTGTTGGCGATAATATTATTGATAATCTGCTGTTCATTGTAATCGTATTTCTCCGGAAGAAGAATATCCTCCGCGCCGTTTGAAATACCGCACCACAACGCAATATAGCCTGCGTTTCTGCCCATGACTTCAATGATGCTGCACCGCTCATGGGAGGAAGAAGTGTCTCTTACCTTATCAATGGCCTGCATGGCCGTATTGATCGCCGTGTCAAAGCCAATGGTGTACTCCGTGCACGCAATATCCAGATCAATCGTGCCCGGCAGTCCGATGGTATTGATCCCGTGTCTGGACAACGCCTGCGCGCCCCGGTAGGAGCCGTCGCCGCCGATCACCACAAGCCCGTCGATTCCGTGCTTGCGGCAGATATCCGCGCCCTTCTGCTGGCCCTCTTCCGTGCGGAACTCATGACACCGCGCCGTACCAAGGATAGTGCCGCCGCGCTGTATCGTGTCCGACACCGACCATTTTTCCATATCTATAATCTCTTCATTCAGAAGACCCTGATATCCCTTCTTAATCCCCTTAACCTTGACCCCGTTAGCGATTCCTTTTCTGACCACTGCACGGATCGCCGCGTTCATGCCCGGCGCATCCCCTCCGCTGGTCAGCACGCCGATTGTTTTGATCTGCTTCGCCATTCCGATACCCACACCTTTCTGCCCCGTCAGCCGCTCTGTTTCCAGCCAGAAGGCAAAATCACTCTATGCTTATTTTACTCTATAAACATTTATTTTTCAATATTTTTCCATTCTCCACAACACAGCCTTTGCCGTGAACAATCAGAAGGCCCGATTCAGGCCGGCCAAACCGCTATACCACCTTCACATTTTCCTCTCCGAAGGCTGCTTCCAGTCTGCCGATTAAAGGCGCCTGCGCCGATACGTTCCAGTTTGCGGGCAGGGGATTCATGGCCTTTGGATTCTCCACGTAAATCACCACGTTGTCCTTTCCTTCCGCCTCCCGCAAAATATCAAAAAGCGCTTCCTTTTGCTCCTCATAGGCCTCTCTTGTAGAAAACTTGATCCAGAGCTTTTTCGGCATCTGCTCGAAGGTGGAAATCTGCTCGCAGATCAGCTTGGCGTCCTTATCCTCCTCCACGGATACCCTGCCTTTGATAAAGACCTTCCCGTCTTCCATGATCGCGTTTCCATACCGTTCATAATCTCTGGGAAAAACAATAACTTCCACAGAACCGACCAGATCCTCCACCTGCAGAAACGCCATCACCTTATCATTTTTGGTGTATTTAATCTTCTTCTCCGTTATCATGCCGCCGATAGTGACTTTTGCATTATCCTCCACCCTGCACTCGCCGCTGTCCTCATCCAGCATGAAATCCGCCGTGGTGTTTGTGATATGCTTTTTCCAGATTTCCCGATACTCCTCAAGAGGATGTCCGCTGATATAAATGCCAAGCACTTCCTTTTCAAAAGCAAGCTTCATCTCCTTTGAGTATTCGCCTACGTTGGGAAGACTCACCCGATAATCCATTTTCTCTTCCTCATCCGCCAGATCAAACAGGGATATCTGCCCCGCCATATTATTTTTCCGATCCTGCTGTATGCCGTCCATCACCTGCATGTATACGCTCAAGAGCTGCTTTCTGGTGCCGCCAAGGCTGTCCATCGCGCCCGCCTTGATAAAATGCTCCACAATGCGCTTATTCATATCCCGGTCCGTAACGCGCGTGGCAAAATCCCCCAGACTCTGGTAAGGGCCTCTCGCCTCCCGTTCCGCCACAATCGCGTCGATCACGTTGCGGCCCACGCTCTTGATGGCGGAGAGGGCATAACGGATCTGCCCGTCCGATACGGAAAACCCGTTTTCTCCCACGTTGATATCCGGCGGCAGAATCTGGATGCCCATGCTTCTGCTTGTCATAATATACTCCGCCACCTTGCTGGGATTATCAATCACGGAGGTCATGAGAGCCGCCATAAACTCCACCGGATGGTAATATTTCAGGTAGGCCGTCTGGTATGCCACCACAGCGTAGCAGGCGGCGTGGGATTTATTGAAAGCGTATTTCGCGAAGTCCATCATCGTATCGTAAATATGATCCGCCACCTTCGCGTCGATTCCGGCCGCCACACAGCCGGGCACGCCCTCCTCGGGATTCCCGTAGGTGAAATTTTTCCGCTCCTGCTCCATCACATACTGCTTTTTCTTACTCATGGCGCGGCGTACCAGATCGCTTCTGCCCATGGTGTAGCCGCCAAGCTCCCGCACAATCTGCATCACCTGCTCCTGATACACGATACAGCCGTAAGTGGGCGCCAGAATGGGTTCCAGCTGGGGGCAGTCGTAGGTCACGGATTCCGGATGATTTTTTCCCTTGATATATTTGGGAATAAAATCCATGGGGCCGGGCCGGTACAGGGAAATCCCGGCAATCACATCCTCCAGACTCCGAGGCTTCAACTCCTTCATGAAGCTTTTCATACCGCCGCTTTCAAGCTGGAACACGCCGTCCGTGCGTCCCGTGCCAAGGGAGGCAAGCACATCCTTATCGTCGTAATCAATCTTATCAATATCTATGGAAATCCCCTTGCTCTGCTCCACCAGCCGCACCGTATCCTGAATCACCGTAAGCGTGCGCAGGCCCAGAAAATCCATCTTCAAAAGCCCCAGCTCCTCGATGGTCGTCATGGGAAACTGGGTTGTGATGGAACCGTCCGCCCCCCGGGACAGCGGTACAAACTGATCCGCCTCCTCCGGGCAGATCACCACCCCCGCCGCATGCATGGAGGTATGGCGCGGCAGTCCCTCCAGCCGTCTGCTCATGTCGATCAGGTTATGAACCTGTTCGTCCTCCTGATAAAGGGCCTTCAACTCCGGGTTCATCTCCAATGCCCGGTCTATGGGCACGCCCTGATTCTGCTCATTGGGAATCATTTTTGCAATCCGGTCCACATAGGCATAGGGCAGATCCATCACCCGCCCTACGTCGCGGATCACACCCTTGGCCGCCATTGTACCGAAGGTGACGATCTGCACCACCTTATCGCCGCCGTATTTCCTGCCCACATAGTCAATTACCTCCTGCCGTCTCTCATAGCAGAAGTCCACGTCGATATCCGGCATGGAAACACGCTCCGGGTTTAAAAAACGCTCAAAGAGCAGGCTGTATTTTATCGGATCTATATTGGTGATTCTCAGGCAGTAGGACACGATGCTTCCCGCTGCCGAGCCTCTGCCCGGTCCCACGGCGATCCCGTTCTCCCTGCAAAAGTTGATATAATCCCACACAATCAGAAAATAATCCACGAACCCCATGCTTTTAATCGTGTCAAGCTCATAGTGCAGACGCTCCTGCAACGTCCCGTCGTCCTCCGGGTAGCGTTCCTTCATGCCGTCCTGACAGAGCTTATTTAAATAGCTCCAGGAATCATATCCTTCCGGCGCTTCATAACGAGGCACCTTATAATTGCCGAACTCAATTTCCACGTGGCACCGATCCGCAATCCGCTGGGTATTCTCCACGGCCTCCCAGGCATAGGAGAAAAGTCCCTTCATCTCCTCCTCGCTCTTCACATAATACTGGCCCCCGTCGTAGCGCATACGATCCTCGTCAGCCAGTTTTTTTCCCGTCTGCAGACAGAGCAGGATATCATGGGGCTGGGCGTCCTGCGCATAGGTATAATGCACGTCGTTCGTTGCCACAAGCGGGATATCCAATTCTTTGCTCATACGAAGAAGCACGGAATTTACCGCCTGCTGAGCGGGAATCCCGTGATCCTGTAATTCCAGAAAATAATTGTCCTTACCAAAAATCCCCTGATGTTTCAGCGCGACCTTCTTCGCCTCATCCACCAGTCCTTTCTGGATGTAACGAGGCACTTCTCCCGCCAGACAGGCCGAAAGCGCGATCAGCCCCTCGTGATATTCCTCCAGAAGCTCCATATCCACACGGGGCTTATAGTAATACCCTTCCGTGAATCCCTTACTCACAATCTTCACCAGATTGGCGTAGCCCACATTGTTCTCCGCCAAAAGCACCAGATGGTAATAGCGGTCTTCGCCGCCCGTAAGCTCCCTGTCAAACCGGGAATGAGGCGCCACATAAACCTCGCAGCCTATAACCGGGTTAATCCCCGCCTCTTTAGCCGCTTTATAAAAATCAATAACACCGTACATAACGCCGTGATCCGTGATTGCCGCGCTGTCCATTCCCAGCTCCTTCACATATTTCACATATTCCTTAATCTTATTGGAACCGTCCAGGAGACTGTACTCCGTGTGGACATGTAGATGCGCAAATGCCATGTCAGACCTCGCTCTTTCTTTTTATCAATCAAGTTGCCCGTATAATCCGTCAGTTTCAGCCGGTATTTCTCATAAAAATACCGAAACTCTTCCGTAACTGAGCGGGTGATTACTTTAATTTCGTTGGTCACAAGAAAGCAGGAAATCCCCTCTACAGGAATTTCCCGCTTTATCTCATTAAAAAGATCAAACGATTATCTTACAGATATTTCTTAAGCGCATCCACCTTGTCAAGCTTCTCCCAGGGCAGATCCAGATCGTTACGTCCAAAATGACCGTATGCCGCTGTCTGCTTGTAGATCGGGCGGCGAAGGTCAAGCATTTTGATGATGCCCGCAGGCCTTAAGTCGAAGTTCTCGCGCACGATCTCCACCAGCTTGTCGTCGGCAATCTTTCCCGTGCCAAAGGTATCTACCATGATGGAGGTAGGCTGTGCCACACCAATTGCATAGGAGAGCTGAATCTCGCACTTGTCCGCAATTCCCGCAGCAACGATATTCTTCGCAACATAGCGCGCCGCATAAGCCGCGGAACGGTCCACCTTCGTGCAGTCCTTGCCGGAGAAAGCGCCGCCGCCGTGACGGGCATAGCCGCCGTAGGTGTCCACTATGATCTTACGTCCCGTCAGACCCGCGTCGCCGTGAGGGCCGCCGATCACGAAGCGTCCCGTAGGATTGATGAAGAACTTGGTCTTATCGTCCACAAGTTCCTTGGGCAGAATCGGATCAAACACGTATTTTTTAATATCCTCGTGAATCTGCTCCTGCGTCACGTCGTCATCGTGCTGGGTAGAAAGCACAACCGCCTCCAGGCGAACCGGCTTGCCGGCCTCGTCGTACTCAACGGACACCTGACTCTTGCCGTCGGGTCTTAAGTATTTGAGCGTACCGTCCTTACGCACTCTGGTAAGCTGTAACGCCAGCTTGTGAGCCAGATCAATAGGATAAGGCATGTACTCCTCCGTCTCGTTGGTAGCGTAACCAAACATCATGCCCTGATCGCCCGCGCCCGTGTCGAGGTCGTCCGTCTGCTCGCCCTTCTTTGCTTCCAGCGCCTTGTCCACGCCCATGGCAATATCCGCCGACTGCTCGTCAATCGCCACGAACACCGCACAGGTATTGGCGTCAAATCCATATTCAGACTTGGTATAACCGATCTCCTTCACCGTATCGCGCACCACCTTCTGCATATCCACATATGCGTTTGTGGTAATCTCGCCAGTCACCAGTACAAACCCGGTGCACACAGCCGTCTCGCAGGCAACGCGGCTCATGGGATCCGCCGCCATACAGGCGTCCAGAATGGCGTCCGAAATCGCGTCGCAGACTTTGTCGGGATGGCCTTCCGTTACCGACTCAGATGTAAATAATCTTTTTTCCATTTTTCCTCTCCTTTTGTAGTTTTTTGTTATACGCAAATAAGCAGATTCGCGCAAAATAGAAAAGCCCTCCTATTTCTTCCGAAACAGAGGACCCGACATGCCGCATCAAACCCTCTTATTGTTCGATCTGTACCGCTTATGCGGTCTCGCTCAGGTTGGCACCTTCCTTACAGGGGTTGCCGTGGCTTCATTGATCCTATGTATCTCCACCACTCTGAATAAGAGAAAGATATCACAATATGAAATTTTCTGCCTGCATTTCTTATCTGTAAATTAACATACACCCATACAGAGCGTCTGTCAAGCCCTGATTATCCAAAAAGAGCAATCAGAGTAACGCTGTCCTGCCCGTCTGCAATCAGCTGACTTTCAGCTTAAATTTCTGCAATTCCCGTTCGGTAGTCACCAGATCAATCTGCGCGCCCAATCCCTGCAATTTCAAGTGAAAATCTTCATAACCGCGCTGAATATACTTGATATCATCCACCGTGCTGATTCCATCGGCTGCCAGAGCAGCAATGACAAGCGCCGCGCCCGCCCGCAGATCAGGCGCCGTGATATTGGCCCCGGTATATTTGGGCACGCCATCAATAATCGCCGTGTTGCTCTCCACTTTAATATTTGCTCCCATACAGGTAAGCTCGTCCACATATTTAAAACGGTTTTCGAATATACTTTCCGTCACGATGCTTGTGCCCGCGGACAATCCCAGTGCCACCGTAATCTGCGGCTGCATATCTGTCGGAAACCCAGGGTAGGGAAGGGTTTTCACATGGGTATGTCCCAGAGGTTTTGCCGCCACCACACGCACGGCGTCGTCAGATTCCTCAATTTCACAGCCGATCTCCAGAAGCTTTGCGCTGATGGACTCCAAATGCTTCGGAATCACATTCTTTACTGTCACATCGCCTTTCGTCACCGCGGCAGCAAACATAAAAGTGCCCGCCTCGATCTGATCGGGAATAATGACATATTCCGTCCCATGAAGCTTCGACACGCCCTTGATACGAATCACATCCGTACCCGCGCCCTTGACATTTGCTCCCATACTGTTCAGGAAGTTCGCCAGATCAACCACGTGGGGCTCCTTGGCCGCATTCTCGATTACGGTAGTGCCCTCCGCCATGACCGCCGCCATCATCACATTCATGGTAGCGCCCACAGTCACCACATCCATATAGATATGGTTGCCCTTAAGCCTGGCAGCCTCCGTAATAATCAGGCCATGCTCAATCCTGACATTGGCGCCCAGCGCCCGAAACCCTTTGATATGCTGGTCAATGGGGCGAAGCCCTATATTACAGCCTCCCGGAAGCGCAACCTCCGCCTTGCTGTATTTGCCTAAAAGCGCTCCCAAAAGATAGTAGGAGGCCCTGATCTTCTTGATATAATCGTCCTCGATCACAAGATCGTGAATCTGTGAAGCATTGATCTTCACCGTATGTCTGTCAATACGGTTGACCACTACGCCTATACTTTCCATCGCCTGCATCATAACGTTGGTGTCCCTGACATCAGGCACATTTTCTATCAATACGGTTTCGTCCGTCATAATGGCTGCCGCAAGTATCGCCAGCGCCGCATTCTTCGCACCGCCAATCTCCACCTCGCCGACTAACGGATTTCCACCCTTAATCGCATATTGTTCCATGTATGTTTACTTGCCTTTCTAAATCGAAAAAACTCAAACATTAAAATACAGTATACCAGATTTTACATATTTGTAAACCCCACAGCTTGGCCCGCGCCCATCTGCTCAGTCGCGAAAATTCATGCAAGCATGATTTTTGCTTCTTCACCATATACGGCCAAGCTGTTAGTTCAGATAGTCAAACGGGTTCACTTGCGAACCGTTTATCAGGATCTCAAAATGAATGTGAGGTCCCGTACTTACGCCTGTATTTCCGCTCAGGGCAATCTTCTGCCCCTGGGTTACAGTCTGTCCCTGTTTCACCAGCACTTTGCTCAGATGGCCGTAGCGGGTCTGCCTGCCGTCCGCATGGTCAATATAAACCACATAGCCGTAGCCGCTTCCCCAGCCCGCCCTTGTAACGGTGCCCGTAGAGGAGGCCATAACCGCAGTGCCAACCGGCGTCGCCCAATCTACGCCTTTATGATAGGTGCTGGCTCTTCTGGTAGGCGCCTTACGCCTGCCAAAGTTGGAGGAAAGTCTGCCTCCGGAGATCGGTTTGATATACGTCGGAGGAATCTTCGTACCCCGTTCCACAATTTTGGGCACGGCCGCATACGTGATCTCCTCTTTCAGGATCTCCCTGCCAACTTCCTCGTTATTGCGATAGGACACATCCGCCACCACTTTGCGGTGGCCTGCGGAAGGCTCCTGCAAAGTCTGCGTCTGGTTGGTATACCAGTCGTCGTTGTCCACATAGATAATGTCCGCCTCGTAATCCTCTTCATAATACATCTGCTCCGTGCGTTCCACGGAAAGCTCCGGCTCGGGTATCGTCACGATAAGCTCGTCCCCCACCCGGATCAGAGAGTTTTCGCTCTCAATGGTTTCATTCATGGCAACCAGCCGGTCAAGGGGAATTTCATTCTTCTCGGCAATCTGGGAGAGCGTGTCCCCCGCAACCACCTCGTAAATCTGCTCCTTCTCCTGATCCTTTGTCACCTCTTCAATAGCCCTGTCGAGAGGAGTCAGTTCCTCGTCCTGCAAATAGGACTCCACTACCTCCACCGTATCGCCGAAGTCCAGCGCAAGAAGTCCCAGCTCATAATCGGAGAAATCCTTTTCCGTGGCCGGTTCAATATCAGCAAAAATCTCATCCAGCGTCGCGTCGATTCCCACGCTGGTCATAACTTCCTCCGCCTCTTCCTCCTTCTGCTCTCTGGAAGAGTAAATCTGCGTCGTCAGCACATTGAGCTCTCTTTCGGAATCCATCACCAGATCCGCATAATAGGTATTCTGGCTGTCATACCTTTTGATGGAAGCCTGTAAAAGAGCAAGCACCTCCTGCGTACTTGCAAGGTTTACCGTATACTCATTAATCTTCACCGTGTAGGAACGGTTCAGAGTCTCCTTAACGCTGCCCCTGAGCGCGCCGAGCATATTGGAAACGATCTCACTTCTGTCGTCTATCTGCCCCCAGAGCACTTCCGAGCCCTCCCAAGTCAGATCGCTCTCCGCCAGCACCAGCTCGTCGCTGTCCGCCGCCAGCTTTCTTCTGGCCGCAATCAGGCATTCGTCCGCCTCCTTGATATCTCCCATAACGCCCACCTGTATCCCGTTTAAATAGACGGTGAACATATTATCCCCGTGGCTCTCAACGGTCTGAAAATGGGGCAGGAAAAAGGCTGCGATGACGCTGACGAGCACCGCAACTTTAATATATGCAATTTTCATTTTTTTATAATGTCTGCTCAATATTTTCATAATAATTTATCCGTGCACCAGATCCGCCCGTTTCCGCCTAAAAAAGCTTCACGTTCATAATCTGTAAAACCATCGGAACCAGATTCACCGCAATGTCCACAAGCACGCCAATCAAAATGGCCACCAACAATCCCACAGGCGCGCCGGCGCCTCTCTGTGTCCCGTCCTCCTCATTTTGGCCATTCTGCTTCTCCAGTTCCTCGGTGAAGGCAGCCTGCACGTTACGGTAAACTTTCACATTCTCCTTATGCACAAAATCCTCCGTCTGCGCAAGACGCTCTTCCAAAAGGCCCCTGATTGCGGCAAGCTGTTTCTCTGCCTCTTCGCCCGAGCCTTCCTTCCGCTCTGCGCTCTCCAGCTTCTCCATGCACTGCGCCAGCAGGCTGCGCATATTTTCCACATTCTCGGCTGTCTTTATATTGACACGGCGAACCTCCTGCATGGTCTCATCGTTTGCCTTCAACTGTTTCTGCATCTGCTCCATCTTCGCCGCCTCCGCCGCGGAATTTGCGCGGATCATCTCCTGTGCGTTTCTTTTCTGTGCCAGTTTATCAATAATTGTATCCATAATGCCATTCTCCTATTATTTCCCATTCTGTTACAAAAACCGCAAAACTATGTCTGCATTTTATCATCTTTTGGCCGTTAATACAATAAAGAAAAGTGGCCGGTCCCAAGTCAGTCCTTCCCTGCCCTCCTTATCAGCCGCTGCTCATTGTGCAATTTGCATAATTTTTTCATAGGATTTTTTATATATTTAGAAAAATTAACTATAATTTTACATGTTATTCATAATTTGTTCACATTTGAGAAGTAAACTGAATATACAGAAATCGAAAACAGTATTACAAAATCATTGCATACATAGATAAATTTTTTCATAATAGCCCGGGTGCCGAAAGGCGCCTGGGCACTCCTCATTTTACAGCCCGTATTTTCGTATCGTTTTCAGCCGGATCCGGAATTTCCCCCGCAAAACAAAGCGCTTCCCTATCTGTCCAAAAGCCACCGAATGCCTGCGGCCGTTCGCTCTGCTTGATTCACAAAATGGCCTCCGGGGTTTAACCGAAAACAGGTATCAATTTTCCTGCTTCGGAATAACCCTTCGATTTCCTCCGTATTCTTTTGTACGGTTTGAAAGTAAGGGTTTTTGGTTCTGCTTTCTTTATCCCCGAGAGAAAAGTACAAATGCTCCGGCCGCTTTTTCATATCATGTGAAAAAACATACTCCTTGAAACCGGGAAACCAAAAAGACCCCGACATACTCGCAGCCCTTGAAAACAAACCGGTCTGATAAAGCGCATACACGGCAAACAGCCCGGCAAGAGAATATCCGGCAATCCCTCTCCATGAAACGGTTCCCGGAATTTCCTTCTCTGCCGTCGGTATTATTTTTTCCGCCAAAAGTTTCAGATAATCGTCCGCGCCTCCCGTGCAGGGCGTGCAGTTCTTTACGGCAGGAGGCACATCCCACGGCGACATATCGTGATCCCACCGAAGCTGTGTTATTTCAACCAGAGAAAAATCAGGGCAGTCCGCGGATTGCAGGGTTTCGTATACTCGTCCGCCCTCGCCGGAAAAAGTGCTCAGGTATATTACAGGACCGTCAGATATACCGCCTGCATATACTGCAACCTTCTTTTGGCCAATCACGAACTGTTTCATTTTATTTTACCACCTTCCGCCTGACATTTCCCGATATAAAAATCATACTATGTTTGACGGCAAATGCAAGTGCGCAGATTATTGCCGCCCTGCATTTTGTTTGATGCGTCCGCTATCGGGAACGCTATATCTATTGCGTTCCATTTATAGATACTTTAGTCGATTTGACCTACGAATTTGTAATAGACAGTCAACTTCTGTTCTTTCACTCCGTTGACCATAACTGGATTGTGTACTTCTATCTTTTCTATCAGCGCATTCAGCACCGTTGCTGTCAGTTTCTTCATTCCTGCGCACTGTGCAAGGCTCTCTGTAAACTGCTCTGCATTGGTAACGGCGGCAGATTTCGCTTTATGCTGTCTTTCCAGTTCCGACAGCTTCCCGCTGGAATAATCCTCATACAGTTTAGCATACAGGTTTTCTATTTCCGACACTCGCTGTTTACATTGCCTTAGTTCCTTT
>ERZ779632.271-NODE-271-length-33407-cov-11.730361_pt1 | contig 33407 bp, 33 predicted proteins | sample MGYA00514194_ERZ779632 | MGnify/ENA primary metagenome ERZ779632 (study PRJEB29562, sample SAMEA4376704) | mouse gut metagenome | isolation source: Cecum | study: EMG produced TPA metagenomics assembly of the A DSS colitis mouse model was used to assess the... | reverse complement strand
CAAACCCTGAAAGCGGACTTGTTTTTCGTCCCCTCACGCCGAAGCTTGAAACAAAAATATATTTGATTTGGAAAAAATACCAAGTCTTCACCCCTATTGCCGAACGACTGCTTGAAAAATTGAAATCTGAATTGTTAGAATAGAATCGAAACGTATATTTGCAAATATGGCTGGGAATCTGGCTGTACAGCACCTTTGCTTCCAGCGATACGCCGTCCAGCCGGATCTGCGTACCGTTTACAAACTCCTGATCCGTCTCTGCTTGTAAATTGCATATTCTTTTATAAAATTATCGACTATATCTTTGTAGCCTATTTCTGTCCTTCACCTTACAATACACAATCGCTACACCCGTGCTCACCGCCGTCGCCACAATCGCCGGCGCGATAATCCCCGCCGGATTCACACTCCCATACTGGCTCCTGTAGGCAATCATATTTACAGGTATCAGCTGCAAGGATGAAATATTCAAAATCAAAAACGTACACATCTCGTTGCTGGCGACACGCTTCCCGTCCGCCGAAACATACCCCGGCGTCCCCCTCTCCGCCTCCAGCTTCGCTAGCTCCTCCATCGCCTTAAGCCCGGCAGGCGTACACGCCCAGCCCAGCCCAAGCACATTGGCAATCAGATTTGCGGCAATATACTCTCTGGCCGGATGTCCCTTGGGAATTCCCGGAAAAAGAAAGCTGATGAAGGGTTGTATCCCTTTCGTCAGCTTTGCAATCAGGCCCGATTTTTGCGCAATCTCCATAAGTCCCACCCACAACGCCATCACGCCGATCATGGTGATACAAAGAGATACCGCGTCTCCGGCGGAATCCAGCGCCGCATTCGTCACCTCGGCCATTTTGCCGGTAAATGCGCCGTACACAACGCCGATCAAAATCATAAACGCCCAAATATAATTTAACATGGAACCTCCACAGAAAATAACGTCTTTATTAGATTCTATGAACATTCCCGCACAATATGTTTATCAAAAATCCTTCCTTACTCAACTTCCACTCTGTTTTTTCCGTTCTTTTTTGCCCTGTAAAGCGCCATGTCAACGCGCGAACACAGAGTATCTACCGTATCGTCCATCCTGGCCTGCGTTACACCCAGACTTACCGTCTGCGGCCTGATCCCCGGAAAGCTGGTATTTGAAAAGTTTTCCCGCATGAGGTCCGCAATATAGGCCGCCGACCCGGAATCCGTGCCGCGCAGAAGTACCATAAACTCCTCCCCGCCCCATCTGCCGGAAGAGACATTCTGCTTATGGCCAATCCGCCTGTTACGCAGAATATCTGCCAGCGCCACAATCACCGTATCGCCCTCCTGATGTCCGTAGGTGTCATTCACCTGCTTGAAATTATCAATATCCAGCATAACCAGCGAAAATTGTTCGTTCTCAATTCTTGAAAGAGCTTCCTCAATCTGGCTCTGAATTTCCTTACGATTATACAATCCTGTCAGCCCGTCGATAATAGCCGCCATTTTTAATTTGTCATTGACAAGCTCCAACTGTTTATTCGTATTCTCAAGTTCAAGGGACGTCACACTGATAAAAGTCGCCAGACGGGAAACCAACGGTACTCTGGACAGCGTATTGATATCCTGCGCCTCTGATATTGTCACAGCCTCCTTTTTCCCCCCTTCTCTCATGGCCGCTATCACCAGCGTCACATTATGCTGGTTCAGGTTCCCTTTCGTGCGAATAAATTCCCCATGGGAAAAGAATCCGCAGGAAGCGGATATGTCATGAAAGGGCTGAATTTCATAAGTAGGCTCTTTATTTGTCCAGAAGGTACGTCTCGCCGCGCAGGAAAAAATATGTAAAATATCCGGCCCAAACTCCGCAATCCTCCGGCTGTCATGCCTAATGCTCTCCACAATGGTACCGGGATCCCCATAGGAAATGCGAACCACGGAGCCGATGTCCATATCCGACGTCATATTGATGGAGCCGTCCGCGTTACTGGACACGGGCGTACGCAGAATCGTCGTGTTGTTATGTTCATAAAACAGTGGAAATTCCAACGTATTATAAAAGAAATTTTCATCATTTTTAATATTCAGGTACTTATGATAAACATCATATGCCGGGATCCCATCCAGTTCCTGCAGCAAGCAGCCCTGCGACTTTGTCACATGAAATTCTCTGCCAAGAGGCTTCCATCCTGTCACCTTGATGGAATCTACATGAAAATCCTCTCCGCCGTAAAAGACAATTATAACAGAACTCTCGGAAAATCCATAAGCCTTCGTAAACACGCAGGAATCGTCACTGGTGATATCATCGCTGCAGCTTACGCCGCCAAAAATCTGAATATCCTCCCGAAGCTCCCTTAACCCGTCGCAGAAACGCGTGGTAGACCCCTCAGGAATTGTAAAATACATCTCAACGGCCTTCACCCAGGAATTTTTCCTGGTCTCCTCCACAATCCGCGACGTAATCTCGTCCACAGACAGCTTCGCCATATCATACTGGAAAATTTCAAATTTTGTTGTCGGCAGTTCAAAGTCCGTGCATACGACCGTAATATTTTCGGAAAGCTCGCAGTCGATAATGTTTCCGCTTGTAGAGCAGCCGATATAGGGAACATCCGGGAAGCACTCCTCTATCGCCCCTGTCACCTCCTGAATGACCGTAGGCTCCAGCACTTCCGAATAAATCTGAAACAACCTTGCCCCGCCGCACCCCGCGTTATTCTTCTGAAACGCATGAAGCCTCTCCACAAAAGGTTCTCTGTCCTGATAAGCAAATTGCACCTGTTTCATGGTATTTTCCGCCTTTCCCAGACAACTGCCCGTCTTTATCCGTAAATCTCAACCTGTCTCCCCATAAGTATATCTTAAAAAACTTTGCTTCTCAACACTCTTTCCATATTTCCATTTTTTAAGTCTTGACATACTCTTCAAATATGTTATAGTGTACTTGTACAATAAGTACACTTGGCGGAGACCTCGGGTAGATAACGCCAAATACCGGCGGTCAGACTATGTGAAGCGTCACTTGGATATGTCCTGAATGGAGGTCATCATGGAAATAATTATCAGCAACAATGCCAACAAACCAATTTACGAACAAATTACCTCTCAGATCAAGGCAATGATCATGAGCGGCGAATTGCAGGCGGGCGATTCGATTCCTTCCATGCGGGCTCTGGCAAAGTCCATTCATGTAAGCGTAATTACGGTGCAGAAGGCCTATGAAGATTTACAGCGGGACGGCTTTATCGAGACTACGATAGGCAGAGGAAGCTTCGTGGCGGCACAAAATAAAGAGCTCTATCAGGAAGAACAGCAGCGGATTGCGGAGGAGCACTTGCAGATTGCCGCAGATATCGGACGAACAAGCAGCATTTCTCTGGAAAAGCTGACAGAGCTGCTGGCGTTATTTTACCGGAATGAAGAATAAATTAAAAAATAACCATGCAAATCAGGAAAGGAGTTTCTTATGGAAAATATACTGGAACTGGAAAACATCTCAAAATCATTTCCAAAATCGAATTTCTTATTAGATAAGCTGTCTTTTTCACTGCCTTATGGAACCATTCTCGGCTTCGTCGGGGAAAACGGCGCGGGCAAAACGACGACAATCGGATGCATATTAAATACCGTCATAAAAGACAGCGGAACCGTCAGACTGTTCGGACAGGAAATGCAGGATAGGGATACAACGCTCCGGGAAAAAATCGGGGTGGTTTACGACGGGGATAATTTTCCGGGGTTCTGGACTGCCAAACAGTTATCCCAGGTCATGCGGGGATTTTACCGTCACTGGGATAATACACTGTTTCAAAAATATCTGACAGATTTCGGATTGCCCGAAAAACAGCAAATAAAACATTTTTCCAGAGGCATGACCATGAAACTGGCAATTGCCGCCGCTCTTTCGCATCATCCGCAATTACTGGTTCTCGACGAGGCTACAAGCGGTCTTGATCCGGTTGTGCGTGATGAGATGCTGGATGTGTTTCTTGACTTTGTACAGGAAGAAAACCATTCCATTCTTCTCTCTTCCCACATCACAAGCGATCTGGAAAAAGTGGCTGATTATATTGCGTTTATCCATAACGGAAGACTTGTTTTGACAGCATCAAAGGATGACCTCATCTATCATTATGCCGTTTTGCGCTGTAAGGAAAGTCAATTTCAGACGATTGACCGTGCCGATATGATCGCTTTTCGAAAACGGGATTTTCAGATTGACGTTTTGGTGCCTGATGGAAAAGAGGCCCGAAAAAAGTACAAAGATATTGTTGCAGACCATGTTTCTATTGATGAAATAATGTTATTACTGGTAAAGGGGGAACAGATATGAAAGGATTAATTAAAAACAATTTTTACGCAACGCTTTCCGGTGCAAAAACACTTTCCATCGTTATGATTTTGACGGGCGCTTTCATTGTTGCAGTCATCAGTCAGACTCTGCTGATAGCCTATATTATACTGGGCATTATCGGCTTTTCCGAAACTGCCCTTGCCATTGTCAGGGATGAGTGTTCCTCAAAGTGGGGAAAGTATAAGCTGACCCTGCCTGTCAGAAGGGCGGATATTATAAAGAGCCAATTCTTAAATCAACTATTGTGGACGCTTGTGGGCACGCTTTTTGCCGTAACGGCCACCGCTTTATCCTGGATTCTGCACGGCTGCCCTTATGATCACCCCATTGACATCGTCACTACGTTTGTTTTGGGAATCAGCATAAGTCTTTTCATGGGCGCGGTATTTTTTCCTCTGTTCTATGCAAACGGAGAAGAGCGCGGCAGTATTTTTATCGGTCTTTCCCTTGTCTGCGCCTTTGTCTTTGACTATGCCATTGTCAGCCTGATTAATTATTTTATCGAGCCCGGACTTCGGAATATCCTGCTTGGCATTCTGATACTGCTTGCCTCTTCCATACTGGCCTTCGCCCTTTCCTGCCCGCTCACAATCCGCATTTTTAAGCGAAAGGAATGGTAAGCTAAATTTTAATTTTCGTCCACTGCCCCTTTTTAAACCGCGTCGAAGCAAAAATAAATCGGGAAATCTGATCCGCCAGCACGCCCAGCCAGATACCGATAATGTCAAGCCCGAACACATAACCGCCAAGATAAGAGCCGACAGTACGGATAAAGGTAACGCTGATTGTGGAAGCTGCCGCCGTGTAAAGGGTATCGCCCGCGCCGCGCAGACACCCCATGTAGACCACCTGGCTGATCTGGACGACCACAACGAAAATAATAACCCGCATAATGTTCACACCGATAGCCACAATATGCTCTTCCTCGAAAAACAGCCGCATCAGCGGCTCTGCTCCGAAGAAATAAATAACTGCCAGACAGGCGGAAATCATGCCGCCGAACATTCTGCAAATACCGCCATACTCTTTGGCAAGGCTCTCGTCACCTGCGCCCAGACTCCGCCCGATCAGCGCGACGGCCGCCGCCTGCAGACCGTCCCCGAAGGAGAACGACAGCCCCATAATATTCATGCCCACCTGATGGGCCGCCATCGCGTCAGTCCCCTGCTTTGCCGCCATGATTGCCGTCAGCATAAAGCCGATCCGCATAAGCACCTGTTCAAAGAAAACGCTGTAACCTACATGGATTAAATTGAGCAGCGTTTTCAGGGCCGGCCATATTTTATGTTTCATAATATAGGGCAGGCTGATAAAGCCGTCGGGATTCAGAATCGAAAGTACACTCATCACAGAGGCCACCACCGTTCCAAGCACGGTGGCCAAAGCCGCGCCCTGAATACCAAGGGCCGGAAAACCGAAGTGTCCGTTAATAAGCAGATAGTTAAAAATGATATTCACTGTGTTGGATGTCACGTTGGTACGCATGGTAATCTTCGTATTGCCAACGCCACGCTGGGCGGCATTGATGCCCATCTGAATACAGTTAAAGACCATACCGCCCATTACAATCTGAAAATAAACCACCGCGCTGTCATGGGTTTCAGGCGTAGAGCCGCAAAGGCTGATAATGGGGCCTGCAAGCGCCACAAATAGCACGCTCAGAACAATCGCCGACACAAAAATAAAAGCAATTGCCGTACTCAAAATACGGTTCGCCTCCTCCGGCTTTTCTTCGCCCCGTCTTCTTGCCGCCAGAGCGGAAATCGCCACATTTGCCGCCACAAATAAAGACAGTCCCATAAATTTGGGCTGTGTGGTAAGGCCCACGGCAGCCACCGCATAAGAGCCAAGGGAACTTACCATCAGAGAGTCCACCAGCCCGGCAAACGCCACAAAAAAGGACTCCACGATGGAGGGCCACGCCATATTGAACGTAATACGAATATTCTCTTTACTGTGTTTGGGCGCTTTCGCCCTTTCTGTCATCTGCTTCATACTATAATATTATATTCCTCCAAATCAGGATTTTCAATCTCCAGCCCTCCCCGCGGATGATTGAAAATTTTCTAACTGTCTGCTATGATTAACACCATAAGAATACATCACCTAAAGGATATTAAAAATGTCACAGGAAATATTACTTTTGGAGGACGACGACAGTCTCAACCACTCTGTCAGTCTCAAATTAAAAAAAGAAGGCTATACCGTCTACAGCGCGTTTACTGTGAAGGAAGCCGTCAGCATTTATCAACAAAAGGATCTCTCCCTTATCATATGCGATATTACCCTGCCGGACGGAACCGGGTTGGATTTTTGTTCCCGCGTGCGGCGGGAAAGCGACATACTTTTTCTGTTTCTGACCGCTCTTGACAGGGAGGATGATATCATGGCGGGCTACAGACAGGGTGCGGACGACTATATTACCAAACCCTTTTCCCTGCCGGTTCTGATTGTCAAAGTCAACGCTCTTCTGAAACGCTTTCCCCCGGAAGAGTCAAAGTTCATTATTTCCGAAAGCATTACCCTTTACCCCGCCGAAAAGCGCGCCATGAAAAACGGCGTATATTTAAATCTGACCGCCAAAGAATATTCCCTGCTCTCCTTTTTCATGGAAAATCCCATGCGGATACTGTCAAGGAATCAGCTTCTGGAAGCCATCTGGGATATCGAGGGCAATTTTGTTGACGAGAACACCCTGTCCGTCAACATCAGACGGCTGCGGGAAAAGATCGAGGACAACCCCTCGATGCCGGCCCTGTTAAAAAATGTCAGAGGCCTTGGTTATATCTGGGAAAGGAAATGTGAAAAACGATGAGTGAAAAAAACCAATCATCTTTTTATATTCGAAAATATTATATACTTATTCTGCTTGTCTCCCTGTGTCCCGTCATTCTTTGCACAGTCTGGGGCTTTTTTCTTTTGCATTCCCAGCACACGCGGGAGCTGGAACAAATCGGCAATATTGCGGGCGCCATCCTTTCCGAATACCCTGATGCGGAAGATACGCTTCTGTCCGCATTGCAGGATGCCCGGTACAGTCATATGGATGAAGGTTATACAGTGCTCCATAAATACGGCTACCGGGAAAATCCCATGACAGACCATCGTCCTTATTACCGTCAGTCACTCAAAGGATTCGCCTCTGTTCTTGCCCTGATTCTTGGCTGTGATTTTTCCCTTGTCACCTTTTTCTTTTCCCGCTTTTCCCGCAGCCAGGAAAAGCAGGAGCAGCTGCTTCACACTCTGCTCGACCGCTATTTGTCGGAAGATTATGCCGGCCTTGATACATCGGAATCCTTTGCGCTCATTTTCAGCGAGTCCTTCACCGATACGCTTTATAAGCTGGGCAATAAACTGAAAACAAAGACACAGGCGCTGGCCGAAGAACGGGATCACACCAAGACTCTTGTGACCGACATCTCCCACCAGTTAAAAACGCCGGTCAGCGCACTGAAAAGCTGCTTTTCCATGTGCATGGAGGCGGAGACAGAGACAGAACGATCCGACTTTCTGCAAAGATGCGCGCAACAGATGCATAAACTGGAGGATCTGATAACCGTTTTAGTAAATGTATCCCGTCTTGAAACCTCTCTGATTACTCTACGCCAGGAAGCCGTTTTGCTGTCGGCTCTTCTCACCGATGCGGTCAACACCGTATATGAAAAAGCTCTGCAAAAAGAAATTTCCATAGAGATCTGCAATTCGGACAGCGAGGACGTTTTGTCCACTTCCCTGTCTGTTGACAGACGTTGGACCGCCGAGGCGATGGCAAACATTTTGGACAACGCTGTCAAATATTCTCCCGCAGGAAGCAGGATCCGTATAGATATCCACAAATTTTACAGCTATATACAGTTAGATGTTACCGATCAGGGAATCGGTATTCCCAAAGAAGAATACAACCAAATCTTCAAGCGTTTCTATCGGGGCGGCCACCCAGTCATAAAGCAGACGGAAGGGTCGGGCGTCGGCCTTTATCTTACCAGACAGATTCTGGAAAAGCAGTGCGGCGCGGTCACGGCAAAACCTGCCGACGGACGGGGCGCTGTCTTTAGTCTGCGTTTTCCCCTGTAATTTTTTAACCCTGTAAGCCTGCTGTAAGACAGACAGTCTATACTATGCTTATATACAAGATAAGCCCGGTCGGATATCACAGTTTCCATTAAGCAATATCATTTATCTGACCGTAAGAAGAAAGGCAGGGTATTTATGAAAAAACAGACAGACATTATTTTAAAAACCGAGGATTTATGCAAATACTACGGATCAGGCGACAATCTCGTCAAAGCGGCGGATCACATTAATTTACAGATACGACAGGGGGAATTTATCTCCATTGTAGGAAAATCCGGCAGCGGAAAATCCACCCTGCTTCATATGCTTGGGGCGCTGGACAATCCCACCTCCGGCAAAGTTTTTCTTGACGGAGAAGATATTTCTTCTTTTAAAGAAGACGCCCTTTCCAAAATCCGCCGCCGCAAAATCGGATTTATTTTTCAGTCCTACAATCTGATCCCCTCCCTGAATGTATGGGAAAATATTGTCCTGCCTCTGGGGCTGGACGGCAGACCGCTGGACGAAGCCTTCATCCATGACATTGTGAAGATGCTTGGACTGTCAGACAAGATCAAAAATCTTCCCAATACCTTATCCGGGGGACAGCAGCAGCGGTGCGCCATTGCAAGAGCCATCGCCGCAAAACCCTCACTCATTCTGGCAGATGAACCTACCGGCAATCTGGATACCAAAACCGGCGATGACGTAATGGCCCTTCTGAAAGCCTCCGCAAAAAAATATGGGCAGACCCTTGTGGTCATTACCCATAATGAAGAAATTGCGCAAATGGCTGACCGCACCGTCACGCTGGCGGACGGACGCATTCTCTCGTCTACGGAAAGCGAGGTGGTTTCAGATGAAGAATAATACCGTTTTTCGCCTTGCTCTTAGCAGACTCCGCTATCAGAAAAGCCGCACTCTGCTTATCGGCATCGCCGTTATGCTGACCACCATGCTGCTTATGGCCATTGGCACCGTCAGCGTCGCCCTGCTTGACCTGAACAGACAGATGTATTCCGGGATAAACCATCACGCTGTCTTTAGCGGTCTGACCTGCGATCAGGTAAATATCCTGTCACAACATATTAATGTGGAAGCCCTGAGTGTCACCGAACCCTTTGCCGATATTGTAAATGGCAAAATGAACGGCGCCCTCGTCTATCTGGAAACCGTAAAAGACGAGCAGTTTGCCGATAAATCGAAGCCCTTTAACTCACTGGAATTAGAATCGGGGCATTATCCTCAAGGGGAAAATGAAATCTGTTCCTCTCCTCTCTTTTTCCGACGCGTCGGCGCGGAACCCGTCATTGGCGGCAAGGTAACTCTTTCCTTCCGGGTAAACGGCAAGGGAGAAATCCGAACAGAAGAATTTACAATCAGCGGTCTGGAGCCTGACGTAGAAATTTCAGAAAAAATAGACGACAGCCGCCTGATGTGGTCCGCTCACGTCTCAAAGGCTCTTTTATCCAAATATGAGCAGGCCGGACTTTACGAGCCTTTGCCAAACGCCGCACTGCGCGTTTACGGGGAAGAAGCTCTGACCCTCGATGAAATGACAGACAGAATCCATTCTGTCGCCGGAGATATCGGGCTGGACGAAGCCCATGTTGTTTTTAACAATGAGTATCTTTTTACCGCAACCGATCCGGGCTCGGAAAGGATCGCCATTGTGGCCATGATCAGCCTGATCGTAATCTTCTTTTCCGCTCTGGTGATCTACAGCATCTACTATGTGGGCGTAATTACCGACGTGCAGGAAATCGGCAAGCTGAAAGCTCTGGGCGCATCCCGCCGCCAGATTGCCGGAATGTTTCTCTGGCAGGGCGTCATCGTGTCCGTCTTTGCGATTCCGCTCGGACTGTTGATCGGATTCCTGCTGCCCCGTTTTCTGTTCCCGCTGGCCCTGCGTGCATACGGAAACGGCTCCGCCATCAGCTCCTACTCCCGCGACGCGGTAGATGCAGTGATCGGACAGATTCATATGTTTTCTCCGTCCGTGCTGCTTGCGGCGGCTTTGGCAGCGCTTATCACGGTAGCCGTTTCCCTGCGAAAACCTATCCGTCTGGCAAAAAGGGTTTCCCCCATGGAGGCCATCCGCTATCAGGAAAACAGTTCTGACCACAAAGTCCGCAAGGGGCACCGGGAAGTAAAAGTGGCCTCTCTTACCTTTGCCAACCTGACGCGCAATAAAAGACGCACCGCCGTCACTGTCCTTACCATGGGCCTAAGCTGCGTATTCTTTATCTGCGTGTCGGCCGTTTTGAGCAGTATAAGCGTGGAAGACATGGCACGGCGAAGTATCCCCAAAGGCGATTTTCGCATTTCTCTGAATTATTCCCACCACGACAGGGAATATCCCGAAAACAATCTTGACAGTCTTGTACAGCAGGAATATTTTAACGACGCCTTCCTTTCCCAGTTACTTTCCATAGAGGGCGTGGAGTCGGTAGAACGTGAACACGGCAAAATCCTTTCCTCTACGGATAGGGAGTCCGCCATGTATGACGATTATGAAAACCGCCTGCCGATCTCCTACTTTACCAGAGAAGATGTGGCGGAACTGAATGCCAATCTGGCGCAGGGCAGTATCGACTACGACCGCATGACGGCCAACAATGAGATTGTCTGCACTCATGTTTACTCCTTTGAGCAGTACGATCTTTCCCTTGGCGAAACCTATTCGCTGACCCTCCATGACGGCAGCCGGGAAATTCCCTTTACCGCCACGCTCACCGCCCTGACCACGCCGGACAGCAGCTTTCCTCTTCTGATTATGACAGAGGACACCTGGAACAGTCTGGAGCTGACCTGCGATCCTACCACCGCTGTTTATCTGTATGTGGACGACGCCTGCTATGACAGCGTAAAGGAGGCGCTTGAGAAACTGGTGGCGGAAAACGAACATTTTTCCCTCTATTCCCTGGATGTGGAGATGGCAATCGGGCGTTCCGGCATCGGACTGGTAAGAACTCCGATTTATCTGCTTGTCGTACTGATCGGCGTAATCAGCTTTATCAATCTGATTAACACCATGATTACCAGCATTGTCACAAGAAAAAAGGAACTGGGTATCCTGCAGGCCCTCGGCCTTTCCGGCCGTCAACTTGTCAGAATGCTTGCGGGAGAAGGTCTCGTCTTTACCGCAGGCACCCTCGTTATCAGCCTGACTCTTGGCAATGCCGCCGGATATTTACTGTATCGGTATGCAAAAAAGGAGCACTTTATGAGTATCAGCCGCTATCACTATCCCCTCTGGGAAACTGCCGGCCTTGTGCTCGTTCTAATCGGAGGGCAGCTTTTGATTACCCTGTTTATCCGTAAAAAGATGGAAAAGGAAAGCCTGATTGAACGGATTCGGAATCAGGAATAAATATGGTAATAATTGATAATATTTTTCAATTTTTTCGCATTTTATTGTATATTTATACAGAAAGTATTATAATGGATGCAGATCTTCGGATCTGCGTCTGTTATTTTTCACCCGACCATCCGTTTCAGGCAAGGAGGCGTCCGCCATGACAAGAGAGCAGTACAAAGTAGCAAATTCCAAAATTTTTCCTGTTGTTATGATTATACTCGGTTATTTTCTGATTACTTTTCTTCTGGCAGTTATATCGGGAAACACTACATGGCGCGTATGGGTGCAGATCTGCTTTACCCTTTCCGCCGTAATTGTCAGTATTCTTGCCCTGATTAAAAATAAAGAGACAAAAGCCTGTTCCATAGCGCTCATGGGATCCTGTGCACTGGCCTATGTGGTGATTGTCCTGTTAAACAATACCTCCGGCGTATACACTTACGTGTTTGCCCTGATTGTCAGTTCCATGGCTTTCTTAAACGTAAGGCTGGCCGTTTGGGGAAATACGGTCGCCATCGCCGCCAATGTACTTCGTATTATCATTCACGCAAACGAAAATGCCGGCTTTTTGGCCCAATCCGTAGTAGATATCTTTTCCCTTCTGCTGATGGCGCTTGCCTCAATCATGGTTACCAGTCTTCTGATCCGCTTTAATGATGAAAATATGGCCTCCATTACGGATGCGGCAAAGGCGCAGGAACTGACAAACCGGACCATGGCCCAGGTGGCGGATGAAATTTCCTCCCACTTTACAGAGGCAATGAAAATGGTAGATGAATTAAAACAGTGCGTAGATACCTGTAATTTTGCCATGGAAAATATCGCTGACAGTACGGAAAACACCGCCGAATCCATTCAGGCGCAGGCAGCCATGTGCGTAGAGATCCACACAGCCTCGGATACCGCCGAAAGCGAAATACATGCAATGAAGGACGCTTCCGACAGAACCATGCAGACCATCTCCGAGGGTTCGGACGAAATACACAGATTAAAGGAACAGGCACAAAGTGTGGCCGATGCCAGCGATGCAACGGTACAGGTAATTACCCGGCTTACCGCCCAGATCAATAACGTGCAGGAATTTATCGGCGACATTTTAAATATTGCCGGCAAAACAAATCTCCTTGCGTTAAACGCTTCCATCGAAGCTGCCAGAGCAGGAGAGGCGGGCAAAGGCTTTGCCGTGGTCGCTGACGAAATCCGTGAGCTCTCCACACAGACCAAAGAGGCCTCCAACAACATTACCACGATTATTCACGAATTAAACGGAGATGCGAAATCAGCCAATGAAAGCATTGAAGCTTCCGCTGCTTCCGTGCGCACACAAAACAAAATGATTGAAAACATGCGCAGTCGTTTTGATAATATTTACGAAGAAATGACCGAACTGGCCGCAAAAGTAAAAAATACGGAGGAGAGCGTCAACGTGATACTCACCTCCACAGATACGATTTCCGAAAATATAACCCAGCTCTCCGCTACCAGCGAAGAGGTTGCCGCATCCTCCACCGAGGGGCTTCGCACCTCTGAAACTTCAGTGGAAAATATGAACTGCTGTAAGGAAACTCTTGAGAAAATTTCCTCGCTGGCGGCGACGCTGAAAAATAACTAAGCCCATTACCACTCGATCACTGCGGAAGCCCAAGTCAGCCCGCCGCCGAAACCGCTGAGCGCAACTCTCATTCCGGGCTTTAACAGGCCCTTACGGTTCATCTCATCAAGCAGAATCGGCACGCTGGCCGCAGAAATATTTCCACAGTGATCCAGACTGATGGGAAATTTATCGTCGCTCACATGCAGCCGCTTCGACACAGACTGTATGATACGGATATTCGCCTGATGCAGGGCAAAGTAATCAATATCCGCCGGTGTCAGTCCTGCCGCCTCAATGGTTTTCTGCAAGGATGCGGGCACCGTCGTCACCGCAAACTTATAAACCTCCTGTCCGTCCATATGAACATAACGCGGCGTCTGATCCGCCTTAATCAGCGGATTATTATTTGCCCTTCCCGGACAGGCAAGCACATCACCCTTCGCGCCGTCAGAACCCTGATCAAACGAAAGCATACCGCAGTTCTCGTCTCCGCGCACTACCGCCGCGCCCGCGCCGTCGCCAAAGAGCACGCAGGTGCTTCTGTCTTCCCAATCCACAATCTTGGAAAGTGTCTCCGCCCCCAGGATCAAAGCCGTCCGATAAAGCCCTGCCTGTATATAGGCGTTCGCAATATTTAAGGCAAACATAAAGCCGGAGCAGGCCGCATTAATATCAAAGGCAACCGCCCTGTCCGCACCAATCGCCGCCTGAACCTCACAGGCGCAGGCAGGCGTCACAAAATCCCCTGACACCGTTCCCAAAATAATCAGGTCAATTTCTGCCGCAGTCACATTTGCATTCTCCATGGCGCGTTTTGCCGCTTCAATGGACATACTTGCCGTGGTTTCCTCCACCGCAAGATGGCGCTCCCTGATCCCTGTTCTGCTGCTGATCCATTCGTCCGAAGTATCCATATATTTGGACAGATCGTCATTTGTCATCACCGTCTTTGGCAGACAGCTTCCCGTTCCTATGATTCTTGTTTTCATGTCATTCCTCTTTCTATCTTCCCCCGCGATGCTGCAGCTTTGCACCCGCAATGCCGCTCAAGAAAGCTCCTCCATTATGTCCCTCACATGTTCCAGATGGGTCGCGCGGTATGCGTTCGCACCGCAGAATAAAAGCGCGTCGTCCACCTTCCCCTTTACCGCATTGACAAGGGCATCCGTAATGCAATAGGGCGTATCCGCTCCCTTACAGGTGCTGATGCAGAGATGACATTTTTCATGAGGAATCCGCCCCTCCTTCGCGCGCTTCATAAAAGGATTTAAGATGGCCCGCCCAGGCATCCCCACCGGGCTCTGCACAATCACGATATCCTCCTTTTTCGCGTCAATATAGCTCTGCTTGTAGGCCGGATCCGCATCGCACTCGTAAGTCGTCACAAACCGGGTCGCCATCTGTACGCCGGCTGCGCCCATCTCCAGATAATGCTCCATATCCTCACGGGTATATACGCCGCCGGCCATAACGACCGGAATGCTTGTTTCATGCTCCGCCGCGGTTTCATTAACCTTTTCGATAATCGCCTTCACTTCCTCGTCGTAATGAAGGCTTTCGATATCGTCAAGCTGCTCCCTGTGAAATCCAAGGTGGCCGCCTGCCAGAGGCCCTTCTATTACAACCAGATCCGGAAGCCTGCTGTATTTTTTCCACCAGTACCGCATAATAACCTGTGCCGATTTTACGCTGGATACAATAGGCGCAAGCTTCGTCTTCGCCGCCCCTGCGAGCTTTGGCAGATCCATAGGCAGACCCGCGCCGGAAATAATCAGATCAATCCCCGCCGCCACCGCCGCTTTTACATACTCTTCATACTTTCTGGTAGCTACCATAATATTGACGCCCAGAATGCCGCCCTTTGCAATTTCACGGGCCTTTTTAATCTCCGTTCCGATGGCCCGCAGATTCGCGCCAATGGGATCCGCATCAAAATCCGGCTCGCGATAACCGATCTGGGCCGTCGATATCACACCGATGCCGCCCGATGCCGCCACTGAGCCTGCCAGGGAAGAAAGGCTGACTCCTACCCCCATGCCGCCCTGTATGACCGGCACCTTTGCCACCAGATCGCCTATTTTTAATGGTCTTACATTTCCCATATGATATACCTTTCATTCTCTGCCCGTCTTCCGGCTCTTACCGGTCTGCCGCCGCAGCACCATTCACATACAGCTGACGCCTACTCGTTTCCGATGGCAAAGGTAAGCTCCGCCTGCGTCACCAGTTTACCGTCCACATAAGCTTTCCCTGCGCCTACGCCGATAGGGCCTTTTACCTTGATGATTTCCGTCTCAAGCATAAGCACATCGCCCGGCGTTACTTTTCCCTTAAACTTTGCGTTATTAATCGCCGCAAAATATGCGGTTTTCCCTTTAAATGCAGGCTGGCTTAAAATCGCCACCGCACCTGTCTGAGCTAACGCCTCTATGATCAATACGCCCGGCATAACCGGCTCTTTCGGAAAATGTCCCGCAAAAAAGGGCTCGTTGTAGGTAACGCATTTTTTTGCCACCACCTTTTTCCCCTCTTCCATCTCCTCAATTGTATCAATCAGCATAAAAGGCTGTCTGTGGGGAATAATTTCCATGATCTCCTTCGCCGTCATCAAAGACATATCTGTTTTCCTCCTTTATCCGTGGAACTTCTTCACCAGCAGGCTGGCGTTATGCCCGCCGAAGCCGAGTGAATTGGACAGCGCATATTCAAACTCTTCCTCGTAAGCCTCTTTACAGTAATTCAGATCACACTCTTCATCAGGTATCTGATAACCCACTGTCCTGTGAATATAGCCTTCCTGCAATTCTTTTACGCAGGTAACAAATTCTATGGCGCCCGCCGCGCCCAGAAGATGGCCTACCATGGATTTTGTAGAATTAATTTTAAGGTCTTTAGCATGCTCGCCAAACAACAGCTTAATCGCCCTTGTCTCAAAAAGATCATTGTGATGGGTGCTTGTTCCATGGGCGTTAATGTAAGTGATATCGTCTGTGGTTAAGCCTGCGTCTTTAATCGCATACTCCATGGCTTTCGCCGCGCCTGCGCCGTCCTCCGCAGGGGACGTAATATGATAAGCGTCAGAGGAACAGCCATAGCCTGCTACCTCCGCATAAATCTTCGCGCCTCTCGCTTTTGCATGTTCCAGCTCCTCGAGCACTACCACGCCTGCGCCCTCGCCCATAACAAACCCGTTTCTCTCTTTATCAAAGGGAATCGAACACCTCTCGGGATCTTCGGAGAAGGACAGCGCCGTCAATGCGGAAAAGCCGCCAATGCCGATAGGACATACGCTTCCCTCCGTACCACCCGCTACCATCACGTCCGCGTCTCCGTACTGAATCGACCGGAATGCCTCGCCAATCGAGTTCGTACCCGTAGCGCAGGCCGTTACCACGTTGATGCTCTTTCCCTTAAGGCCGAACTGAATCGACACATTGCCCGCCGCCATATTGGAAATGGTAAGGGGTACAAAAAGCGGCTCAATCCTACCGGGCCCTTTCTCCAGAAGTCTGCTGTGCGCACGCTCCATGGCCTGCAAAGAGCCTGTCCCGGATCCTACCGCCACGCCTACCCGGTAGGGATCTTCCTTTTCCATATCAAGCCCTGCATCCTCCATGGCTTCCTTCGTTGCCGCTACGGCATACTGGGAGAAAAGCTCCATTCTCTTAGCCGCCTTGAAGTCCATGTAATTTTTCCCCTCAAAGCCCTTTACCTCCGCCGCCAGCTTACACTTAAAATCTGCCGCGTCAAATTTGGTAATCGGTGCAAACCCGATCTTTCCCTGTTTAACGCCATACCAAAACTCATTAACGCTTAATCCGATGGGCGTAATCGCTCCCATACCCGTTACTACCACTCTTCTGCTCATATCCTGTCTCTACTCCTTTCCGTGCTGTTAAGACCACAAATCCGCGCTTTCGCGGCTTTGTCTCTTCTTTGCGGCCACGCAGACTCGCAAGCCCGCGCTTTCGCGGCTGTTAAATCGCCATACCGCCGTCTACCGAAAGTACCTGCCCCGTAATATATGACGCTTTATCGCTTGCCAGAAAAGCAACCGCTTCCGCAATATCCTTCGTCGTGCCTACGCGCTTAAGCGGAATCTGCGCCACTGTAGCTTCTTTAGCCGCATCCGTCATGGCTTGTGTCATATCGGTGTCAATATAGCCGGGCGCCACTGCATTGACCGTAATATTTCTGCTGGCCAGCTCCCTTGCCATGGACTTTGTCAGCCCGATCACGCCCGCCTTAGAAGCCGCGTAGTTGGCCTGTCCCGCATTGCCCAGAATCCCTGTAACGGAAGAAAGGTTTATGATTCTGCCGGCCTTCTGCTTTAAGAAAGGACGATACATATGCTTCATGGTGTTAAACGTACCCTTCAAATTGGTGTCGATCACCGCGTCAAAATCTTCTTCCGTCATTTTGATCATCAGGTTATCCTTTGTAATTCCCGCATTGTTCACCAAAATGTCGATGCGCCCAAACTCCGCAAGAATGTCCGCAATCATCTTTCCACATGCTTCAAAATCCGCCACACTGCACTGCACTGCGACCGCTCTTCTTCCCATCGCCCTGATTTTTTCCGCCACTTCCTCGGCTTTTTCTCTGGAACCGTTATAATTTACAATCACATCCGCACCGTACTGCGCAAGCGTCAACGCGATTTCTCTGCCGATTCCCCGTCCCGCGCCGGTAACGAGCGCTATTTTACCTGTCAGCATAATTCCCTCCCTATCCAAAGCCTATTCCAGCTTTGCTTCCGCCATCCGCCATATCAGTTGATCTGGCTCTGCTTTCTTGACTACTGCATCAGATCATCCAGCTTCGCCAGATCTTCCACTTTCTCTATGTTAATCACTTTCATGTCACGGTTGATCTTCCTCATAAATCCGGACAGGGTCTTTCCCGGCCCGATTTCGATAAAAGTATCCACGCCGTCCGCAATCATCCGCTCAACAGTCTGCTGCCATCTCACGGAGGAGGATACCTGCTTCTCCAGAAGAGATTTCACCTGCCCCTTATCCGTCACATAATCCGCTGTCACATTTGCAATATAAGGAATGGCAATGTCATGAATTTCTACCTTCTCAAGCTCCGTGGCAAGCTTTTCGCCTGCGCCTACAAGAAGCGGAGAATGGAAAGGGCCGCTCACATTCAGCTTGACGCATCTCTTCGCCCCTGCCGCCGTCAGCTTCTCCACCGCGGCCTGCGCCGCCCCTTCCTCTCCAGTAATAACAATCTGTCCGGGACAGTTGTAGTTTGCAATGGTCACACACCCCTCTGTCTCCTCGCATATTTTCTCAATCACCGCCGTATCAAGCCCAAGCACCGCTACCATGGCGCCGCCCTGAGGCACTGCCTCCTGCATGTAAATGCCGCGCTTACGCACTACCTTAAACACATCCTCAGGACCCATCACCCCGCTTGCCACAAGGGCGCCGTATTCTCCCAGACTTAATCCCCCCGTCACATCCGGTTTTACGCCCTTTTCTTCCACCGCCTTAAGCATGGCCACTTCCGCCGCCAGCATGGCGATCTGCGTGTATTCCGTAATATTGATCTGCTCATTCTCTTCAAAGCAGAGCGCTGTTACGTCAAGGCCGCTGGCCTGGCCTGCCAGTTCAAACATTTCCCTGCATATCGGAATCTGCTCATAAAAATCTTTGCCCATCCCCACATACTGCGCTCCCTGTCCCGGGAACATAAAAGCCGTCTTTCCCATGATAAAATACCTTCCTTTCCTGCAAGTTTCCCCTTGTATTTTCAAATATTTTGAATTTCAAAGTAATTATAAGAAGAAAAAGGCAAGCCGCACAGCTTGCCCTGTATTAGCTGTTTAAAAGCGCTTCGGCCTCCGATATGATCTCCTGAACGATCTCCGCACAGGTCTGTTCCTTCTTCACCATTCCGGCAATCTGTCCCGCCATAATAGTGCCTGCCACCACATCGCCCTCCACCACAGCCTTGCGCAGAGAACCCAATGTGAGTTTTTCCATCTCCTCGAAAGACGCGCCGTCCTTCTCCATCTGAAGATATTCTCTGGTCAGCTTATTGCGGATCTGGCGGACCGGATGTCCGTTTGACCGGCCGGTAACTTCGGAATCAATGTCCTTCGCCGCAATCACTTTCTTTTTATAGTTTTCATGTACCGTACATTCTCTGGCCACAAGGAATCTTGTACCGATCTGCACGGCCTCCGCTCCCAGCATTCTGGCCGCGGCAAAACCTCTGCCGTCCGCAATACCGCCTGCCGCTATCACGGGAATGCTCACCGCATCCACCACCTGCGGCACAAGCGTCATGGTGGTCGCCTCGCCGATATGTCCGCCGGATTCCATTCCCTCAGCAATTACAGCGTCCGCGCCGGCACGCTCCATCATCTTTGCGAGCGCAACGCTTGCTACCACAGGAATCACCTTAATACCTGCTTCCTTCCACATCGCCATGTACTTACCCGGATTGCCAGCGCCGGTCGTTACCACCGAAACGCCTTCCTCCACTATCATCCTGGCAATGTCGTCCGCCTCAGGATTCATGAGCATCACATTCACGCCGAAGGGCTTATTCGTCAGTTCTTTCGTCTTCTGCACCTGTTCCCGCACAAAAGCCGCCGGCGCGCCGCCCGCACCGATAATTCCAAGTGCGCCAGCCTCCGATGCTGCCGCCGCCAGATGATACTCCGCCACCCAGGCCATACCGCCCTGGAAAATCGGATATTCAATCCCCAGAAGCTCTGTTATCTTAGTTTTCATTCTTATTAAACCGCCTTTCTGCGAAATACACCGAAAGACGTTCTTACGCCTCTACACCTTTGCTCTTCATATATTCCACAACTGCGCCTACAGTCGTGATCTGCTCCAGATCCTCAGAAGGGATCTCCACGCTGTACTCTTCCTCGAAAGCCATAACCAGCTCAAATAAGTCCAGAGAATCTGCCCCCAGATCGTCCTTGAAGGAAGAATCCTCAGTAATCTCCACACCGTCCAAGTTTAACTGCTCCTGAATGATCTCAATAACTCGCTCTAACATTTTCCTGTCTCCTTTTCGCCTTTTAGAATAGTTTGATATTCAAAGTATATGATCTGTCCCACTGTTTGTCAATCATAATTTTACGGATTCTATCAGTTTTGTCAATCACTTTGGCAATAAATATTGATAAATTTCTCTTTTTGACACACCACGATCCTTCGCAACCTGTTTCATGGCGGCCTTATCGTCCATTCCCCCTTCCGTATAAAACGCCATATGCTCCTCTATCGTCATACTCTGCCAAGATGCCTGACGCTCCTCTTTCTTCTGCCGCAGGCTCTTCCCTTCCACTACAAGAACATACTCCCCGCGGGGTTCTTCCGTCTCATAACGGGAAAGAGCCTCCCCTATGGTTGTTGGTAATATGGTCTCGAATTTTTTTGTAAGCTCCCTGCAAAGCGTGATCCTGCGGTCTCCCAGCGCCTCGTACAGTTCCCCCAGCGTCCGAACCAGATGATGCGGCGCCTCATAAATAAGAATGGTTCTGGATTCCTCTTTAAGCTCCGAAAAAATCTGCGCCTTCTCTTTCTTATCCGAAGGTAAAAATCCTTCAAAGCAGAATCGTCTGGTGGACAGTCCCGACAACGTAAGGGCCGTAATACAGGCCGCAGGTCCCGGCAGGGAAGTAACGGTAATGCCCACCTCCTGACATTTCTGCACGAGCACTTCCCCCGGATCGGATATGGCCGGCGTTCCCGCGTCGGAAATTAATGCCACATTTTTACCCTGCAATAACTGCTCGACGAGGTAGTCCGCTTTTTCTACTTTATTATATTCATGATAGCTTGTCATAGAAGTCCTGATTCCAAAATGATTCAGAAGCTTCATGCTGTTTCGCGTATCCTCGGCGGCAATTAAATCCACTGCGCCAAGTGTCTCCGTCACCCGCGGCGTCATATCACCCAGATTTCCGATAGGCGTCGCGCACAGATATAGCATTCCCGCCATTTTCTGTTCTCCTCATTCACTCTGCTGCTCCGGCTGTGCCGCTTCGTTCTCCACCGGCTCCGGCTGTACTGCCTCGCTCTCCGCCGGTTCAGGCTGTACTGCCTCGCTCTCCGCCGGCTCCGGCTGTACTGCCTCGTTCTCCGCCGGTTCAGGCTGTACTGCCTCGTTTTCCGCCGGCTCCGGTTCCTTTGCATCCCACCGCTGTCTCTCCGCCTCAGCCTCCTCTGGCGTAAGCAAAGAATCCGCCTGATAATTGACAGCCGCATTCCAGAGAATCCACTCCTCATATCCCGCGTCATAAGCGCCCCTGATCTGCTCCCGTATCTGCCGCGGCCCATAGCCGATATGGCCCGGAACCCAGCTGGCAGTAAAGCTTTGCAGCCACAGACGCACATGGGCCCGCTTTTCCCGGGGCACTGCCTCCAGCTTGCGGGCGGAAGAAGACGCCGCCGCGTAAATCGTTGCATAGGGATCGGCATCCGGCACCGCAATTCCGTATGCGCCGCTATAATAGTGAGACGGATATACCATCGGACAAATATAATCCAGACTGGCCGCCATCGCCGCATAATCCTGTCCCACAATCTCCTGATCCGTCCTGTTGTCAATCACCGTACCAAATACATCCGCCGCCACATACACACCCTGAGGCGCCAGCTTCTCATAAATGTATTCCGTAAACTCCGTAATGATTTCTATCTTATCCGCGTCCGCAGCCTCCGGCCCATAATCCACTTCCTCTTCCCTTACATCAGTAGAAAAACGGATATAGTCAAACTGCACTTCATCGAATCCATCTTCCCCCGCCTGTAAAGCAATCTCTGTCAGGTAATCCCAAATCTCCCGTTCATATGGATTTACCCATGCCATTCCGTTTTTGTCGCGGAAAACCTCTCCCTCCTTTGTATGTACCGCCCATTCCGGCTTTCGCTCCGCCAGATAAGGGTCCCGAAACGCCACAATTCTGGCAATCAGATAAATACTCTTCTCTTTACATTTTTCCACAAGCCCGCGGATATCTGAAATATAACCGACCGACGCCTCCAGCTCCTGCACCGAATCGGACTGCATTTTATAAGTCACCTTTCCCTCGTCATTTTTGACGTCAATCACCATGGTGTTTAATTCAGTCCGATCTACCAGCTCTATCAGCTCGTCCATTTTCCTTATGCCCGCCACCGGGCCGCTGACATATATTCCCCTGACTTTCACAGGCTCCGGCCTTGCGATCTCCACCTCCTTGCCGGCTTCATCCCGGCCGTTCTCCTCAGATATCTCATTTTCTGAAATACTGCTCTTCGCTGTCCGCTGAGTTTCCCTTTCAGATTCGGTTTCTGCCTCTGCGTTCTCAGTTTCTCCTCCTGTCGGCGCTTCCACTGCGGCCGACGGCTCTGCTTCGGCTGACTCCCTTGTCATGACCTCCTGTGCGGTTTCACCGCATCCGAATCCCCCCATGCAGATCCCTGATAAAAGAAAAGCCATGCATATGCCTTTTCTGATACCGTCAAACCTGCGCGCATGCCTTCTCATATCAAATCCAAACACTGCCTGAACCTTCTTCCTTCCTATTTCATGATTCCACTTCATGAAATCTACAAATCCACAAGCGGCAAGCACATTTCTGAGAACATCATTATGCGTTAATATCCGTACACCTCATAAATTTCCGGCATATACACCCCCGGCTCGCTGTACACGATGAGCGGTTTTTCCACCGTCATTCGGGGTCTGCCGCCCCTGACCGCCTCAAGCAAGACCATATTGGGCTCCTTATCTGCAAAAGGATAAACCAGCCGCATCCGTTTCGGTTCCAGTCTGTATTTTGTCAACGTCACAATAATTTCCGCCAGCCTAAATGGCCGGTGCACCAGAAAAAACCGGCCGCCGGGCACAAGAAGCTTCGCCGCCTGCGATATTACGTCCTCAAGGGTACAGAGAATTTCATGTCTGGCAATAGCCTTCGCGTCCTCTGGATTTTTTAACCCGTGCGCTCCAATCATATAAGGCGGATTACAGGTAATAACGTCAAAGGAAGCAGCATGAAACAACTTATCTGCCCCCTTGATATCCCCTGTGACAATATTTATTTTTTCTTCCAGCCCGTTAAGCGCCACACTGCGCCCGGCCATATCCGCGCTGTCCGCCTGCACTTCCAGCCCGGTCAGATGAGCCGCTTTCGTTTTCGCTGCAAGCAGAATAGGAATAATCCCCGTACCTGTGCCCAGATCCAGCACCCGGGCCCCATCCTTCGCAGTGGCAAAGCCGGACAAAAGCACCGCGTCCATTCCGAAACAAAAACGATCCGGGTCCTGTATGATACAGTACCCGTTTCTTTGCAAATCGTCTATTCTTTCATTTTCTTTCAGAATAATATCCCGCTTCGACACTGTCGCTCCCCGATTTATTTTCCTGATTCATCCTTTTTCTCCAGCTTTTCCAGCGCCTTTAATTCCGGGTCGCTGGCCTCCGCCTTGCGGTTTTTGCCATGTCTTTTCTTAAAACGCAGCTGATCCGCGCGATACTCCTGAATTTCCTTCTCATCGCCCACATCCACAATAACCTTCACCAGCTGGCGCAACACATTTACGCTCTGCACTTCGCCTTTCAGGCCGTCGTCCGTGGTAACAAAATCGCCCACATTCGGAAGCTTTCTGTTCAGCTCCTCGTAAGTCTCTTCTTCGTTTTTCAGACAGCACATCAGTCTGCCGCAGACGCCCGATATTTTCGTAGGATTCAGGGAAAGATTCTGCTCCTTCGCCATCTTGATGGACACCGGCGCAAATTCCGACAAATGTGTATGACAGCACAAAGGTCTGCCACAGATACCGATACCGCCCAAAATCTTTGTCTCATCCCTCACACCGATCTGACGCAGCTCTATTCTCGTCTTAAAGACAGCCGCCAGGTCCTTCACCAGCTCCCTGAAATCAATCCGGCCGTCCGCCGTAAAATAAAAAAGCACTTTGTTGTTATCGAAAGTATATTCCGCGTCGATCAGCTTCATCTGCAAATTATGTTTTCTGATCTTCTCCAGACAGATCTTAAACGCATCCTTTTCCTTCTGCCTGTTAGCCTCCTCCTGTTCATCATCCTTCTTGTTTGCAATCCGAAGAACCGATTTCAGGGGCTGCACCACCTTCTCTTCCTCCACCTCTTTCGGTTCGCCAATCACCGTGCCATACTCAATTCCTCTGGCCGTCTCCACAATCACATGATCGCCCTGTTTAATCTCGAAATTCCCCGGATTAAAAAAATATATTTTACCCGCAGTCCGAAAACGGACGCCTATTACCTTAACCATAATCTATAAACCTCCAAATTTATCAATTCTCTTTAATCGTGAGAAGCAAAAGCTCCATTGTCAAATCAAAATTAACGTTGGCCTCCAGCCGCCTCTTCGCCTGCTGGAGCGCGTTCACAATCATCTCGATTCCCTCATAGGTACTTCTGTCCGCCACTCTCCTGATCTGCTGAAATTCATTGCGGAAAATCAGGCTGTTCACATCCTTCGTCGCCTTAAACAGCAGAACGTCCCTGTACCACACCGTCAGAATGTCCAGATAATCATTTATATCCAGATTGTATTCCGTTATTTTCTTAATTGCCTTGACGATTTCATTGATCTCCATATCCGTTATATATTTCACTAACGATATGGCTTCATCCTTCACCTTCTCAAACTCTTCGCTGCCCGCAAGATGCTTGGCCTTTCCGACATTTCCCCTCGCAAAGGCAACGCAGATATTCGCTTTATAATCAGGCACCGCCAGCTCTTCCATTAAGTATTTCTTAACAAGCGCATCGGGAACGGGCTTCATATCCAAAACCACGCACCGGCTGATTATGGTCGGTAAAAGCGCCTCCACATTGGAAGTCAAAATCATGATAACCGCATAGGCCGGCGGCTCTTCAAGGGTCTTCAAAAGCGCGTTCTGCGCCTGAGGCGTCATCTTCTCCCCCTCGTTCATGATATAAATCTTGCGCGGGCTGCTGTAAGGCTTAATGCCAATATCGTTGTTAATCTGCTCTCTTATATCTTCCACGCCAATGGTATTTGGCTTCTCATGGCTGACATAAATAATATCCGGCTGGTTACGGCTTGCCGCCTGCTTACAGGAGTGACACTCTCCACACGGCTCTGTACCGCCCTTTTCGCACTGCAGGGTCATGGCAAAAAGACGGGCGATAAACTCCTTGCCCGCGTTACGCTCCCCGTTTATGATATAAGCATGGGAAACCTTGTCCATTTCAATCGCGTTTTGTATATACTGTTTCAGTTCTTCCTGTCCGACAATATCTGAAAATTTTGCCATCCCTATTCCCCCGTATAGTTCCTGTCTGTATCGCGTCGTATCTCAAAGCCTGCCCTGCCGCTTTTTGCGCGCTATGTGAAAATATCCAATAACAATCCCCTGATTTCTCCGATCTTTTCCAAAATCGCCAGATTATCCTGCTCATCTTTCACCAACTCCTGCGCCAGCTGATCCAGATTCTGGTCAATCAGACGAATGATTCCGTACACTCTGTGACGTCCTCTTCTGTCCAGAAAGTTCTCTCTGGAAAAAGCATGGGAACGGTTGACTACTTCATTCAAAAAATCCTTGACCAGCGCACGGTACCGCTTCATATCCTTGATATCGCGATGTTTCGCAAGCTTGTCACCCTGTCTGGTGATCTCCTCCATCATGCCTGTCAGAGCATTTTGCAGATCCTGTTCCTCAATTCTGCTGACAAGAGTAAACTTAAATGTACCATCCGCCTCCTGCGTCTGCACCGGCTGCTCAATCTGCGGCGCCTGCTGTATCTGATTTACCTTAATATCCACTCCCGTCACCCCCTGTCTTAAGCTAAATGTTTCTGCAAATAGTCCGTAATTTCATTGATACAACTGTCCAGCCGATCATTGTAAAAGGTTTTGTCAATTTTTGAGCAGGCAAGCTTCTCCTCGGAAAAATCCTGCGCATCGGCCAGATAACGTCTGCACAGCTCTTCATACTTCGGATGATCCTGCGCCTTCTCCCGATCCAGCGCCCGCTGCAAGCGCACCCCGTCGTCCAATTCTATCATGACAGGCAATACCTTATCCGCACCATAAAATCCGCGAAGCTGCATATACGCCTCCGGCGTGCCGATCAGCACATAGGAATGTTTCGACAGATCAATCCTTTCATCCGCAACGGTAAAATACCTCCAGACGCCATAACAGGTATCATAGGCTCTGGCCTCCACCACAACTCCCTGTGCAAGAAGCCTCTGAAACCCATCTTCATCGGTAAAGTGGTATTCCACACCGTCCTGCTCCCCCACCCGGATTGGCCGGGTCGTATACGGCACTATGGTTTCAAGCGGAACGCTTTTTTGCGTCAACAGTCTTTTATAAATAGTATCTTTTCCTGATGAACTCTTTCCCATCAGGCACACAATTTTCCCCATTCTATCATTATCCTTAAACTAGAGCGTCTTCTCACGTTTATCATGCCATATTTTCCCGGGAATTTCAACCACAACACCGATTCTGCCCTCAGGTGTGACCCCCTGCACGCATAGCCCTGTTTCTATCTGCTCTTTGATCGTTACAATCAATTCTCTGTCTATCAGTTCTCCGGGCGCAACAAGCGGAATCCCAGGCGGATAAGGCGTAATAAAATCAGCGGAAATTCTTCCGGCCGCCTCTTCTAAGGCAGTTTCCTCCCGCTGGCTGTGAAAAGCCTGCGTCATAGTCAGTTTCGCTTTTGTACAGACAAAGCCGTTTTCTGTGCTATCGCCGGCGCTCTTCTCTATCCTAGCATCTATTTCAGTCAGCGCATCAGCCAATCTCTGCCAACCCTGCGCCTCATCCATCAGCGTCATCATGGCCAGCGCGTAAGTCTGCGCCGCCATCTCCAATTCTATATGATATTCTTTTCGCAAAATCTCACTGAGTTCTTTACCCGTAAGGTTTGTTCCTTTGACGGATATGACTACTTTTCCTGTATCCCAGTCTGTCAGAGCGTATGTTTTTTCGGACACATCCCTCATTTTTCCAATGCGGATATGACGAAGTTCTTCCATTTTATCACAAAATAATTTATAATGCGCTTCCATGGCGATAAAACGCTCCCGCCCCTGTCTTTCCAGATAACGCATACAGGAATCCATGCTGGCCATAAGGACGTAGGAAGGGCTGCTGCTCTGAAACATGGACAGGTATTTTCGCAATTTTGCACGGTCAACCCTGTCTCCCTTCACATGCAGAAGCGCCGTCTGCGTCATGGACGGGAGGGTTTTGTGGAGACTGTGTATCACCAGATCCGCGCCCTGCGCGACAGCGCCTTTATTTTGATGCGAGTCCGCCTCTGTACCGCAAATCCCCAGATGCGCTCCGTGGGCCTCGTCCACAATCAGAATTTTACCCCGCTCATGCACAATATCCGCAATCCTTGCCACATCGGAGACCACCCCTTCATATGTAGGAGATGTGATAACCACCGCGGCACAGTCTGGATACTGATCCAAAAGCCGCTCTATCTCCCTGCAATCGACTCCGTCGCAAATATCGTATTCCCCGATCATTTGCGGATAGTAATAACGCACCGCAAGCCCTTGCAAAATCGCCGCATGGTATACGGATTTGTGGCAGTTTCTCGCCATCAGAATTTGTTTTCCCGATTCTGCCGACGTCATAACCGCCGCCAGCACGCCGCAGGTGCTGCCGTTGACAAGAAAAAAAGTCTCATCCGCCCCGTAGAGCCGGTTCGCCCTCTCCTGCGCCTCCAAAAGAATCCCCTCAGCCTGATGGAGATTGTCAAATCCTTCAATCTCCGTAATGTCAATCTTATAAAAATCCGCCATCTCCCCGCTTAAGGAATTGCGCTTATGTCCCGGCATATGACAGGGATAAAAGTCACTTTCACTGTAGGCAGACAGGGCCCGGTACAGACTCTTTTCTGTACTCATGAAGCCTGCGCTCCATGACCTTTGTGCACGCCCATCGTCTCCATCAGCGAACAGTATTTATCCGCCGCCGTTACAACCCAAGCCTCCCTGCAGGTAGGCGGTACTACGGATAACGGCCACATATGCTTCTTTATGATTTCCCGCTGTATGTCATTAAGCTGGTATTCCTTCTCTGCGTTTCGAAGCGCCGTAGCCGGATGATGAAAACCATGCAGACGCTGTCTGTGAGCCAGATACTCCTTGTCATGCCAATCATATAGAAAATAGTCATGGAGAAGCGCGCCCCGGATCAGATCATGCTTGTTACACCCGATCCCCAGCTTTTTATTCAAAAGCAGGCTGTATCGCGCCACATCCATGCAATGATTATGCACCGTCATTGTGCCATGCTGAATATGGGCTCTGGTACTTCTGAAATTTTCCGACTGTAAAATATCCTCACCATGCTTCTTAAGCAGTCCGTGTATTCTCTTATGCCGCTCGTAAAGCCTGCGCAGACGTTCTCTGCGCCTTAGTCTGTACCCCTCCAGTAAATGCATAATGCTTCTCTCCCATTATAATATCCTAAGTTACACCAAGCTCCGGCTTTTTGATCCGCCGCCTGATATATACATATTACTCCTGCTCTACCAGCTTATGCAATACCTGCGCCCGATGTGCCCAAGTGTGCCCTGCTTTCGCCATCTCATAACCGCTGTCCGCTATCCGCTGCATACGGTCAGGATCTGACAGTAGGCCCTGCGCGATCTCCGGCAGACGGTCCATTTCCGAAAGCGAATAGATACTACAGTCTGTGCCGTCGTGAAGAATTTCATCCAGATAAACGCTGCTGTCCGTCAGACAGAGGGCTCCGTTTAGCATGGTATTAAAAATCCTGTCGTGGGCGCCATCCTTAAACCAAGGCATCACATTGAGTGAGAGCTTTGTCTGGCACAGCTTTTTCAGACATCCCTCCGAATTCAGGCTGTTCATAATCATCAGATTTTCCGGATAGTTACATTCCAGAAGTTCCCAGCCGTCGCCAAAAACATGTACCCTGATTCCGGCGTCCGCAAGCACCTGCACCGCCTGCCCTCTGAATGTATAGCGTACATACAAATCAATAAATGTCAGCGCCGCCATAACTTTTTTCAGCTCTTCCTCCGGCACCTCATCCAGCTCCGTCTTAAGATGTTCTTCCGCCACCTCCTCCACTGTCTTGTGGGGATTGGCAAACAGGTCGTCAATCATGCCATGATAAAACGCCGTATATTCATCATCAATCCTTGTAATATATTTGTCAAAAGTAGAGGGCTTACAATAGTTTCCCACCATGGTCACATCATATTTGCGGCAATCAATCGGCACGTTGCTCTTTCCCGGATGTAATTTTGTGCCTGCCAGCGGCAGAAAGGGGCCGTTTTGAATCTCCGGGAAAAACCTTCGCATATATGCCTCATGGTTTCTGTCAATACTGATATGGCAGTAATTTTTCGGCACCTTTTCGAGAAAGTGATGATAATACATCGGATGATCCACCACAATATCGTAACTGGGAATGCGAAGCGCGTCCCACATCGTCACGCCGTTTTCATCCAGAAAGTATTCTTCTCCGCTCATGCCGTGAAAATTAAAATTGATAAGCGCTGTGTTGTCCTCCTCAAAGAACCGGAAAAACTTTTCCGTGCTCTTCCAAGGGCTGCTCAGATCATAAATAAAAGTTTCATGCCCGAGCTCTTTCATCGCTTCCGCAATCTGTAAGGAAAAATATCCCTGCGTCTCGATATCCCCTGTAAAAAACAACAGTTTTTTCATTTCCGCTCTCATCTCCCCGTAACTGTGCCAGACTGCCCTTACGCCGGTTCTTTCCCGGCGATTTCCGTTTTATCCCTGTAGAGCGCCATCGTTATGACCGCACAGTTTATAAAACTGAACGCCGCCACCACAATCGCCTTTATCAGATTACCCGGTTCCTCCGTGCTGTAGAACATTAATACAGAAGGAATGCTCGGAAAAGTATAGATAAAAGCATGGACCGTAATACATCCCTGCACCACGCCCGCCAGCATACAGCCCAGAATATTGGCAATAGCCGGCGTCTTTTCCTTAAAACAGATACCAAAAATAGACGGCTCCGCGATACCCGGAATAAGCGCCGTAATCATGGCGCTGAAAGCCATGGATTTTAATTCCCTGTTTTTCGATTTTATGAATACGCCCAGATCACAGCCCGCCAGTCCCATATTGGAGATAAACAACGCCACCATGATACCGTAGTCTACTCCCGTAAGCCCGATCTGCGTAATTGCCAGCGTCATGAAAATCCAATGCATTCCCGTGGACACCAAAAAGATGGTAAGACCCGCAAACACGCCCCATGCCAGTACAGGTACCTTTTCCTGCATAATATTCAAAGCGTCCGCCAACACATTGCTGACTAAACTTACCGCCGGTTCTATCAATAAAATTCCCAAAAGGGCTGTGACAAATATAACGCACGCCGCCAACAGATAGGGCTGTAAACTTTCTTTAATCACCCGTTTAAAAAATTTGCCTATATGGGACATACAATAGATCAGTAAAATAATCGGTATTACGCTGTAGGCGTATGTTGCAGACACCACCGGAATCCCCGCAAAGGTAATGTTGCCCCCGCTTTCCATAAGCGCCGCAAAATCCGGCAAAAGCATAACGCACACGCTGACGATCGCCAGCATTGGATCCGAGTCAAAATGCTTAGCTGCGGAATAAGCCACCATGATAGGAAGAAAGTAAAAGGGTGTAGTGGCAATCGCCGACAAAATAACTTCCGTGGTTCCCGTGAGAATGTGCGCGGCAGTAAGCAGAAGAACCGCCATCTTAAAAATACCGCCCGCCAAAACAATCGGAATGATGGGCGCCATACATTCACTGATATGATCAAATACCGCTGATAGAGACTTTTTCAGAGTCTTCACTTTTATTCCTCATTCTCTCTGCCATGTACAGCCTCCGATGCTCTCAAAAATATTTTTCTGCAAAATTATCTACGGATTATATCGGCCGTATGACGTATTTTCTACACTTGCAAGTACAGGGAAATCGTCCCTTTTCGTAAATATTACGGTTCTTCCAGCTCTTTCAGATACTCTCTGGCCGTTTTTTCCCTTTCATCACCCGGCGCAGTATCCAGATAGGCCTGCAGCGCTTCCTTATAGGGCGTTTTATCTTCAGAAATTCTCCCTCTTACATACGCAAGATAAGCGTCGGAAAAAGCCCAATATTCGTCAAACTCCTCTTCATAATCATAATTAAAATAGAGGGAATTAAAATTGTGAGCAGGCCCAAACATCTTCTCATCCAGCTCTATCCCCTCCAGCCGATAGGACAACGAATAGTATCTGCGCTCCCGTGCAAGCTTCACAAACCTGACAAAGCAAAATGCCATGCAGCTAAAGAATACTATCGTAAATATTACGATCAGAACATAATATTTTGTTTTATTTCCGCATTTCGCCTTATTTTCCAAAATAAGCCTCCATCCTCTCTTTGGTAACGCGCTCAACATCAATGCTGCCGTCCAGTATAAACTGGTCTCCGTATTCAAGCCCCTTTAAGGTCTCAATCTCTTCATCCGTCAGGCGGTAATAATTTTTCAAATAACCGTCAACCTCACGTATCAGATCCTGCCTGACCTCACTTTTATCATCGGAGTGATAGAAGATCTGCAGGGTAGTCAAATCCGTGTCCCTGAGGGACGCATAATTATTTCCTTCATCCATTGCCTCCATGGACTGTAATACGCCCACAAGAACGAGAGAATATGTGTAGATATCAGTAAGGTCCTCCGCATATTCCGGATAATTTTTAAACAGCTCTCCCGTCGGATCTGTCCGGGACGCAAGCAGATAAGCTCGTATGTACTGCTTTTCATCCATATAGCGGGCAAGCTGCTCCCTGTTCTTCTCAAGGCGCGCCCCGGTCACCTGGTATGACGACCGCACACCAAACCGATATTTGTAAAAGGAAATAAACCCAAAGGAAAAAAGAACAATTGCCAGAAATACAATTCCCAATCTTACCGTCAGGTGTTCCAGCACCTGACCAGTCCCTGTTTCCAAAAGTTCGTCCCGCTTTTGCTCATAGGCGGCGTCATAGGTTTGAAGCTCCTTAGCCAGCTTTAAAGCATGTTCATTAACTGTTCCGCAATAGGGACATTTCAGCTGGTCGCTGGCAAAATCAGAACCGCAGTTTGTACATTTCATCTGCTAATCCTTCCTCTTTCAAAATCTCTGTTTCCCGCTCCACTTCTTCTTTTAATGCAGCCTCAATGGCGTCGTCCGTCTCATAAATCTGAAAGAAAATGCCATCATCCCGCATATTGTAATCTTCCGCCAAGACTTCATAAATCCACAGCATTTCCTCCCTGTCCTTCTCCTGAAAAGCCTGGTCAAAAAGCGGCGGATAAATATGCAGATACCAGGCGGTACGATAAAGAAAATAGTCAGGCGCACCAATATAATCTTCACACTCAAAAATAAGATACTCCTCCAGCTGATCCCAGTCTTCGCTCTTATATGCTTTCTGCAAATCGCGGGACAAACTATCCATTTTTACCTGCGCTCCGGCCTGTTCAATTTTCTGAGGCACATTAAAAAGCAGGATAAGTCCAAATATTACAAATAAAACAAGCAGCGCAGCCGCAACGACAAGGCCCAATTTCTTTGGAACCGCCATTGTTCCTGCCTGTACCCTTTTCACTTCTTCAATTTTTTTATTTGTATTCTCCCGGCTTAAATCAATCAGCTCTCTGCCGCAGTATGAACAAAACGCCGTTTTCGTTTCGGGAACAGCCGCGCCACAGCCGGGACAAATATTTACAATTCTATTATTTTCCATCTTTTACTCTGCCGCTTTTACCATATTTGCAGGTTCACACTGGAGTCGAAGTATCGCCCCGATAATAAATCGTATTCGATTTATTATATCGTATCAACACATTATCTTCCACCATTTTTTCATAAAAAAAGAAACACCTATTCCAGTGCTTCCTTTTAAAAAGAGATGCCCAGAACCGGAATCGAACCAGTGACACGAGGATTTTCAGTCCTCTGCTCTACCAACTGAGCTATCTGGGCATTGAGTAGCGGGGACAGGATTTGAACCTATGACCTTCGGGTTATGAGCCCGACGAGCTTCCA
>ERZ779632.270-NODE-270-length-33444-cov-6.140735_pt1 | contig 33444 bp, 31 predicted proteins | sample MGYA00514194_ERZ779632 | MGnify/ENA primary metagenome ERZ779632 (study PRJEB29562, sample SAMEA4376704) | mouse gut metagenome | isolation source: Cecum | study: EMG produced TPA metagenomics assembly of the A DSS colitis mouse model was used to assess the... | reverse complement strand
TACCGGGAGAACCAGGCCACCGTAGACCGGGTCATGGACTCGGGCGACCTGGAGCGGGAGCGGGGCATTACCATTTTGGCAAAGAACACCGCTGTCCACTACAAAGACACCAAGATCAACATCGTGGACACTCCGGGCCACGCCGACTTTGGCGGCGAGGTGGAGCGCATTTTGAAGATGGTCAACGGCGTGATCCTGCTGGTGGACGCCGCTGAGGGTCCTATGCCCCAGACCCGGTTTGTGCTGAGCCGCGCCCTGGAGCTGGGCCACCGGGTCATTGTGGTGGTCAACAAGATCGACCGCCCCGACCAGCGGGTCCACGAGGTGGTGGACGAGGTGCTGGAGCTGCTGCTGGACCTGGACGCTACCGATGAGCAGCTGGACTCCCCCATGCTCTTCTGCTCCGGCCGGCAGGGAACCGCCAGCTATTCTCCCGAGAAGGCGGGGACCGACCTGGTGCCCCTCTTCGAGACCATCTTGGACTATATTCCCGGTCCCGAGTGCGACGTGGACGCCCCCTTCCAGATGCTGGTCAGCTCTATCGATTACAACGAATTTGTGGGCCGCATTGCTATTGGCCGCATCGAGCGGGGGAAGATTCTCCAGAACCAGGAGATCGCCGTTTGCAACTACCACACCCCCGACGAGGCTCCCAAGAAGGCCAAGGCAGTGTCCCTTTACGAGTTTGACGGCCTGGCCAAGACTCCGGTCACCGAGGCGGCCGCCGGGGAGATCATTGCCATGAGCGGCATCGGCGACATCACCATTGGCGACACCATCTGCGCCGCCGGGGCGGTGGAGCCCATGGAGTTTGTGAAGATCTCCGCCCCCACTCTGGAGATGACCTTCTCGGTCAATGATTCCCCTTATGCGGGTCGGGAGGGCAAATTTGTTACCTCCCGCCAAATTCGGGAACGGCTTCAGCGGGAGATGCTCAAGGACGTTTCCTTGAAGGTCACCGAGACGGAGAACACCGACTCCTTCAACGTGGCGGGCCGGGGGGAGATGTCCCTGTCCATCCTCATCGAGACCATGCGCCGGGAGGGGTACGAGTTCCAGGTATCGCCCCCCCGCGTCCTCTATCAGGAGATCGACGGCAAGAAGTGCGAGCCCATCGAGCGGCTGGTGGTGGACGTGCCCGCCGACTATGTAGGCGCGGTCATTGAGAAGCTGGGTAGCCGCAAGGGCGACCTGGTGGAGATGAACCCCGTGGGCGACCGGATGAAGGCGGAGTTTTTGATCCCCTCCCGCGGCCTGTTTGGGTACCGCAACGAGTTTTTGACCGACACCAAGGGGGAGGGCATCATGGCCTCCATCTTTGACTCATACGCTCCCATGAAGGGGGAGATTACTCGCCGGTCCACCGGGTCTCTGGTGTCCTTTGAGACGGGAGAGAGCGTGACCTACGGCCTCTTCAACGCCCAGGAGCGGGGCGTGCTCTTCATCGGCGCGGGGGTGCCCGTCTATGCCGGGATGATCGTAGGCGAGTGCCCCAAGATGGAGGACATCACGGTGAACGTGTGCAAGAAAAAGCAGCTCACCAACATGCGTGCCTCCGGCTCGGACGAGGCCCTGCGGCTGGTGCCGCCCCGGACGCTGAGCCTGGAGCAGTGCCTGGAGTTCTTGGCGGACGATGAGCTACTGGAGGTCACGCCTAAGTCGTTGCGACTGCGCAAGCGGCTGCTGGACCACTCCGCCCGGATGCGGGAGGCCAGCAAGAAAAAGGCCCAGTAACAAGATATAAGGAAAAAACGGACGTTCCTGCCAGGAACGTCCGTTTTGTGTTTCTATTGAGCTTTTTTGAGCCGTCTGCGGCGGCGGATGTAATGAAGCAGGAGATAGCATACGGCGCAGAGCACTCCGCCCAGCAGGTCGATGATCACGTCCTGGAGCTGACAGCTGCGGCCGGGGACGAAATACTGGTGGAGCTCGTCCAGGGCGGCCAGAACTCCGCACAGTCCCGCCGCAGCAGCGGCGCGCCGGAGGGGAGGAGGGAGGGGGTCCCGCAAGGCCCGCAGCAGCAGGGCGGTGAGGACGAAGAAGACGCCCATGTGGGCCGCCTTGCGCAGCAGGTAGGTGACCAGTTGAAAGAAGGCGTACTGGACCTCTGAGAGTACCCAGGGGTTATCCACGTCCCAGCGGAGCAGGTCATAGGCCAGCCGGGCAGAGACCTCCCCGGAGGCCTCGCCGGTCTGGGCGGAGATGAGGAAGATCTGACCGTTCCAAGGCGCCACCGCCAGCCAGGGCCAGTGTTTACGAAGAAATTTCATTTAAAGCTCAAAATCCTCCTGGGGCAGGTCCAGCTTGGGGGCCACCGGACGGGGCGGGACCCGCTTCAGGGGGTCGTATTTGAACGCGCCGCAGGAGCTGCCGGGGGAGACGATCCCCCGCTTGGGGCAGATGATCTGCCCGTCCTCCAGGGGCGCGCCGTGGCGGCAATAGGTACAGCGGGGGTCGATCTTGTCTTCAAACAGCATGGGCGGGACCCTCCCAACAAAAGTCGTTGGAGATATTATACCACCTGCTTGCGCTTTTTGCCACAGAAAATCGAGAAAAAGAGAAATGCCAGGAAAAGGCACCAGGCCGCCACGGTGGAGGCGGTGAGGGCGGAGGGGAAATCCAGGGCGGCGATGGCGTCCACCCGGTCGGCCAGGACCAAGCTGACGGGCAGGCCCTGGGGCAGGACGCGGGACAGCACCCACACCAGCGCGGCGGAGACCCCGCCGTGGAGGAGCTTGCCCGCAAAATAGGTCCCTGGCGAGAGGCCGGAGTCGGCCAGGAAGGCCAGCACCTGGCAGTGGATGGACACCCCCGCCCACCCAAGCATGAACGCCGCCATGGCCGCCCGGCCCGCCAGGTGGCCGCTCCCCGTCAGCCCCGCCACCCCGGAAGACAGCTCTACCAGGCCGGTGAGTAGCCGCCCGGCCCACTGTGCGTCAAAGCCCAGGGGGGCAAAGGCGTGGCCCAGCATTTCCGCCAGAGCGGGGAGGACACCTGTCAGTGTCAGCAGCCGCAGGGCCACGGTGAAGAACAACACGAAGGCGCAGATGTTGAGGGTGGAGGTCATGGCTCCGGTGACCGCCTGGGTAAAGGCGGTGGTGAACCGCTTTGCCTGGAAGGTGGGAGCGGCACGAGTCTCACCCGCTTCCCGGGGGCCGTAAAAGCGAAAGACCAGCCCCACGATGCAGGAGGCAGCCATGTGGGTGAGATAGAGCAGGATGCCGACCCGCCCGCTCTGGAACACCCCCGCGCCTACTACCCCCAGGATAAAGGCGGGACCGGAATTGTTGCAGAAGGCCAGCAGCCGCTGGGCCTCCGCCCGGGAGCACTGACCCTGCCGGTATAGTGTGATAGCCGTCCTTGCTCCCACGGGATAGCCGCCGATGAAGCCCAAGGCCAGGGCGGTGGCGCAGGAGCCGTTGACCCGAAAGAGGGGGCGCATCACCGGCTCCAGGGCGCGGCCCAGATACTCCGCCAGCCCCAGGTCCACCACCAGGGAGGACAGCACGAAGAAGGGGAACAGGGAGGGGACGATCACGTTGCCGCACAGCTCCAGCCCGGTCTTGGCTGCCGCCACGCACGCTTGGGGAAAGGCCATCAGCCCGGCGGTGGACACCGCCAGCGCCAGACCGAAAAACAGGTCTCGGGTCCGTTGAGATCGAACGACGCGCCAGAGCATAGGGTTGCACTCCTTTTCCGATGGGGGTCCGATATCCTATGTCCCCACGGCTTGACCCTATGCAAGGCATGGATGGAGCCTCCTGTGCATAAGGTTTTGGAACGGAGGTGGGGACATGGAGGAACGGGTACGGCGACGGGGGTTCGCGGAGAAGCTGGCCCAGCTTTTCGACCTGCCCGCCGACGCGGTGGCGGGTCTGCCGCTCATCGAGCTGATCGGCGACAAGCAGCTTCGGGTGGAGAACCACCGGGGCATTTTGGCCTACGACCCCAGAGAGATACACATCGGCGGGGGTAAGGTGGCCATTCGGGTGAAAGGGCTGGACATGGAGCTGAAGGTGATGAACGCGGGGGAACTGCTCATTACGGGGCAGATCTTCGGCGTGGAGCTGGAATAGGAGGGAGCGTATGCGGCAGGCGGCCAACGCCGTTCGGGGCTGGGCGGAGGTGCGGGTCCGGGGGGGCGACTGCGAGGAGTTTTTCAACCGCTGTGCCCGGGAGGGTATCGGCTTTTGGTGGGCCAAACGGCTGGACGAGGTCACCTGGACGTGCCGGGTGGCCTTTTTGGACGCGGGCAAGGTCACTGCCCTGGGACAGAAGGGGCAGTGGGAGGTGCGGCTGCTCCGCCGGGGCGGCCTGCCGGGGGTGTTCTGGAAGCTGCGCCGGCGGTACGCCTTTTTGGCGGGGATGGCAGCCTGCGTAGTGGTGGTGGCGGTGCTCAGTCAATTCATCGTGAAGGTAGAGGTGTCGGGCAACGTGAAGGTGCCCACCGGGGCCATTCTCACCCAGCTGCGGGCCCAGGGGGTGCGTCCCGGCGCCTTTGGACCGGGGCTGGACACCCGGCAGATCAGCCACGCGGTCATTTTGGAGCTGCCCGAGCTCTCCTGGATGTCCATCAACCGCCACGGCATGGTGGCGGAGGTGCTGGTGCGGGAGGGGAACCCCCGGCCCGAGCTGATGGAAGAAGACGAGCCCGCCCACATCGTGGCCAAATACCCCGGTATCATCACCAAGGTGCAGGCTACTCGCGGCCAGCAGCTGGTGGAGAAGGGAGACACGGTGGCGGCAGGAGATACCCTGATCGGCAGCTGGGTGGACTTTGTGGAGCCGGAGGGGAGCGCCATCGACCTGGGAGGCATGACCGTCCGGGCCACAGGGAAGGTGTGGGCCCGCACCTGGCACACCCTCCGGGCGTCCATCCCCCTGAACGCCTCGGCCAAGGAGTACACCGGGCGGGAGAGGACCCGCTGGAGCCTGGAAATTTTGGGACGAAACGTAAAAATTTTCCCTGGGGGTGGAATTTCCTATGAGAGGTATGATAAAATAACAAAATACCATACTCCCGCTTTGCCCGATGGCAGGGAGCTGCCCATCTCCCTGCGCCGGGAGGTGTGCCGGGAATACACCATGGCGGAAAGCCCCATCGACGTGGAAAAGGGAGAGGTCATCCTCCGGGCTGCCCTGGAGGAACAGCTGGCTGCCCGGGTGGACAAGGGGGACGTGCTGAAAACCGACTGGAGCGTACAGGAGCAGAACGGCCTGCTGGTGGCGACTCTGTTGGCGGAGTGCGAGCAGGAAATTGGAGTGACCATAGAAGAGTGAGCGTAGACGTGCCGGTTCGGATGGACCGGAGCGAGGATCGAATTGGTAAGGCGGCAGAGCCGCCGCGATTTGATCCGAGACGGAGGGAAGCCGAACCGAACAGCGCGTCCAACGCGAGCTTGACAGCCCCAACCTATACAAAGGAGACACAAAAGATGTTTGAGCAGAGTATCAGCATGGAGCGCATGGAGGAGGCGGTGAACCTCTTCGGCTCCTTCGATGAGAATATCCGCATCCTGGAGGAGAGCCTTCGCGTGACGGTGGTGTCACGGGACTCGGAGCTGAAGGTCTCAGGCGAGCCGGAAAATGTGATGCTGGCGGTGAAGGCCATCCAGGGCCTGTTGGCCCTCTCCACACGGGGGGAAAGCATCAACGAGCAGAACGTGCGCTACGTGCTGGAGCTGGTCCGCGCCGGGGCGGAGGACAAGATCGGAGAGATCGCCGCCGACGTGCTGTGCGTTACCGCCAAGGGTAAGCCCATCAAGGCCAAGACCATCGGCCAGAAGAAATATGTGGAGGCCATCGCCAAGAACGCCGTGACCCTGGGCGTGGGTCCCGCGGGCACGGGCAAGACCTATCTGGCGGTGGCCGCCGCCGTGGCCGCCTTCCGGGACAAGCAGGTCAACCGCATCATTTTGACCCGCCCCGCTGTGGAGGCGGGGGAGCGGCTGGGCTTCCTTCCCGGCGACCTGCAGAGCAAGGTGGACCCCTACCTGCGGCCCCTCTACGACGCGCTGTTTGAAATGCTGGGCCCGGAGACCTACCAGAAATATCTGGAGCGGGGGAACATCGAGGTAGCTCCCCTGGCCTATATGCGCGGCCGCACGTTGGACGACAGCTTCATCATCCTGGACGAGGCCCAGAATACCTCCCGGGAGCAGATGAAAATGTTTTTGACCCGTATGGGCTTTGGCTCCAAGATCGTCATCACCGGCGACGTGACCCAGATCGATCTGCCGGCGGACAAGCAGTCGGGCCTCAAGGAGGCCATGCGGGTGCTCAAGGGGGTAGAGGATATCGCCATCTGCCGCCTCACAGGCTCCGACGTGGTGCGCCATGTCATCGTCCAGCGCATCATTAAGGCATACGAGGACGACGAGAAACGGAGGACGAAAAAGCCATGAGAAAGAGCCACTATATTCCCGTCACCGCCGACGTGCCGGGGATCAACGACGGCCTCAGGGCGTTGATCCGCAAGTGCGTCCGCACCGCTCTGGCGGCGGAGGGGGTGGACGTGCCCTGCGAGATCAATGTCCTTATCACCAACGACGCGGGTATCCGGGCGGTCAACCAAGAGATGCGAAACGTGGACGCGGCCACCGACGTTTTGAGCTTTCCCATGTTCGATTTCTCGCCGGGGGACAAGCCCTCCCCGGACGACGCCGACCCCGCCACCGGGTTGGTGCCCCTGGGGGATATGCTGATCTCCTGGCCCCACGTCACCGCCCAGGCCAAGGAATACGGCCACTCCAACCGCCGGGAGCTGGCCTATCTCACCGTACATTCCGTTTTGCATCTGCTGGGCTACGACCACCTGGACGAAGGGCCGATGAAGGCCCAAATGCGTGGGCGGGAAGAGGCCATTATGGAGCTTTTGGGGCTGCCCAGAAAGAAGTGAGAGAGATGTCGGAGACGGTCAACAAGCGGAGCTTCGGCCTCGATCTGGTGCGGGCCGCGGCGGGGGTGCTGGTGCTCAGCGTCCACTTTTTCCTCAACAACGGCTTTTACCAGACCCCGGCGGCGGGCGGGACCATGCTGTTGGCGTGTATGGCACGGATGCTGTGCATGACCTGCGTGCCCCTGTTTCTGGTGCTCACGGGGTACACCTGCATCCACCGGGAGTGGTCCAAGGCATACTACCGCAAGCTGCTGCCCGTCCTGCTCACCTATCTGGGGGCGAGCGGGATCTGTCTGGTGTTTCGGGTGGCGGTGCTGAAGGAGGCGATCTCCCCCCTCGGCATGGTGCGGCGGGTGCTTGACTTCTCCGCCGCGCCTTACGCGTGGTACATCGAGATGTACATCGGCCTGTTTCTGCTCAGTCCCTTCTTGAACGCCGCGTGGAAGGCCCTGAACGACAAGGCCAAGGGGGCGTTAGTGCTGACCCTGTTCGCTATGACCGCCCTGCCCGGCCTGGCCAACCACTTTGGACAGGTCCTGCCCCAGTGGTGGGTGACGGTCTACCCCCTGACCTACTACGTGCTGGGTGCGTGGCTGAGGGAACATCCTCTCAAGGCCAAGAGCTGGCAGCTCCTGCTGGGCTGGGCGGCCCTGGCGGCGGTCATGGGCGCAGCAGGGTATCTCAACGCCAAGAGTGGGCCGTATAGCTGGCTTCCCGAGGACAGCTGGGGGAGCTGGTCCCTGACCCTCCAGGCCGCGCTGCTCTTTTCCGCCCTGGTGAAGGCCAAGACTCCGCCGCGGCCCGTCAAATGGCTGGTGGAGCGGTTGGCGAAGCTGTCCCTGGGGATGTATCTGGTGTCCTATGTGGCCGACCAGTTGGTCTACCCCAAGCTCGCCGCCGCCGTTCCCGCCGCCCACCAGCGGCTGTGGTGGATGGCCCCTACGGTGCTGGCGACTGTGACCCTCTCCTGCCTCCTGGCCCAGGTGATCGACTGGGTGGTCGGCGCGGTGATGCGGGGGATGGAACGGGGACGGAAAAAGGGCGCGTGACGGAATGGAAGGAGGACGAGTATTATGCGCCGTAAGCCTCAAATGACCTCCAGCCCTGCCGCGGCGATCTGGAGGCCCAGACGGAGACCTTGATAGAAAGCGTAGAGGCCGTGGCCCTTCATAGGGTTATCCCGCAGATAGTCGGGCCACCGTTCCGGGTTGGGAGCCAGGACAAAATAGGGATACAGAGTTTCTACAATGTCGGGAATTTGATTATCCATGATGAAAACCCCCTAACGTACATTTATGTACGTATTATACACGGCAAATATATACATGTCAAGAGGGGAGTGGTATAATGCTTTTTAACGAGAGATTGAAAGCCTTGCGCACGGAAAGAAAATTGACGCAAAAGGAGGTGGCCGCGGCGTTAGAACTGAATTACCGGCATTACCAACGTCTGGAGGCGGAGGGCAACACCCCCAACTTCGCCAATCTGGTGCTCATCGCGGACTTCTTTGGTGTGTCCATGGACTACCTGGCGGGCCGCACCGACAAGCAGGAGGTCAACCAATGAACCAAATGAAAAAATGCGGCGTGATCTCTATTGTGGGCCGGCCCAATGTGGGCAAGTCCACGTTGACCAACGCCCTGGTGGGGGAGAAGATCGCCATCGTCTCCCCCAAGCCCCAGACCACCCGCAACCGCATCACCGGGGTGGTGAACCGCCCGGAGGGACAGCTGGTGTTGCTGGACACGCCGGGGCTTCACCGGGCCCACAACAAGCTGGACGAATACATGACCCAGACCGTCCGCCACAGCGTGGCCGATGTGGACGGGGTATTCCTGCTGGTGGAGCCTGTGGCCAAGATCGGCGAGCCGGAGCAGGAGCTCATCGCCCGGATCAAGGCCTTGGGCGCGCCCGCGGTGCTGGTCATTAACAAGGTGGACACGGTGAAAAAGGAGGACCTGCTGGCGGTGATGGCGGCCTATGGACAGGCCCACGCCTGGCGGGCCATTTTGCCCATCTCCGCGAAAACCAAGGAGGGGCTGGCCGAGCTGACCGCGTTGGCCATGGAGCTGCTCCCCGTCGGTCCGGCGCTGTTTCCTGAGGACATGACCACCGACCAGCCTGAGCGGCAGGTGTGCGCGGAAATTTTGCGGGAGAAGCTGCTCTTGTGTCTCGACAAGGAAGTCCCCCACGGCACGGCGGTGGAGCTGACGCGGTTTTCCCAGCGGGACCGGGACGATGTGATTGAGTGCGAGGCCACCATTTACTGTGAGAAGGAGAGCCACAAGGGCATCATCATCGGCAAAAAGGGCGCGATGCTGAAAAGGATCTCTACCCTGGCCCGGGAGGATATGGAGCGGTTCATGGGAGCGAAGGTGTTTTTGGAGACCTGGGTAAAGGTGAAGGAGAACTGGCGGGCCAGCCTGAGCCAGGTGCAGAACTTCGGCTACCGGGAGGAATAACGTGCATATCGTGACCCAAGGCATCGTCCTGCGGGAGGTGCAGTACAAGGAGACGGACAAAATTTTGACCGTCCTCGCCAAAGGGCAGGGGAAGGTGACGGTGAAGTCCCGGGGCTGCCGCCGGAAAAACAGCCCCCTGGCGGCGGGGAGCCAGCTGCTGGTCTACTCCGAAATGACTTGGTTTGAATATCAGGGCCGCTGGGCCCTTCAGGAGGCGGCGACCCTGCAGGAGTTTCGCGGCGTGCGGGAGGACCTGACCCGTCTGGCCCTGGGCTCCTACTTCGCCGAGGTGTGCGAGGCGGTGGCCGCCGAGGGGGAGGACGACCCGGAGCTTTTATCCCTGCTCCTCAACAGCCTGTACGCCCTGGATGTCCTCAAAAAGCCCCCGGAGCTGGTCCGTGCGGCCTTTGACTGGAAGTGCATGGCCTTGGCGGGGTATGCCCCACTGCTGGAGGGCTGCGCCGGGTGCGGGGAAGAGCCACGGGACCCGCGGCTCAACCTCACCGCCGGGGTGGTGAGCTGCGCCCACTGCGGCGATGGCGCGGCGTTGACGGCGGAAATGCTGGCCGCTCTGCGGCACATTGTTTTGGGCGATCCAAAGCGGCTGTTTTCGTTCTCCTTGCCCCCGGAGCAGTTGGGGCGCTTCGCGGCGGTGGCGTCGGATTATTTGACCACCCAGCTGGAGCGGGGCTTTCGGACGCTGGATTTCTACCTGAGCGTGAGGGAGTGAAAGAAACCAAATAATAAGCGGCTGACCGATGTGGTCAGCCGCTTATTATTTGCTTGATCCAGCCGGAAAGAGATTTCAATGCGTCTGAAAGAACACCCAGAAGCCCTAGATGGGAAACGGACCTGCGAACCACAACAACGTGTTTCCATTCTCCACAGCCTTCGCATAGATCCAAATCGTCGGAAATGATAAAGTCCTTTGGGTCATACAGACATCCATCCAGCTTTTGCAAACAATCGAAACAAAATTCCGCCATAAAGTACCTCCACTGCTAATTTGGTATACTCGAAACAAGTATACTTATGACAGTGTAGCACAAACTCAACTTAAAATAAACCTATATTAAGTTTATTTTGAGGTGACCTATGCGAAACAAGAAAAATAAGCATCTGGGGTTGGAAATCGACCCGGCACTGCACTACAAGCTGCGCTATATCGCTAAATATGAGGGACGTTCCATCAACGGGCAGTTGCTTTACCTGGTACGGCAGTGTGTGAAGGATTTTGAGGAAAAGGAAGGCCCGATCCCCGAGGGTGACGGGACAAACGAATGAAAAAGAGAAACGGCTGACCTATTGGGTCAGCCGTTTCTCTTTTGCTGCGGGAGGGGCAAGCCCCTCCCCTACATGATTTATGGTGATGTTGACGTTTCATTGGGGACGGCCCGATGAGGGCATCGGGCCCTACAATTCTACCGAACCTTCCGTTGCTATGGTAGGGACCGTCCTCCCGGACGGTCCGCCGTCTACCGCCCGCCCAGGCGGCGTGATTCCAACGCACAAGGTGGTTCGTCCACTCCGGTAGGTCGTAACGACCGGGAAAAGAAAGAGGCATTGCCCCTTGGGGCATAAGCGGTACATGGGGTCTCCTTTGTGGGACCCGGCAAAAAACTCCGGGCGAATGATATCCGCCCCTACGAGAATGTGGGTGCGTCTTTCGTTGGCGCGTCTGGGAAGCCGCGTCCTACCGCGGCTCCGTCAGGCCGTATTTGGTCTTCACCCGCTCCAGCTTTTCCAGCATGGGCTCGGCGGCGACCCAGAGGAAGAACCAGGTGGCGGCGGCGTGGATGCAGTCCATGGGGAGACCGGCCAGCTCGTAGGACAGCCAGATGCCGGGAGTCAGGGCGGTGGGAGCGGACTGGAGGGCGGACTGCAGATTCATCACGCCGCCGTAAAGAACCAGGGTGGCCAGAGAGCCGAACACGCACAGGGGCAGGCGGCGCTTTCGCAGCAGGCCCCAGCGGGTCAAAGCTCCTGCCAGAAGACCCACCAGCCCCGCGGCGAACATCTGCCAGGGGGTATAGGGCCCCTGGCCGAAGAGAAGGTTGGAGGCCAGCATGGTCACCGCCCCCACCAGGAAGCCGCTCTCGCCGCCCAGGCTTGCCCCGGCGATAATGGTGAGGGCCAGAGTTGGCTTGAACTGGGGAAGCATGATGAGGGCAGCCCGGCTTGCCACCCCTACGGCGCAGAGGACCGCCAGCAGCACCAGCTCCCGTGCCCGGGGTTTTCTGCCCTCAAAGCGCAGAAAAAACAGGGCGATGGTCTCCAGAAGGACAAGAAGAATGGTGACATAGTAATTCTTCGCCGGAAGCAGGAGCGTTCCCGTCACAAGGGTGAGGGGGATCAGCAGGACCAGCGCCCAGGCGGCAAAAACGGTCTGCCGGGAGAGAGGGCGGGGCGGCAGGACTGTCGGCGGCAGAGCCGCGGAGGGCTTGGAGAAACAGAGAGCACAGGCCAGCAGGGAGAGGGAAAAGCCACCGGAGAGATAGAATTGACGCTTGGCCCGGTTGGTGAGCCCCAGGGCGGCCAGAAGCGGGGAGAGGTCAAGGACCTTTAGCAGGTGGAGAAGAAACAGCAGGGCCGCGCCCGCAAAGAATCCGCCCAGAAGCTTGCGCCAGAGGGGCAGTGTGGCGGTTGCCGCTGTTGGGGCAGGCGGCCCGGAGACGTTTTGAGAGGATGGGGGAGACGGCGGCATGGGCGGCGGAGAGACCGGCGCGGGCAGCGTACCGCCACAGACGTGGATCAGGTCCTCCGGTGTAATGGCGCCGGGGGCCGCATGGCGGCCCATGCGGTCGGCGGCGGTAGTGTAGAAGGCGTTGCCCGAGAAAAAGGCCCGGGGCGTTCCTTCCGTGACAATGGCGCCGTCAAACATGAGGGCGCAGCGGTGGGCATGGGCGGCGCAAAATTCAATGTCGTGGCTCACCATAAGGATGGTGACGCCCTGGTCGGAAAGGGACCGCAGAATTTGAGCCAGCACCTGCTTGAAGCCCGCGTCCAGCCCCTTAGTGGGCTCATCCAGCAGCAGGACTTCCGGGTCCAGGAGCAGGAGCTTGGCCAGGGCGGCACGCTGCTGCTCGCCGCCGGAGAGATCGAAGGGATGGCGGTCCAGCAGGTCGTCCAGACGGCAAAGAGCGGCCACCTGGGCGGCCTTGGCCTCGTCAGGGCAGAACTCCAGCAGGTCCTCCCGGACGGTTTTCTTGACAAAAAGCGCCTGGGGGGCCTGGGGAAGGACGCCCAGGGTCCCGCTGACGCGGACCGTTCCCCGGTCGGGCTGTTCCAGTCCCGCCACCAGCTTGAGAAGGGTGGTCTTGCCCGTGCCGTTGCCCCCCAGCAGGGCAAGAAGCTCCCCCTGCCGGACCGCCAGGGACAGTCCCCCGACCACGTCGGGACCGTCTTTTTCGTAGCGGAACCACAGCTCCCTGCAGGCGATGGCATCCCCGGTGGGATCGGTGTGTCCGGGCTCGTTGGGCAGGGGCCTCAAGGGGTGCTCCGCGGCATATTGGGAAAGCCAGTCCCGGCCCTCCCGGACGGTGATGGGGGACGTCTCTCCGCTGTCCTCCACCGCCGCCCACACCCGCAGGGGGGTGGGCATGGCGAGAAACATGGGGTGGTTCTTTTCTTGTAAGGCCAGAGCCAGCTCACGGGGCGTACCCGCGGCGAGGATGGTCCCTCGGTCCATCACCGCCGCCCGGTTGGCCAGAGGAAGGGCGTCCTCCAGGCGGTGCTCGGTGAGCAGGACGGTGACCCCCAGCTCCCGGTTGAGCTTGGCGAGGACGCCGAGAAAGTCGGAGGCTGCAATAGGGTCCAGCTGGCTGGTGGGCTCGTCCAGGATGAGGAGCTCCGGGTCCAGGGTCATCACAGCGGCAAGGTTGAGGAGCTGTTTTTGTCCCCCGGAGAGGGAGGCGACATCCCGGTGGAACCAATTTTGGATGCCGAAGAAGGAGGCCATCTCCGCCACCCGGCGGCGGATAAAGGGGGTGTCCCGCCCCAGGGACTCCAGGCCGAAGGCCAACTCGTGCCAGACCTTGTCGGTGACCAGCTGACTGTCGGGGGACTGCCGGACAAAGCCGATGCGCCCGGTCTGCTGCCGCTGGTCATAGCTGTCTAAGGGGGCGCCGTCAAGAAGGAGCTCCCCGCTGCGTCGGCCGTGGGGGGCGAGGACGCTCTTGCACTGGCGCAGAAGGGTGGATTTGCCGCACCCGGAGGGGCCGCAGAGGACAAAGAAGTTCCCCCGTTCCACCGTGAGGGTGACGTTGTGGAGGGCAGGGACGGTCTGGCCGGGGTAGGTGAAGGTCAGGCCGCGCAACGCGAGCGTTTCCATGCCAGGTCCTCCTTTCCGTTGAGGATGAGCGGGGTGAGGCAGAGGCACAGGTAAAGCAGGCGCAGAGCCGCCGCCATAGGCAGGGAGGAGGAGACCTGAAGGGCGGGGAGATATTGCCAGGCAAAGCCGCCTCCCAGCCATCCGGCGACCAGAGCCCCGCCGCAGAGGGCCAGCCAGAAAAGGACCAGCTTGTTCCGGTGGTCAAAGCGGTAGATGGAGAAGGCGGTGCGGCCGGGAAGACCGTAGCCCCGGCTTTTCATGGAATCAGCGGTCTCAATGGCGCTTTCCAGGGACCAGGTGACCAGAATGGAAAAGACGGCGACGGCGGTCTTGAGCCGCCGGTGGAGAGGACCGGAGGACAGGTCCCGGCCCAGGCACCGCTGGGCGTTGACCACGGTCCGAAATTGGGCCTTGAACCGGGGGACGAAGCGCAGGGTCATGGACAGCGCCAAAGAGAGGGCGGGGATGACCCGGCCAAAGAGATAGACAAATTTATCCGAGGACACCACGGCGGTAAAGCAGACGAACCAGTTGATCACCGCGCAGAGCATCAAGGCGGCGGCCAGGCCGTAGAGGACGCTCTCCAGGGTCAGCGGACTGCCCCAGGGGAGGCGGGCTAGAACGGTGTCCCCCTGGTGGTTAAAGAGCGGATTGACCGCGGCGGTGAACAGCAGGATGGGCAGAAGGGCGCGCAGCTGGAGCCGTAGGGCCTCCTGGCCATTGAGCCGGAGAACATAGGCCAGAGCGCACAGAAAGGAGGCCGCCAGGCTGGCGGGATCCATAAAGCACATAGAAAAGAAGATGGTCAGGGCAAAAAAGAGGAAGCTTACCCAGGGGTGGCAGGTGGAGAACGCGTCGCGGCGGGCCATGGGATCGCCTCCTTTCATCTCAGAATAGCGGGTGCTTTCGTGGGCTTCATTGTAGCAAAGGGGGAGCGGGGAAGTCAAGAGGGGGAGCAGGGAGGTATTGTCAAAAAACCGGGGGCGTGATACAATGTTAAATACCTGTTTCACCGCAAGCTGATACAAGGAGGATGTGTTTTTATGGAATATACCATTCAGAGTTCACGGCTGACCCTGACCGCCGCCACCAAGGGCGCGCTGCTGCAGGCCATCCGTTTTGTGGATGGGCGGGAGTTGCTGTGGGATGGCAAGCCGGAGATCTGGGCCAACCGGGCGCCGGTGTGCTTTCCCTGGTGCGGAAACATCAAGGACAACTGGTATGAGCAGGACGGTGTGCGCCGGAAGGTGTCCACCCGCCACGGCTTTGCCCGGGATGTGGAGCACACGCTGGAGGCCCAAAGCGACAGCGAGATGACCTTCCGCATGGACCACGAGGGGGACGAGGTCTGGCCCTGGGCCTTTACCTTCCGCACCACCCACAAGGTGGAGGGAGGCAAGGCGTTTACGGTCTGCACCGCCGTCAACCGCTCGGATAAGGCCATGCCGGTGCAGTTTGGGTTCCATCCGGCCTTCCGCTGTCCCTTCGTAGAGGGGAGCACCGTGGAGGAATATGCGGTGCGCTTTGCCGCCGGCCGGGTCATTCCCATGACCAGAGACGTGTTCGACAACGACTCCATCGCCTTTGAGGGCGGGGGTGACTGGGCGCGCTTGGAGCACGTGCCCAGCGGGAAGTATATCGAGGTGAACAACAAGGGCTGGTTCACCACCCTGCTGTGGAGCAAGCCGGGGATCCCGGGGTTTGTGTGCATCGAGCCGTGGGACGGCTACGTCAGCGACGCCCACGACCTGCTGGAGCGGCCGGGAGCGAAGCTGCTCTTGCCGGGCGAGAGTAGAAGCTGGACCCTGGAAATGACGTTTTGCCTGTAAGAAAAAGGTGGGAAACAGCATTTGAATGAGCGACTTCTTGGGATCCTGGTGGATTCCTTTCCGAAAATTTTGATCCCCGGCCTGACCCGGACCATCCCCTTGACCGCCATCGCCTTTTCTCTGGCGATGGTGATCGCCGTGGCGGTGGCGCTGGCCCAGTTCGCCAATGTGAAGGTCCTCAGGCAGTTCTGCCGCTTCTACATCTGGGTCATCCGGGGCACGCCTCTGCTGGTGCAGCTCTTTGTGGTCTTCTACGGTCTGCCCCGGGTGGGGGTGGTCATCGAGCCCTTTGCCGCCGCCATCTTAGTCTTTTCCATCAATGAGGGAGCCTATGCCGCGGAGATCGTCCGGGCCGCGCTGGAATCTGTCCCGGCGGGCCAGCTGGAGGCGGGGTACTGCGTGGGGATGAGCTATCTTCAGGTCATCCGCCGCATCGTGCTGCCCCAGGCCCTGCGGACCGCCTTTCCCTCCCTGGCCAACTCCCTCATCGCCATGCTCAAGGACACGTCTCTGGTGTCGGTGGTGACGGTGACCGAGATGATGATGGCCACCAAGCAGATCAACGCCATCTACTATGAGCCCCTGGCCCTCTATCTGGAGACGGCGTTTATCTACCTCATGTTCTGCACGGTGCTCACCAGGCTTCAGAGCTGGGGGGAGCGGAAGCTCTCCGCCTATGAGAGAAGGGGGGCGGCGGCATGATGCTGGAGGCCCGCGGCGTTGCCAAGTCCTTTGGAACGCTGGAGGTGTTGAAGGGCGTGGACCTGCGCGTCGGACAGGGAGATGTGGTGGCTATTTTGGGTCCCAGCGGCTCGGGGAAGACCACCCTGCTTCGGTGTCTGAACTTTCTGGAGCGCGCCAACGGGGGACGTCTTACCTTCGATGGGGAGGACTTCGACCTGGCCCACATGGGCAAGAAGGACATTTTGCGCCTGCGCCGCAAGACCGCCTTTGTGTTCCAAAATTACAACCTCTTTTTGAACAAAACGGCCCTGGAGAACGTGACCGAGGGGCTTGTTACCGCCCGGAAAATGAACAAGCCCGACGCCGTTGCCAAGGCCGAGCGGGCACTGGAGCGGGTGGGCCTGCTGGACCGGAAGGACCACTACCCCAGCCAGCTCTCCGGCGGCCAGCAGCAGCGCGCGGCCATCGCCCGTGCCCTTGCCGCCGATCCCGAGATCATCTACTTCGACGAGCCCACCTCCGCCCTGGACCCGGAGCTCATCGGGGAGGTGCTGGCGGTGATGCGCAAGCTGGCGGAAGAGGGGATGACTATGCTGGTGGTCACCCACGAGATGAACTTTGCACGCAATGTGTCTACCAAGGTGGTGTTCATGGAGGACGGCGCGGTGGTGGAGGAAGGTCCGGCCAAGGAATTTTTTGAACAGCCTAAGGAGGAACGGGTCAAGGCGTTTCTTCGCAGCATTGAACACAAGGAGGCAGGAGTATGAAGAAACTGTTGGCGTTGACGCTGAGTCTGGTGCTGGGTCTGGCTCTGCTGGCCGGGTGCGCCGGAGAGAAGAAGGGCGACCTGTTGGCGGAGATCCAGGAAAAGGGCGAGATCGTGGTTGCCATGGAGGGCACCTGGGCGCCCTGGACCTACATGGATGAGGACGGGGACCTGGTGGGCTATGATGTGGAGGTCGCCGAGGCCATTGCGGAGAAGCTGGGGGTGGAGGCCAGCTTCGTCACCGGGGAGTGGGACGGCCTGCTGGCAGGGCTGGACGCGGGCCGGTACGACATCATGGCAAACGGCGTGAACGTCACCCCCGACCGGGCGGAGAAGTACGACTTTTCCGTCCCCTACGCCTACGACCGCATGGCGGTGATCGTCAAGGGGGACAATGATTCCATCACCGAGATGGAGGACCTCAGCGGCAAAAAGTCCGCCAACACCATTTCCTCCACCTACGCCGAGACCGCCCGCTCCTACGGCGGGTCGGTGACCGGGGTGGACGACCTGGCGGCCACCTTTGAGCTGCTCTATTCCGGGCGCATCGACGCCACCTTGAATGCCGAGGTGACCTATTACGACTACATGGCCCAGCACCCCGAGGCGGACCTGAAGATCGCCTGCCTGGCCGAAGAGGCGGACAGCGTCGCCATCCCCATGCGCAAGGGTGACGAGACCAAGGCCCTCCGGGAGGCGGTGGACCAGGCGCTCAATGAACTGTCGGAGGACGGCACCCTCTCCCAGCTGGCCGTCAAATATTTCGGCACCGATATTTCCAAAGCGGAGTAAGGAGGCTTTGAGATGAGAAGCGAAAATGTCAAGCAGGGCGTGGAGCGCGCCCCCAACCGGTCCCTCTTTTACGCCCTGGGCTACACCAAGGAAGAGCTGGAGCGGCCGCTCATCGGCGTGGTGTGCTCCTACAATGAGATCGTCCCCGGCCACATGAACCTGGACAAGATCGCCGAGGCGGTGAAGGCGGGGGTCCGCGCCGCGGGAGGTACGCCGGTGGAGTTCCCCGCCATCGCCGTATGCGACGGCATTGCCATGGGCCACATCGGGATGAAATACTCCCTGGTGACCCGTGACCTCATCGCCGATTCCACCGAGGCCATGGCTATGGCCCACCAGTTTGACGGCCTGGTGATGATCCCCAACTGCGACAAGAACGTCCCCGGCCTGCTCATGGCCGCGGCCCGGGTGAACGTCCCCACCATCTTCTGCTCCGGCGGGCCCATGCTGGCGGGCAAGCTGGCGGACGGACGGCGCTCCTGCCTCTCCCATATGTTTGAGGCCGTGGGCGCCTACAAGGCGGGGAAGCTGGACGAGGCGGGGGTAGAGGATTTTGAGGAAAACGCCTGCCCCTCCTGCGGCTCCTGCTCGGGCATGTATACCGCCAACTCCATGAACTGCCTCACCGAGGCCCTGGGCATGGCCCTGCGGGGCAACGGCACCATCCCCGCCGTTTGGTCCCACCGCCTGCGCCTTGCCAAGCACACGGGCATGCAGATCATGGAGCTGGTGAAGCGGGATATCAAGCCCAGGGACATCATGACCGCCGCCGCCTTCCACAACGCTGAGACCATCGACATGGCCCTGGGTTGCTCCACCAACTCCATGCTCCATCTGCCCGCCATCGCCCACGAATGCGGCATCGAGCTGGACCTGGACATGGCAAACGAGATCTCCAGAAAAACCCCCAACCTCTGCCATCTGGCCCCTGCGGGGGACACCTTTATGGAGGACCTGGAGGGCGCGGGCGGCGTGTGGGCCGTGATGAAGGAGCTGACCAAGAAGGACCTGCTGGATACCTCGCTCATCACCGTCACCGGCAAGACCATCGCGGAAAATCTGGAGGGCGTGGTCAACCGGGACGAGTCCATTATCCGGCCCATCGACAAGCCCTACTCCAATTACGGCGGCATCGCCGTGCTGAAGGGCTCCCTGGCCCCCGAGGGGTGCGTGGTGAAGCAGTCCGCCGTGGCGGAGGAAATGATGACCCACACCGGCCCCGCCCGGGTCTTTGACAGCGAGGAAGACGCCATCGCCGCCATCTACGAGGGGAAGATCGTGGCCGGGGACGTGGTGGTCATCCGCTACGAAGGCCCCAAGGGCGGCCCCGGCATGCGGGAGATGCTCAACCCCACCTCCGCCATCGCGGGGATGGGCCTGGACAAGGAGGTGGCCCTCATCACCGACGGCCGCTTCTCCGGGGCGACCCGCGGCGCGTCCATCGGCCACGTCTGCCCCGAGGCCGCCCAGGGCGGGCCCATCGCCTTCGTGGAGGAGGGGGACATGATCGCCATCGACATCCCCAATTGTAAGATAGACCTGCTGGTGGATGAGGCCACCCTGGCGGCAAGAAAGGCCGCTTGGACCCCCAAGGCCCCCAGCGTCACCACCGGCTACCTGGCCCGGTATGCCAAGCAGGTCACCTCCGCCGCCAGAGGAGCGGTGTTGGAGTAAGGCAAGGTGATAAAACAAGAGAGGCCGTTCAGCATTGCTGAACGGCCTCTCTTTGTTGGTTTGGCCAGCACCGCACGTGGCTGCGGCTTTCACGGCGCGCCGAGTCGTCGCGCCCTACGGAGGAAATATGGAACGTGGGGCGAATGGCCCGATGAGGGCCGCTCAGTTCTTTTTCTTCCCCAGGAAGCGTAGGAGGTAGAGGAAGAGGTTGACGAAGTCCAGGTAGAGGTTGAGGGCGGAAATGATGGACGCCTTGGCTAGCATGGCGTCGTCCCCCTGGAAGCCATAGTAGAAAGCCTTGATCTTCTGGGTGTCGTAGGCGGTGTAGAGCATGAAGATGACAATGCCGATCATGCAGGCGATGCGGTCAAACATAGAGAGGGCGGGGATGAACATGGCCAGCAGATTGAACACCACCAGGAAGATGAGCCCACCGAAGAGGATGTTGCGGATGCGGGAGAAGTCGATCTTGGAGAAGTAGCCCACCAGGGCCATGGCGCCGAAGTAGACCCCTGCCGCGGCGAAGGCCAGCACCAGGCTCAGGGCTTCAAAGACGAGGAAGTAGGTGGAGAACACCACGCCGTTGAGAATGGCGTACACCAGGAACAGCGCTCGGGCCGCCCCGATGGGCATGGACTGAAGCTTGGCGGAGAGGACGATGACCACGATCAGCTCCACGATGGTGAGGACGATCAGGCCGGTGGTGCCGGTATAGACAAGAAGGTACACCGGCAGCAGGGTCACATACGCCAGGATGCTGACGCCGAAGGTCACCATCAAGCCAAGGGCCATCCACAAAAAAGCCTGGGCGGTGTAGTGACCAAGGGTCTCGCCGGCGCGCTCTACATATTGGGGCTCCGGCTGGGGCTGAGGGGACAATTCATTCTCATTCATCTCAAAAACTCCTTTCCTTCTGTGGCTTTGCTTACATATGGAGCAAATGGGTCGCCACCGCGAAATAGACCAGCAGTGACAACGCATCGACCACCGTGGTAATGAAGGGGGAGGCCATCACCGCCGGGTCAAAGCCCAGCCGCTTGGCCAGCATGGGGAGGGTACAGCCCACCAGCTTGGCGATGACGATGGTGAGGAAGATGGACAGGGCCACCACCAGAGCCACCACCGGCCCCTTCTGGTCCAGGAAAATGACCTTTACGAACACCAGGACGCCCAGGGTGAGGGCGCACAGCAGGGAGACACGAAGTTCCTTCCAGATGACCTTGAACACGTCCCGGAACTCCACGTCTCCCAGGGACATGGCGCGGATGAGGGTCACCGACGCCTGGCCTCCGGCGTTGCCGCCGGTGTCCATGAGCATGGGGATAAAGAGGGTGAGGGCGGCGTTGGCCGCTAGGGCGTTTTCAAAAATGCCCAGAATGGCCCCGGTAAAGGTGGCGGAGACCATGAGCAACAGCAGCCAGGGGACCCGGTGCTTCCAGGTCTCGATGACGCCGGTCTGGAAATAGGGCTTGTCGGTGGGGACGATGGCCGCCATCTTCTCAATGTCCTCGGTGGCCTCCTCCTCCATAACGTCCATGGCGTCGTCAACGGTGATGATGCCCACCAGCAGGTTATCCTTGTCCACTACCGGCAGGGCGGTGAGGTCATATTTGGAGAAGAGCTGGGCCACGGTCTCCTTGTCCTCGTGGGTGTTCACCGAGATGATGTTGGTCTCCATGATCTCGGAGATCCGGGTCTCGTAGGAGGAGAGCAGCATGCGCCGCACCGTCACCACCCCCACCAGGGCGCGGTGCTGGGTGACATAGCAGGTGTAGACTGTCTCCTTGTCCAGCCCCACCCGGCGAATGCGGGCGAAGGACTCCTCCACCGTAGCGCCGGGGTGGAGGGAGACAAATTCGGTGGTCATCAGGGACCCGGCGGAGTCTTTGGGGTAGTTGAGCAGCTGGTTGATCTGGCTGCGGGTGGCGGCGTTGGTGTTGCGGAGGATACGGCTCACCAGGTTGGCGGGCATGTCCTCAATGATGTCCACCGCGTCGTCCAGATAAAGCTCGTCCAGGACCTCCCGCAGCTCGTTGTCGCTGAGGACGCTGAGCAGCCGCTCCTGATCGTCGCTGTCCTCCAGGTAGGTAAACACCTCCGCGGCCAGCTCCTTGGGAAGGAGGCGGAACACCAGCACCAGCTTTTCCGGGTCCAGCTCGCCCAGGAACTCCGCGATATCCACTTCGTTCATCTCGCCCAGGGCGGTCTTCAGCGCCCGGTACTGCTTTTGCTCCACCAGTTCGGTGAGACCTTCTATGGTGTGCTGCTCCGGCATTCGGCTCCCTCCTTTCCTTGGGGTGGACCCTCATTATATACCTCAAACCTTGCGGGGTCAAGGCCCGGGAGGAAAAAAGCAAACCGAGAAAAACCCCGAACGGTGCGCCGTTCGGGGCTTTTTGGTGTTTAGCCGGCCAGGAAGAAGGGGCGCAGGAGGGAGCGGAAGATGCCCCAGGTGGTGAGCCGTTCCACCGCCCGGTCCGCCACCAGCGGGAGCTCCGCCAGGGTCACGCCGTCTACGGTGACGGTCATCTGCCCCAGGGTCTGACCTTCCTCCACAGGGGCCTGGACCTCCGCCGTCAGGTCGATGGAGGTCTCCACCCGTCCCGCCTTTTCCCGCTCCAGGAGCAGCCGGGGCGGCTGAGCCAGCAGAGGCTGGACGGTGGACTGCTTGCCCAGCTTCACGTTGACGGGAGGCAACACCTGATCGGGGTAGACGTTGAGAAGGGTATAATTGGCAAAGCCATAGTCCAGCAGGGCGCGGGCCCCGTCGAACCGCTCCTGGGGGGTGGGGGACTTCATCACCACGGCGATGAGCTCCATGCCGTCCCGCTCGGCGGTGGCGGAGAGGCAGTATTGGGCGGTGGAGGTGGACCCGGTCTTCAGGCCGGTGGCCCCGTCGTAGAAGCGGATGAGCTTGTTGGTGTTCACCAGCTGGGAGGCGCCGCCGCGCAGAGAGTCGATCCAGATGGTGGTATACTCCCGGATCTGGGGATGGTTTAAAATAAGCTCCCGGGACATAAGGGCGATGTCGTGGGCGGAGGTGACGTGGCCGGGGGCGGGGAGGCCAGTGACGTTTAAGAAGTTTGTGTCCTCCATGCCCAGCTCAGCGGCCCGCTGGTTCATCTTGGCCACAAAGGCCTCCTCACTGCCGCAGACCGCTTCGGCCAGGGCCACGGCGCAGTCGTTGGCGGAGACCACGGCCACAGCCTTAAGCATCTCGTGGACGGTGAGCTGTTCGTTTTCCTTCAGCCAGATCTGGCTGCCACCCATGGAGATGGCGTGGCGGGAGGCGGTGATGTTCTGCTCCAGCGTCAGCTTCCCCGCGTCCAGCGCCTCAAAGACCAGCAGCAGGGTCATGACCTTGGTGACGCTGGCGGGCTCCAGCCGGGCGTGGGAATTGTTTTCGTAGAGGATCTGCCCCGTCTCCTTTTCCATGAGGATGGAGGACGCGGCGTTAACAGTAAGGGCGGTCTCCTGCACGGCAGGGACGGCCTCAGCGGCCAGGGTGGGGCCTGCCAGCAGAAGGGAAACGGCGGTCAAGACCGCCAGAACTTTCTTCATGGGGGACAACTCCTTTTGCCGCCCGCGGGGGGCGTATTTCTGTTCTTAAGAATATGTTATTTTTTTGGCAATATACTTTACATGGCGCAGTAAAATTTGTATACTATAATAAACACGTGATACGAGAGAAAGAGGCGACGTGAAATGGCCCGTCGATTAGACAAGGATATGCCTGTCCAACCGTCCCAGGAGGGCGCGCGGCTGGAGCCGGCCCAAGAGCAGTCCCGAGAGGAGCGGCACAGCCGCCGGCGTGACCGCAGCGGCGAAAAGGCGCTGTGGGCGGCGCTGTGGTTCCCCTTATATTTTCTTTGGTTGGAGGTCATCTGCCGCATCGGCCTGTTGGGTAAGTTTGTGGACCGAGGACTGGGGTATACGCTGTTGTTTTCCATGGCGGGTGGGCTGCTACTCGCCGCCTTTGTCACCTTCGGCCCGCCCCGATACCGCCGGATCTTTACCATTGCGGTCTCTGCTCTGGCGGCCTTTTGGGCCAGTGCCCAGAGCGTTTACTACACCATTTTCTCCACTTTCCTGACCCTGTATTCCGTGGGAAACGGGGGAGACGCCCTGCAATTCTGGAGGGATATCCTGAACGCTATGGGGAAGATCTGGTATCTCCTGATCCTCCTGTGGGCGCCCTTTGTGGCCATGGTGGCGTCGGGGAGCAAGCGGATGAAGACCCTGCGGTGGAAAAAACAGCATGTGGCCATCTTGCTGGCCGCAGCGGCGGGGCTTCAGCTCTTTGCCACGGCGTTGGTGGTCACCAACCGCAGGGGCGGTATGTCCCCCAGCTATCTGTATCAATACAGCTTCGTACCCGAAAAGACGGCGGAGGAATTCGGACTCTTTACTACCCTGCGGCTGGACGCCAGGCAGCTCTTTTTCGGGGTGAAGGAGATGCCGGAGGAGCCGCTGCCCACCCTGCCCGCCACCCCAACGCCCATTCCCACCCCGGACGGCACGGAGGGGCCCACCGACGAGCCCACGCCTACCCCTGTGGCCTACGGACCCAACACCATGGACATCGACTTTGCCGCCCTGGCGGAAAACGTTCCCAGCGACACGCTGAAGTCCATGCACCAGTGGTTTGGTAGCCGGGAGGCGACCCTGCAAAACGAATACACCGGAGCATGGAAGGGAAAGAACCTCATCTTCATTGTGGCGGAGGGCTTCTCCCGCTATGCCATCACCGCCGAGACCACCCCCACCCTCTACAAGCTGGCCCACGAGGGCTTTGTGTGCGACGAGTTCTACAACCCCCTGTGGTGGGTGTCTACCTCCGACGGGGAATATGTGGCGGACACGTCCATGATCCCCAAGTCGGGGGTATGGAGCTTCTACCGCTCGTCGGAAAACTGGCTGAAGTTCTGCCTGGGCAACCAGCTGCGCGGCGAGGGCTACGCTACCCGTGCCTATCATAACCACACCTACACCTATTATAAGCGACACCTCTCCCACCCCAACATGGGCTATGACTACAAAGGGGTGGGCAACGGCCTGGAGGTAAAGAAGACGTGGCCGGAGTCGGACGTGGAGATGATGGAAAAAACCATCCCGGAGTATATCAACGATGAACACTTCCACACCTACTACATGACGGTGTCCGGCCATATGCTCTACACCTTCATGGGCAACTATATGTCCGCCAAGCATAAAGACGAAGTAGGTCACGAGGACTTCTGCGAGGAGGCCCGGGCCTATCTGGCCTGCCAGATGGAGCTGGATAAGGCCATTGAATACCTCATCGAGGAGCTGCGCGCCGCGGGAAAGCTGGAGAACACCGCCATCGTCCTCACCGGTGACCACTACCCCTACGGCATGGAGAAGGCCGCCATCGACCAGCTGGTGGGCCACCAGGTGGAAGAAAATTTCGAGACCTATCTCTCCACCCTCATCCTCTGGAGCGGCGATATGGAGGGGAAGGAGCCGGTCCACATCGCCAAGCCCGTCTGCTCCTTGGACATCCTGCCCACGGTGAGCAATTTGATGGGGCTGGAGTACGATTCCCGCCTCTTGATGGGGCACGACGCGTTGTCCACCTATCCCGGCCTGGCGGTGCTGTCCAACCGGAGCTTTGTCACCGACCTGGGCTATTACAACTCCAAGACGGACACCTTTACCCTCCGGGAGGGGGCGGCAGAGCCGGACGAGGAGTATGTCAGCCGGACCTTCAAGGAGGTGGCCCGGATGTTCACCAACTCCACGAGGGTGCTGGAGCAGGACTACTACCGGGTGCTTTTCCCGAACGACTGAGAGAGCTTACAGAGGACATTATGAATTTTCGCGCCCGGCGAGTTGCATTTTTGTGCGCCCTTTTCCGGGGAAAGTCTTTACAATAGGTGAAAACTGTGGTAAACTAATTGGCAAGTTCTCTTTCGGACCCCTTCAAATTTGAAATTTTTGTCCTTTCACGATTCATTTTTGAGGAGCCGGAGGGCGGGCGCAGGTCCGCGTGAACAATGAAAAGGAGGAAGCACATGATGAAGAACATGAAACGATGGCTGGCTCTTGCGCTTTGCCTGGCGATGGTGTTTTCCCTGGCCGCCTGCGGCAAGGATGACGGGAAGCCCACTGCCGACCCCAACCAGACGGGGAACGATCCCGCTGTGACCGACCAGCCCGCCGCGGAGCAGGTCTACCGCCAGCTCTACGCCAGCGAGGTGACTACCTTTAACTACCTCTACACCGGCAACACCAACGACCTGCAGATGTCCGCCAACACCGTGGACTGCCTGGTGGAGTACGACAGCTACGGCGTGATGATCCCCTCCCTGGCCGAGAGCTGGGAGGCCAACGCCGACAACACCGAGTGGACCTTCCACATCCGCAAGGGCGTGAAGTGGGTGGACTACCAGGGCAACGAGGTGGCCGACGTCACCGCCCACGACTGGGTCACCGCCGCCAAGTACTCCAACACCGCGGAGAACGAGGCCAGCAACCAGTACATGTATGACGGCATCGTGAAGAACGCCCAGGCTTACTTCAACTACACTGCCTATCTTCTGGAGAGCGACAACGGCGCCAAGACCGTGGACGAGGAAGGCAACGAGATCAAGGTCGTGCCCGAGGTCAAGTGGGAGGATGTGGGCGTAAAGGCCACCGATGACTACACCTTGGTTTACACTATGGAGGCCCCCTGCGCCTACTTCCCCTCCGTGCTGAGCTATTCCAGCTATATGCCCGTCTATGAGCCCTTCCTCACCGAGCAGGGCAAGAACTTCGGTGCCGCCACCGGCCCGGACACCATCCTCTACAACGGCGCCTTCCTCATGAGCGAGTTTGCGCCCCAGGACCACCGCACCCTGGTGAAGAACCCCACCTATTGGGACAAGGACAACGTGTTCATCGACCGCCTGGAGCTGCGCTATAACTCTACCGCCGGTACCATCGGCCCCGAGCAGTTCATCCGCGGTGAGGTGGACTACGCCGAGCTGGACGCGTCCCTTCTCACCTCCTGGCTCACCGACGACAACACCTACAACATGGTGTCCTCCAGCCGCCCCAACGTGAGCTATTCCTACTTCTACGTGTTCAACTTTGAGCCCCGCTTCGACGCCAGCCTCGACCCCGACAACTGGACCCTGGCCGTCAACAACGAGAACTTCCGCCAGTCCATCATGCACGCTCTGGACCGGGTAGGCGCTCTGGCTGTTCAGGACCCCCAGAACCCCGAGAGCATCGTGAACAACACCGTCACCCCGCCCACCTTTGCCAGCGGCGCGGGCATGGACTTCACCGAGTATCCCGCCCTTAAGGCCATCACCGACGGGGACAGCTTTGACGCCGATCTGGCCCTGGAGTACAAGGCCAAGGCGGTGGAGGAGCTGACCGCCGCGGGTTGCAAGTTCCCCGTGAAGGTCTACATGCGCTATAACCCCGACACCACCAACTGGGACAAGGAGTGCCAGGTGGTGGAGCAGCAGCTGGAGAATGCCCTGGGCAAGGACTACATCGACGTGATCGTGGAGGCCGGCCCCTCCACTGGCTTCCTGGGCGCTGTCCGCCGCACCGGCGATTTCGGCCTGATGAAGTGCAATTGGGGCGCTGACTACGCCGATCCCCAGACCTGGACCGATCCCTTCAGCAAGACCAACACCTATAACTTCATGAATCAGGACGCCTCCCGCTCTGTGGGCGACGTGGCCTGCGACCACAAGGGCGCGGAGACCCAGGCCATCGTGGAGGAATATTACCGCCTGGTGGATGCCGCGAAGGCCATCACCACCGATGAAGCGGCCCGCTACACCGCCTTTGCCGAGGCGGAAGCCCACCTCATCAACCACGCCATCATCGTACCCTACTCCATCTCCTTCACCGGCTATGTGGCCACCCGCCTCAACGCCTTTGAGGGTGAGTACGCCCCGTATGGCCTGGCCCTCCAGCGCTACAAGTATCAGCACCTGCTGGAAGAGCCCATGAACATGGCCAAGTTCACTGCCGAGAAAGACAAGTGGCAGACCGAGCGCGCCGCTGCGCTGGAAGCCAACAAGTAATTTAGACCAGATGTACCCCAAAGCCCGAGAAAAGAAGTGATGACGGTCGGGAAGGCAGTGGAACCACTGCCTTCCCACCGTTGCGTTTTTCCCCGGCGCGATTTCCCGCTGAAAGGCGGGCATTTTCCGGCGAAGATGCCCGGCTTTGAGCGGGGTAAAGTAGAAAGAGTCCACCCAAAGGAGGCCACAGCATGGCGAAATACATCGGCAAGCGTCTGTTGCGTTCGCTATTGACCTTGTTCATCATCATCACCATCGTCTTTTCCCTTTTGCGGCTCATGCCCATCGAGGGTTATTTTGAGAACTTTGAAAAGCTCTCCTCCGCCCAGATCAACGTAGGTTTGCGGCAGTTGGGGCTGAAGGACCCGGTGCCGGTACAGATGATGAACTTCTGGAAGGGCGTCATGAAGGGCGACTGGGGGGTCAGCCACAAATACCGGGTGGGCACCCCCGTACTGGACATTATCGCGGAGAAGATCCCTGTGTCCCTGAAAATGGGGCTGGCGGCGTTGGGCATCGCCCTGCTGCTGGGCTTGCCCCTGGGTATTCTGATGGCCCACTCCACCCGTACGCGGTTTAAGATCGGTGACAAGCTGGGCACGGTGTTCGTGGTTATCATCGAGGGCATCCCGGCGGCCATTTACCATCTGCTCATCCAGTTTTACGGCTCCAAGCTCCCCGGCGGGTTTGACATGTTCTTCCGCGCGGAGCGGCCCGTGACCTGGATCCTGCCCATCTTCTCTCTGGCCCTGGGCAACATCGCCTACTACGCCATGTGGCTTCGCCGGTATATGGTGGACGAGAACAACAAGGACTATGTGAAGCTGGCCCGGGCCAAGGGCGTGTCCGGCGGGAAGATCTTCCGCTCCCACGTGTTCCGCAACGCCATTGTCCCCCTGGCCCAGTTCATCCCCACCTCGGTGATCCTTACCCTGATGGGCTCGCTGTATGTGGAGAGCCTCTATTCCATCCCCGGTATGGGCGGTCTGCTGGTGCAGGCCATCCAGCGCCAGGACAACACCCTGGTCCAGGCCCTGGTGCTCATCTACGCGGCCATTTCTATTCTGGGCCTGCTGGTGGGCGACCTCTTTATGGCCCTCCTGGATCCCCGCATCGCCCTGGGCAAGAAAGAAGGTGACCGCTGATGGCGCAGTTTCGCTTTAAGGACCGCAAGACCGAGGAGTTGGCGGCCCACCTTAACGAGCATAGCAAGGCCATGGACGAGAAGGAGCTGTTTTCCTTTGCCGCCTACGACGCAGGCGCGGGGGAGCGGGGGGGCTACTCCGGCTATTCCTACTGGCGCTCTACCATCCGGGCCTTCCGCAAAAACGGTGTGGCTATGTTTTTCCTGCTGGTCATTGTGGCCACATTGCTCTTTACCTTCATCGAGCCGCTGCTGCCCTATGAGAAGGAGCCTAACACCATCTACTACTCCGAGCAGGTGCAGATCGACCTCTTCACCCGCCAGCCCAAGTTGGATGAGAACGGAGAGCCACTCTTGAAGGAGGACCTGTCCCGGGACATCAAGCCGGGGAAGGAATACTGGTTCGGCACCAACGCCATCGGCCAGGACCTGTGGAGCCAGATCTGGGAGGGCACCCGCAACAGCCTGTTCATCGGCTTCGCCGTGGCCTGCGTGGATGCCCTGCTGGGTATTTTGGTGGGCGTTTTGTGGGGCTATGTCCGCAAGCTGGATTTCTTCTTCACCGAGCTTTACAACGTCTTTGACAACGTGCCCCAGACGTTGGTGGCCATCATCATCTCCTATATCCTGCGGCCGGGGATCAGCACCATGATCTTCGCCATGTGCCTGACCTCCTGGCTGGCCACGGCGCGGTTTATCCGCAACCAGGTGGTTATCATCCGCGACCGGGACTACAACCTGGCCTCCCGCTGTCTGGGCACCCCCGCCTGGCGGATCATGGTGAAGAACCTGCTGCCCTATCTGGTGAGCATCATCACCATGCGTATGGCCCTGGCCATCCCTGTGGCCATCAGCAACGAGGTGTTCTTGACCTATATTGGCCTGGGCGTCCCCCTGGAGACTCCCACCCTGGGTACCCTGGTGGAGGCGGGGCGGAAGGTGATGAGCAGTCCGTCGCTGCGTTACCAGCTCTTCTTCCCGGTGGTGGTGCTGGCGGTCATCACCATCTCCTTCTACGTTGTGGGCAACGCCTTTGCCGACGCCGCCGACCCCAAGAATCACGTGAACTAAGGAGGGCAAAACCATGGATGAAAAGCCGATTTTGTCCGCCAAGGACCTGGAGCTGAAATTCACCCTGCGAGGCAAGGTGATGACTGCCCTGCGGGGGATCTCCCTGGACGTTTATAAGGGGGAATCTCTCGCCATTGTGGGGGAATCCGGCTCGGGCAAGAGTGTGTTTACCAAGGCCTTTATGGGCCTCACCGACGCCAACGGCGCCATCACCGGCGGCGAGCTTTGGTACAAGGACCAGGACCTGCTCGCGCTGAAGACGGAGGCCCAGTGGCGCAAGATCCGGGGCAAGGAGATCGCCATGGTCATGCAGGACCCCATGACCTCTCTCAACCCCCTTAAGACCGTGGGCTGGCAGATCCAGGAGGCGGTGGAGCTGCACCAGGGCCTCAAGGGCAGGGCGGCCCACGCCGCCGCGGTGGAAGCCCTGCGGGATGTGGGTATCGATGACCCGGAGCGGCGCTTTCGCCAGTATCCTCATGAGTTCTCCGGGGGAATGCGCCAGCGGGTGGTCATCGCCACCGCCATCGCCTGCAAGCCCCAGGTGCTCATCTGCGACGAGCCCACCACCGCCCTGGATGTGACCATCCAGGCCCAGATCCTGGGCCTCATCAAAGACCTCCAGAAGAAATATAAGCTTACCACCATCTACATCACCCACGACCTGGGGGTGGTGGCAAATGTAGCCGACCGTATTGCCGTGATGTACGCCGGGGATATTGTGGAGATCGGCAAGTGCGAGGAGGTCTTCTACGATCCCAAGCACCCCTACACCTGGGCGCTGCTGTCCTCCCTGCCCCAGCTGGGGGTGAAGGGGGAGCCGCTGTACGCCATCGAGGGCACGCCGCCCAACCTCTTTATGGAGATCCGCGGCGACGCCTTTGCCCCCCGCAACCCTAAAGCGCTGAACATCGATTTTGTGGAGCGGCCGCCCTTCTTCGAGGTCAGTCCCACCCACAAGGCCCGCACATGGCTCCTGGACCCCCGCGCCCCTAAGGTGGAGGCCCCGGAGCGCATCCGTCATCTAAAGGAAGAGGGGGTGAGCCTGCGTGTCCAGTGAAGCCAACACGATCGACCGGCCCCTCGTAGAGGTGGACGATCTGCGGGTGGACTTCGGCTCCCACCGCCACCCCTTCCACGCCGTGCGCGGTGTGAGTTTTCATATCAACAAGGGGGAGACCTTTGGCTTGGTTGGGGAATCCGGCTCGGGCAAGACCACCATAGGCCGGGCCATTATTCGGGTCAACCCCGTGGCCGGGGGCGAGGTCCGCTACAAGGGCAAGCGTATTTCCGGAAAACTCTCCGCCCAGGAGGACAAGGAGCTGACCCGCAAGATCCAGATGATCTTCCAAGACCCCATGGCCTCGCTGAATGAGCGTGCCAAGGTGGACTATATTGTCTCCGAGGGTCTTTTGAATCTTGGTCACAGCCTTACCAAAGAGCAGCGGGAGGAAAAGGTAGCAAAGGCCTTGGAGGATGTGGGCCTTCTTCCTGAGTTTGCCAGCCGCTTCCCCCACGAGTTTTCCGGGGGCCAGCGTCAGCGCATCGGCATTGCCCGCGCCCTCATCATGGAGCCGGAGTTTATCATCGCCGACGAGCCCATCTCCGCCCTGGACGTGTCCATCCGTGCCCAGGTGCTCAACCTGATGTCCAAGCTCCAGAAGGAGCGGGGGCTGACCTATCTGTTTATCGCCCACGACCTCAGCGTGGTGCGGTTCATTTCTGACCGCATTGGAGTTATCTACAAGGGGCAGCTCATGGAGCTGGCGGAGAGCGAACAGCTTTTTGCCAACCCCCTCCACCCCTATACCAACGCCCTTCTCTCCGCCATTCCCATGCCCGACCCGGTGCGGGAGCGGGACAAGAAGCTGGTGGTGTACGATCCTTCCTGCCACGACTACGAGAAGGACAAGCCGCAGTGGACCGAGCTGGAGCCGGGGCACTTTGTGCTGGGCAATGCCCGGGAGGTGGACGGCTACCTCAAAAAGCTGGGACTGTAAGGTGATATTATGTCAACTCCAAGATTGCGGCATGGGGACCGGGTGGCCCTGGTGTGCGCTTCGTCAGCAGTGCCAGAGGAACGGCTGGAGCCTGCGGCCAATGCGGTCAAGGCCCTGGGACTTGAACCCGCGCTCTATCCGAGCTGCTATTATGTAAACCGAAATGGCAACTTTGCCGCATCCGATGCGCAGCGTGCCCGCGATGTAATGGACGCATTTCTCGATCCTGCCATCCAAGGGGTGCTGTCCATCCGGGGCGGGTACGGCGCGGGGCGGCTGCTGCCTATGTTGGACCTGGACGCCATAGCTGCGTCGGGGAAGTTTTTTTCCGGATACAGCGACGTGACCGCGCTGCACATCCCTCTCAACGACCGGGGCCTGACCACCTGGCATACGGTGATGCCGTCAACCGAATATTACAAAGAGGTTGACCAATTTACTATGGATGAGCTTCGCTGGGCGCTCTTTGACGGAGACCCCAAGGTCTTGCCTTACCCCGAGGGCTGGGTGGCGGAGACGTTAGTCCCCGGTGCGGCAGAGGGAAAGCTAGTAGGTGGCAATCTCTCTTTGTTGGCCGCCAGTTTGGGCACGCCTTGGGAGATCGAGACCGAGGGCAACATCCTCTTTTTGGAGGATATTGGGGAGGAACCCTACCGGATCGACGGTATGCTCACCCACCTGCGAAACGCCGGGAAACTGGATTGTTGCGCCGGGGTGGTGCTGGGCTACTGGACGGACTGTGTGCCCGCCGATGACACGCCGACATTGTCCCTGGACGAGGTCATTGCCGAACTGCTGGGCGGTCTCAAATGCCCGGTGCTGAAGAACATTCCCTGCGGCCACTTTCTGCCCAGCTTGGCCCTGCCCTTGGGGGCGAAGGTGCGGCTGAACGCGACGAAACAAAATCTGGAGGTGCTGGAATGAAGGCTGTTGTCAATGCGCCCATTTGTCCGCTGATGACCCAGCCGCGCCACGACTGCGAGCTGGCGGATGAGGCTCTGTTTGGCATGGTGGTGGAGGTGTTGGAGCAGACCACCCCCGGCTATTGGAGGATCAGGACCCCGTACCGCTACGAAGGCTACGCCCCGGTGGGCTGTTTGGCCATAGGGGACCAGACAGCCGAGGACTGGGCGGCTCTGCCCAAGCGGGTGGTCCTACATAAGAACACCGTGGACGTGATGCACCAGCCTAAGGTCCAGTCCTGGCCTATCGTGACCCTGCCTGTGGGGGCTGTGGTGGCGGTGACCGAGCCGCCGGAAACCGACCCAGAGACGGGGAAGCCCAGCGGTTGGCAATGTGTTTCTCTCACCGACGGCTTGGAGGGCTACGTCCGCGCCAGTTGGCTGGACACGTACTATGACAAGCCCATCGACCTGCCAGAAAAGGAGCTACGGCGGCGGCTGGTAGACACGGCGTTGCTCTACCGCCGCACCCACTACCGCTGGGGCGGCAAAAGTCCACTGGGCATCGACTGCTCCGGGCTGGTATCCATGGCCTATCTCCTCAACGGCATCACCATCTACCGGGACGCCCACATCAAGCCGGACTTCGACCTGGTGGAGATATCAAAAGAGGACATGGACGTGGGCGACCTCCTCTTTTTCCCTGGCCACGTGGCCATGTATATGGGGGAGGGAAAGTACCTCCATTCCACGGGCAAGGCGGGGAGCGACGGCTTCGACATTAACTCCCTGGACCCCAACGCCCCCCTCTACCGCAAGGACCTGGCGGAGTCTATCACGC